>Ga0114951_10000225_pt1 | contig 81260 bp, 104 predicted proteins | sample AM7aDNAmetaG_FD_88677 | JGI IMG/M metagenome (GOLD analysis project Ga0114951, IMG submission 88677) | Freshwater microbial communities from Finland to study Microbial Dark Matter (Phase II) - AM7a DNA metaG | ecosystem: Environmental > Aquatic > Freshwater > Lake | place: Finland: Lake Alinen...
GCATCATGACCCGCCTCCGTTTGTTGTTTTTTTTCACCCATTGGGTGAAAGGGACTCTTTCCCCAACCCATTATATCAACGGAGGCTTCTTACTTTTATTGATTCCTATTCAGGAGGTGGGGCATTGAACAGATATAGAAAGATCGTGACGCTTCGTTCCCCGAACCATTGAAAGAACATGCCAAAGACATAGCCGGCCAGGATCACGGATAGAAAGAGCAGGCTTTTCCCGTCAGATTTCTTCGTCTTGATCATCCGTCGGATCGAAAAAGGCCACGCCGCGCCGAAACAAACAAGCATCAGGGCTTCAAAGATCGCGGGATTCACGGCTACCTCCGGTTGCTTTAATAGAAAAATCCGATCCGGACCTCAACCTTAAATTCGTAGGTCGTGTAAAACTGGGCCAAATCCCCGCTGTGATACATCGGTGCGCCACATTCCACAGAAAAAACGGCCTTTTCCGGAATGGTTTTCCCGACCATGAAATCAAACGGCAGGAACACGGCGCCTCTATCCTGAAAATTTACCTGGATATCCGGGGAAGGGTACAGGGTAACGAACCAGTCGCGCGGAAGGATCCAGTTGAACATCGGGGCCATCTCGAGAGTGCTGATACTGTTCCTCTTGGGGGATCCCGCGTAGTCGACCGCGTAGCGCATAAGGACGGCCGCAAAACTTCCGTTACGGAGTCCCGGCAGGGATCGTCGCACCCCTGCGGTCGGCACCACCTGATATTTCCCGTCACCCATCTGGCCGGTGGTCGCGGTCGGAAAAAGGAACTCTGCGCCGGCCGCGGCGCCCCAGAGATCGTTAAACTTCCTGACGACGAGCATTTGTCCGAGAACATCTCCCAACCCGAACCGAAGAGCTCCGTCCGGCTCATCCGCGCTCACTTTGTTCGTAAGGTCCATGGGAAGATCGGCGCGCAACCCGATTCCCCAATGATCATTCAGCACGATCGGCCGGTCGCTTCGGAAGGTGAAAATGTTTTTGGAGCGATCGCCTTTCAGAAGCTGGTATTGATAGCGGGCGTCAATGCGGGCCAAAGGGCGGCTAAAGTCCTGACCATTATTTAATATCTTACCCTGAGGAGACTCCGCCGCGAAGGCGTTAGAGGCCGCAACAAGACTGAGAAGAGCTAGGACAAGGGTTCTTTTGTTCATATCTTGTGATCGAAATTATACAGCAGAAGATTGGGCTTCTAAAAGGAAATAGCTTCGAAATTCACGCCCCTGGACACACCGGGTGTGTACAGGGTTACGATTTCAAAATAAGAGAAGCAAGAAGAGCAGCGATCTTGGAATGGTTCAGCACCGTCTGGGAGCGGAGGTATTGCATCTCTTTTCCCTCGACCAGCGCCCGGGCTTGATGGTCCAAGTCATAAAGAATCTCGGCGTGATCGCAAAGGAAACCCAAAGGCACCACGAGGACTCGTTTCTCCCCTTTTTTCGCGAGGTCTGAGATGGCATCACCAATGTCCGGACTGAGCCAGGCCGTCTTCGCCGAGGCCGGGCGCGATTGATAGACCACCGACCACTTGGCGTGTCCGAGGCGTGCCGCCACCAGAGCGCTCACGGACAGGGCTTCTTCCGGGTAAGCGGCCAACGGATTCGCCCGATCTTGAACGATTGGAAGTGCGTGGAATGAAAAAAGAATCGGCGTTCCGGCGCGTTCGGCCGCAGGAACTGTCGCAAGCACTTTACCGATTTCCTCAGCGTGAACTTCGATAAAAATCTTCTGTTCGTACCAACCTTCAAGAAAATGATAACTGAGTCCGGCGATACCCCCTTGAGCAAAAATTGATTCTAATTCTTCTTTATACCCCGCCCCGGCGGATGACGCGCTATACGCGGTCAACGGTAATGCTATTCCGCGATTAAAACCTTTCCCGTGGATCTCGACGAGGACATCTTTGAGATACGGATGCCAATTCTTCATTCCCACAAAGACCGGCACGTCGAGCCCCAAAATTCGTAGCTCTTTCTCGAGACGCCCCCGGAACTCCGTGACCTGGTCATTATAGGGTGACGCCGAACCGATCAGGGCGTAGTGACTCGCAAGCCTCTGAAGAGACTCCTCAGAAATTCCACGCCCCGCGGTCATTCCCTTAAGAAAAGGCAGAACTTCGTCCGCTTTCTCGGGCGCACCATATCCGATAAGAAGGATGTGATCAGGATGCACGGGCAAAATCCCCCGACTTCAAATGGGCCATCAAAGTCTCCGCTGCGAGCTCCGCGCCCTTCACGCAATCGGGAACTCCGATTCCGCGATAGCCATTCCCCGCAAGAGAAAGCCCCGGAAAGGCCATGAGCTGAACCTGCAAAGAGGTCACCTGCGCAAGTTGCCCCACGGGATACTGCGGCATGCTCAAGGGATAACGGCTGACGGAGGTAAAGAGGGGCTTCGCTTCCACTCCAAGATAATGCCGCAATTCCTCAGTGATCGTTTGGACCATGGCGTCATCCTCAAGCGCGTAGACTTCCCGGTGGAGGGCGCCCCCGGCAAAAACTCGAAGAAGCGCCATGCCCTCCGGCGCGCGTCCCGGAAATTTGACACTTGAAAAGCTGCAGGCCACGATCTTCCGTTTGGTGAACGCAGGCACCACGAATCCGAAACCGCACAGAGAATGCGGGATATCCGCTCTCCGGTACGCCAGATTGACCGTGGCCACCGATTCGTACGGGATCGCACTGAGATCACGCGAAAGCGCCGGAGCAGCCACTTCCAGAAGCCGCGAAGCCTGATGCGCCGGAAGAGCAAGGCACACTGCGTCGGCCCCATAAGTGACACCCGATTCCACCACGATCTCCCAACCGACGTTACGCGAGAGACGAACGGCTGGGGCACAAGTTTTAAAATGCACCTCCGGCATTTTTGAGACCAGCGTGCGTATCAACTGCTCCATGCCTTCTCTATATGAAAGAAAAAGACTGTATCTCGGTCCGCTCGCGACCTTCGCCGCGTTTTTTTTACCGAGTTTTTTCCTCGCGAAAAGTCCCCGTATCACACTGCCGTAGGCGCGTTCCATTTCCAGGAATTGCGGCATCGTCGCTTCAAGACTCAGACGCTCCGGATCGGCGGTGTAAATCCCCCCGATCATCGGCTGGGCGATCTCGCGGAGGGTAGTCTCGCCGAATCTGCGCCGGACAAAACTTCCAACACTTTCATCTCCGTCTCCGGCCCGGCGGGGAATAAAAAGATCGCATCCCATCCGCAGTTTGGTGGCCCAACTAAGAAGCGGTGTTTCGAGAAAGGCGCGGATTTGGGACGGCGCGATCAGATAGAAACCTTCGGGGACTTGGACAAGCTTCCCCTTTTTGTAGACGAAGCTTTTTCGGAATTTCTCGTTGGTCCCGGTCACAGCCTCCGCGATTCCGAGCCGTTTGGAAAGTTCAAGCGCCGCGGGCTTTTCGGAAATAAAGGAATCCGGCCCGCCCTCGAGAAGAAAACCGTTCTGGTGCTTCGTTTCGATCACGCCGCCGAGCCGCGGCTTGGATTCCAGAAGTGTGATCTCAAGAGGCACCGCTGTCTGCCGGCTGAGTTCGGTGAGACGATAAGCCGTGGCCAAACCCGAGATGCCGCCGCCGACAATGAGGACTTTTTTAGGGGGCACCACGGCTAACGGGAACTCAACTCGTGGACCAGATCGATCAAGCGAATGACGTTGTCAACGGGCGTTTGAGGAACGATACCGTGTCCCAGATTAAAAATATGCCCGGGGTTTCCACCCGCCTGACCCAGGATCTCTTTCACATGCGCCTTAAGCTCGGCTGTGGGCCCGCAAAGCAGCATCGGATCCAGATTCCCCTGAATAGCAACATCGCGGCCGATCTCGTCCCAAGCCTGATCCAGAGAGATCTTCGAGTCGACGCCAATCACATCGCCCCCGGCCTCCCGAAAGATCTTCAGGAAGGGCCCCGTCCCCGTTCCGAAATGGATCACAGGCACTCCTTTATGTATCCCCCGGATCACGGCCTGGGAATGCGGCAGCACATACTGGCGATACTCTTCCCCGGTGAGACAACCGATCCAACTATCGAAGATCTGGATCGCGTCGGCTCCGGCGCGGATTTGGCCATTAATATAGGGAATGAGAGCGCGGGTGATCTTTTCGAGAAGGGCGTGCCACGCCGAGGGATGGGAGATCATAAAGTGCTTTGCTTTTTCAAAAACGCGCGAGCTTTTCCCCTCCAGGATATAAGCCGCGAGCGTAAAGGGCGCACCCGCGAATCCGATGAGAGGAATCTCGGGCTTGAGGTGCTTCCGTGTTCTGCGTACGGCTTCATACACATAGGAAAGCCCGCCGTCCACATCCGCCTCGGGCATCTGATCCACATCCGTTTGCGACTCCATCCGTCCCGTAATGATCGGGCCATGTCCCGCGGAATATTCCAGGCCAAACCCGAGCGGCTCAAGGATCGGCAGAAGGTCCGAGAACAGAATCGCGGCGTCGGCACCAATACGCTCCTGGGCCGTCACCGCCACCTCGGCGCAAAGCTCCGGATTTTTGCAAAGATCCAAGAAAGAAACTTTTTCGCGGACCGCGCGGTATTCTTTCATGTAACGCCCGGCCTGACGCATCAGCCAAACAGGCGTCACGGACGTCTTTTCACGGCGGCAAGCTTTAAGGAAAGGAGAATTCTTGAGATCGTCCATGATCAGTGATTCCCCACACGAGAGAGAGGCTGATACGAGCAACAGGGTTCTTCCGCCAGATAGTCCCCCGTGACGGCATAAGCGCGCGAGCGGGAACCTCCGCAGAAATCCTTATATGGACAGATCCCGCATTTTCCTTTCAGGAGCGCCGGATCACGAAGTTCTTTCATCAAAGGAGAGTTCCGGTAGATCGCGGCAAGATCACTTTCCCGAAAATCGCCGGCTTTCAGCGGAAGAAATCCGCTCGGGAAGACTTCGCCCCGGGAAGAAATGAACATAAATCCTTTTCCTGAGTTAACCCCCTTGGGCGCGAGGCCGATGCTTCCCCCCGGCCCCTCCGCACGGCGAAGAAGTTCAGGCAAAGCGATCTGCCCCACGTCGATCGCTCGCGGGTCAATCCCCTGCTCGATCAATTTCTGCTCGAAAACATATTTCCGATAATGCTGCGCCTCCGTCACCTTGATGACAAAGCGAACGCGTTTCTGTAGGGCATAGATCTTCTTGAACGCCTCATCAAACTTCTCCGCACTCAAAAGATTCAGGTCGGCACCTCGCCCTACGGGAACAAGGAAGAAGACCTCCCAGAAAACGATCGGCAGGGATTCCACAAGCGCGATAAATTCGTCGAGCTGACGCGTGTTGTGAACGTTAATCAGGGAATTGATCTGCGTGGCAAGCCCCAGGGAGTGCGCGAACTTCACACTCTTGAGCGTCTTGGCGAAAACACCCGATGTTTTCCGGAAGGCATCGTGATCCGCCGCGTTCGGGGCATCGAGGCTGAAAGCGATCTGATGCAGACCCGCCTCTTTCAGCTCAAGGATCCTGGCTTCCGTGAGAAGCGGCGTTACGGCCGGAATCGCCCCGGTCTTGAGCCCCAGCGACTTGGCGTACCGGATCAGATCATCGAGCCTTTTTTTCTTCAGTGGGTCACCCCCGGTAAAAACGAGGATCGGGGTCCCCATCCCGTGGACTTCCCGGACGAGACGCATACTTTCTTCGAAATTCAATTCATCCGGCGCGGGCTCCGACTGGGCCGAGGCGCGGCAGTGGAGGCAGGCCAGGTCACAGGCATTCGTGGTCTCCCAGCAGACCAGAAAGGGTTTCTGCTCAAAATCAAAACTTGCGAGATCCATTTTTTGAGGCATCGCAGCCATAGGGAGACCTATATTTCTGAGTGATTTTGGAGAGAATTATACCATGAAATGACAAGCCATTCCCCAAAGGCCTCACGCGCTTCTTGCCGCGATATTCACGAGAAGCTTTTTGAAGATGATGAAGTGGAAAGGCAGGCAGGCGTACCAATAGATCTTCCCCCACAAACTCTTTGTGTCGTAATACGCCGTGAGCCCCAGCTGACGTGCGCCCTGAAGGTCCTTGATCTCGAACTCCAGCCAGGCCTTGCCGGGCAGCAACATCTCCGCGCGCAAAAGAAGTCGTTTGTTCTCCCGGAAATCCTCGATCCTCCAAAAATCGATCACGTCATTGATCTTCAGGGTGGTATAGCTCCTGCGGCCACGAGACGTCCCGACGCCGCCCAGGATCCGATCGATCATGCCGCGCATGCGCCACATCCAGTTATTCTGGAACCAGCCTTCCTTCCCTCCCACATTGCAGAGGGACTTAAAAAGAGATTCCGTTCTTTTTTGAGTCTGAATGGTACAGGAGGTCGTGTAAGCGGGCTTCTCCTCAAGTTCGTGAAGTTTGATCGCGAGTTCATGGGCCGGCGGATAGGCGTCCGACCAACGCGTATAGACCCGGTCCTGCTCCTCACGCGTCAGAGCGCGGACGATCGATTCCTTGTAAGACATCGGCGTGAATGGAAGATATTTTTTAATATGATTGTCCTGGCAGACCACTTCATTCTTCAGTCCCTCCATCAGGCACTGGGTGAGTTGGGCCGGCACAGGTGTCAGAAGGCTTGTGAAATAGGCGTACGCCTTGATATTGGCAAAAGGGACAGGCATGAAAAACCGTTTCAAAAGCAGGACCCGGCTCAGGACCATGAGCATCCGCTTATAGGTTAAAGCGTCTTTGCCGCCAATGTCAAAATGCCTTCCGCTCGTTTCGGGGACTTCCAGCACGCCTACGAGATACCGGATGACGTCCCGGATCGCGATAGGCTGGCAACGGTTATTGGCCCAATCGGGAATAAATACCACATAAAGCTTCCGGACCAGATTCAGGATGATTTCGTAGGACGCACTTCCCGATCCGATGATTACCGCGGCGCGAAGGATGGTGACAGGAACGGCCCCTTTCTTGAGTTCTTCGGCCACTTCAATGCGACTGCGAAGATGCCGTGAGAGAGTCCCCCGGACATCGCCGAGCCCTCCCAGATAAATAATGCGCCGGATCTTTTGTTTTTCGGCAGCTCTCCGGAAGTGGATCGCGGCTTGAATATCCGCGGACCGGAACTCTTTGGGCCCGAGGTTCAGCGAATGCATCAGATAGTAGGCCGTGTCGATGCCTTCCAGCGCCTTTTCCAGGGGACCCATTTTTTGATCGAGCACATCCGCAGCAACGATCTCCGCTCGCGGCCAAAGGCTATGATGCTCGGGAGAATCCCCACGAACCATGGCGCGGACTTTGTAGCCCCGCGCAAGGAGTTGCGGGACAAGACGGCCTCCGATATACCCCGAGGCGCCGGTCACGAGGATCTTGCCCATTGTGGGATCGCGCTTGGAAGGAAGCTCCAGATCCCAGGGGTCATCGGAGTCCTTGGGCTTCAGGGGATGAAGAGGACGTACGGAACGCACCATCATAAAGGATCACACTCTCCGGGGCCACGACGCCCCCCATTAATGTCATTCTGCCCCGCCTCTTATTAAAATGACGGCAGGCGGGACTGCACTGACGACTTCAAATTTTCAATAAGGTCAGTGCTGAGCCCCACAGAGGGCGAAGAATCTCAAACGAGAGATCCTTCACTGCGTTCAGGATGACTATAATACTTTCTGATCACCTGCTAGAGTTGCTTGAAGGCTACCCGAACAGCGCGAAGGGTTCTGTCGATATCTTGATCAGTATGCGCCACGGAAACAAAATTGGCCTCAAAGGGCGACGGCGCCATAGAAACACTCTGATCCAACATCGCGTGAAAGAATTTGCGGAACAGGCCCCCGTCCTGGCTCTTCGCTGTCTCGTAATCAGTCACTTCTTCTTCAGTAAAAAAAACCGTGAACATGGAACCGATGAAGTTGATGCGGACCGGAACCCCTGCGTCAGCTGCGGCATCCTGTATGCCTACGCAAAGTTTTTTTGTGCGCTCGATAAGAGCAGGATAAACCCGGTGCTGCTTCAACCATTGGAGCGTCACGATGCCCGCCGTGACCGCCACAGGATTCCCGGAAAGCGTCCCCGCCTGATACGCTGGCCCAAGCGGCGCCAAAACTTTCATGATCTCTCTGCGTCCGCCGAAGGCTGCCAACGGCATGCCTCCGCCGATGATCTTCCCGAGACAGGTGAGGTCCGGGCGTATCCCGAAAACTTTCTGAGCGCCGCCGTACGTGAGGCGGAATCCCGACATCACTTCATCAAAGATCAGAAGGGCGTGATAACGGTCGCAAAGTTTGCGGAGGCCCTTAAGAAATCCCTTCGCGGGAAGCACTGTCCCCATATTCCCCGCCACAGGTTCGATGATGATGGCCGCGATTTCCTTCGGGTATTTTTTAAACGCGGCCGCTACTTTCGCGAAATCGTTATAAGGCAAGCTCAGGGTATGTCGCGTAAAATCCAAAGGAACTCCGGCACTATCCGGCGTCCCGAGCGTGCTCGCGCCGGACCCGGCCTTGACCAGCAGATGGTCCGCGTGGCCGTGATACCCGCCTTCGAATTTGATGATCTTGTCCCGTCCGGTAAAGGCACGCGCCACACGGGTCGCCCCCATGACGGCTTCGGTGCCCGAACTGGTCAGACGGACTTGTTCCATCGACGGGACCGCGTCCACGAGGATTTTTGCGAGCTGCGTTTCAAGCTCCGTCGGCATCCCGTAACTGGTTCCGTTCTTGATCGCCTTCGACAGAGCCCGCAATATTGCGGGATGCGCGTGCCCCAAGATCAAAGCGCCCCAGGACAGGACATAATCGATCAGCTTGCGGCCGTCCGCCGCGTGGATCCGGGAACCCTGCGCTTTTTTGACGAACACGGGCACACCGCCGACCGACCGGAAAGATCTCACAGGGCTATTGACGCCCCCCACGAGATAACGATGAGCGGTTTTTAAAAGACGCGCGTGTTTCATTTTTGCTCGAGCCATTTTGCCGCCTCCCCCGCGTAATATGTAACGATCCGATCCGCCCCGGCGCGCCGCATCGCCAGAAGTGATTCAAGCACCGCGGATTTTTCGTGAAACGTCTCCGTACGCGAAGCCTGCTTCAACATCCCGTACTCCCCGCTCACGTGAAAGGCCGCGACCGGCGCCTTTGTCTTCTGCTTGAGCCGATAAATAATATCTAAATAAGGCATGGCGGGTTTGACCATCAGAATATCCGCGCCGTCCTTTTTATCCTTCAGCGCCGCGCGTATCCCCCTTGCCGTCTCCGCGGGATCTCTCTGATAGCCCTTGCGATCGCCAAATTTCGGCGCGGATCCCAGCGCGTCGCGGAACGGCCCGTAAAACGCAGACGCGTACTTGATGGCATAAGCAAAAACACCCTTTTCCCGGAATCCGGCACGATCGAGCGCGACGCGAACGGCCCTCACCTGTCCCACCGTCATGGCGGAAGGACCCACAAAGTCCGTACCGGCTTCAGCATGAGAAACGGCGATACGCCCCAACGCAGCAAGGGTCCGCTTCCGGTCGATCTTTTTCCCTGAAAGAAGGCCGCAATGCCCGTGGTCCGTGAACCCGCAGAGGCAGACGTCGGTGATGATGACAATCTTCTTGCCGAATCGCTTACGAAGCGCGCGAACCGTACTCTGGATCGCGGCGTCTTTGTCGTAAGCGTCCGAACCCAACGCGTCCTTTTTTCTCGCGATACCGAAAAGCAGTACCCCGCGAACCCCAGTCCGGAGTAGCGTTTCCACGTCGCGGACGATCAGGTCCGTAGAAAGCCGGAAGATCCCCGGCATATTGGGTATGGATTCCTTCCTGTTCCGTCCCGGAAGGGCAAAATAGGGCTGGATCAGGTCTTGAGGGCGGACGTCGGATCGTTTAGTGGACATTTTTTAGAATCTCCGAACGGATTTTGAATGTTGCAAGTTCTGCCTGCGTCACCGGCCCTATGGCCCAGACCTTGATGCGTTCCGGGATATCGCCATGCACCTTCATGAAATTCTTAACGGTCGAAGGACTTGTAAAAACGATTTCGTCGATCCTCTCCAGGTCCTGCTTCTTGATGGGCGGACAGATATTGCGATAGACGGTGACAGGATCCACGTGAGCGCCGCGCTTTCGCAACGCATCCACCAGAACATCCCTCGCAAGATCCGAACGCGGGATTAGAAAACGTTTTCCCTCGACCGGAAATTCGCGAAGAAGCTCCGCCATCCCTTCGGCCGTTTCGTCTTCCGGTACATACTCCGGGCTCAAGCCAAAACTCTCCAACGCTTCGGCGGTGGTCTTTCCGATCGCGACAATCAGTTTGGAACGCAGCGCTTCGATGGTTTTTAATTTCAATTTGAGCCGGTCCAGAAAATAATGCACCGCGTGTCTCGAAGTAAAGAGAACAGCGTCATACGCGTCGATCCCGAGTATCTCGGCATCCAGCGCCTTAAAACCCCGGGGCGGCTTGATCTCGATCATCGGAACATGAAGGATCTTGCCCATGGACTCAAATGGCTTCGAACGGGTCCCCGTCACGAGCACTCTCTTCCGGCCCGCGGGAGCCTCCACGTAGATCGAGGTCTTTTGACCGTCCAATTTCCCCAAAAAGTTCCGGAGTTCTTGATCCTCCGCGCGAACGGCTACGGCCAAAGATCCCTGGAGCGGGTGTGGCTTCAGAATATCCAGGCTGATCCTCTCGGTAATACGCCCGCCAAGTCCCAGGCGAATAAGCCCGGCCCCGGCGATCACAATGGCGTCCAACCTCTCGGACACGAGTTTCTCCAGCCTCTCTCCCATCGTCCCGCGTATATCGACGAGCTTCAGATCCGGACGGAACGCCAAAAGCTGCGCTTTCCGCCGCTCGCTGCTTGTGCCGACACGCGCGCCTTTCGGAAGGTCTCGCAGTTTCAAACCGCTTCGCGAAACCAGCACATCATAAGGATCTACCGACCGCGTCGTGGCCGCGATCACGATCCCCTCCGGGATCACGTCCGGAAGGTCTTTGGCGCTATGAATGGCCAGGTCGATCTTTCCATTCAGCAGAGCGCGATCGATCTCCCGGGTAAAGAAATCCGTTCCTTCCATGGCCGAGATCGGCGTCAATTTATCGAGGTCGCCCGCCGTATCCATCTTGACGATCTCAAGCTTTACGGGAGGCGCCACCGCTTTAAGGGCGTGCTCGATCTCACGCACCTGCGCCAAGGCGAGCGGGCTGGTCCTTGTTCCGACGCGGAGGACGTTCTTCATTCCGGTCCTAATCCTTATCCTTCGGCCCGAGATCGAACAAGGAAGAAAGCGCGTGCAGATAGCGGGCCACCCCGCCATTCTGAGAGGCCTCCTTGATCTTCGTGATCGGCCCATGCAGCAGTTTGGCCCGGAGGCGGTCCCGGAGCTCGTCTTTCTTTGCGTCGGGGATACCAGACTTTTTGGCAAAAGCACCGAGTTCCTCCTCGAGTATCTTGTCCAGATGCTTTTCGAAGGACTCCACCGTGGGCCGCGCCTCGAGCTGCATGAGCCAGCCCTGATAACTGACCATGGCTTTCTCGACCATGGCCTCGACTTTTTCGATCTCACGACCGCGGTGTTTCAGATTCCGGTCGGCCACGCTTTTAAGATCGTCCACATTATAAAGATAAACGTCATCCAGCTGATGCACGGAAGCCTCCACATTGCGGGGCACGGCGATATCGATCAGAAAAAGAGGCCGGTGGCGCCGTTCGGTCATGATCTGCTTGACCTGGTCGTGCTTGACAATCGGGTAAGGACAACTCGTCGCCGTGATAAAAATATCCACCTCCGGGATCTTTTCTTCCCAACTTCCGGAGGAAACCCATTCGGCGCCGCATTCGGCCGCGAGCTTTTCCGCGCGCTCCTGACTATGACTCACCACATAACGGATCGTCGCTCCCGCGCTCTTGAGATTTTTCACCGTTAAGGTAGCCATCTCCCCCGTCCCGAGCACCATCACGTTCTCGGAGGTGAGTTGACCAAAGATCTTTTTCGCAAGCTCGACCGCGACCGAAGGGATGCTTACCGCGCCTTCATTAATCAGCGTTTCAGCCCGCGCGGCTTTGCCAAGCTTCAGCGCCTTCTCCATCAGGCGATAGAGAAGCGAGTGAAGTGTGCCCGCCGTATGCGCCGTCTGGAAGGCATCGCGGATCTGGCCCAGGATCTCATTCTCTCCGATTACGAGCGAATCCAGGCCCGCCGCGACGCGGAACAGGTGGCGCAGCGCCTCTTTCCCCTCATAACGGTAAAGATACTGCTGGAACTCCCTGCGGTTCACTCCATGGATCTCCTCCATGAGGGCGAAGAATCCATCCTCAGGAAGATCGTCGGGATCCGTGTAACCATAAAACTCGACGCGGTTGCATGTCGAAAGGATCATCGCTTCCGCGAACTGTCCCGCCGTCTGCGCGTAAGCGAGGCCGGCCTGGAGTTTGCTTGAGGAAAAATGAAGCTTCTCGCGCACCTCGACCGGACAATCCTTGTGATTGATCCCTATGACAAAAAATCCCATTTGTGATTATTCCCCTTTAAACGCGTCATTCTGATCCCGCCAAAGGCGGGAGAAGAATCTCGAAGTAAGATCCTTCACTGCGTTCAGGATGACAAGCCAATCAAAGAAAATTATGCCGTCCGGACAGCAACAATGTCGTGACAAACCCAATCACAATGTACGCGAACGAAATAACGCTGAGTGACGCGATCTCTTTCCCACGGACGGAGGACACCCAATAGCGCCACAGTATCCCGCCGTAAAGCCCCAGAAGCGTGAGCGTCACAATCGTTTTGGGATCCAGGAGCATGAATGAATGGAACGCACTCTGCGCCCAAACCAGGCCCGAAAGCGTGGTGATCAAAAGAAGCGGCGTTCCCCAAAGAAGAGGCCGGCTGACCATTTTTTCAAGCCGTTCCAGTGAGGGTAACTTTTGAAAGAAGCTGCTCGCCACCTTTGGATTCTTGAGCTCCCGGGATTCGATCAGATAAAGCACGCTTGCCACAAAAGAGATTGTGAAAGTCGCATAGGCAAAAAAGGCGCTAACCACATGAAGCGCGAAATAGGGGTTGAGAAGATAAGGATGGGCCTTGATTATGGCCTGTATGTCGCGGGCCTGCCCCATCGACATCGCGGCCCCCAGCGAGAGTATAAACAAGATCAGGGAGAGAATGAGTCCAAAAGCCTCGGTGCGCGCCTTGCCGAGTAGCACCAGATAAACAAAGGCCAAAGTCCAGGCGAAGAACGCCAGAGCGGCGGACATGCTCACAATAGGAAGGAAATAACCCGACTGCAGTCCCCTGCTCAGGAAATAGAGTGTCCCCAGGAGAAAACCCGCCTGAAGCAGCACATGGCCGGGACGATCCCCCGCCTTACCGGCCTCAGAAAAGTAACGGATGTGAAGAAGAAAAGCGACACCGTAGCTCGCCGCGCACGCCCACAGGATCACGAATGCAAGAGACATAAACAGGCCCTCATTGAATGCGATTTAGTCTCGGAAATGATCACGCTAAGAGGTAAAGTTTAGCATTATCAGAGAACACAAGGAAACAAATTTGAGGAGTTATTCGAGGAGAAATCGATAGAAACAGAACTGAACTCAGCCCCAGGCAGACGTTAGAGAGATACTAACAATTTGGGCATCATAAGCACTGCCAACGCCACTATTCTTCCCCGGAAGATAGCGTTGGAAGCCATACTGCGGCCTCACCGACAGATCCTTAGTGATATTCCATTTACAACCGACCGTCAGACCAAGCTGATCAAAATCAGCCCCGTAGTAAACCTGGCTCGGAGGAGTGGGATCCTCAAAGTTGTTGTAGTTGTTCGCAACGGTATAGAAAAGAGTGCTATCCAGATGAACTTTGTCGTGAGGCTGATAATCCGTGCTGAACATCCACGTATAGAAATTGGACATAGAAGTCGGAATTCGCATCTTCGTGGTGTTATTTGCCGCAGCATTCGAGACCGTCTTTGTCTGGTCGTTGCGCTGAGAGAATGAGCCGGTCATTGAAAGATTAGAAAGCGGGTAAGCACTGACGTCGTAGATAAAAGTATTAGAAAGCATATTCGCTTTTTCGTCCACGTTATCACCAAGCGCACGAGTGTTGTAATCCGTGTTGTCAAACAAATACCGGAAAGAGGTTTGTGCCCAGCTGGAGAGATGTGCCGTCGCACGCTGGGTAAACTCCATATTCTGAGTATGAAGCTTTTCCAGAAAAACCTGCCCTTGAGAGAATTTTACCCTGTCTTGGCTGTCATCGAAATTCATACTTTTGTCGCGCAACCGAAACTGAGAAGTCAAATTGATAAACCGTACCGGTTGAAAATCAGCTCCTGTAAGCCAAGTAGCCACAGGCTCATCGATGATAGCATCGCGAGATTGCGCTAAGTCCGTTGCTGAAATGTTGTCACCCGGGATAATTATTCGATCTATGGCCAGATGATTCCGAGACTGCTCAAACGAAAGGTCCGAATAAACCGCAGTGCGTGGTATAGCCTTGAACCGAAGACCAAAAGACTCGGCAAATTTGTATGTATTGCTATCAGTATTTGTTTTAGGAGTATAATCCATCACTCCGATAGTCCCTCCTGTATCAGTCGGATAATACGAACTCGCATCTCTTTGAGAGACCTCCGCTTTAAGCCCGCTTGTTCCACTGAGCCAACTCCACGGACTCGCCATGAAATTCATCACCCAGGAGTTCAGATCTTGATTGTTATGAGCGCTACCATCTGGTTTATTTGTCCCTCCGGAGAGATGAGGAGCGCCAGTTATTGTATAAGCTTGTATATTTTGCCTATCCTGATTTTTTAAATGTTCATAACGATAGGCGCTCGAAGCAAAAACCTTATCACTCAAATACCATTTATCCGCACCAAGAGTGGTCGTCATCACATTTGTTTCCTGGGCTTGAACCTGCCGGATCTGATCTTGCCCACTTCCTGCAGTATCAGATAACTTCACTTCATAGCCGTGTGTGTTCCAGTGAGAAATATCCCAGCGTTGATCACCGGTCAGATGGTAGCCGTTTTCTGTGTAATCCCCCTTGATCCCGAAAGTATCCGTCGCTTCATCAATTTCTTCCCACGAAGGCGCTATTTTTTTCGCACCAGATGTTCGTGCGTTTGCCGACCAGTCCAGCATCGACTTCGACCCAGTTTTGTAATCGTGATCATAATAAACACTTATCGCGGGAAGATCCGGCATCGTGATACCTGTTTCAAAACCTATGTGCCCGATATCAAGGAAAAGATCCCGGCTCAGGCTATTGGAAATGCCATTAAACATCCCTCCATAGGTGTCATAATATTTCCGGAATTGTTTGTAGTCAAAATTCATGTATCCAACATCTTTTTTCGTGATGGAGTATGCTCCTTTGTAATCCCCATTACCCACAATCCCACTTCCGGACGCGTCAATAGTCACATCATCACCCGACGCATAATTGAGAGAAAGATCATCGACACCACCGCTATAACCCCGGTTCTGCCAAGTCATCGCTTCATATTTGTGATAATCACCATTAACGATGGCAACTTGAACAGGCTGGGCAACAGCCGTGATTTTCAGAGTCTCCGTCGGTGTGGGCGATATAGTCTCTTTTAATGATGAGGCTGGGGATGCAGCGGATTGCGAAACAGCAGAAGATGAATCGGATGATGGTTTGTCCTCCGTAGTGGCAAAGGCCACTGAGCTAAAGCCTACCAGCACTAACCCCAAAAGCAGACTCTTCAGCAGGAGAGATCTCATAAAACCCATTAATACCTCAAATGTTTGTCGAAATTCGAGCCATGCACTGCAACGTGACACGCCCCGCTGAAACAAGCACCCGTTGCAAGATCTCCAGAATGGTCGCGACCACCAACTTTGGGATAATTAATCTCACTGTGACATCGAAGACAAAGGCTCGCATCTCTGGAGGTCAGCATTTTGTCATTGATGGAACCGTGAACTTTATGGCAAGTGGTGCAACCCTCGCGAAGAGCTAAGTGCTCGTAGGCAAAAGGCCCACGTTGCTGTTTGTGACATTTGAAGCAGGGCTCGTTCACATCTTGCATGGAAGTAGCGGACCAGGGTCTTGCGTTCGCCCCATGAGGATCGTGACAATCGGTGCAGGACATGTGGCCTTCGAGTACGGGGTGATGATGCGGAAGCATGAATTCTGCCTTCTTTTCCATATGGCAGGCAAAGCACATTTCTGGATTCTTGCCGGGATTGATGATCTTGTTGCCCTTGCCTCCGCCGGATTCGGCGTGAAGGCTCCCGGGACCGTGGCACATCTCGCAGCCTTCCACTTTGACGCCTTCCATCGGGATGGCGATCCTTTGGTGGGCGGCTAGCTTGAAATTGCGGACTTCTTTTTCATGGCAGGTGGCGCAGGTCTGGGAGCCGACATACGTGGCGCCTTCCATTTGATGGTCTTTGATGACTTTCTGGAGAGTTTCGACATCGACATCGCGGCAGGAGGAAAAAGTGACGGCACACGCAAGGATGAAAACGGAAAATATTATTTTTCTACGGAGCATACACCGAGCTTTCAATTGGGTCCAATCATGGATTGTACGGAACCACTTCAGCTTCAACTCCGGTTTGCTATCACCGTCGTCGATGATGTTATCGACTTTGACGCCGAGAACATTAACAACGGGACGCATACTATTGAAATTTTTTAATACGGGCAAGTACTATTATCGTTTGGGATGATTTATTTTCGGCAGCTCTCTTCTCCCCTAGTGGGAGAAGGTCGGGATGAGGGGGAATACTTTTCCCTCACCCTACCCTCTTCCAGAAGGGAGAGGGGAAAAATGCCTACGCGTAACTATGCAGTCCCGAGAGAAAAAGGTTCACGCCAATGTACGTGAAGATGACGCACAGAAACCCCACGAGCGCGACCCAGGCGAGTTTCTTCTCACTCCACCCTTTCAGAAGGCGCAGGTGGAGATAAAGGGCGTAGATCATCCACGTCACAAGGGCCCAAGTCTCTTTCGGGTCCCAACTCCAATACGCGCCCCACGCCTCATTCGCCCACACGGCGCCGGAAGCAACGCCCAAGGTCAGCAAAGGAAATCCGAACAGGATCGATTTGTAGATCACCTGGTCCAGCTGCTCGCGAGAGAAATGCTTCTTCTTGAATGGCAGGAGATACGCCAAACTTGCAATAAAGGAAACCGCGAAGGCGGCATAGCTGAAAAAGCAAGTCGAGATATGCAGGACCAGCCAATTGCTCTGAAGCGCGGGCATAAGGGGCTTTACCGCCGCGTCATGGGAAAAAGCGTACATTAGGACGGCCAGATTGCAAACCTGAATAAAGAAGCCGAGGCGCGAGATCTTAAGCGCGAGGTCCGCCCAAAGATACGCGATCATGAACGTCCAGGAAAAGAACACGAGCGATTCATACATGTTCGTGCAGGGGGCGTGCCCGGTGACTTTCCAGCGTATCGCGAGAGCTGCGGTCTGGGTCAGAAGTCCCACCACAACAAGCGCGCGCGCCCAACCTTCAAGCCTCGGCGCGGACTTTTTGAAGAACACGAATGCCTGAGGGATCAAGCTGATAAGATAAAAGGCGAATGCGATGGATAAGAAAAAGTATTCGTTCATGACGGCTCCTATTCCTCGAGTTTCCGGTTCTTGATTCTGGATGGATGGAAATAAATATTCTGGGTCATGCCGAGCATGATCATCACGATGCTCAGAAAAACAACGGCCGTGCCCGGATCCTGCACCACTTCAAGGCCGGACCACTTCTCTTCAATAGAATCATACGAGGACTGATAAAAGGAATAGCCTTTATAACGCAACGGATGATTGACCCGGATGGCCTGTTCCCTGATAACCTTCCCCTTCTCAAGGATCTCGACATGGCTGATAAAAGCCTTCGGAATATCCTGCGCCCACAGATACTGGAGCCCGATCGGACGCTCTTGGGTCATATGAAAATCCGAAAAGTTGGAAAAAACCCATTCCGTGTAGTCCTCGGCTTTGCTCTGGAGATGCACGAGAATGGCGGGATTCCGCGGTTCCCCCGAGGCGGAATACACCTCGCGCGATTCCATATCAAATCGAAAGTCCGGGACAAAACGTTCCACCCGGAACTGATAGTCCGAACCCGGGATGGCGGTCCAGATATCCTTGCGGAAACGGAATTCTAAAGGCTTTTTCGTCTCCGGCATTGCGATCACAAGCTTTTCGGGGCTCTCGTTATACCGCTGAAGCTCGAAATCCTTGAGGCGTATTTCAAATCCGAGCGGCACCGTTTTTCCGTCATGCGTGAAGGACGACGCGGACTCCCCTTCATTCAACTTGATCCCCTCTTTGATCCGGAGCGTGGCGCTCATCAGCCCCCCGGCAATCAGAAGCACCAGGCTCAAATGGACCAACACAAAACCGAAAGTCCTTTTTTTCTTCAGGACACTTACAATCAGACATCCCAGGATATTCGCGCTAAGCAGCACGATCAGAAAAAGGAACCAGGGGCTCAGAAAAACCGCGTTGAGCTGCAATTGATAGAAGAGGGCCGTCCACTTGAAACCGAATTTCTCAGCGTACTCCGCGTATTCGCGCCCCTGGGGGATCAGACTTCCAAGGATGGCGACAGGGATCAGGATAAAGAGAAGAATCGCGGTCAACCGGACCGAAGGAATAAAGGCGCCGAATTTCCGGAGCAAGGTGACTGACTTTTTCAAAGCTCTAAGTGGCATGTTGTATCCTGCGACGGGTTAGAGAAGTCGTGCGATTAAACTTTCACATCGGAATCAAACTACAAATTTTCGTGGCAAAGCATAGCGGAAATCCCCCGAAGCACCAAGGGGTTTTTGGAGTCTTCCAACGCTTCGTCATTCTGATCACGCCGCAGTGGGAGAAGAATCTCGCTTTGAGATCCTTCACCCTCTTCGGTGTTCAGGATGACGGTGTCATTCTCAATCCTTCTTATCCTTCGCGGGGGGATCTTGGGGAGGAAGCGGCTCGATGGCTTTCTCTTCCTCGTGGACCTTGCCAGTCAGCATGGTCGGGCTGAGCGGGTAGGCTTCGGGGTCGAACATCACAAAGTAAAAATGCCACACGACGATCGCGAGCACCGCGAGCAGCGCTTCATAAAAATGGATCGCCGTCGCGAGGTCGAGCGCCCACTTCGGCAGGTATTTCATAAAAAGGTTCTCGAAGGTCAACACCGTCCCCGTCACGACCATCACGACCGATCCCCAGATGAGCGCCCAGTATTCCGCCTTCTCGATGTAACTGTACGGCGCGAACTTGGGCCGGTCCTTTTTAAAACCGAGATTGTAGATCTGTTGGGCGAACACATCCTTGACGTCCCGCAGGCGGGGGAACATTTCCCGGAGCTGCTGGCGGCCGCGGCGGGTCATCAGCACGAACCAGGCGTGATAGATCCCGAGAAGCACAAACACAATGGCCGCGCCTTTATGGATCCCCCCGCGCCAGTCCGTATTCGATTTCGCGAGCATGAACGGGAAATTCCACCAGGCATCCGGAAATTTCAGCGCGAAGCCCGTGTAGGCCAACACGATAAAGCTCCACGCGAGAAGCCAATGCTGGACGCGCTCCTCCAACGTAAAGCGCAGATAATGGCTCTTATCCTTGAGATCCTCATAGTGCTTTGTGAATTTCTTCCAAAAATCCAGGGCGTTATGCGCGAGCATCCCGCCGATCACGGCAATGATCAGGCCTATATAAAGGAGAGTCACGTAATAAACAATGTGGTTTTCCTTAGGCGACGGCGTCCCGTGAATGCTCCCCTGGGAAAGCTGCTTGCCCGCGCCGGGGTGGCATTTCCCGCAAGTTCTCGAAAGATGTGCCTTATTCACGGAAGAATCCGGATCCGAGGAGGGCAGGACATCATGCGCGCCGTGGCAACTCGCGCAATTCGCCACCGTGGTCGCGCCGAGCTTGCTGGCCAGTCCGTGATAGCTCGCAAAATAAGAACTCACCCGGTCGGCCGGTAAATTAAATTTGGTGTTGAGCTTCTCGGACCCGTGACAATGCCCGCAGGTTTTCTCCGAGATCACGCTGGCATAGACCGTGGAAGTCGGGTCGAGATGCGATTTGATGCCGTGCTCCCCGTGACAGTCTGTGCAAACCGGCGATTCCCGCTTCCCTTCGAGAGCTGCTTTCCCGTGAATGCTCCGCTTGTAGGTCTGGAGCACGTTCTCATGGCATTTTCCGCAAGTGGACGGCACATTCATCCAATAGATCTTCGACTTGGGATTGGTCGGGGCGTGAAGATCATGGGAACCGTGGCAGTCGGTACACATCGCCGCGCTGATCAAGCCTTTCTCGAGCAGCGCTTTCCCGTGAACACTTTCGGAATAAGACTTGAGCGGTGCGCTCTCGGAAAGTCCGAACTTGGTCATCTTGGCCTGGTCCTCATGGCAGCGGGCACAGGTCTTGGGAATATTCAGACGGTAGACGGGCGACTCGGGATCACGGTAATTGAGAAGTGAATGCGGTTCCCCGTGACAATCCACGCATCCCGCGGCCGTGATCCCCGCCCCTACGGCGATCCCATGATCCGAGGCCCGGTAGATCTCCGCTTCGATCGGATGGCAATTGGCACACTGGACCGGGGCCGGTTTTTCCTGATGGGGGATCTCGATGATATCCGCGTGGCAGGAGGTACAAAGATTTTTGCCATGGATAGAGCGCCCGTATTTCGCGGGATCGATCTGGTCATGACAGGCGAGGCAGTCCTCGTTCGGGATCTTCTGTTGCTCGGCACCATAGACGACGGGCGCCAGGAGAAGACAAAAGAAAAGAATGCTGGGAATTTTGGAAGTTTTTATGGGACGAGCATTAAGTGCTTGCCTGTCCCCTACTCGGCCAGCTCCAGATTTCACTCCACGTCTCCGGTGTGACATTCATAACATTTCATTTCTTTCCACGTCTCACCGACTCCGGGATCCGGATGCTTGAAATCAAGCCCTTCCACTTTGGTCTCCAGATCCCCCGGTGCGCCCTGGCTGATAATGGCGTGGCACTGGGCGCAATCATTCGAGATCGTTTTGCCGGCCGCGCTTTCGTGACTGCCATCGTGGCAACGGAAGCATCCCGGAAAAATAAGATGCCCGATATTGTTGGGGTATTCCTTCCAGGCGACATTCATCTTCGGAAAAAAGTTGACCTTGTAGATCCCGAAAATGGCCTCGGCCGCTTGTTCCACGGCACCCTTTTGCTTCGCCCAAACTTCCGGATACTTTTCCTTATAAAAAGCCGAGACCGACTCGCGGATCTTTTGGGCCGCATCCTCCTTGGTCTCATATTTCCCCGTCAGAACTTTGACCGCCTCATGTTTGATCGATGGAAGTGTCTTATCGATCGCCCCGCTCGCCATCGCCCGATTCACGGTTGAGGAAGGATCCCGGTAGGAATGGCTCGGACGGTTGTGACAATCCATGCAGTCCATCCGCCGCATCTCGCCCTTGGGCGGCTTCGCAGCCGTATAACCGGAGCCTTTTTCGACAAACACTTCCTCTTTTCCATCTTTGCCGACTTTGCGTATCCAGGGAATGACCTGGCGCTTGGGATCGGTGGCGACATAATAGATCTTGTTTTCGGGATTCACATGCCAATGGATCCCCCGCTTGTTATCGCCGACAGAGGCCCCGCCCCCCACCGACATCAGCATCCGAGTCTTCCATTCCGTGTTGGCCTCATCAGGCAGGAAATAATCATGGTCCTGCTCAACCGCGCCAAAGAATTTTTGAGGCCAGTGGCAGCGCTCACAGGTATCCTGGGCGGGTCTCAGGTTCCGGATGGGTGTTTCGATCGGCCGGTGATAGATATTCCGTATTGTGGAGTAGACCTGATAAGCCCCCGAAAGTTTCGAGCGCACGAACCACTCGGCGCCTTCGCCGATATGGCATTGCACGCAGTTGACGCGGGCGTGTGAGGATTCATGATATGCGGTGTATTCAGGTTCCATCACCGTGTGACAGAGCGTGCCGCAAAAAGTGTTAGATTCGGTGAAGTTATAGGCGCGATAGACCCCATAAGCGGAGAATAGGAGGAAAATAGTCAGAACAGCCCAGGTGGTGTAAGTCCAGCGCTGGTGAACAGGATTATTGAAATCGATGATCGGGAACTTGGGGACATACCCGCGTTTGCGCCGCTGGGACCGCTCGATCCCCGCCCCGATCGGGATCAGGAGAAGGCTTAAAATGAGCGCCGCGGGCGCAACCATGTAAGTGATGATACCCAGGTAGGGATTCGCGCCTTCCCAGAAAAGATCCAGGAGAAAGAGTGAGCAGATGGCCACGAAGGAGATGATCGAGAAGATAGTGCCCGCAACACTGATCCAGTTACGGAAGTAACTCGGCTGTTTTTCGTCCGGAATCAAAATTATCTCTCCGTCAAGGCACAAGGAACCAGTGAATGTAAACCAGAATTTTCAGGGCCGGTTTCAACCGGCCCTGCGCGAAGAAAATCCTATTTCTTAAAATCTTCGGCCTTCCCGACGCTCTTGAAGGTCTCACTCGTGGGAGTCGCTTGAGCCGCAACAGCTGCTTTACCATAAGCATTCAGTTCCGCAGCGCCTTTCTTTGGCATCGTCGCAACATGACAAGACGCGCATTTGACTTTCGCTTCGGGGAAAGCCTCCTTGTAAGCCTTCAACTCTTTCAAGTTAGCGCTCGCAAGAGGGCTCAAAAAAGAAATGCCCGCCATAACGCCAATAACCGCTACCAAAGTTTTCTGACCGTTGTTCATAGATCCTCCTTAAGGTTTATTAAAACACGGCAGCGCCGATTCGACAAATCCACGACGAAGAACCGAACACTACTCTGGTAAGTGTACCTTATATCCATACCAAGGCGCAATACCTCACGTATATAAATTAAGAGACTCTAGAGGGGTCCCGCGCGAATCCCTTCAAAAAAAACAATAACCCAAGACCGAAAGGCCTTGGGTTATTGCGCCCTGATTTTCAATCAATCTTTAGATCGAAATCAGGACAGCATTCATTTTCAATAAAAATTATCAAAAAATAAGTGTGAGCCCGGATGGATTCGAGCTCCTCCCCTGCCAAACAACGGCAGGTTCGGTAGGCCACCCGCACAACAAACATGACATTCAGTCATGTTTGTAAGCAGTTCTCCCGTTCGAATCCCCCTATAAGCACAAATCCCCAGCACCATACGGTGCTGGGGATTTGTGAGCCCGGATGGATTCGAACCATCGACACCCGGACAACTAGGCTATGTGGCAGAAATTTCTAGGTAAGCAAAGACCCGGTTTGTAGGCAAAAGACCGAGCGCACGCACCAGACGCGAGCCCCACGGGTATGAGGGCGGATGGTAAAGCTGCGTACGCCCGGAAAAAATGGGCATAAAGAAAACCATCCGTGTTTTTACTGCTACCCGTTAGCGTCTGAATGTTCATGTTCGGATTCTACCCCTTGTTACTTCGTTGTAAAGAACTTTTTACCGTACGGCTCTGATCTTTTCTTGAGCCATCCTGGAAGGCTTCACTCTTCCAGACTTCCACTTAAATACAGTGGATGAAGAAACGCCGAGTTTCACGGCCAACTCTTCAACCCTGTATTTCTTAAGAAGCTCGCGCAGTGTTTTCATGTGTGGAATATTACAGTAACTTTCTAGTCGTTGCAACAATTATTTTAAGGAGGGTATGCGTCCTTATCGTAACTACTTTAAACGTAAGGACTTGCAAGGATAGGAAAAACGAAGATTTTTATTGAAACTATGTCAGGGAAACGGACTGCTCCATTTTTGGAGTAAATCTATCGTAGTTTTCTTTTTTGCGTTTTGTGGAAAATCCAACGTAGTGATCCGCGGTTGTGGAAATTCTTTTGTGACCAAGCTGCTCCTTGACCATCGTGAGATCCGCGCCGTTTGAAATCATTTCACCGCCGAGTGATCTCCTGAATTTGTGCGGGTATGCTCTAATGCCGAGTCGGTCCGCTTTCCGCGAAACCATTTTGTAAAGCGTGGACGTGCTGAGTTGTTCCCTGAAATTCTCGTTTTGAAAAAGGTGATCGAGCCGGGAATGTCTTTCGAGTTGCGGAATATAAAGAGCGAGCCAAGTCTGCGTCTCTTCGTCAAAATTTGCCTCACGCCATCCGTTGCATTTCGCCTCACGGACGCGGAGGACCCTTTCTTTTAAGAAAATATCATTCGGATTCCTGAATTTCAGATCGCAAAGTTCGCTTGCGCGAAGCCCCCCCGATCTGAGCGTGTGAAATATGGCGTTGTCCCGGACTGAGTTGTTCGGATTATAGATCAACTTCTTGAATCCCTCGCTTTCCCAATCGAAGAAGTCCATCTGCCGCCGGTCCTTGTTCTTGAATTCATGGCCGAGCTGCATCGGGCTTTGGTGGATGTACTGGAAGCGTGCGGCCCAATTGTAAAACACTGAGGCGGTGTCGGCGGCGTTCTTCGTGGTGCTTCCGCTCCAGCCATGACGCGCCCGGAGGCCACGGATCGCGTCAGCGATATCCCGGTACGTTCTCAGCTCGAAGAGGTGCTTCCCAGACTCCTGCTGAAAGTGGCGAAGATTCAAAAGGTAGCGATCGATGGAGCCCTGCTTCAATCCCCCGGACTTCTCGTACTTGAGATAATCCGAGAACTTCACCAGGACCGGATCCATGTCTTCCCTGTTATAACTTTCCTGTATCATGACACCTCCCTTTCGTTGCGACCATCCTACGCAAGCAACGGGTTTCTGCGTAAATAATATTTATAGCATGATCGCTCACCCCCTTGCTTTCCACAGGATGCGCGTGTAGGGTTTTAGTAGAGGGTAATCCAATGCCAAAGATTTTATTGGTTGACGATATTCCCGAATTCGTTGAGGCCGAATATGAAATGCTGAAAGAGTGCGGCCTTGGATATGACGTAAAGATCGCTTCCAGCCCGGACCTCGCCGTCCAACTTCTTGAGAAAGAAAAATTCGACCTCGTTATCTCCGACCTGATGATGCCAAAGAAAAACGGAATCGAGCTCCTGCATGAGATCAAAAGACGATGGGACACTCCGGTCATCATATACACGGCGTACTCAGAAGCCATCCATCCGAGCGTTATGATGCGCGAAGGAGCCGACGCGGTGATGACGAAACCCGCACAGCTCGAAGTTTTTCTGAATACCATCCGGGCGATCTTAGATCCCGCGCATGCCACAACGGTTGTCTTGATCCACGGATACAAAGCCCTGGAGATCAAAAACCAAGTTCTCGCGCAAATGATCCAGAAAGTCCTGAATAAAACCGAGGGTAACATAACCGCTGCCGCCGAGATGATGGATGTTTCCCGTGAATGTTTCGGAATTATGATGCGCCGTTTGAATATCACAAAGTGAACCTGACACACTACCCCCGATCTGTCAAATTGCGTGGTTCGTATTTGTATAGGGGAAAATAACAGAATCTGTCATACTGTGGGGTAAATCGTCGGGTTTTGTTCCGTCTGTCCTACAGCGTGTGTCGGATTCTGTTTCAAAAAATATTTCCACAATAATTCAGAATAACATTATAATTTCGGTCAATGGATACCATCGAAATCATCTTCGGCCCATCCTCTTCAAAGTCCTTTAAACGCGCTCTTGAACTCGCCAAGAAATGTTCTTCTTACTCCGAAAAGGATGGAGAACACCGCATATCATGGGACCCAAAAGACACCGATTCCATCATCCCGCTTTATCGATTGATCTCTTCCTGGAAAGGTACGAGGGTGATCATCAACGGGAAACAAGTGATTCAACCGAGAGTTCTAACATCTTGGACCTACTGTTATGATCAGGTCAGTCAAGATCCGAACAGAGGAAGTTGTTTCAGTCTCAGATATTCGAATATTCCCCTCTTTCCTTTTGGTTGCAAAAGTGGTCGCGATTTGAATTTTTGGAAATATTCTCAATGGCTCAGACTCGGAGAGCTGAAAGGGACGGAATGGATTTTTGATAAGCCGGCTATCTATCGATTCGTTGCATATAAGACAAGAGACTTCCGGCTTTGTCCGAATCAAAGACAAGAATGGGTTGATGCTTTTCTGGACGTATTCCCCGCATCGATCGATCCCTCTAAAGACATGTTATGGTGCTACCAGACCAAAGAAGGATCAGAACGAATCTTTACTTTAATGATTCAGCTTGGGGGAAACAAAGAAGGACAAGACCCTGAAAAGAAAGAAGAAATCATAGGAGTCGGTCCAAAAGATGGAACCGCCGCCGATGAAATTCTGGAACAACTTTTTACAATGGTTCATCTAAAACACAATCTAACGGGGGGATAACATGAAGAAGTGTCAGTTTTGCGCGGAAGATATTCAGGACGCCGCGATCAAGTGTAAGCACTGTGGCGCGGACGTTGCCGGTGGAGTATTCAAAAGCAACGCGAAAGACGTCGCCCAGGGGATCAAGAAAGCGCAGTTCGACGAAGGTGTCTATAAAGTCGCTGTGTTCTTTTCGATGGTAGCCGGGGGATTGATCGGGTTCATCGTTGGTGGTTTGTCGAACAACGCTGCGTCGGGATGGATATCAGGCTTTGTCGTGTTCATGATCCTGGGCGGAATTTCTTATCGAAAATTTCTTAAGAAATAAAAACACACGCCGACCGTCGTCCACGATCAGCGTTGCGGAGAGGCCTTGCGAGGGCCGGTGGGGATACTTCGGAGATTATGGTCTATTCATGACCTTCGCGGCCCAAATGACAACATCTCGGTCCACGGAAGGATTGTATGATCGGAAATTTAAAAGGTGTCCTATGACCAGGTGGCAGTTGACGTTCTTCCCGCCCTCGCAGAGCGTGATCAGGAAGAACGTCAACTGCCACCTGGAAGGGCATCTTGATATGGACGTTGAGTTTCTTGTCACCGTCGCAAAGAGCGCACCGGGGCTGGAGCTTTAGGTGCTCGGCCCGGATCTTCGGCCACTGCGGGGATCGCGCAGAACCCCAGGGTGATTTCCCCTGCACGTGATCGATCAGGTTCACGGCGTAGGCGCTCCGTCGTAGAACTTCTGACCGAACATTCTGACGGCCCAAAACATCGGATAGGCTTGGATCGCCGGGACTTTCAGGACCTTGAGCCCTTCGAGGAAAATAGCGTCGCACTTCGCCCGGTCGAATACTTTCCCGCCATAAAGAAAATCGTGAACGACCGCTATGTCGTCCCAAAGCCCGTCTTTCGTAAAGCTGAGCGCCCACGCAAATTGTGGGGTCGATGCGAAGTCAGTAACATATCCGGATTCGACAGTTATCAGCCCCCCAAGATCCGACTGATACTGAAGCGGCTCGTGCAGTTCCCATTCGTCCTTAGAACCTTCCACCTTCTGACAAATCAGGGGTGTCAAGAATTTGCTCATGGTTAATATTTCCTATCGCATTTGAATCCATAGTAAGTCCTTCCGTCCGTTGGATCGACATACTCGTGATACTGGACACCGTGTGCGAGCCACAGAAGAAACTTGGCCGTCCCCTTAAGTGCCTTTTTTAACATACGCCTCTGCCGCCGTTACGATCAGTTTCGCTATCGCTTGCTCCACGGTCTTCTGTTGCTCCGGAGTCAGTCCTCCCCAGATCCCCTCACCGAAAAGAACCGCGCCCTTGAGCTTGTCCGGGACAAACATCACCGCCTGCGCGATCCCTTCAAAGAGATGCCCCGGAGCCGCTACGATTGCGTCACCCACTCCTTTGGTGATACTTCCTTCGATTCCGAACATATCAACCCTCCTTCGATTGGTTGGCTATAACCTTATCCTCGTAAAAGTGTTTCAAACTTAAAAGCTCTGCCCGTTCCTCCGGGTACTCGTCGGTCAAGAGAACGAGCAGTTTCTTGCACGAGTGATACACCATAGAAAGCCGATGGTAACAATCGTGGCACGAAACGAAATATTCCTTCCCGCACTTATCGCAGAGTCCGCTCATAGGCTTTGTCATCCTTGATCTCGTGAGAATGGAATTGTCCTTTTAGTTCAGCGATATCAGCAACGCATCTATCCACCCGCTCGTTCATCTTTCCGAACCAGAGAATCATCATGATGCAGGGGATCAGGATCACAAGGATGACGGCCCCTATCCCGGTCTGGATGCTTTGGAGAGTTTTATTCAATCCCTTGCGGAATGTCTCAGTCTCTACCATGAAGGTGTTGACGGCATTCCAAGAATATTCTCTCAGGCAAACGTCTTGCTCCTTGTGTGTCACACGACGCCCACTACGGTCACCGTTCCGTCTTGAGCGATTGAGATATTCCACTTCGGATCAGGAGAGAGCCATACCCAATCGGGATCGATGCTTTTAAGCAAATTCTGAAGTGTCGTGCAGAGAATAAACAGCGAAGCCCCGTCCGTTCCGAAAGATTCGATGATCTCAGGCGCGGAAAAACGAGGATGATTCCAGATCATATTAAATAGGTACAAAACTTGATCGGCGATATCATCCCGAAGCCTTGTTGTGTGCGCCTTAATGATGGTTCTGGCGTTATCAATGCCCGCCTCCGCTCCAGTCAGTTGCTCGTTATCCAAAAAGATAGACATGATGCCCCCTAAAAGTTTGTGACGGTCGTGCCGCCGTTTATGCTGTAGCCGCTTAAGAAATAAACCTTCACGCACCGAGTAATCGACGAGCCAGAGTTATAGGTGTAAATGGGGAGCGTGGAACCAGAAGCGTCGATGTCCGTGAAATTCGTTCTGGTGATAAACATATTCGTGTAATAAGCGTTCGTCCAGTTTAAGTAGGATTTAACGCCGTTGGTGTTTGATGAAATGGTGTTTGTCGTTCCCTTGTTCGCAACGAAATCAATCCCCGAGGAAACCGTAAGTGTCTTACCATCAGGAATCTTGAATACGCAACCGCCCGTACCCGCCGCCACGCTGTTAAGGTTTGTGCAGTAGATATTGAACGCTCCCGACCATGTTGCCGTATAGGCTGCCACGAATTTGATTTCATTGGCATGAAGGTCAGAGGCTAAGGTGTAAGTCCCCGTATTCGTGATGTAGAGGATGTTCCAGAATACAGGCATGGTAGAAACGTCGAGCGTATTTGAAGAGTACAAATTTATATAGTTAGACCCGCTTGCATTTACGATTGTCCCCGCCACATATTTCAAAGTCCCGTTCGTCTGCATAACGCAGTTTCCGATAGTGACTGTTCCCGACGTATTGATGGTCAGTTTCCCATTCATCGTTAAAGACGAGTTGCCCCAAGCCCCTGTTCCATTCATAATAAACTCTGCGGTTCCCGCAATTCCGCACGAGCCTGAGGACGGGCCAAAGTTCCCACCGAAATAAACATGGAACGCACCATTTACGGTAAGAGTTGCCGCTGAAATACCCAAGGCTCCGCTCATTGTGATGTCTGAATCTATTGTGGCTGTAGCGGTAGCGGAATTCCCAAAAGAAGTAATCGTAATATTATTCCATCCAGAAAGCTGAGCGTTTCCTGCGAGAAGAATGGTCGCAAAAGACACCGTTCCTCTCGTGTAGGTATAAGTGTTATTCGCCGCCCCTCCGATGTATACCGTTCCCGTTGCGGTTGAGTCCCCGACAAATGTCATAGGATTGGCAACGGCATAGGCTCCCGTTGTTGTCCACGCACCGCCGCTTCTCTGAATGACAGTCGTTCCAGAAACTCCGGTTCCCAAGATTAGATTGTTATTGGTGATTAAGGTTGCTCCATTCAAAACGCCCGCACTAGTCAAGAACGTGCATTGACCGTCAATCGTCCAGTTATCCGAAAGAGTCTTTGTCGCTGAAGTGTTAAAAGAAATATCCCACGGACAATGAACGCCATTTGACTTCATGTTATAACCAATAGAACCTCCAAGCCTCAATGAAGCCCCAGCCCCTCCAGAAACGTAAGTTGCGGACGGATTTAGAGTCACCGTCCCAGTCACCACAAAAAGAACACCACTGTTAATTGTGAATGTCCCAGTGTAGGAATTCGTAACATGGTCAAACATTGGGAGAGTGATACCCCCCGCTATCGTTACTGCTCCGCTTCCATAAAAAGGAGTTGCGTTGACGGAGATAATCCCATTCCCTGACATCATTCCCGCATAAATGGCAATGGTCGATGAACCTGCCAAGTTCGCATTCAACAGCATCCCGCCTTTTACATTTATAACACCGCCTGTCTGCGTGGTCGCATTACTTACAGTAAAAAGTCCAGTAACGTCCGAGGTTCCAGAGACAGTCTTTGTCCCAGCCACTCCGTATGTGAGCGCAGGGATAGCTTTATTATTCGTAGTAAGTCCATTTGTCCCATTCAGAATTAACGCTCCTGTCCCAGTGAGCTGTCCCGATGCACCAGAAGGAAGTATGCACGTCCCGCCCGTTGCCATCGTGAGAGTTGAGGTCATTACGAGGTTGGTATTGTAATTTGTTGCCGTAAGGTTGAGGCAGGTTGAGGGAACGTCAACCGTTACCGATCCAGAAGTGGCATTTAAAACGGCTGTATCTGCCGCACCCGGAAATCCACCGCCTCCCCACGTTGCCGCTGCTGACCAGTTACCGCCTCCCGCTCCCGCCGTGTAGGTCGTTGCGAAGGCATTTTGTATAGAGCAAATACTAAAACCTACTAATATCGCCAAAATTAGGAGAAGTTTCTTCATCAGTTTACCGTGTAAGTAAGCTTGAGTTGCCACGGGATTCCGAAATCGGTCGGATCGGCGTTAAAGAGGACGTACAAGGGGTGTCCGCTTGGTACTTGATAAGAAATAGCTCCAGATGAATACGCTCCCGCCGTGGTCGTAAAAGTCGAGAGATTCACGATGTTCGCTCCGGGGAAGTTCGTGACTTGAGCATCGCAGTAATTTATTGAGAGATTAAGTTGAGTCGTGGGCGTAACATCGGAGCTGACGGTGATCGAGGTAATCGTTATCCCCGCACCGTTTTCCTGATAAGGGAGTTTCTTCACCGAACTAAAAACGTATTGCCCCCGATAATCCCCGTAAAAAACAATGGTTTTTGTAGCGGGAGCGTTCTTCTCCAAAGCGAAAGAAATTCCAGTCCAAGATCCATCCTTCCGTCCGTATGTCGTTCCGTCAGATGGAGCGTCTGAGATACCCGCCGTCATATCGTCGAGTGTCTCTAAAGCCTTCTGGACCGTGGTATCTGACGATGAAAGGTTCTTGTTGAATGCGGAGACATCCGTCTGGATACGCTTTGCCGTGGGATCCACGGCAAGTGCAGAAGAGCATAGAAGAAGTCCGACCAACAGTGAAGTGATGAAGTTTTTACCGAGAGAGAGTCTCATGCTTTAACATAATCCACCATAATCGGTTCCACAGTTTCCGGGGCGATCACCATCGTGAAAGTCCCCGCTGACGGCGATGTCTCAGTGTAGTCTGCCGTCGGATACATCCTTAAAGAGCCTCGTGTTACGTGAAGCGAGCCTGCGACATAAGGGTGCGCGGTCGTGAATACCTGAGCCACTCCATTCGCTGCCGGTGTCGGTGTCTCCCCGCTTATCATTCGTGCTGTATCCAATTCCTTCACCGTTCTTTCGCTTGTTACGACATGAGCACCGCTCGGGATCTGGACCGTCCGTTGCGGCATCGTGATCCTGATCGGGTTGAAAACGATTCGGCCGACCACCATCTGATCTGAGTGGCTCACGGAAACTCGATTCGTCTGTCCTCCGTGAACCACAACGTCCGTCATCTTAGGCCACGCTGTCGAGATCGATTCCCTGCTCCGCAAAGCAGGAATTGATGATTGTCTGGTCCTCGTCCGTCAACGTCCCGACTTGATGAAGCCCGATCAGAAAATTCTTGATCCCGAGCCAGTTCTTCCACTCGACGAAGCTCTCGAGTGCTCCGGCATACGGCGCCAGGCGAAGCATGGATGCGGCTGGAAGCGTCTGATTGAACCGCCCCATGAGCGTCTTGAAGCTGAACTGCGCTTCTATAGCGGACTTCGACATCTCGTCTGGGAGCGCGAGAAGCTGAGTGTGGAGAGTGGCCACTTCACCCTCGGTCAGATCCCTGGTCGAGACTACGACCACCTTGTGCTCGGAAGGCCACGAAGCGATCCCCTTCACGACATCGGACTTGAGCGTCTCAGCCTGACTGACTTGCTTATCCGTGAGATCGATCCCGCTGATCGTCGTGTCAACGGCGAACGCTTGGGAAGATATCGCAGCAAGAAAAATGTAACTTAAAAGTAGTTTTTTCATGGTGGCTCCTTATGCCTTGTATTCGGTGATGGTTATGGTGGAAGCTATAACTCCACCGTAATATGAAGCTGCCGATTGCCCATTAAAGACCACTCCCGATGTGTCAGCTCCGGCTCTAACTTTAAAAGTGGTTGCGCTCGTCGACCCAGCCACTACGTAGTAAGAGAATTTAATATTGTTCGCAACACCACCAGCATCGTATGTGCTCATGCACGCTACGGCATTAGCTGTGCTATCCCTAAAAAGAACTGCCACTATATTTCCAGCAGCTCCGGACTTATAAAAGAATCCCGTAACGTCCACTTTCAATACGTTTGTAGAACTCTTAGGGGTGATAGCGAGAGTCATGTACTCGTCACCCTCGTTGTTCTGAGGAATTGTATTATCTTGCGGAATTGTAGTTGAACCCGAGGCTCTTGTTCCGGTCTGATAATTCACAACCTGAATCACGGATGTCGACTTACCGACACCGAGCGCAGTCTCCACTGCCACAACCTCGTCCTGGAGACCGTTGATGTCTGCGGCCATCACATCGTCCACGTTGTCCACTTTCGTTGTGAAAGACTTGACGGACGTCGGATAGGACGCAGCTCCGAACGCAAGAGACGGAATAAGCAAGAACGCTATCAAAAACTTCTTCATGGTTACACTCCCGCAGCTTGACGCTGCTGTTCAAGGTTGAATTGCAATTCTTCAAAACGATCTGTCACGTCCGGTTTCCCGTAGTTCAGCTCGACGTAAGTGTCGAGCGATGCGTCCTTTAGCGAGTAGGAGATCGAGTCAATACGGTTATCAGTGAGTCCGGTGTAGTGATATCCAGTAGTGCCATACTTAAACGTCCCATACTTATGCCTGACCGGAAGTGAGTTGTCATCGATCACCACTCTTGGGAGCGGAGTGGCGCTTTCTATCATTGACTTGTTAAAAGGAAGCGTGAGCGACATATTCCTCTGAAACGTGTTGTAAATCGCAAGGATCGAGGTTGCGAGCTTATCCGCAACGGTGCTATCTACAACTGAGGAATTGCTGATCCGTTTCTGCTTCACGCCGAACGCCGCGACGGACGCCGTGTCCGTCTTGATATAGCGATAAGGGACCGTGTCCCCCGTTCCTTTTCCGTCGTCGATGTCCCCGCCTTCTACGATCACTTGATTGATGATCCCGGAATAATCAAACTCGTCGTCAATCTTTCCGATGTCTTTTCCGATGAGCCACCATACGCTCGGGGAAGTTGCTGGAGCACGGAAATAGAGCTGGCGCGATCTATCGACGCCCCACTCCGCGCCGACGATCTCGGCAAGTTTCGATATGGCATCCCACACCGAGTCATTGAACTTTATCGAGACCACAGCGGTCGAGAACGTGTCAATCGTCCCCGCCGTGATCGGAGTATTCGGAACGATGAAATCGTTTATGAGCGAGGTCATGACGCCTGAGATCGTGGAGCTTTTGTATACCTTCGGCGCTCCGGTCCCGTCATGCACGATCAGATCCTGAAGCCTCTGGGAATATCCGTATCCGTCGATGGTCGTTTGCTCGGAGTCCGTGAGACTCGGACGGATACTTGAAATATATCCCCGGTAATAAAGAGTCGAGGTGCCGCCGAAGGATGACGTGATCCATATCTGGAAATCATAGATCTCTTTCTGGTTCGTCGCGGTGAGTCCCACGAGATTCCCGAAAGCGCGTTTCAGCACGCACTTGAATTTGTCGCACCCGCCCTCGGCCTTATAATTCCAATCAAGCGAAACGAGCTCATTATTCAGTAACGTCTGCACCACCCCGGAAGAGTCCGAGAGCTGGACCTTGAACTGGAACCCGGTGTCTGAGGGTCCATACTTGAACTTCCCGTACTTTGCTTGACCGTATCTAAGCCCCATGATTCACTCCGAGCATCTTCAAGAGCAGCGTCGCGGAAACCTTGCAGTAATTCGTTCCTTCCGGAACGTCGGTTCTTGCGAGAGCCTCTAACTTTTCCAAGTCCTGAGGAAGAGATATCTCAAATTCCATCGTATTTCCCGCGATAAGTTATCGTGTATGCTGGCTTCACAGCTCCGGACACTGTCCCGGTCCATCGGATAGAGTTATTCCCCGCCGCGAGCGTGAAGAAATCCCCGGAGAAGTTCGTGAGCTTGTTCGCTCCGGTGTCGTCTACCACCGTTAGCAGATCGGTATCGATCTGGATCCAATGCCCCGCCGTTATCGCGGCGTTATAAATGAAATATTTTCCAGTTGTAAGGTTATCAATCCTGAGGCCGGTGGCGATGTTGTCGGTGTTCGCAGTGATCCGCATGATGTGATTCGTCTCAAGGTTCCCCGAGGTCGCCACGACATTCGTCTGAGGAGACGCGGACGCGCTCACTGACGCCACAGTCGGGTCCACATCCACGAACCCGAAGTCATCCGCGACGAGCTCGGCGTCCCATCTGATCCTTCGGAGATCCTGCTCCTCATACGAGGACTGAAAAGAAGTCTTCTGGACCACGATTTGACGGTCCGAGAAAACTGTGAGGACCGCCTTCCCTAACTGAAAAGCGTTCTTCAGAAGGTTGAAAGCGGTCCTGGTATCGAGGTAACTGTCACAGTAGATCAATCCCCCGATACGAATCGAAATTCCACTACGGTATCCGACGTCCGACATCAAGCCATGGCGTCTCGGGATCTCGATCTGCTCGACTCGTGAGTCCTGGCTAATCTCGAACGTGTCCACGTAGTCACCGAAAGAGTATGATCCGAGTTTAATGTCTAAGCTCATCTGGCAAGTTCCTGTTTAAGAAGGCGCACGAAATCCATCATGTTCGAAGGACTGTTCAGCATTGCGGTGTCGATATTGATGTTCACGTTTGACCCACCACGACCTTTTCCAAGAGGCGAAGACCCTGGAGTCCTATTGAGAGGAACGACGGCCTCCGGACCCGCTTCACCAATGAGCGCGAGCGTTGGACGAGTCACGATCCCGCCCTCCGCGCCTTTCGGGAACTCTCCGTCCCCGAACGAGATCCCGGCACCCGCGGGAAGACCGCCGGCACCTCCCGCCGTTGACGCGCTGAACCCCGCGGCGACCATTCCACCGGTGGCGGCCATAGCACCCGCCAAAGCCCCCGCTCCGATCGCTGCAGCCCCGCCAAGCGTTGCGATGGACGCCAGAAGCGCCGGAACGACCCACGCCGCCGCTAAAGCCGCGGCCGTTGCCGTCCCGATAGCGACCTGGGTGACTGCGGCGGCCATACTGACCGCCAGCATCGCGACCTGGGTCACGGCGTACGTGATCCCCATCTTGATGATCTTCAGGCCCACGGCGTCAAACCCCGTCCCAAGGGCAGATACGAGGCCTAGCGTGCCTGCTAACATGGCATTTAGACCGCCTGTAGCCTTCGCGGCATCCATAAAACTGCCGATGTTGACGGATATTCCTTCCGCAATTCCACCAATCCCAGATCCCGCGCCCTTCGCGGGAGATTCTTTGTCGAGACCCTTTCCGAACACCTTCAGCTTATCGATGACCTTGTCTTTTTCTTTCCCGAAATATTTCATGTTCTGCGTGAGATCCTCAAACTGCTTGGAAGTCTTCTTGAGGCCAAGGATTTCAAAAAGTCCGTTCAGTGCTCCACCGAATAATCCGCTGTTTGGTTTCTCAGCAGTTCCGAATAGTTTTCCCATCCCAGCATTTACTAGATTATTCAATCCTGCTTTCAGTATGGTTTCTCCCAATGATTTTATGACGTCTCTTAAACCGTGAAGTTTTCCCGTAATAGCGTCAAAAATCGTATCTGAAAATGCTTTTTGAATTGAGTCAGATACTGATTTTCCAAATTCCTCAACGTTGTCAGCCATGCTTTTTAAACTACTCTGAAAACCTCTAGAAAATCTCCCCCAATTATCAACACTTCTTTGGACGGGAGAATTGGTGTCATTGAAAAGAGAATCCAGCATCGCTTTGATTTTATCAACTTCCTTCTGAATTAATTGAGCATTCCCCCCAGCACTAAATCCAAAAATTCCCCCAAGAGCAAAGTTTTTTAAATTGGCCAGGGGGTTGAGCTTTGTCAAAAGAACATAAGCATCAACGAGGGCAACGACGGATTGAGTTAGCATAGCTGATTGAATCTTCGTGATTCCAAGGACAAGGTTCAATCCTTCCATGAGCGGCGTTAAGAGACGAACCGACGCCGCTAATGCTTTAAATACACCACCAAGGGCATAACCCGCAGTGGATAAAGCAAGAACAACAGCAGAGGTCTTGACAACTTTATTTATAAGCTCCTGATGACTCTCTGAAAAATCTCGGATAGTGATTGCCACGTTATTCATAAAATTGGAGAATTGCTGAAGCGAAGGAAGGGCGGCTGTGGATACAGAATCGGCCATCGACTGGAAGGAATTACTTAGCGATTTAATCTCGTTAGCAACCGCAGGAATATCTTTTGCGGCTTTTGAGAATGCGACCGTCATCGTTCCGGTGACAGCCGCGCTCACCGTGATAAGTTCTCTCGAAACGATGGAAATATCCCGGCCCATCTGTTTCAGGGAAGAGCTCAACCCTTTAAGACCATCAGTGGCTTTATCGTTTAGGGTGACATCGATCTGAACTTTCGGGTTAGCCATTCATTCCTTTCATCCTTTACGTGGAACACACATCTGAATCATCAATTCCGTAAAGTCTCAATCCTTTATAAATATCGTTTGCTCCCAATTGTGGCTCATATGAGAGCGTAATTACTTGGCTCTTCCAAAATATTCCACCAAGTTTATTGCTAGCTTTCACCCTTATTCCATAAGCTGGGTGCCCATAAAACTGACCGACGCAATTAACCTGAAAATCCTGAAGATTGTAATATTCAGAAGCTCCTGGACCATACTTGTGAGCTGCTGAACTTGTGGATTCTCCGTGCAATTGTCCGTTGAGATAATCAGAAACTAGAGTCTGTCCAGCATCTTTTAAGTTCTGATTTGTTAAAAAATATGTCGGGGGTTGATACGTCGCACACCCCAACAACGCGAAACACATCACCAATGCCATGAACTTTTTCATACACTCTCCTCTGGTCCGATCTGGACCGGTTGTGATACTCTGCCCTCGAAACTGAGGGCCATTTATATTACACAATAACTTCATTTCTGCGTAAACTGACTTCCAAAAACTGGAGGTTCCCATGAAACAGAAACGCTCCAAAACTACGGAACAATATTTCCCAACCGCGCCCAAGCTCGAAATCCACATGAAGGCGAATCCTCGACTTTCCGACGAAGAGAAACTAATCATAAATCCCACTCGTGACGTCGAAGACGGGCATGACGTCCTTAGAACGCTTGAGGATCAGGGACGCGGCGTCAAGGCGTTCCGTCCGAACCGTCTTGAGCTCTGAAATCATTAAAATAGCCTGTCTAAACGTCATTTTCCGAATCTCCTTGAAACTCATGTTGAACGGATGAGTTTTGAAGATGAACACCATCCGCTCCCAACTCATCGGGGACGGTTCAGCCTGACCTGAATGCTTTAAGCGGCTGCCGTCCCTGTTTCGTTTTTTGCGGGAGTTTGCATCCCCGATATTTCCATGATCTTTGATACGAGATCGTTCATGTCAGAGAATTTGAACATCTTTCCGACTTCCTCGATCTTGATGCTCGGATGTTTCTGTTTCAGAGAATGAAAGACGAGAGAGATAATGTTTTTCGTCTTTTTAAACGCCGAACCAAAGCCCTCAAGATCGCAACCGAATTCCCCTTCCAACGCTGCGATATCCTCCATGAACAATGGGGACAATTCAAACTCCTTATCGCCAACCTTTATCGTCGCTCCGTTCTTTCCAAGAACCTCGTTTAAACTCATCTCTTAACCCTCCGGTTATCTTGTTTTACTTCTGTTGTTTTCTAACAACTATGTCATCACGATTGAGATTTCATCCGAAGTACCCGAAAATTGAAGGTCGCAACTGTACATGAAAACCCCGTTCTCGTCCGTCGGATCAATGGCGTCATACTGAGTCTTTCCAGTCCCGGTGATCGTAACGATATTCCCGGCGCTCGCGCCATGCGTCGCCGTGAAATCGACCAGGGTATCAGCGTCAAACTCCGTCCACATCGGTTCTGTGGCCGTCAATTCCGCTTCCAGAAGAATCTTTCCTGTGGGATTTCTGGAACCGATCAGAACGCCGACCATTCCGCCGGCAGCAACCGCAGCGTTGATGGATGCTCGATCCACGATCTGGTTGTTCAGGTTGATGGAATAGTTTCTCGTGTACCCCACAAAACCAGAGACAGCGCAGGCCACGTTCTCGCAAATCTGACCGATCGTGGTTTCGTACACTGGAGTGCATAGCGCGAGATCCGCAGGAACGGTGTAGATTCCCTTGAAGGTCCATTTCACCATCGGGATCTTCCCGGAGTCCGCGACGATCTCAAAAGAGCCACGGCACCCCTTGGCCTTGAAGACAACGCCGTCCTTGTAAACCCAGATTGTGCAGGATTTGTCCGGAGCATCTGGCTTATACGTCACCGACACGCCCGCGCTGATCGTTTCTTTCATCCCGCAGGACTGAAAGAGCGGAGACAAACGCCCGATTGTTCCGGCTGTCCCGCCATTCTTAAGTTCCGTTTCGAAACTTATGTCATAAAGCAGTTTCGTTTTGGAAGACGGAAGAGGTGAGAGAGACGCACGAAGAGGCTTCCGTTCAACCTTCTCCTTCTGAACCTTGATCGAAAGACCGAAGACCTCGACTTCGTTCGCGGATACCGCAGGAGCCGAATCGGTCCCGTAAGTCGCCTCGATTTTCGCAAGCACCACTGTTTTGTTCGTTAAAAGTCCACCTGAAGCCGCCATGTTCGTTCTCCTTTTTTTAGACTGCTGCCATTTTTTTCGTTTTCACTAAATTACAAAGACAATTCTCCCGGCATACCGACCACCCGGAGCCCGGAAGCCCTCTGATCTGCCAATTCTGAAACGTGTCTGTTTCACCATCTCTTTTAAGACAATCAGGGCAGGGATCTTCTGAATCCACCTCCCAGATAAGCATTTCTTCGCTTCCAGGCATCATCCTGCCCCACTTCGCGCTGTGGGTGACGTTATTCATGGCACCACGGACATCGGCGTTTAAATTGTTGAAAAACTCGCCAAAGATACGCCCCTGATCCGCGATGTCCTGAAACAGAAGGTTTTTGATTTCTTGATCCTTGAGCCCGTTCTGCCTCAAAACGCTGATGTATTCCTGAAGAGTAATCGCCGTCTTTGATGCTTTCGCCTGGATATGAATACTCAGGATCGAGAAGATTCCGTTCATTTGATTTTTCATGTACTCGCTGAAATTATCCATGCACCACTGTTCCGTTCAATTTATCGATAATAGCTCGCGTTATAAGTTCGACGCACCGCTTCACCGCTGCCGGGGATACTCCGAAGAACGGTCGCGCCGGGATCATCCCCCTTTTGACCGAATTATCAGCTCCCACCTGCGCGATAGATTTCCCTCCGGAATTGGGGTGCATCGACTCAGAAAGCGTTAAGACGACGTGATTCATGCCAACCGTTTTAGACACGTAACTCGCTGCATCTATCAATTTTCGCTCTTCTCCGATTAACGGATCTGCGTGTCCTAGCGTCTTCATCTTCTGATAAGCATATTTCCCACGATTGGGTGGTATCGGCTCAGGTTTCGCCCCGATCTCTCCCGAATCAGTCGCGTTCGTAAAGCCGCGCATGATACTTCCCCGGATCTCAGCGGCGACGACAAGAGTTGAGGCTTCCAGTTCTTTCGTTAAATCAAGCGTCACTTCCGGGATATCCGTTACCTTCACATTCATGTTTATCATTGCTCTGCTCCAACCTTTTCCGGCGTGGCTGGTTCAATCTTCCGCTTCACGTGTTTCATCTCGTCCGCGAATCTGACCCCTTCCGCTATGAACTTAGTCACAAATCTCTTGGCAATATGAGCGGTCAATTCATCCGAGAACAACGTCAATTCCGCTTGCGGGTGTCTCAAAACATCATCCAGGTTAAGAAACTGAGCCGCGTTCGTTACCGTAGCCTTGAGCTCTTCCTGTAACGCTCTCATATTGTCTAAATGCTTCTGGAAAATAGGATCAAGCATAAGCCAAGCTATCCTCCACGGTAAAACTCATATCTCCCGAGATGTAACCATTCACCACGGTCACGGAAAGAGTATTGAATACGATCCGACGGATACCGTCGGTACGGTAATTTGAGGAAGAATGCAGGTCCCTGAGCACGTTCTCAAGACGGGTATGCACTGAGTCGTAATCGAAGAGAAGCGATCCCTCAGACGTCTTGTGTGCGGTTCTGATGGTTATAGAGCGCTTGGGGAAGAACCTATTCGCCAAAGTATCCCCGTCATCGAGATCGGTCTTCGGGTTCTCAAAGATGAACTGATTGTCGAAGTTCTCCGCGGCGTTCTCGAAACTGATCTTCTTCTTTGCTTCCTGAAGATTGAACGAAGCCAGACGCCTCACGAAATACTTCTTAACCGTTGCGTAGCTCACCGTCTCAACCTCACGTTCCCGAGCTCTTGATTTTTCTCAGAGTCCGACACGTTCCCGGACTCGTCCTTGTCGTACTGAAACACGATCTTTTCGAACCGATCCGCGTACTGCGCCTCGTAATCGTTCGCGAGTTTTGACCATTTATCATCGGGACTTACGATGAAATCCCGGCAGATCATGGCGAGCGCTTTCTTGATAAGCGGGACCTTAAGCTCCCCAGACTCCAGGATGAGAGCCGGGCGGAAACCCTTCGAGCGAACGTCAATCAGCATCTCCTCAAAAGCAGATTCGATCTTGCGAGCGAAGCCACGCTTCGCCTCGAATGTGTACGTGCTATCCGGAGTCGTTGCCCACGCGCTCCCGACAGTGATTGTCCCGGTGCTCTGCACGAAGTCCGTGATGTCGCGTGTTTGTTTAACTCCGGTCGCTGGATTGATGACGGACACCTTCCCGCCGTTCCAGTAATCGTCCGCGTAATTCTTGAGGTCAGAATCGACCAAGGTCGCGCTCGCCGCGGAGTCCACGATTCCTGAGAACTGCTCCGCGCCGTCCATGATGTCGGACTGCTCGTTTAAGAGGTCGTCGTCCACCACCGGGATCGAGAGACGATTCCGGACAATGTCAAAAAGCGAGGACTGATAATAAACGGTCCCTGCAATCGTATACGTCCACTGGATCTGGAAGTTCTCTCCGATCTGAGCGGTGTATGCGGAATCCAGAGAATACGTGATCTCGCCGGTCGTGGCGTTCACGCTCCCGTACCCTGTCACGAGCGTTGCCCCGCCCTTATCGAGCACGATCACCGCGGCGCTCGAGGCCACCGCGGGACGGTTGTTCAGGTACGGAGTGATCGAAAGCGTCCCGGTCTTCCCTTTCAAGAGGTCTTGCTTCATGAATTGAATCCTCCAGACTTGTTCAGCTTTTTCGCCTCGTGAATGACGTCCTTCTTGAACTGCTGACGCATTTCTGGAGTAGGATTTCGACCGTTCATAGCGACGTGAGCTTGGCAACGGCGTTCATACACCGCGTTGACCGCCCTACTTGACAGTGACTTGCTCAAATCTTGTCCCATTTTTCTGCTCCTCTCGTACGTCAATAAAAAGTTTGGATATCTTGTCGAATTGCGCTGGGTCTTCCTTGGCGCATGTTGCGAACTGCGCGTCCCGGCACGCTTGGAACAGATCAGCGTTCGTCTCTAAGGTTGTAAGATGACCGCACTGCACCCTTGGGTCAATCCATATGGGAATGTTCAGCTTCTTCAGTTGAGCGCAGAAGGGCATTACTTCGTCCATCTGGCGGTACTCTTGGCCGGGGCGAGGATCTTGCGTGTAGCTGAAATAGGGGTACGTCAGGTCCTTGAACACCGAAGTCTTCATCAGCACGCAGCCAAGCCCGATCACATCCACTTGAAACGGGTTTGTCTTATCGAAGAAGGTAATAGGGCGCCAAGACATCAGCGGTCGTCCATCCGAATGCACATAGCCTTTTTGCTCGTAATACTCCTTATGCGGGAGCGAACTCTCTTCCCAGTCCACGTATCGCCCAAGCACCGGCGCGTAGGGTTCTTTCTTCAGGTAGTACATGCCGCCCACGATCGGGCGTTCGTCCGAGATCACTTCGAAAAGATTCGTGATGGCATCGGCGGGGAACGTCTGATCCATGTCGAGCCAAAGAAGGTAATCCACCCCAGCCTCGATGGCGTTCTTGGCGAATTCGTTTCGGTTGGCGTCCATGGGAAACGTGGACACGATCTTCACCATCGACATGATTTTGTTCTTCACCAGAAGATCGATCATTGACAGCGGGTTGTACATGTTCAGGAAAGACGAAAAGGTCAGTTTGGGGACATCTTTTCCAGCCAAAGGAACGCCGATGGACAAGCATTTGTAGCCCTTAGCGTGGTGAGCTTCGATGATCTGTTTTTCTGCTTCCAAGTTTTCGTTCATTAGATCTTTCTCCATACCATCTGCCACCCACGGTGGAGTTCGTAATACTCTTTTCGGAAAATGCGTCCGAACGCATCAATCGCTTCTCCCGGGCATGCTCCCATGTCCGGCACTTTGTACTCGTAGTCGTCCATCACGATCACCCCGCCATGCTTCAGGAGAGGCCACAAAAGAACGAGGTCGCGGAGCACGTCCGTCGTGACATGCGAGCCGTCGAGATAGATAAAATCGAAATGATTGTTATGAAGATATTTCAGGCCGTCGTGCGACTTGACCGTCAGGAGCGTGAGCTTGTTCTCAGCGCCGATCGCTTTGATGTTCCCTTCGAACGTATCCTGGACGCTTCTCTCGTATCCTTCGACCTTGTTCTCAGGGTTCCCGAGGAACGGATCGATCACCGTGATATGGCTCGTGGGATCCGTCAGCACGTTCTGGAGCGTCCACACCGTGGACCGACCCTCCCAACACCCGATCTCAAGAGCATTCACGTACTCGCGACCCTTGAGATGACCGAGATATTTATCCCAGATAGGAATGTTCTTCGAGAACCAATCTGCGTGAAAGATAGGATCGCTCATACAGCAAGACCCGACGGTGGTTGATTCGCGGCAGAAGCCGTCACTTCCCATCCGTGCGCCTTTAAAGCGGCGTTGGTTGGCTTCTCGGTGTCGGTCGAAATTATCACAAGACCATCGCTTCCACCCGCTCCCGGTACTTTCTTCGTAAGATTTTCTGTGGCCATAATCCCTTCTTTCTCGATGTGTTGGAGGAGGCGGGATTGCTCCCGCCCCCAACCACCACAACAGGACTTAGTACGTCTGGCTCTTGATCAACACCACGCCAGCGGCACGGATGATGCCGGCTGAATCGTAGTAGTTGTGCACGAACTCAGTCGCACCCATCGAAGCATCACGCTGGAGTTCGATGTCCGGAATACCCAACTCCTGGTTCACGTTCTTGACCGCATAGCCAACGCAATCAGCGTTGAACAGTGCGCCCATGAACATGGCGTTGGTGTCCGTCCCCGTACCCACACGAGGAGTGACGAGCAACTTGGATCCGAACAGCGGGAGATACAGCATCCCGGAGTCCATCACTTGCTGCCCTTGCTGCGAACGATCCGTTCCCCGGCTGTCCGTGCCGGTGGTGGTCATCGACATGAGGACAAGGTCCCCACGGATGTGCGCCCACTGACTGGGATGCAAGGAGAGGATCAGGTTCTGGTTCGCTTCTTTCCCTTCAAGGATCAGAAGAGCCGACAGGATCATCGCAATGCTGACGTCCGTCGAGTTCGTTGCTCCCACCGCATATGTGAAGGAGGTGGAATTCCAGGACGCACAAATGTCCGCATCCACTTGCTTCGCCCGAGCGAGGCCGATCATCTGGCCAAGACGCTGGGAGATGTTCTCCTGTGACGCTCCACGGGACAAGTCCGTGGGAAGAACCTTCACAACCCGACGAGCGACCGTCAGCACGACATCGGTCGGCGTGATGGTGGCGTTCGTGGTCTGGTCGGTTGCCTCGGCGGTTTTCGACACAGCGGGAGCCGTGAAAGCCGGGAAGCTGGCCGCCGCAGTGGGAACGCCCGTGAGATCGCCGGTACGAACAACACCAGCAAGGTTCACGCTCGTCTGGAAAGCCAACCGCGCTTCCATGATCGCTTCGGTATTGATAACTGAAGCGAGGGTTGATACTGTCATTTCGTTTGCCATTGCATTACTCCATTATGGGCACTTACGCGCCCTTATAAATCAACCGCCCCAACCCTTCACTCCGACTCCCTTTTGGTTATGCTGCTTCCAAAGACGGTAGTCGTTGAGTGACAATTGAGTGAGTCGAGGGTCATTCGCAGGATAGCTCAGGAACTCCTGGGCTGTCTCACTGGTCTGCGTTTTGGACTGCACGCTCGACGCCGGAGTCTTTACTGGCACCACTGGCTTGCCCGTCTTCGGGTCAATAGCCGGCGGTGCAGCAAACAATCCCTTGGTCTTTGCGTTCCTCACCCACAACAACTTTTCTTCGACGGTTGAAAACTGAGGGATAAGGTCCCGTGTAGCTTCTGGGATCTCTGCGACCTCGGTCTCCAGCATCGTGTTGAGCATCGGTTCAAGTTTTTTAAATCGTTCGAGTGTTGGACTTGCGCCCTCGTAGAGCTCTTTGTACTTATTCTGGTCTTTGAGGTGCTTGTCCTCCTCCGCTTTGCGGGAATCTTCCAGCTTGCGGATGTGTTCTTTTTTCTCCATTGCTTCTTTCACGAGTGCTTTGTTCTGAGTTTCGAGATCTAAAATCTTCTTCTCGGTCTCAGTCGGTTGCTTTGCCGCCGCAGCCGCTGCTGCTTTCTGCTCTGCTGTTTCTTCAGCCATGTTATTTTCCTTCTCCGTTGAGGCGTTTAAGAACCCGGACAGTTATTTCCAGCTCGCTTAAACGCTCATCTTTTTTCTTCAGTTCAAGTTTAAGTTCTTTGTTCTTCCGTTCCAAAAACTCCACCCGCTCCTGCGTGGCGTCCATGTGCTTATGCCCCACGCCTGAGCGCGTTCATCTGCATCAGGTTCATCTTGAGGGTTTTGATCTCAGCCCTCAGCGCTTGCACTTCTTTAAAAATGAGATCGATTTTTTCGGGTACTTCTTTGTTCAATTGGACTTCCACAGTCATATCCGCCGCTTTAGCCATTTAATACTCCTGGGGCGGTCTGCCCCCGTTGTACTTTTGCTCCATTCATGTTCAGCAATGCGGCATCGAAGTTGATGCCGTACCTGTTCGTCATTCGATTCTTGATGTCGATATTCCGTTGAAGAAACGCTTCCGCATCTTCCTCGGTCTTGATGTCGGGATTCTCTTCCATGATCACATCGAGAAGGTTCACCACACCAAGATCGATCTTCTGAATCTTGAGATCCATCTCGTCCTTGGGATCTTCCAAGTCCTTCGGCTCCGCGAAATCCACGGATAACTTCGCGGCCTCCGGGAGAGGGTTCAGGTTGTAGACGATGGACGCCCACTTAATGGCCTCGAAGATCTGATCCTCGGCGTCGCGCCACGTCTCCGTCTGATCCTCCCGGATCTCGTCCAACCGCTCACGAGCTACTTTGCGTGCGAACCCACTGACGGACTGCGCCATGAGCTTGAAGTTCTCGGAACTAATTCCATGGTTCCCGGCGACTGAGAAGATCTGCTTCTCGATCTGCTCTCCGATCTGCGTGAGATTCGATTGCCAGTCCAGCACCTGGGCCTCCCCGTTCGTGACGAGAATGTCCAAAGGAGACTTGATCTGATTCGATTTCGTGGTGCCGGTGTTCGTGTCGATGGTCTGTTGCTTCACGCCCAACTGTTTAAACTGCATCGGGATCATGAAATTTCGGAACGTGCTCTGGAGCGCGACGAGTTTCGTAGCGGACACCAGATCCTTGCCGGTGTATCTATCCCAGAAGCAATTCTCACGGTCGTCCTTGTGAATGGGCACGAATGGAAAGAAGGTGTTCATGAGGATGTTCTGCTCAGCGTAGGGGTTCACCATCTCTGGGTTCCCGTCCACGGACTTCGTCTTGAAGTCCCGATCAAGGATGAAGTGTCGGGTCGGAGACCAATAGATCCACTGTCTCTGTGTCTGCCCCACCTCGTCGCAGTAAGCATCCTCGATCAGCACAGCGTCCAGGACCGTGGGGTTGTCCTTGTTCTCGAATACCGTCACCATATCGGGCGTCAGTAAGCTCAGATCAATCATCCCGTCCATCACCACCACCTGGACGAGAAGATCGTTCATGCCGTTCAAAAGATAATTCGCTCGCTTCATCTTCTGGTTCAGATTCAGGGCTTTGCAGACTTCGTCGAATCGCTTCTGACCACCCTTGGGACTAACCACTCGCTCCGGCGCTCCCTTGTAGACCGTGGAAGTCTCACGCACCACCCGGCGCATGAGATTGTTCGTGGCATCCACGTAATGGCGCATGTCGTCATAAGTCTGGGGCGTGAACATCAATCGCAACTGGGCATCGATGATGTACTCCAGGTTGTCCTTCAGGATGTTCTTACGAATGAGCATCTCGGCACGACGAGCCGTGTCGTGAGTACAGCGGTGCATGATCTCGGACTCCTTGATCTGGAAGGCCTGGATCTCGTCGCGACGGAAAATAAAGTTATTCATGGTTGCCTCTTAGTTCATGCTCATTGTCTGATGTAATTCCTGATCACCGGGAAATCGTAATCGATCCAGTAGCCGAAACCGTCAGAGCTATGGGTGCGATCCGGATTCGATTTATCAATCTCGCAAGTCCCCTCTTTGTAGGACACGTCCAGAAGATCCTTGATTATCATTTTGCATTTCGGATTAAGAGTCGTTCTCCGCTTTCCATCTGCGGAAAGCAGCATTGAATTGACAGCATTCACGCGATCTTTCACTTGGGGATTCGATTCCTTGAAACGCATTGAACATCCACCAGGCTGATTCTTGAAGAAGTCGTAGATGATCTGGTAGTCGGACAACGAGGAGGCGGTGTTCCGAGCTCTCCCCGTTGCGTCACCGTAGTGAACCATTCCGGCCTTGTGATTCTTGAACCGGTCCGCGATTGCGCGGCACATCTCCACCGTGTTTGAGTTCCGGATCACAAGTTCATCAATCACGATCACTCGATGCACCGGCTTCCGAGTCTGATAGTCTTCGGTGGTGTAAGAATGCCCAAACCCGACACAAAGTGGGTCCACGTTGAAATCCCAGAAGATGCGAAGCGTTGCGTTCGGGTCGTATTGCGCCTTATCACTGACGCTCTCATCGAAGTTGAAGCCGTAATACACGCGCCCCATCGCGTCCTCGAACGTCGCCTCGTACTGCTCGCGGAAGGTTCTGGGGTCCAGGTCTCTCCGGGCGTTCTCGATCTCCTCAGGGGGGATATATCCGCCATCGATGGACTTGAAGTGATATGTCGCCCACTCGCTGCGCTTATTGATTCGGACGTCTTCGAAGAGGTTCTTCAGCCGCTTCTGCCGGCAGTCCGGTGATCCGGAGAACCAGCAGAATCCCATGCTGTCAGACAATGCCGGACGGATCACGGATTCATAGACATTGGTCTTGACGTGATCGTATTCGTCGATCATTGCGCCAGCGAGTTTAATTCCGAGAATCCCTTCCGGCTTGTCTAAGCCAAATAAACGAATCTTAGAAAGGTTTCGGTAGGTGATGCAGAGTTCAGATTCGTTGATCTTGAGGATGTACTGCGGCGGTGAGATCATCTTGAGAACGTCCCAAGCGATCAGTTTCGCTTGCTTATAGGTCGGAGCGAAGTACCCGTACAGGCCGCGCCTCTCAAAAGCCTTTGTCATCAACTTCGTGAGAAGCGTCGTGGTCTTCGCCCACCGGCGTCCAGCCACCAAAACAATAAATCGATGCTCGTCCATGAACACATCGAACTGGTTCGCTTTCATTTCGATGCCTTGACCAACTCCGTCACTAATTAGCATTCGGGCCTCTCACCATAAACGGTAATCGATCGGGCGCTTCTTCCGGGTCAATGTGTTCGAGCATCGAGGGAACAAACTTATCCATGATCTTTCCGAGGAGTGTCGTGTTTCCGAGTTTCGCTTGCTTCATGGCGATCTCTACAGCGGCCTGCCAGTAAGTCTTTCCGTTCCGCTCTTTCCACTCATCCACCGCCGCTTCAATTTCTTTGAGAGCGCTTCTCCTTTGCCCTTTGGGTGCTCCGTTAGGATTCCCGGATAACCCTTTGACAAAGCGACCTTTAGAATCTCTGGCGCCTGATAAAGTTCCTGCTTCGACAGGCATGGGCTTAATCATGGCTTTCCCTGTTCGACGATTTTACGGATGTGGGATATGGGATTTTTCTTTCCAAAAATGCGGTTGTAATTCTCATCGTAGCGTTTCTTATCCGAGGTACGATCGTTATCGCCTTTCCCTGCTCCTTCTAGGCGATGTTTCATGATCATCCTCCGGATTTATGGGTTCCAACAAAAAAGGCGCGGCCACCGGGACTTCCGGTAACACGCGCCTAATCGATTAGGTCTGACTTTGTTGGTTATCCTCGGGTTCATGAGGCCCAAGGTTTTACACTACGTCTACACCAGAAATACTACTACACGAAAAAAATGAAACTAAACTATTTCTTCAACATCTTGAGGATTTTCTTCACCGCCCCATACCCCAGCCTTCTGATCCTTACGCTCGTTGAACTGATAATCAAGGATCTTATCGATAGCTTCCCCACCCCCATTCCCCTTGATCTCGTTCATACGGTGGATGATGTAGGTCACGATCACCGCCGTGTTCTCCCTGGTTATCCCATGCTTCTCGTATCCATCGATGGTGCTGATATCTTGGATCAGTTCCTCGATGAACTTGGAGCGTTCAGGGTTTACTCGTTTTTTGTCGAGCATTAAGAATCCTTATTTTTTTGCCACAACTATCTAAAAAAACATTCCCCCCGCATCCTTCACAAAAGAATCCAAATCGATTTACTCCTCGATGACGCTGGTATGTTTCCATATTGTTTATACTTAAAACCGAACGACATTTCGGACAGTTAATCATTCCCGCGCCGTCCATCCCTATTCCCCTTCCTGCCAAGGCTCTTTCGGTTCTTGCAGTTTTAAATTTGAGGTCATTTCTTTCGGAAGAACATTATTCAAGACGTTATAAAATGCGTTCATGGCCAGCGTATTCATCACTCCTTTTTCTTTGTCCATGAACATAGGACCTACGATGCTTTTATCTACCGCCCTATAACAAAGATTGATTGCTTCGACGAGCTTCGCTTCGTTCATGGTTCTCTCCTTAGCGACAATTTCTCATTTATTCTTCTCTATTTTTTCAAGGCGCTCTTCCAGGTCCAACAGCTTTGCTAAAATCAGCCACGTCTCAAGACTGACGTTCGCTTCGCTCAATTGAATATCATTCTCAAGTTTCACAATCCGATGCCCCAAGCCACTTGCTACTAAGGACATCTTCATGACTTTTTCCTCTCATCGTTCAAAATCCCGTCCATGTGATCGATCTCGTGCTGGATCAGCCGAGAAAGATAACCTCTCGCTCGCTTCTTCTTCCCGTTCGTGACGTATTCGATTTCATACGCCCTCTCGACCTCCGTGTATTTATGCGGGATCGAAAGACATCCCTCCTTTTCCTTGATGATTCCATACCGTTGAATAATCACGGGGTTAAGAAGAGTTCCTTCGGTCACTTGTCCGTTCTTCATTATGGTGTACCAAGAAAACCTAAGTGGTACCCCTATCTGGATCGCCGCAAGACCGGCGCCATTCACCCACGCTTTCGCGTTAGCCTCCCGGAGTCTCTTGATCAAACCCAGACTTTCCACTTCCTGTGGCGTTGTCTCCTTGGATACCTGTCTTAGGATTTTCCGGTCCGTGACGATCAAATCCGTCATGGTTTCACCTTCTCATCCGCAGCGTTCACCGCTTGCTTAATCAATAGAGCCCCGTCTACGGCGAGGGTCAGGGTGTAGTTGTCTTTCAGGAATTCCACGGCTTGGCGGTAGGGCAACGGGCCTTCGCCATATTTCCCTTCCAGGACGGTCTTCGAGGCCTTGGCCTGGAGGCTTTCCTGGATCCAGGCGAGCAAAAGGGCGACGCTGGGGCTGATCGCATCCTTCAAAAAGGCCTTCTTAACGTCTGGCGTTAAGGCGCAAAGTTTCAATCGTCCGTAGACATAAGACCGGCTCTTCCCGATCTTCGCGGCGATCGCGTCCGCGCCGGCATAGCCGTGCTGCTTCATCAGGAATTCATACCCTTCCGCCTCTTCCATCGGGTGGAGGTCCGCTCTTTGAAGGTTCTCGATCACCTGAATCTCGACCGCTTCGATGTCTGTCAGCTTCAGAACAATGGCCGGGATCTCCTTCAGACCCGCGAGCTTGCCTGCGCGGAAGCGGCGCTCTCCGGCCACAAGTTCATAAGAAGGCGTTCCTACTTTCACCATGTTCTCCGGTACAGCGCCAATTTCGCGCACGAGGATCGGTTGGAGTACCCCATGCTTCTTTATGCTCTCGGCCAGTTCCTTGATAGCCGTTGCATCAAAATGTTTCCTGGGATTTGTAGACGAGGGTTGAATCGAATTTAACGGTAGATTTTTCACATGTTCTCCTTTGGTTGGTTGTTATTCGTCTTCTACTTGGATAAAAAACTTTTTTCTCTCGAATCCGCTCTCAAAAAGACGATATCGAATATGCGGATATAAAATCCCGAAAAGCTTCGCTTTAATCGCCCACTCCCTCGTTTTAGTCGCGGGCGACTTTATTTCGTGCACTTCTTGTCTCAGGTCTGGAAGTAGGACTGTGAAATCGGGCTCTATCCTGCAAACCATCTTCCCATCCACTTCTAAATCGTAGGACTTCTCGTATTCCCAATTTTTCACGCGCTTCGCCTGCCATTCGGATAGCAACCAAAGCGCATGATTGAATTCGAGCTTTGAGCGCAAGGACTTGCCATGCGTGAATTGATCGAGCATCTTGGTTGACTGAATGGGGGTATTTCCGTACTTCGTTCTGGTGCGATAGATCATCGCGGCCTCACAAAACTACCCCACTTCAACCTCTGGGGATCTGTAAAGCGAGTCCAGTTAAACTTCAGGATCTCTTCCTCGGTCCCGGTCAGGTCCGCACCAGATTCGACTGTCTTCCGGACTTGATCGAGTTTCCATGCGAGAACCTTATCGATTGGACGCTTCCGGAGGCCTAGCTTAACGTCTATTTCTTTGAGCATAAAAACCGCCACTTCATTCTTCATGCTTTTAACCCCACAAAGATCGTCGGAGGCAATTCAACCTTCTTTCCGACGCGCCCCACATGTGGAGACAGTGTTCGTGATTGTTGACGTATTGACTTTTCGGAGGATGAAACTGAATCACAACGTCTTCCGAGTCCCAAAATAGGTCTTTAACAAAACACATCTCGATCCAATTCGGGCATCGGTTTTTGATCGATACTGAAACGTGTTCCCATTCGGGCTTAATTCCTTTTCCATCGGTCGCGATAACGCAAAGCCTGTTCGAAGCGTAAGGAATCAAAAAACATCCAACATTCCCATCCGAAGGATCTGAGGAGAGCATGTTTCCCTCTTCGGTGAATCGGTACTGATTTGGAACGTGAAAACTCATTTCATATCCCCTTATCCAAAACGTCCTGGACGCACCGGACGAGGTAATACTCGCCGCCTGAACGCTTGACGTTAAGTTCAAATTGTTTTTGTTCTGGTGATTGTTTCCCGGTCGGAGACTTCGCTTCGAGGCAGATCATCTTCCCGTTTTTCAGCACGATCACGTCGGCTGTGCCGGGCGTCAGGTTGTGCGGTTTTAAAAAGATCTTGCGGGACGGGTGCCACGTGCCGGTCGTGTTAATGCGGAAATGAAACACCCCCCGCGCCCGAAGATAGAGAAGGATCTCCCGAAGGACATCTTTCTCTTTCCTGAGCGCGAGAGGATGTGCCATGTTATGCCGCCTTCGCCCGGATGAACTTCACTACTTCTTTCGCGGCTTCGTGTTTCAGTTCGAGCGATCCGCCATCGACCGGGATCAGGTAACGCTTGGATCGGCGCATCTCGATCATGAGATCGGCGGCAGCCTCGCCAAGAGCGTCCTTGGCTTTCACAACGGCGTCGCTTGCCTCTTTGAACTTGTCCGCGGCTTTCCCGAGTTCATCTTTCTCGGGCATCCCGGGTAACTCTTTGGGTGGCTTGTTCGACTTCACTGTTTTTGCTTCCTTCTTCGGCGCTTCTGTTGCTGTTGGGGACATATTCACTCCTTTTTCTGTTGTGGTTTTATAAAACTTTTGTGATCCTAATGTTGTGTTGTGGTTGCCACGCCCATTTACATTTCGCACAGATCAAAACGTCCCCGAGATCCTGCGGCCAAACGTCCACTAAGAATCCGTCACACTGGAATTTCCATCCGCCATAAAGCGTCGGCCTGGCATCTTTCGGGATCAAAAGAGCAACCTCTTTCCACTGACGAAAAGGAACGCAAACGTCATAGTCCTTGGGGATGGATTGGTTCGGATCAGAGGCGCCCCCTACGATCCATGCGTCGTAAGACCCGCAGATCAAACGAACAATTCTCGGTATCCTTTTTAGGTTTACTTTCAGTTGAGCGCTCATAAATTCACCTCACCGAGTCCTTTCTTTTATTTTTTCTCTTCTAAATTTAATGGCTTCCGGGCACGACGAGAAATGAGAAGTTCCATCAGAATTTAAAGGCATCTTTTTTCCGATCTTTGTAACCGTCCACCAGATCCCGGCCTTGCATCCACGGCATTCCGATGGGTTCCCGATCAACTTGAGAAGGTTTGACATTTTTTGTTCAGCGGATGGACCGAGATTTGGGGGAGATATTGATTCTCCTGAGAACATGGGTTTGTATCCGGTGTCTGTCATACGGTAATTTCCTTTCCGATGTTTTTGGCAATGGTGAGGGTGTAGGCATAGGGATCTCGGACGTCTTCTTTTCGTCCCATGGCCGTTTTTAGTTTTTGGAGGACCGTATTAAAGTTCTCTGCGTTGGCTTCTGAAAGGACGCTATGACCAAGGGATTGCGCGATTTGAATCTTTATGTTTTTGACCTGTTCTTCAGAAAAAAGTCCGTCCGCCGGTTCTTGATGTCTTTCTATTTCTCTTTCTGATTGTGATTGTAGTGGGACTTGCTCCGTAGTGACTCCGTAGCGTTTCGCCTTCTTTGTGGTCCAGTTGTCTATACGTTTTAAAAGTGCCGGACATTTAAGAATCCAATATTTTTTAGAAAATTTTGAAAAAATGAGCGTTTTTTGACCAAAAAACGACAGGATTTTGGTCAATTTTTGGTGAGAAAGCCGTAGCTTTTCGCGAAGAACTGCATCACTTATGGTGATTTCAGCTATAAGATTCCCATCGATCTTTTCAGCGATAAGTTCCAAGCAAATCACGTAAGCGCCGTATCCTTCAAGACCGAATCTGTGGATTAAATCGCGCATATCTTCATCATTGTGAGCGTTTGTTTCGTGCTGGTACCACTTCATGACGATAAATCCTCTGCCTGATAAAAAAATAAGAACAAGCACTACAAGCGAAATAAAAAAAATTATGTTAAAAACTCGTGGTAAGACGGAACTTCCGAAGGGCTGAAGAGTTCGGATTGAAATACTGGCTTTTTTTCAGGTTCTTGCTTCTTAGCCGGGACCGAGGTTATTGGTTTTGGCTGGTTCCTCAACCTCCACACGCGCAGCAGGTGTCCATTACTTCCAGAATGCCTAGAGCTGCTAAATCCGCACTGTTCCCATTCCTTCCCTCGAAACACGCTCCCAGACCAGTTTTTGCTGAAAGAAAGCACTATCCCGCGCCGTTCAGCCTCTTCTCGGACATCGTCGCTCGTGATCTGTCCTTTCGATAAAGCGCAGTCATAAGCAAGTCTCTTCGCCGTTTCGAGTTGGACGCGATAATGCAGAGCGCAGGACTCCATACCTGCTGCCTTAAGGACCGCTTCTCCTTTGAGCATTATTTCCTCAAAGATCCAACGACTCTTTTTGTGAACACCACTCCTGGGATCGTGAGAGCTCCCTTTGCAGCCTTCTGAGCCTTCTCAAGAGCGTTGATATCGACGATAAGATACTGGTCCGGGACTCGGGCCTTATTGACTACCCGAGCGTCCCACTCAAACGACACGGAAACTCCTTGAGGGACGTAGGTCGAAACCTTCCGAGGCGCGACATAGACCGCTTCTTTTTTCTCGATGAGAAGATCTTTCTTTTCCTCGGCCTTCTCCTTCTCAGTAGCAACGCGCTCTTTCTCCGCCTTGCGCCGTTCCGCTTCCTCGCGCTCCATCTGTGCGCGTTTCTCCTCGTCCTTCTGTCTCTGGATCTTCCGTTCAACTTCGGCTCGTCTCTCCGCTTCCTCGCGCTTCTGTGCCGCGATCTTCCGATTTTCCTCATCAATTTTCTCTTGGATCGCAGCTTGCTTTTGTCTCTCCTTCTCACGAGCCGCTTCTTCTGCGCGTCTTTCAGCCTCCTCGCGCTTCCGGCGCTGGTCGTCAACGTAGATGGCTATCCGGTCCTTGATGGCCTTATAAGCCAGTTTTGGGCCGTTTATGATGACGTTCCTCTTCTCACAAAGCCTTTTGTGAAGAGCATTAGCCATATTGATCTCTTCGTCGTGGTACGTTCCAGGACCGTCAATGAACGCTTTGAGCATGTCCGCGATCTCCCGGGCTTGCTGACACCCGAGATCTGTCTTGATCAAGAGCGAGTTTGCCTGTTCAACGAGCTGATTGCTTTGAGCAACGATCTTGTCGTCTTCCCGGATAGCGATCGATGTTCCGGGTTGAAGATAAACTTGGGCTTCCATATGCGTGGTTTCCATACTTTCTCCTTTTGGTTTTTATTTGAACATCTCAATCTTGATCTTGGGGTCCGCGACAACGATCCGCTTGGCGTTGCCATCATCAAAAATGACAATGCCGTTTTCGGTGATCTTCTCGATCTTTCCGGGCCATTGAAAATTTACTCTTTGGATCGTGCCGCCGCTGACGTATTGGATCGTGCCGCCGCTGACGTATTGGATCGTGCCGCCGCTGACGTATTGGATCGTGCCGCCTCTGACGTATTGGATCGTGCCGCCGCTGACGTATTGGATCGTGCCGCCTCTGACGTATTGGATCGTGCCGCCGCTGACGTATTGGATCGTGCCGCCGCTGACGTATTGGATCGTGCCGCCTCTGACGTATTGGATCGTGCCGCCTCTGACGTATTGGATCGTGCCGCCGCTGACGTATTGGATCGTGCCGCCGGTCCCGAGAAACCACCGGCCTGTGGTGATCTTTTTGATTTTTCTTTTAATAAATCGTTCGGCGAAGCATGAGCCGATCAGCTTCCGCATTTTCTTTTCCGCATCGTCCGCGTCAAACCAATCAGGCTTAAAATCTTGGTCAACGTGGAGTTTCCAGTTCTTGATATCGTGGTTAAACACATCGTTGTCGGTGGGAACAAGCTCGACCCGGACAAAGTTAGGATCAGTCTTTATGTCCTTGATCCCGGCCTTCGCCAAAAGGTCCTCGTGACTGTCAATGTCGAGGTCCCAAACAATTGATTTCTTCGTTACGATTCCTGAAAAGAAGCGGCACATGTTATTTTCTCCCGAGTTTGTTGTTGGTTAGCAGGATCACGCAACGAAGGATGGTTACGAAGTCGTCGAAATCGCGTTTGAGGGGGTTCTTATGTTCTTCGCGTTGATAGGTTCCGTCCGGACGAAGTAGGACGCTCGCTCTCTCCGAAACCTTTTTTCGCGTGAGCTTTTCCCATGCGTAGGCGTAAGCCGCAGTTTGCCACTTTGAAACCTTGTGATCTTTCTTCGGAGTCTTCCAATCATCAAGGCATAGTTGTCTCGACTTGTTGAGATAGAGAATGTCCAAAGTCCCGGCGTAGCAGAAATGGAGGTTATAAATCTTCTGCTCGATCGCGATGATCTTTTTGACGCGCTCCTTATAAAACTTCTGGATCGCGGAGAGATATCCCTCATATTCTTCAGTGACGGTATCCTCATCAAGAATCTCATTCCCAAACATCGCGGCCATGTCGTGAACGGTATCCCCGCGCTCTCGGGCTGGCTCGATCACTTCAAACGGGACCTTTGAGAAGTCTGTGGCGCCGACCTTCTCGAACGCTTTTGTGACGGATATGAGATCCCGTTCCTTATAGAAATACTGGTGCGTTAAGGAAGAGAAATCGATAGCCGCGTCGATGCTTGAGCAAATCTCTTTAAGACTCATTGATTTTTACCGTCGATTATTTCCGCGAACTCTTTCAGAAGTTCCTCGGCGTACTTGGGTTGAATCTGGTCCAGTTCTTGAAGACCGTCTGATCCAATCCGGTCAATGAGTTTCATACCGGCAGCGATCGCCATCTTCTCAAGGTTCTGGATGATCGCGGGAGTGACCGCTTTTAGGGTTGGAGCTTCTTCTTTAGGCGCAAGACAGGCGGGATGATAAACGCCTTTGATTTTCTGGTTGTACATGGCTTTATCTCCGACCTTGATATCACCTTCGCACCCGCGACATTTCTGAGCGAATTTAGAGGTGATCTCACGAAAGGCAGCGATATCCATCGCCTCTTTCTTGGGCTGAGGCTTCGGCGTTGCCGTTGTTGTCGCTTCTCCATCCTCGGGGATATGCTCCATGTCCTCAATGTCCTGGGTGAAGATATCGGAGGCGGCAGTTACCTTGCGGGTTACGGCCACAAAAGCCCTCTTGTCGGCCATTTGAAGGATGGTGTTCGCCTGGTCGTCCGATTCCATGCGGACCTGTTTGATCTTCTTCTCAGGTTGTCCTTGGTATCCCTTCACCCATTTCTCGCGCCTACGATCAACGGGGGATTCTTCCCATTCCTGATCGCAAACTGGCTTGCGCCATTTAAATTTCTCTTCACCAGAGGAACATTCCCCAACGGCAGATCCGAGCTTCACGCCAGCAGCGCTGAAAGCGGTACACGTGACCCGATATCTCTTCTCGTCTGCCTCTGAAAGATTTTCCACGAGACTTTCAACAGCGATCGAAAACGTCATGTTGAGAACCTCGGCCCCTGGCTTCCAGAGAGAAGGCTTTGGACAGCCCGGGATCTTCCCGTAATGCGTCCCCTCTTTCATCACGGACCGAATGACTTCCTGAATCAACTGGACCCGCGCCTTGAGATCCCGGACGCTTAATCCTGGGGCGGCGATTGTTGCTATTTCGGTGACTTCCTTTTTTTCTTCCATAATTCCTCCTTAAAATCCGTTTAGGTTTAAAGCGTTGTGGCGTCCGCAATACTCGCAATCGTTCGAGGCGTCCGGGATCGGTCCTTCAAGACATTCAATAGCCTTCTTGAAAAGAACCTCTGCGTTGTCCGGGTTAGGCGTGAGGAAGATCGGCATGGTCTTAAAATCAACTGACCCGTTCCCGTTGGACACCGGCCAGAAGAAAAGCAGCACTCCAAAGGACGCGACTTTCTTCCCGCCGAGAAGCAGGAAGCGCGTGTAAATGTCGCACTGGCTCTGGTAATACCGCTCCCCGAACTCCTGAGAAGGTTCTTTCCCGGTGGTTTTGTAGTCCAGGTAAGCGTAGGTGTCCGCTCCCGGATGATGAAGAAGATCGTCGAACGCTCCGACGATGATGTTCCCTTTTTCATCCTTCATTTTGTACGGATTGGATTTCCAATGCCGCATCTTCGGAAGATCTGTGCCGGCATATAGAACGAATCCTTCAAGGCGCAGATCTGCGGCGAGGATGGGAGGAAGACTTCCCCGGTACTGCTCAAGTCCGTCCTTCAGGATATTGTCAACAGCTCCCGGGACACCGGACTTAATACCTTGCGGACGACCAAGTTTCTTATTCCTATCGAGCCAAAAACACCGGGGACAATCCTTCTGCGTACTTAAAGCGCTGTAAGAGAGTTGCATTTTTCGTTCTCCTTTTGAGTGATAGAAACCATTTCTCCGGCAGCTTGCCGCGCCAGAATCTCGTCTTCATCCATGTTTTTGAACTCCTTCGATTGAAATACCGCGATCTTTGAAATACTGAACACTTTCCCGATACCCAATGGCCTCGTCAACGTCCTGTCGAAGCGCGAGAAGTTCCTTGCGGTCGAAGTGCGCTAAGAAATATCGGTGAGCGGCTTGCTGGTGTTTAAAACGGTCTTCGGGTGTCATTTGGACACCTCCACGTGCACGCACCAAAGGAGCCACCAAGAAAGTTCCGAAGCTTCAACCGGGACGTTCGGAGTGAACACGATCCGAGCCCCAATGTTTTCAAGAAAACCCCGCCCCGTAGGAAAACTCATTTCGCGCCACGTTTCTTAAGACGGAAAAAGGAGTGGTTTCCGATCCGGCGAACGAACTCGTAGGATCTGAACCATCGGGATTTCTTGAATTTTCGGACATCAGAATCAGTCCCCCACACGGACGCATCGCCAACCAGGGAGGAGGCCCTGGATTCACGCCACGCGGCTTCGCACTCTGCGCGAACCATGGACGATGCTTTTGTGATCCGTGTGGAGGAAAGGCCATAAACACCTCGGAGGTTGCCCTTATTTCGGATTGCTTCACCGATGGCGATTTTCCCAATAAAGGGTTCAGCCTCGGACTCCCCGATAATGGCGTTTACAGCTTCGGTAGGATTAACCATATTGGCTCTCGCGTCGCTTAGCGCCCACATAGCCCACAACGTCATCCAGAGCAGTGCTAACGCGATCAACTTCCCGAAGATACCCGTTAACAGCCGTAAGGTGGATTTCCGCGAGATCGAGCCATTTGAACACATGAGAACTTCTGAACCGTCTGATGCAAATAGCCGCTTTGGCACCTGCAATCGCCCGATCGATTCGAAGCCCTTCGATTTCATTACGAGCCCTGTCATATTTTTTGGGTCTTCCCATATCATGTTGCCTCCCGTTCCAGAGTTTTGGGGCCAAAAAAAAGCCCACCGGGGTTTCCGATGGGCTGTAAAAACAAAAAACCCAGCGAGATAACCCCGCTGGGTCTTTGCCTACTTTAGATTTTTCTACTTATAACTTAGTGAGCCCGGATGGATTCGAACCATCGACACCCGCCTTAAAAGGGCGATGCTCTACCAACTGAGCTACGGGCCCAAATCGCGTACGGCGATCTGCGTACGGAGTACGGAGCAAAGTCAACGGCTGCTCGCCGTACGCCCTACACCTTACGCCGTACTAAATGGAGTGTATTTCCGTTTCCTTATGCTTCAGCGCTTCATCCACCTGAGCGATGAACTGGTCCGTGAACTTCTGGACCTCTTTTTGAGAAGCATTGGACAGATCTTCCGGAACGGTCTTGGCCTTTTCCAGTTTCTTCACCTGCTCGATAGCTTCGTGACGTGTATTGCGGATCGAAACGCGACCTTCCTCGGAGACCTTGCGAATAACCTTGGTCAACTCGGCACGCCGTTCTTCCGTGAGTGCCGGGATCTGAATGCGAAGGACTTTCCCGTCATTGGCAGGCGTAAGCCCCAAATTGGACTGCAAGATCGCTTTTTCGATCTCCGGGATCGCGGTCGCATCCCAAGGCTGGATCTGGATCGTCTTGGCGTCCGGCGTCGAGATCGTCGCGAGATTCTTGATCGGGGTGGGCGTGTTGTAATAGTTGACCGAAATGCCTTCCACGAGACCGATGGAGGCGCGCCCTGTGCGGATATTCTGGAATTCCTTTTTCGTGGATTCCACGCTCTTGGCCATCTTCTTCTTCGTCTCTTCCGCCAACACCTTCAGGTCTGTAATGTTGTTCATAATATCTCCTTTTTAAATGAGCCCGGAACTTCCCAAGCTGCCGGTTTCCTTAAGAAACAACAGTGCCGATCTTCTCCCCCAGCACCACGCGCCGGATGTTCCCGGGTTGGGTCAGATTGAACACCACGATCGGTAAATGATTCTCCATGCAAAGCGAGGTCGCGGTCGTATCCATCACGCGAAGCTGTCGTTTGATCACTTCCAGATAATCAAGCTGCGCGAACTTCTTGGCGCCCTTGTATTTCATCGGATCCTTGTCATAGACACCATCGACCTTGGTCGCTTTCAAAATGACTTCCGCGTTCATTTCAACGGCGCGCAGCGCTGCGGCGGTATCGGTGGTAAAGTAAGGATTTCCGGTACCGGCGGCAAAGATCACGACGCGCCCTTTTTCAAGATGGCGCATGGCGCGGCGGCGGATATAAGGCTCGCAGAGGGCTTTGATCTCAAGCGCGGACTGGACACGGGTCTGGACACCGACCTTTTCGAGAGCGTCCGACATCACAAGGCCGTTCATCACGGTCGCAAGCATCCCGATATAATCGGCGGTTGCACGATCGATCCCGCTGCGCTCGCCCTCGACTCCACGGAAAAAATTCCCTCCGCCAATAATGCAGACCACTTCCACGCCAAGGTCACGGATATCCTTGATCTGATGAGCGATGGAGGAAATGATCTTGGGGTCGATCCCGAAACCGCGGTCCCCTTCGAGGGCTTCCCCGGAGAGCTTCAGAACGATACGCTTGTAGATGGGTTTTTTCATTTTCGCTCGAGTAACGGGCAACGGGTAACGGAGAACGCCAACGAAGTTTCGTTCAGCGTTCCCCGAAATGCGTTTCCCGGTTTTAATTAGTTGCCGCCGACTTCGAAGCGAACGAAACGGCGTATGATGATGTTCTCGCCGATCTTCGCGATAAATTCGTTCAAAAGTTCCTGAACGGTACGGCTATCATCTTTAATGAACTTTTGATTGAGAAGACAGATATCCTCGTAACGCTTGGTCAACTTCCCCTCAATGATCTTGCTGCGAACGGCTTCCGGCTTATCTTTGACCTGCTCGAAGAAAACCGCGGTTTCCTTTTCAAGGTCCGCCGCAGGGATCTCAGTCGGGCTTACGTACAAAGGATGCGCCGCTGCGATCTGCATGGCGATATCGCGAATGAAGCTCTGGAAGGTTTCATTCTTAGCCACGAAATCCGTTTCGCAATTGATCTCTAAAAGAACGCCGAGCTTGCCGCCGGCATGGATGTAAGAGGTGATCTGACCTTCGCGGGCTTCGCGCGTGGATTTCTTCTTGGCGATATCGAGCCCTCGCTTGCGGATCACATCCTGGGCCGCTTTCAGGTCCCCGCCCGCTTCTACAAGGGCGTTCTTGCAATCCATCATTCCCGCCCCGGTCAACTCCCGGAGTTTGGTTAAATCGGCACTGCTGAACTTCGCTTCTTTAGTCGTCATGATCTTTTTCCTTTTAGATTGTATAAAAATAAGGCGCTTGCACCGATGCCCAGTGCCACGCCGTGGCGGTTTTGAATCCCGCCGACGATTCGCTTAGACCTCGCCGTCTTTTTTCTTGGCGGGTTTCTTGGCCTTCGGCTTCACTTCGTCGGTCACGGCGACCTCGGCCAGGATCTTCGGATCGAGAGTTTCCGCAAGGGCTTCTTCATCGATCACAACTTCCAGCGCCGGGGTCTCTTCCGCTGCGAGTTCCGCCTGAGCCGCGTCCACTTTGTCCTGGGCTATTTTCTTAAATTCATTGCGCCCTTCGGTGACGGTGCTCGCCACCGATTCACAAAAGAGCTTGATCGCCTTGATCGCGTCGTCGTTCCCGGGAAGCGGGTAATCGATATTGTCCGGATTGCCGTTGGTATCCAGTACCGCCACCACCGGGATGCCGAGCTTGCGGGCTTCTGCGATCGCGATCTTTTCAAGTTCCGCGTCGACCACAAAAACAGCCCCCGGGACCTTCCGCATATCACGGATCCCCGAGAGATTCTTGATGAGTTTTTCGCGTTCTTTCTTGAGGGAACCGATCTCTTTTTTCGTGATGAACGCGAAGCTTCCATCCTGTTCCATTTTGTCGATCGCTTCGAGTTTCTTGATGGACTTGCGGATGGTCTCGAAATTGGTGAGCATCCCGCCAAGCCAGCGCTGATTCACAAAGGGCATACCGCAAGACACCGCGGCATCCTTAAGCGGGATCTGCGCCTGCTTCTTGGTCCCCACGAAGAGGATGTCTTTGCCTTCCGCCGCAAGCTGCCGGATGAAAACGAGGGCCTTCTCCAAACAACCGAGAGTCAGCTCCAGATTAATGATATAAATGCCATTGCGCTCCCCAAAGATGTATTTTTTCATCTTGGGATTCCAACGCGCGGTTTGATGCCCGAAATGGACACCGGATTCAAGCAACTGCTTAATAGTGATAGGGGACAAAACTTCCTCCGTGGGTGATTTTTTACAGCACGACAGAATCATCAAAATGAGCGCCGGGAAATTCCGGAGGGATCAGTATTGTTACCCTCCCTTTCCCTTCGGCTCGGAGGGTCTGTCGTTATTCAACCTGCAGAACATCAAAGGCGGCTTGAAGGCGCGTTGAGGCGCTCCAAGTGCTTGTAGTCCTTAAAGTTGGAGCGTCATTATACTGAAAATGCTTTTCGGGACAAGATATTTCTCCTAAAAATCGGGATTCGGCAGCCCCTGTTATTCTGAGGCCCGAGGTGCGGGAAGAGTATCCCTGCCGAAGGCTATTTCGGGGGACGCGTCAAATTCTCAGGAGAAAGGATACGCGCAAGCTCCTTTTCGCTCAGAAGTCCTTTAGATAGAACGACTTGGCTCAAGGTCTTCTTCGTTTTGACGGCCTCCTTGACGCACTCGGCGGCCCTGGAATAGCCGATATAGGGGTTCAGCGCGGCAGCAATGCCAAAACTGCTTTCCGCGTATTGACGGCATCTTTCACGGTCCGCCTCGATCCCCTCGACGCAGCGGGTCCGGAGAATAACGAGCGTATTCTTGAGGATCTCAAAGGACTGCAAAAGATTATGGATGATCACGGGGCGCATCACATTGAGCTCGCACTCCCCGCTCGCGGCAGCAAAGGCGATCGCCGTATCATTGCCGATCACCTGATAACCCACCTGAGCCACCACTTCCGGGATCACGGGATTCACCTTGCCGGGCATGATCGAGGAACCGGGTTGAAGCGCGGGCAACCGTATCTCTCCAAAACCGGTATTCGGCCCGGAGCTCATGAGCCTCAGATCGTTCGCGATCTGGATCAAAGAAAGCGAATAATCCCGCAAAGCCCCGGACACTGCCGCGAAGTCGGCATCATTTTGCATGACGGAAAAAAGATCCGGTGCGCTTTTCACCGAAAACCCCGTGATCTTTTTCAGATTCGCGATAACTTTTGCGCGATACCTCAGCGACGTATTGAGTCCCGTCCCGACTGCGGATCCTCCGATGCCGAGCTCCAAAAGTCCTGCCGTCATAAGAACCAAACGTCCTCTCGCTTTCCGGAGCTGGTTCGCCCACCCGCCGAATTCCTGTCCCAGGGTCACGGGCGCCGCATCCTGTAAATGGGTCCTCCCGGCTTTCACGACCTTGCCAAACGCCTTGGCTTTTTTCAGGAGCGCCTTCTCAAGCTCGAAAGAGGCTTTCCAGAATTCCCGTGAAAGTTTGAGCGCGGCAAGCCTGAGCGCGGTGGGTACCACATCGTTCGTGGACTGCCCCATGTTCACATGATCGTGGGAATGCAGATACGCGTGATCGCCCCGTTTTCGTCCCAGGATCTCCAGAGCGCGATTCGTTATGACCTCGTTCGCGTTCATGTGAACCGAAACACCGGCGCCAGACTGAAGCGCGTCCGTCACAAATTCACGCTCATGTTTTCCGGCCATCACTTCTTCGCAAGCCTTCACGATCGCCGCTGCGCGCCGGCCGTCCAGACACCCCAGTGCGCGGTTCGCCAAGGCACAACCCTTCTTGATCGCGGCCAAAGCCCAGATGAAATCGGAATGAAAACGAAGCCCGGAGACAGGGAAATTCTCGACCGCTCTCACCGTCTCAATACCGTAATAAGCGTCCGCGGGAACAGGCCGGGTCCCGAGAGAATCCTTTTCGATCCGTGTCTTTTGTTTTTTCATAGAAGCGCTCCTGTTTCGGCAGTTTGTGCCGGATAATTTCGTTCGATCGCGATCGTCACAGCTTCAGGGGTGCATAATACAGTTTTGACGCCGGAAACCCTGGCCATCTCCGCGATCTCGGCCGCCGGCAAGGACCCGGACGGATCGCTCACTCCCAGCACCAACGTTCCGTCCTGGAGCTCGATTGGAATCAACGCGAATTTGACCGCGATACTTTTTGGAACAAGCTCCACGGCGCGCGGGTCAATGAACACGTGGGACAGATCCACGAACGGCATCGAGTGCCTCTCCGCGAGCGCTTTAAAAAGAAGGAACTTCGGGATGTACTGTTTTCGGACCAGCACTTCCCCGACGAACTCCCGGGTCCGCTTCTGCTCCCCCAACGCCTCCTCAAGCTGCTTCCAGTCGATCAGCCTCTTCTGGATCAGAATTTCACCGATATGCCACGAATTCATGGAAGTCTCTTTTTTAGAAGTTCAGGACTTGCGCTCAAGATGAAGATTGGTGTAGATCTGCCGGGTCGCGAGCGACTGGTTCAAAGTATAGAAATGAAGGCCGGGCGCGCCGCCGCGAAGAAGCTCCTGGCACTGACGGGTAGCATACTCGATCCCGAATTTCGAGATCGAGATCTGATCCTCCCCGAAACGCACGATCGCGTCATGGATCTCCTGGGGGATCTCGGCCCCGCACATCCTCGAGAACTTCTCGATCTGAGGCCCGTGCGTGACCGGCATAATGCCGGGAACGATCGGGACTTTGATACCGATCTTGCGCGCGCGTGCGACGAAATCAAAATAACGGTCATTGTTAAAAAAAAGCTGGGTCACCACCCCGTCCGCACCTTCGTCCACCTTGCGTTTCAGATATTCCAGATCCTTCTGCTTGTCCTTGCATTCGGGATGTCCTTCCGGATAACCCGCCACGCTCAGATCAAAGGCCTTGCCAAACTTTGGATGGCGGCGGATAAAGCGCACCAGCTCCGAAGCATAATGAAACCCATCGGCCGGGGCCTTGAATTGTGTTTCCCCCTGCGGTGGATCTCCGCGGAGCGCCACAATATTCTCGATCTGTTTTTCCTGAAGCGTTCCAAGGATTCGTTCGATCTCACCGCGGCTATGCGCCACGCAGGTCAAATGTGCCGCGACCTCAAGTCCGATCGTGTGCTTAATCTCTTCGACGATGCGCAGAGTATTGGTCTGCGTATTCCCCATAGCGCCATAGGTAACCGATACAAAGGAAGGGCTCAGGCTCTTCAGGTCCGCAACGGTCTGAAAGAGCTTGGTCTCCCCTTCCGGGGTTTTGGGCGGAAAGAACTCGAACGAGATCGTCGGTTCCTTTGCTTGATAATATTCGGAGATCTTCATAAGTGAGAGTGATTCTACCTCAGGAGCCCTGATATTTTCAGAAAATTATTAAAAAGAAGCTCGGAATTCCGTTCTAACTCCCGGCGAGCGTCCTGAAAATCAAGCCGGAGCTTGGCCCTATCCATTTTTTGAAGATCGCCATCCGCCGCCAGCCAATCCTCGAACATCTTTTCGCTAAGCTCGACATGTCCCTGAATGCCGTACGCGCGCTCGGTGACTTTGACGATCTGATTTTCGCAAGTCCGCCCCTTCGCCAAAACTTTCATTGACGGAGTAAGTCCCACCGTCTCGCCGTGGAGCTGGAAGATCCTGGAAATCGCCGGGAGACCCGAGAGCAACGGATCCCGATCTCCCTCCACAGTTTTTTCTATTTCATACCACGCGTCCGCCGCATCGCGGAATCCGATCTCTTTGACGGAATTCCGGAAAACCGTCCCGCCGGCTGCTTTGACGAGGAGTTGCAATCCGAGACATATCCCCAAGCACGGGATCCCCGCGTCCAGGCATTCGCGAAGCGCTTCCAGCTCGCTCAGGATCTTCGGCGTCGTATCGTTAGCGCTGTCAGGACCGCCCAGAATCACTACGGCCTGCCCCGGGACCACCTCCGGAAAGGCTTCGCCTCGATAAAGGTCCACGATCGCGTAGGAGATCGATTTTTTTTCCGCAAAGAAAGACAGAAGTCCCGCGGCTTCGTGGGTCATATTTTTAATAAACCAGAGCTTGGGGATCATGCCGCGCAAAAGGGAGAGGCGATCTACGATTTTCGGGCCAGAACTTTTTGAACCTTTAAAAGAAGATCTTCCGGGGTAAACGGCTTATAAAGGCAATCCACGGCTCCCCGCTTCAGATAATCCTCAATCTTCACTTCCTTGACATCCGCCGTGGACATAACCACCGGGATATTTCGCGTGGCGGCATCCTTCTGCAAACGTTCGAGCACTTCGTCGCCATCCATGTCCGCCATCACATGGTCCAAAAGCACCATGTCGGGATGATCCTGGCGGGCCCGTTTGAGCCCCTGTTCGCCGGAAAGAGCGGTGATCACATCATAATGATTCGCCTTAAGCCTCTGCGCGACCATTAAAAGAATATGGGGCTCATCATCAATTACAAGGATCGTCTGCATAGGGCCTCTCCCGTCGCTCTCTTATTGCGCGTAGATCCCGTCAAGGATCTCCTCCAAAGTGACCGCCTCTTCCGGGTAGCAGATCACACTGCTATGGATCTCGATCTTGGGTGATTTTTGTTCCCGGATCAGGAAATCCTCAAGAACCTGAAGGAGCCGGCCCATGACCACGTAGGCATTCTCCTTTTGAGTGTCGGGGAGCAAAACCATGATCGCTTTGGTGTCCTTGATCGCGACATCCGCGACGCGGCGAAGCGCCCCGTTGATGATCTTCTCCATCTGGACCACGATATTCTCCATTTGTCTGGAACCCAGCTTCTTTTCCAGGGTCTCAAAATCCAGAACGTCAAAGATAATGATCGAAAGATGACTCTGTTCCTCCACACAGCGGTTCAAGGCCCCCCCGATCGAATCCTTGAAAAGCTCCCGGTGGGTATAACGGGGAAGCACAAAAGACACGGTCGTCCCCTTCAAAGGAACGCTATCGATCTTAACCCTGCCGTGATGGAGCTCGACCAGCTTTTTGCAGATGGAAAGTCCGAGGCCCGTCCCCCGATCGCCCGGCCCGATCTCGCGGGCGAACTGGCTGAATTTCTGGAAGGCCTTGGCCAGATCTTCCCTGGAAATACCTCGCCCGGTATCCGAGATCTTGCATTCCACAAAATCTTCCCGCACCCTGAGGCTGATTTTGATGTGCCCCCTGGCCGTGAATTTCAGCGAATTATTGATGAGATTGGTCAGAACCTGGACGATCTTGTCACGATCGATGTAGACCTCGATCTTCTCGGCCGGAAAGTCCGTGAGGAGTTCCAGATCCTTGTGCTTCGTGATGGCCTTAAAGTTCGCCACCACCTCCTCGACGACCTCCACGATATTACAAAGCTTGCGATGAAGGCGGACCTTTCCGGCCTCCAGACGCGAAACATCCAGGAGCTCTTCGATAATGCGCCCCAACCGGTCGGAGTTGCTCAGAACCATATCGAGCATGGTCTTCTGCGCTTCGGGGACAGCACCCATAAGTTCATCCCGGACCTGTGAAATACCTTCCCGGATCACGGTCAGCGGCGTCCGAAGCTCATGCGAAACCGTGCTAATAAATTCATCCTTCAACTTTTCATAGTGCTTGTGCCGTGTCACGTCATGAAAGATCGCGGAAAGCGCAAAAGGCCGGTCCTCGCACAAAAGCCGGCTCACCGTCCCTTCCACCGCCAGTTCCTGCCCGCTCTTGTTAACCATCGTCACCTGGAACTTCCGTGGTTTGCCGTCCCTTAAAACCGCCAAAAAGATCTGTTCGGATTCCTTGCGATCCTGGGGCAGCAGCAGATTAAAAACGGTAAGATTTGCGAGGTCGTGATCGTTGTATTCAAAACCCGTCCTCCAGGCCGCGTTCATTTCAAGCAGGGTCCCGTCGACCTTGAAGATCTGGATCATGTCACTTGTCAGATCAAAAAGATTCCTGCATTTTTGCTCGGTAAGAGACCATGACAGAGGAAATTTCGCGACACGGCACGGGAACACCTTTTTTCGGATCGGGGATCGTTTCGTAGGACGCTTTTTCATAGTTGAATCTATCGTCCTTTCCGCGCGGTTCTTCAACAAAAACTTTTGATCCGCAAACCGTTCAGACTGTCACAGGCTCCGGCAGCGGGATGATGAACTTGACGCCCCGTTCACGCAGGGGTTCGATCTTGGCGATGATCTCCCTGGCAAAATTCCAGGCGAAGATGAGAACATAATCGGTGGGATGCTCGTTCAGGGAAGCGCTGGGCACGATCGGGATCTTGCGCCCCGGAACCAGACGATCCTGTTTCAGCGGGTTATCGTCCACGATATAATCGATCTCCTGGGGCGTGAGGCCGCAAAAATTGATGATCGTCGAAGCCTTGGCCGGCGCCCCGTAACCGGAGATCGTCTTCCCCTGGCTCTTTATCTCCCGGATCATCCTATTCAGCTTTTCTTTAAAGGCCATAACCCGCCCGCCAAAATCTTGATAGACCTTGTCGCTCAAACAGCCTTTTTCCTTTTCTTCGCGCAGAAACCGGTCCACGATCGATGTTCTTTTCCGAGGCCCACCCTTTTTCTGAATGAAGACACGCAAGGATCCACCGTGAGTGCCAACCTCAGTAATATCGAAAAGCTCCATCCCGAACCGCTCCATCAGAAACCCGAGCGCCGTCACCCCGATATAGCAGACATGCTCGTGATAGACCATGTCAAAGAACATCTGCTCAAGCATGGTCACAAGATACGCGAATTCGATCACAAAAAAACCGTCGTCCGCGAGCAGTTCCCGGACGTTCCGCGCGACAGATTGGATGTCGTCGATATGGGCGAACACGTTATTCGCGCTGATGGCGTCCGCCTTGCCGTACTGGGCCACGATCTCCCCCACCGTATCTTCGCCAAAGTAGCGGTTCAGCGTCATAACCCCACGTTTGTTGGCGTCCGCCGCGAGATTCTTGGCCGGCTCTACCCCGACTCCCCGCATCCCCACCTTGTCATAACAGGAAACGAGCAGGCCGTCATTCGACCCGATATCTACCGCGAAAGGCTTCTCTTTTTCGGCCAAACGGCTTCGCACGTCCGCTGCATATTCCGCGAAATGGGTCCGGAAGGTCTGGGTCGTGGAACTCACATAGAGATATTCGTCAAACATCAGATGCGCAGGCACCGAATGCGTCAGCTGAACGAGATGGCACTTGGGGCATTTGACAACCGCGAGGGGGCAGTGGAATTCGGGCTTGTCGGCGTCCTCACGGCGCGGGAGATTATTCGCGAGGGGCTGCGCTCCGAGATCGAGGAAAGGGTTCCCGAGCAGCGCGTCGCAGTAGCGGCATGTTTTTCGTCTGTACTGTTCGTATTCCATACTCTCCTTTAACCCTTTCAACCGACGCGGTTGAAAATGGGTTTCAAGCCTCAGGTGCCGGAAAGATCCCGGTGATCTTGCGGTGGCGGATAATAATATGCACGCCGGAAAGAACTTCGGTTTTCCTCTCGACGATGTCGGCAATGATCCCGGCCACGAACTCCGGGGTCTGCTGACGCTGGGCATCCTCGGCCCCGAAAAGTTCACGGCGCATTTCCGTATTCATGCCTCCCGGACAAACCGTGATGCACTGAAGCCCCGTCTCCAGATTCTCCTTGGCGATCGCCTGGGAAAGCGCCAACACACCGGACTTTGCGGCGGAATAGGCCACAAGGCGCGGCACGGCGCGTATGCCCGCCATGGAAGAGACATTCACGATCAACGCGCGAGCCTGCTTTTTCATGAGGGGGATCGCGTATTTGCACATCAGGAAGGCGCTGTCCAGATTCTGAAAAAAATGCTTCCGGAATTCCTTCAAAGGAACATCTTCAACCTTCGCGAGGGGCGCGCAGTAACCGGCATTATTGATCAGGATATCTATCCGGCCCGCCCGACGCGCGATCCCGGCCAGCAGCGTCTTCACTTTTTTCTCAGAAGTGATATCCGCGGAAAGCAGGCGGAAGCGGGCCGAGGAAACAGATTTTTTTGCGGCGGGCCAATATTTGCGCGTTCGGCTGATCCCGTACACCGTATCACCGGAAGCGACGAACTTCTTAGCCAGTTCCAACCCCAAACCGCGGCTAGCTCCCGTGATAACGATGATCCGGCTCATGGGAAACCGACTATTTCGTCTTCAGTTCTTTGTTGAGATAGCCTTCGATCACGGCATAGGCAATCGTGTCCTCTTCATACTTCCCCTCTTCCCGCTCGCGGGTGGTGAGGGACAAGAACACGGAATCCTCCGTGAACTTCTGCGCGTGAGCGACCATGGGCGGCGTACTCACCAGATCCCCGGCCTTCGCGAAAAGGACCTGTTTGTTCGACGGATTATTCACCTCGCAGCAATGGCTCTCGTAGGCTCCGCTGATCAAATACATGTGCTGAATATCTTTCTTATGGTAATGGTTCGCGCGCACCGAACCCTTTCGCGAAGTGATATAGGCCACATGCCCGGTCGTTCCTTCGAAGACATTAATGATCTCTCCGCGAGCATCCACAAAAGCGGGTTTGATGTGCTTGATCGTCTCTAATTCCATGAGGACGTTCTCCTTAGTTTAAGATTGAAATTCGCTAAACCAATCGATGGTCCTGCGAAGCCCCTTCTTGAGCGGGTATTTAGGTTTAAAACCCGTGAGCTTCCGGATCTTGGTAATATCCGGACAGCGGCGCTTGGGATCGCTTTTTGAATAGACGGCATGCGGCGGATCGATATAGACGATCTTGACGGGATACGGCATCGCTTCGACGACGCATTTGGCAAGCCCGGCCACCGAAAGCTCCATCTCCGGATTCCCGATGTTGAAAGATTCCCCGTCGGCTTTCGAAAAAAGCACCCGAAAAAGCATTTCGATCGCGTCATTGATGTAACAGAACGCGCGGGTATTACGTCCGTCCCCGTGGATCGGGAGAGGCTCCTTGCGCAGCGCGTGTTCAATGAAATTCGGCAGGACACGGTAATCATCCGGCCGTATCCCCGGACCGTAGACATTGAACGGACGCACCATCTTGACCGGCACCCCGTAGACGTTCCAGAAAGCTTCGCACATCGTCTCGCCAAAACGCTTGGATTCGTCATAGCAGGCCCGGGGGCCGATCACCGAAACATTGCCGCGGTATTCCTCGCGGGTCGGCACGTGTTTGTTGTCCGGATCCCCATACACTTCGCTCGAACTTGTAAAAAGAAAACTCCTCACCTTCTTTTCGCGCGCAAGTTCCAGCATATTCCGTGTCCCGATGGTACCGACATCCATCGTCTCGATCGGGAATTTGGTGTAGTAAACCGGCGAGGCGATCCCCGCGGCATGGATGATATAGTCGATCTTTCTCTCGGTCTTGAAACGTTCGATCACATTATGCTTCTGGAAGGTGAGATGAACATCGGAAAGGATCTCCTGCTCGTACCCGGTGATAAAATTATCAAGGAGGATCGCGGAAAGCTTCTTTTTGAGCACTTCCTTGTTGAGATAGCGAAGCAGCATCACCATGTAATTGCCGAGAAATCCGCCCGCCCCGGTGATGAGGAAGGTCTTGCCTTCAAAATGCTTGGCCTGATCCTTGAGGTGCTTCGCGAGCTGCGCGATATCTTCCTGGATGATCTTGGAGCCGTAAAGCCGCTGGTGGTGTCCTTTTGATTTGGCCATGGATGAGTTCCTTTTTGAAAAGCGTTCCGAAATTCACAGCAACATTTTTGTGATTATAGCTTGATTAATATGCTAGATTCAAACGAAAACATCAGGGGCGAATGCGGAACGCCCGCGAAGCCTCGAGAACATCCCGGTCTAACGGGCCCTTTCAACATGGAGCCGAAAATAAAAATGACACACACGCGCCTGATCACTCGCTTTTTCGTTCCCCCCAAGTGGCTCGGGATCCTGCTTGTCCTGGGATTCATCTGGGGCATCGGCATTTCCACGTTCTACCGGGGCGTCATCGGGCCGAAGGAGCGCACAGACCTGACGGTCTACCTCGCCGCGGGACAAATGGTCGCCGAAGGCCGGGCCAGTAATCTTTACATGGTTGAGAGCCATCGCCATTGGCATTATGTCTACCCGCCACTTCTGGCGGTCCTTCTGGCGCCGGTCGCGAAATGGCCGCTGACGACCACAGTCTCTCTCGCTTACCTTCTGTCCATTGCCTGTCTCATCGGAACAGTCGTTCTCTCCCGCCATTTTCGCGGAAGTGCCCGTCCCGCCCCCGGACAGATCGCCCTGGCAATGTTCTTTTGTCTCCCCGTTCTCATGAGCACCCTCACCCGGGGGCAATTCGGCGTCATCACTCTTTTTTTTATGGCAGCGATCTTTACTGCTACCTGGCGCGATACAAGGCCCTGACCGGTCTTCTTTTCGCCTTCGCGGTCACGCTCAAGATTAGCCCGCTTGCGTTTCTCTTCTTCTTTTTTTTAATGAAAAGGGAGTGGAAGATCCTATGGAGCGCGGCGGCGGGTTTCATCCTTTTCTTTTTCTTCATTCCTTCCGCAGCGATCGGCTTGGACACGAACTGGACGCTTCTAAAAACCTGGCGGGAACTCATGTCGGCCTCTCAATCCGACACGGCGTATCGGCATTACCTCTGGGGCGAGCTCTTCACACCTTTCGCGACCCACCGTCAGTCACTCTACGCGGTCCTCACGCGCCTCGCCTGGCCTTCAGAAGCGGCCTTCATCGGTCGTTCCAACGCCCCGATCCGCGTTCTAAGTTCCACGATAGGTGTCGTGCTTCTTGCTCTTCCTTTTACAAAAATGCGCCCCGACACCATCACGCCCCCTCCCGATCCATTGCGATTACTGGCCGAGTTCTCGTTCTTCCCCATGGTCATGCTTTTCGCATCCCCTGTGACGCAGGTCCTGCATTACACGGTCATCTATTTTCTGTTCCTCGCGGCCCTTATGCTGACGGAGCGCGTGCGTGAAGGATCTTGGACCCGAAAATACCTTGAGATAAGTTTGTGGATTTGTGCGCTATCGCTCACGTTGGGGATGATTTTTACTTGGGCAGGTGATCGGGGATTACCTCTTTGGGGGGCTATGTTTTTATGGATAGCCGTGCTTTGTGCAACCGGATCAAAGCATGCCGAGTTGTAACTTCGCCGCCTCGCTCATGCGGGATGGATCCCACGGAGGCTCGAAGGCGATCTCAACGCGGACTTTTTTGACAGAGGGAACTGTCGCGACGCGACGCTCCACATCTTTCTGGATAAGATCCCCCATCGGGCACATCGGGCTTGTAAAAGTCATACGGACAAGCACCTCTTTTCCTCCATCAGCAAGATCTGAAGCGATGGCCTCATAGATCAGGCCCAGTTCCACAATATTGACCGGAATCTCGTAGTCGTAGCAAAGCCGCAGTTGATCCCAGACTTGCTCTTCTAAACTTCTTTCCTGTGTCATCAATCCTCTCTCTGCTATGGAGCGCAACGGCAAACACTCAACGCGCAACGAGAAGTTTTTACGTTGTGCGTTACGCTTTTAAATTATTCCGTGGTAACTTGTTTCCCCGTGGGTTCGATGCCCTCGAGCATGGTATGCCACGCAAGCGAAGCGCACTTGACGCGCGAGGGGAATTCACACACACCGCCGAGCGTCGCAAGCTTACCGACTTTTTCCTCGTCAAATGCCGACCCGATCTCCCGCGACAGCATCTTGTGAACTTCCTCAAAAAGGGCTTTCGCCTCGGCCCGGGTCTTCCCCTTGAGCGCCGCCGTCATCATCGACGCCGAGGATTTCGAAATAGCGCATCCCGCGCCGTCAAAGCTGATATCCCGGATCACATCCCCGTTCATTTTCACATAGACTTTAAAATGGTCGCCGCATAATGGATTGTACCCTTCCGCGACACGGCTCGCGTCGGGCATCGGATGAAAATTCTTGGGGTTCTTGTTATGGTCCATGATCATCTGCTGATAGAGCTCACGAATGTCGCCGTTCACCGGAACACCTCCGTCACTTCCCGGAGCGCCGCGGCAAGCCGGTCGATCTCTTCCCGGTTATTGTAAAACGCGAGCGAGGCACGCGTCGTGGCCGGCACCTTAAATCGCTGCATCACGGGCATGGCGCAATGGTGGCCGGCGCGGATCGCAATGCCCTGCCGATCCAGGATCGTCCCGATATCATGTGCGTGGGCTTCCCCAAGCACGAAGGAAAGAATCGCGGATTTATGTTCCGCCGTTCCGATCAGCCTGAGCCCGGGGATTTCCAGAAGTTTTTCCGTGCCGTATTTTAAGAGCTCCTGTTCATAAGCCTCGATCCGGTCAAGTCCCACGGATTGAACATAGTCGATCGCCGCACCTAGCACGATCACGCCGGCGATATGCGGCGTCCCCGCCTCGAATTTGTAAGGAAGATCATTGTAAGTCGTTTTCTCAAATGTCACGGAGCGTATCATGTCGCCCCCGCCCTGATACGGCGGCATTTTTTCGAGAAGCTCCTTTTTTCCGTAAAGCACCCCGACGCCTGTGGGTCCGAAAAGTTTATGCCCGGAGAACGCGTAAAAATCACAGTCAAGATCGCGGACATCCACTTTCGTGTGGGCCACGGCTTGGGCCCCGTCGACCATCACGGGAATCCCCTTCGCGTGCGCGAGCCGGATGATCTCTCTCACAGGATTGATAGTCCCCAGGGCATTTGAAACATGAACGACGGAGACGAACTTCACTTGATCGGTGAGCAGCTTCTTGAACTCCTCAAGGATGAGCTCGCCCCGATCGTTGATCGGCGCGACCTTCAGCTTGATCCCCTTCTCCTCAACGAGCATCTGCCAGGGCACGATGTTCGAATGGTGTTCCATATGGGTGATGAGGACTTCGTCACCCGCTTGAAGAAAAGGCCGGCCATAACACTGGGTCACCAGATTAATGGCCTCGGTGGTCCCGCGAACAAAAATAATTTCTTTATCCGAAGCCGCGCCGATAAATTCCTGGACTTTGTGACGCGCGCTCTTAAAACGTTTGGTGGCTTGTTCACTGAGGCAGAAAATGCCGCGGTGGATATTCGCGTTCTCTTTGGAATAATACCGGGTCAGGGCATCAATCACGACTTGCGGTTTCTGCGTCGTCGCGGCATTATCCAGATAGGTGAGCGGTTTATTGTAGACCTGCTCTCTCAGGATCGGAAAATCCTCCCTCAGTTTTTCCACATCCCATTTTCCTTCGGGCCCCATGATCATTCCTTTCCGCTGCCGAACTGCCGCGTCAATTTTTCATTCACGATTTCAAGCAAAGTCTCTTTCAAAAATTCGATTTCCGTGCGCTCGATCACTTCGCGGGCAAACCCCTGAGCCAGCATCTGTCCGGCCTCCCGTTCACCGATCCCGCGTGACCGCAGATAAAAAAGCGCGTCCTCCTGGAGCTGGCCCACCGCCGCCCCGTGACTGCACTTGACGTCATCGGCAAGGATCTCCAGCTGAGGTTGGGCATCGACCTTTGCCGTATCCGAAAGAAGTAATGCTTTGTTGGTCTGATGCGCGTCCGTCCCCTGCGCATCCTGGCGTACCATGACCCGGCCGCTGAAAACTCCCCGTGAATTCCCCGCCAGAAGTCCTTTGAAAAGTTGATGGCTATTTCCATCAGGCTTACGGTGATCCACAAACGTCTGCTGGTCCAGAACCTGTTCCCTGTCGCCGAGGTACAGACCGTTAAGTGAGCAGGACGCCTCCCCGTCATCAAGGGCCACAAAACATTCATTGCGTGCCAGGCGGCCTCCGGTCGAAAGCGAGAACGAAGAGAAAGCGCTGGCACGGCGCTGAAGCGTATGGGTTGAGGCAATATGAAAAGCCGCCACACTCTCCGTCTGGATCTTCGCGTGGTCCAAAATGGCGCCCTTTTCCAGAAGAACTTCCGTCACAGAATTCGTCAGGTAACTTTGCCCGTTACTCGCCACATAGGTCTCCACCAGCACGCCCTTGCTGCCGGCGCCCATCACCACAAGATTCCGCGGATGAGAAACCGTATGCTCTTTTGACGCATCGGTAAAGAAAACGGCGCGAATCGGTTCTTTGAGCGTTATGTTCTCGGCCACACGGATGAGAAGACCCGACTTGAAAAACGCCGTATTCAGGGCATAAAAAGCATCTCCGGCGGACGAAGCGCAAAAACCGAGATAGGGCTGAACGATCTCCGGCCTCGTAAGAATCGCCTCCCCGATATCCATGACATCGATCCCCTCGGCGATCTTTGAATGAACCCGTGAAAATTTCCCGTTCACCACAAACAGGAAGCTCCCGCCGCCCTTCTGCTTCAAGACTTCAAGGGTTTCCGGGGACAAAGCCGGGACGGTTTCATCCGATTCGAAGGGAACTCCTGCGATCGCGGCGACGTCCGTATAACGCCAAGACTCCTCTTTCACTGTCGGAAATCCTTTTCGAACGAACGCGGCAATAGCCTCTTCGCGCAGAAGGAGGAGCCACTCGGGCTCGTTTTGTCGTCCGCCTTTCAGCACTTCATACGCCTTCTTATACCATTCGATTTTTTCATTCATAGTTGGCACCTGGACTTGTGACCCGAGACAAGCGACCAGAGTCTGCGGTCTATTGTCTATGGTCTGTCGTCCGATTTCACCCACTCGTAACCTTTTTCTTCGAGCTTGAACGCAAGGTCTTTTCCGCCGGAAAGAACGATCTTTCCGCCCATCAGCACATGCACGTGATCGGGAGTAATGTAATTAAGCATCCGCTGATAGTGGGTCACCAGAATGAACGAGCGGCTGGAACTCCGCAGGCGATTCACCCCCTCCGAAACGATCTTCAGCGCATCGATATCCAGTCCCGAATCGGTTTCGTCAAGGATCGCGAGCTTGGGATTGAGCACGGCCAACTGGAGGATCTCATTGCGCTTCTTTTCGCCGCCTGAGAACCCCTCGTTGACGGGCCGGCTCAGGAAACTCGCGTCCATCTCCACGACCTTCATTTTCTCTTTGAGGAATTCCAGGATCTCCATGGCGTCGAGTTCTTCCAACCCCTGCGCCTTCCGGGTCTCGTTGAGTGCTGCCTTCAAAAAATAGGCGTTATTGACTCCCGGAATATCGATCGGATACTGGAAGGCGAGGAACACGCCCGCCCGGGCCCGGTCCTCGATCGCCATTTGGAAAAGGTCCTTGCCTTCATACGTGGCACTTCCGCGGGTCACGACATAGGAAGGATGCCCCGCCAGAACCCGCGTGAGCGTGCTTTTGCCGGAGCCATTCGGCCCCATGATCGCGTGCACTTCTCCCGGATGGACCGAAAGGTTGATACCTTTTAAAATTTCGACACCTTCGACGCTGACGTGTAAATCTGTGATCTGAAGCATGGCAAAAACTCCTTTTTTATTCTTCAAAAAACATCCGATACTCTCACAAGTAAGGCGTACGGAGTACGGCGTGACGTTTCTTTGTTTCCATACGCCGTACGCCTTTCGCCGTACTTGTATTACCCGACACTTCCTTCCAAACTCACATTCATCAGCTTTTGGGCCTCGACCGCGAATTCCATGGGAAGATTCTTGAACACTTCCTTGCAGAATCCGTGAACGATCATGGAAATGGCATTCTCAGCCGACATACCACGCTGGCGGCAATAAAAAAGCTGATCTTCATTGATGCGTGACGTCGTCGCCTCATGTTCCGCCCGCGAGGTGCGGTTATTAACCTCCAGCGTCGGAAAGGTATTCGCGCTGCAGCGGTCCCCCATCAGAAGCGAATCGCATTGCGTGTAATTCCGCGATCCTTCGGCGCGCGGCACCATTTTGACAAGACCCCGGTAGGTGTTCTTGCCGAAGCGCGCGGAGATCCCCTTGGAGATAATGGTACTTTTCGTATGCTTCCCGAGATGGATCATCTTGGTGCCGGTATCGGCCTGCTGGTGATTGTTGACCACCGCCACGGAATAAAACTCACCAGTGGAATAATCCCCCTGAAGGATACAACTCGGATATTTCCAGGTGATCGAGGAGCCGGTCTCGACCTGAGTCCAGGAGATCTTGGAATGCGCCCCCTGGCACAGGCCCCGTTTCGTCACAAAGTTATAGATACCTCCCTTACCGTTCCGGTCACCCGAGTACCAGTTCTGCACCGTGGAATATTTGATCACGGCCTTTTCATGGGCCACAAGCTCGACCACGGCGGCATGGAGCTGATTCTTGTCACGGATCGGCGCGGTGCAACCTTCGAGATAGCTGACAAAAGCTCCTTCATCGGCCACGATCAGGGTGCGCTCGAATTGCCCCGTATCCATCGCGTTGATACGGAAATAGGTGGAAAGCTCCATCGGGCAGCGAACGCCCTTCGGGATATAGCAAAAAGAACCATCACTAAAAACCGCGGAATTAAGCGCCGCGAAAAAATTGTCTTTGACCGGAACCACGGAACCAAGATATTTTTTGATGAGGTCCGGATGCTCGCGTACCGCTTCCGAAAAAGAACAGAAAATAATGCCGTATTCCTTGAGCTTGGCCTTGTAGGTGGTCGCCACCGACACACTGTCAAAGACCGCGTCAACGGCGACACCCGCGAGGATCTTCTGTTCCTCGATCGGGATCCCGAGCTTCGCGTAGGTCTTGAGAACTTCCGCGTCCACTTCCTCCAAGCTCTTCGGCCCGTCCTTTTTATTCTTCGGCGCGGAATAATAGATCATGTCCTGATAGTCGATCTTGGGGTATTGAACACTCGACCAGGTGGGCTCTTTCATCTTGAGCCATTCCCTGTAGGCCGCCAGGCGCCACTCCAGCATAAAAGCGGGCTCATTCTTTTTCTTGGAAATGAACCGGATCGTATCCTCGCTAAGGCCCCGGGGCGCGGCATCCGAATCCACCGGCGTGACGAACCCGTAGGCGTATTCGTTCTTGAGAAAGGACTCGGCGGAATCGGTCATGATCTTCCTCGCGATGGCGGGGCAAACTCAAGCTTGGCGGCAGGACGCATCACGTCTTCGGCGATGGCCTCCAGAGTAATGCCCTGATAAAGCTCATCGAGCGTCTTCTGGGTCTTGTACCAAATGGGCTTCAGTTTGCACAAAGAGAAATGGGTGCAAACGATATTTTTACGGCGCTTCGGCGCGCAGAACACCTCGAAGGTGCTGCCTTCCAGGGCTTCAACGATGTCTTTCAGATTGATCTCAGCCGGCGGTCGCGTGAGCATCCAGCCGCCTTTATTCCCCTGCTGGGAAGTCACGATCCCGGCGCGGCGCAGTCCCTGGAGTATCTTCTCCGTGAAGGTTGTAGAAAAACCCTCATGCTCGGCGATCTCCTTGACCGTCACAGAATCAGGCCATGCCTTGGCGGCGATATGCGCCAGACAAATCACCCCGTACTCTGTTTTTGTTGTAAATCGCATGCCTTGCTCCTCTTAGGAGGAATACTAACAAACCAGACTGTTTTTGTCCAGTTAGGACTGATTAAAAAAGGAATTGCTGCATTGCAGTCGGGGCGTGATTAAAGCTAGGGACAGGTCGGCTTCGCATCCCAAGACCCGTCCCTTTCGCTGCTCGTCCGTCATTGTAGGAGAGGGGGTATCTTCCAGCTTCAAAAAATAGCAAAGGACGGTTATCTGCAGGAGAACCGTCCCTGTCGTTGACCGTTGAGCGTTGCCCGTCATGGCGTTTTGTGCCTAGTCCCTGTGAGGTGCGCGTCGTCATCATAACTCCATATTCCGTACGCCGTACTCCGCACCCCTTACTCCGTACGAAATTATGGCGCCGTCCTCGCAAGCCGGCCGCCGAAGTATTCGTAGCGGCCAGGATACTCGCAGGCCGCGAAGTAGCGATTCGAGGTCCGCGCGTCCACTTCGGTGTCGTTCCAAGCACCGCCGCGAAACCCGGAGCCTGCGGCACCGGTCACTTCACCGGCACTAATGCCCGGCCAGTTCGACACATTGGCATTGCCGTTCGTGCTGAGAGTTCCATCCCCATGCGTACCCGTAAATGCCCGACCCGTGGCATTTCCTACTGTTACAGTAAATTCGAATACACTTCCGCTCAACTCCAGGTTGCCGTAAAACCCTGCGCCGGCTTTCTCTCGTGTATTGGAAATGGCCGTCGCGAAGATACCGGTGCGTAAGAGACCACTATCCCCGTCGCCACCGGAGAATGATGCTGCATTGTAATTGCAGTTGGCGCCTGAAGTGGCGCAGGTCTCGGTGCCGTCTTCCGTCCCGCTGATAGCATGGCATGCCGTGATATTCGTTGTCCCCCAGGCGTATTCCGATGGCACACGGGCCGCAGTCCCGCGCGCCGCTTTCTCGAACTCGAGTTCCGTAATGGGTCTTAAGCCCGCCCAGTCCGCGTAAGCCATAACATCCATCCAGGAGATATAATTCGCCGCGCGGGAATCCCGGCCGCCGGTATTAAAAATAATACGCGTCGGAGAAGTGCCGTTTCCCGTCTTCGGGCACTGAATCGTGTTGCGGAATTGAGCCGTCGTGGTATTGCCCATGACGAAATTGTTCGTCACGGTGGAACCGGAAACAGTCGAGGCCACGCGCGTCCCCTGCTGGGTGCGCGTGAGCATGTTGAGGAACTGCACGTACTGCCCCTGCGAGAGCTCGTATTTCATAAGGTAAAACGCCGCGTAGCCTTTCGGGAAGTTCGCGGGGATCGTGAAAATGGAGTTGGTGGAGGCTTCGCCGGTCTGGCCTCCCGAGGTATAGTAATAACCGTTCGAGCCCGAACCCAGCGTGGTCGTGATCGCGCCTTCGCTTGTGATGGACCAGGGATCGTTATCCGACGCGCCCTGCATAAGAGTGGAACTCGAAGTGTCGCCCACGACAAAAGCCGCGGTCGGGATATAGGTCATCTCGATCCCGAAGACGCGGATACGGGTATTCACTCCGTCCGCGTTGGCGTCGCTCACGCCGTCCGTGCCGTAATCCCACACGAGTTTGACATTCGTGGTGATCACGGTGCCGGTTCCCTGCGTGGGCCGCTGGAGAAAAGCTCCTTTTTTGTCGGCCGGAACGATCACGGTCAGGGGCATGGTGCCGCCGCCACTAAAACCCGAGGGATTGGTTCCGCTGGTCTTCAAGGTCGCGTGCGCCCAGGTGCCGGTGGAGCCGTCGGCGCAATTCGCCGTGCAGTATTTGGCGAACACCCAGACCGCGTCGTTATTCGTCCCGTCCTTCCAGGAGTTCTCCCACGTAATATTGAAACGGATCTTGATGGTATCCGCGCCGGCATCTTTATCGCGGAGGCTTGTTTTCGTGATGGAAAGATTATTGGCGAATGCCGCCGTGGAGAAAACGCAGCATAGCGCGATGGCAAAGAGCGCCAACCTGAAAACCCCTAGCAGGCTGCTGAAAAACCCTCATCCGGGGTGGTAGAATAAGGCTTCTACAACTCTGGAGGTGAGGGATGCGCGGCAATGATCAAGAGAACAGCGGGCTATTCAGCTATGTGAGCATGGA
>Ga0114951_10000227_pt1 | contig 81067 bp, 60 predicted proteins | sample AM7aDNAmetaG_FD_88677 | JGI IMG/M metagenome (GOLD analysis project Ga0114951, IMG submission 88677) | Freshwater microbial communities from Finland to study Microbial Dark Matter (Phase II) - AM7a DNA metaG | ecosystem: Environmental > Aquatic > Freshwater > Lake | place: Finland: Lake Alinen...
ACACACACCTGAGTCCTGAACTCGCAGAGGAAATTATTTACCAAGATGCTTATTTGTGCTTGATTGTAAGAGGATTTGAGATCGGTTCATTCGGTTTATTTTGCTTAGTGTACCATATGCCAGCTTGACACAAGGATTTATAGAGGAAAGGTAATGAAAATCGTGACGCGTGACACCTGACCCTATCTGTCCGCCTGTCTTCCTGTCCGCCTGTTTTTATTTTTCAAATTTCCCCATCCTTGCTGACATTTTTTTTTTAAATTTGTTTCTTTTTTCAAAAACTTCATTTTCACTATTTTATGATAACGTTAGCGAATAGGATCCAGTATCTAGCCGAAAGTGAAACCCTGGCCATGTCGCGCAAAAGCCGCGAACTCAGAGCTGAAGGACACGATGTAATCAACCTCAGCCTGGGTGAACCCGATTTCAATACACCCGACTACATTAAAAAAGCTGCCAAAGAAGGCATCGATCAGAATTATACCTTTTATTCGCCTGTTGCCGGGTACGAGGATCTGCGCAAAGCGATCTGCATCAAGCTCAAGCGCGACAACAACCTCGATTACGAATGCAGCCAGATCGTAGTCTCAACCGGGGCCAAGCAGTCAATCGCCAATGTCATGCTCAGCCTGATAAACCCTGGCGATGAAGTGCTGGTGCCTGCTCCTTACTGGGTTTCCTATAAGGAGATCATCAAAGTGGCTGAAGGTAAAGCCATCTTCATTCCTGCCACCATTGAGCAAAATTTTAAAATCACACCTCAGCAGATCGAAGCCGCCATCACCCCAAAAACCAGGCTGATGATATACAGTTCACCCTGTAATCCAACCGGGTCTGTTTACACCCGTGAAGAGCTGAAGGGGATCGCGACCGTGTTGGCAAAATATCCTGAAATAACCATTGTCGCCGATGAAATTTATGAACACATCAATTTTGTCGGAAAACACGAAAGTATCTGCCAGTTTGATTTTATCAGGGACCAGGTTGTACTGATTAACGGCGTTTCAAAAGGTTATGCCATGACCGGATGGAGAATTGGGTTTATTGCAGCGCCACTTGTCATTGCGAAAGCCTGCGACAAGCTTCAGGGCCAGTTTACTTCGGGGGCATCTTCCATTGCGCAACGTGCCGCGCTTACTGCTTTCATTACTGACCCGGACAGCACCTCCGACATGAAAATCATGCAGGCAGCGTTCCTTGAACGCCGCGACCTCATGCTGAAGCTTCTGGCTGACATCCCCGGCCTGAAACTCAATCATCCCGATGGTGCATTTTATATATTCCCCGACATTTCCTGGTATTTCGGAAAATCTGATGGTAAAACCGTTATTAACAACGCCAACGATTTCTGCATGTACCTTCTCAATAATGTTTTTGTTGCCCTTGTTCCGGGCGATGCATTTGGTGACCCAAACTGTATCCGCTTCTCCTACGCCACCAGTACCGATAAACTCAGGGAGGCAGTCAGAAGGATCAAAGGGGCACTTGAATTGCTCCATTAGGGAAAAAGTGAAAACAGGGGGTTCATGATATAATAACTTTGTTACCCTGTTACTCTGTTACCCTGTTACCCTGTTACCCTGTTAAAAAATAATTTAATAACTAAACCATATAATATGACAATCAGCAAAAAAGTTGAAAAATGGGTGAATGATTGGGCGGAACTTTGCCAGCCCGATGCAATTCACTGGTGTGATGGATCAGCTGCAGAGAACCAGAAATTGCTCGATATGATGGTTGGTTCGGGCATGGCGATCAAGCTGAATGAGGCCAAACGTCCGGGGAGCTATTATTTTCAAAGCGATCCGAGTGATGTGGCGCGTGTTGAAAATCGCACTTTTATTTGTTCGGCCAAACAGGACGACGCAGGGCCGACCAACAACTGGATGGCGCCGGCAGAAATGAAAAAACTTCTTACTGAAGAGTATCATGGTTGTATGAAAGGAAGAACCCTGTATGTCATTCCTTTCAGCATGGGCCCACTTGGCTCGAAAATTGCGCACATCGGAATTCAGATCACCGATTCGCCATATGTTGTTGTCAACATGCGCATCATGACCCGCATGGGCAAAGCTGTTCTTGATATTTTGGGTGATGGTGATTTTGTGCCTTGCATTCATTCTGTGGGTGCACCGCTGGCCACTGGCCAACCGGATGTCAAATGGCCCTGTGCCCCGATTGAAAAGAAATACATATCTCATTTCCCGGATACAAATGAAACCTGGTCATTCGGAAGTGGCTATGGCGGGAATGCCCTGCTTGGCAAGAAATGTTTTGCTTTGCGCATCGCATCAAACATGGCACGCCGCGAAGGATGGCTGGCCGAGCACATGCTCATCATGGGCATTACCAACCCGCAGGGAGTTAAGCGTTATGTTGCTGCCGCCTTCCCAAGTGCCTGCGGAAAAACGAATCTTGCCATGCTGATCCCGAACATACCGGGATGGAAAGTTGAAACAGTCGGCGACGATATTGCCTGGATGAAATTCGGCGAAGACGGAAGACTGTATGCCATTAACCCGGAAGCAGGATTTTTCGGTGTTGCCCCCTTTACTTCCATGGAAACCAATCCGAATGCGATGTTGTCGTGCAGGTCAAACTCCATCTTTACCAATACCGGGCTCACCCCCGATGGGGATATCTGGTGGGAAGGTATCGGATCGGATATTCCTGAAGGAACCATTACCTGGACCAATGAAGTCTACAATAAAGAAAATGGCAAACCGGCTGCCCATCCGAATGCGCGGTTCACTGCTCCGGCAAATCAATGCCCTGTGATCGACAAAGACTGGGAAAACCCTGCAGGTGTGCCTATTTCAGCCTTCCTGTTCGGCGGCCGCCGCCCTGGCACCGTTCCACTGGTTTACCAGGCTTTCGACTGGAACCATGGAGTTTTCATGGGGTCCATCGTTGGATCGGAAGTTACGGCTGCTGCCATTGGACTGAAAGCCGGTGTGCGCCGCGACCCGTTTGCAATGCTTCCCTTTTGCGGATACCACATGGGCGATTATTTCGGACATTGGGTGACAATCGGCAACACGGCACCCGATAAAAGTAAACTGCCAAAGATTTTCAACGTCAACTGGTTTCGTAAAGGGCCTGATGGCAAATTCCTTTGGCCGGGCTATGGAGATAACATCCGCGTGTTAAAATGGATTTTTGAACGTGCCGAAGGTACTGCAGGGGCAGTTGATACGCCGATCGGCCTCCTTCCTGAAAAGGATGCCATCGATATCAGTGGACTCAGCGGAGTGGCAGACAAAATGGACGAAATCCTCAAGGTTGATAAAAAAGAGTGGCTCGACGAATGCGAATTGATTGCAGAACATCAGAAACTTTTCGGAGACAGGCTTCCAAAGGAGATGTCAGAACAGTTTGAAAATTTGAAATCAAGATTGAAAAAATAGGTGAAAAGGTAACCGGGTAACAAGGTGACAGAGTAACAGGGTAAAAAGGTAACCTTATCACTCTGTCACCCTGTTACTCTGTCACCCTTTTACTCTGTCACCCTTTTACTCTGTCACCCTTTTACTCTGTCACCCTGTTACTCTATTACTCTTTTACTCTGTCACTCTATCCCGAATATTCTTAATGACCGACGCATTTAAAATATATACCAAAGGCGGCGACCTGGGAGAAACCTCCCTGCTGGGAGGAACACGTGTTTCCAAGAACCATGAACGCGTTGAAGCCTATGGAAATATCGATGAACTAAACTCTTTCATCGGGTTGATCCGTGACCAGGATATCGCTGTTCATTACAGGCATGTTCTGATCCGCATTCAGGAGAACCTTTTTGTGGCTGAAGCGCTGGTTGCCAGGGATCCAGGAAAACAGATACCGGATTTGCCAATGCTTTGTGAAGAGGATATCCTCATGCTGGAAAAGGAGATCGATGAAATGAACGATAAACTGCCTCCGTTGAAAAATTTCATCCTTCCCGGAGGGGATGCTGCTGCGTCATATTGCCACATAGCACGTACCGTTTGCCGGCGTGCCGAACGGTCATTGATCAGCCTGAACCAGGTTAGCCCCGTTGACCTTATAATAATTCGGTTGTTAAACCGTTTATCGGATTATCTGTTTATCCTGGCGAGAAAAATCTGCAACGATCACGGCTCAATTGAAACTCCCTGGATCACGAAAAAATAACACTTGACTTTCTGATTTTTTTTTTTATACTTTTGCACGAAATTTAAAAAAGATATAATGTACTGGACACTCGAATTGGCCTCAAAACTGGAAGATGCTCCCTGGCCTGCCACCAGGGAAGAGCTGGTCGATTGGGCGATCCGATCGGGCGCACCACAGGAGGTAATTGAAAACCTTAGAGAGATTGAAGATGAAGGAGAATCATACGATCGAATCGAAGATATCTGGCCTGACTATCCCACAAAAGACGATTTCTTCTTCCACGAAGATGAATATTGACCAACCGAAAATTCAAAAATCAAAATTCAAAGATCGTAACCCGCAACTGGTTTTCCCTATTGCCCGATTCCCCTTTTAAAGAAACTAAAGTTTACACTTCCATATCGCCTGTGCGAATCGAAACAGGCATGCTTCTCAAAACTGTAACCGGAGGAATGTTCCATTACAAACATCCCGTCATCAGCAAGCAGGCTGGATGAAAAGATAAGATCAGGGAGTGCTTCGATACCATCAAGGTCATACGGAGGGTCAGCGAAAATCAGGTCGTATTTTGCCGCCATGTGCTTTATAAACACGAAACTGTTTGATTTTACCGCTTGAATATTGGTTGCTCCAAACAATATTGCGTTTTTTTTTATGAAATCAACACACCGGTGATTTGAATCTACAGCCATTACTTCAATTGCTCCCCGCGACAGAAATTCAAAAGCTATGCTTCCGGTTCCTGTGAAGAGGTCGAGTATTCTTAGTGATTCAAAGTCAATCATATTATTCAACACATTGAAAAGGCCCTCTTTGGCGAAATCAGTGGTTGGCCTGACCGGCAGGTTCATGGGTGGCTGAAGAGGGCGCCCCCTGTATATTCCGCTTATAATCCGCATGAGAAAAAGTTAAGCAATGGAAACTGGGATTGGGGGGAAAGCTGGTTCAGGATATAACTGTACCGGTAAGCTTCATTTCTGCGCCCCATTTCAATGTGGCGTACATACCGGAGTAAAAGTTCAAATAAGTCTTGCCCCGTTTCCACATCGCCCAGCAGCACCAGCGGAACAGTCTCAGGATTGAAACCCAGCTGTTCCATCACAAAAATCAGGTAATAGGCCACATCCTCCGGGTTGTGAAAGGGAAATGTATTGAAATAGCTCATTTGTCTCCCGTCGAAGACCATCAGGTCAAAGAGATGGTTACGAACATTCAGAAAAATGTGCGTTGAACTGATGCGGTTTTTATAATTGATCCACACACTCTCAATAAGTAGACTGGACCCATGGATCACCTTGCCGATGTGGAAAACCCTTTGTGTTGACTCCAGGATAGCGTCAGGAATGGTAAATACCTGCCAGGCATCCAATGGCATTAAATGATCATACCGGATTTGCTCATCCTGGTTCTTCCGGAAATTGAATTTAAAGTACGTCTCACTGTCATTCGGATCAAACAAGGAGGATGGTACGAGGGTAGCCATTTCCCCGTCGAAGCCAACTTTCACCAGTTTAAAAGGGTTTTTTAGCCATGGAATTGCAGTACACAAGCCATTTAGAAAGTCACTGAATGGTTTTTCGTTTCCCGCCTGGCTCTCCTGCAATTTTCCATCATTCCTGGTAAAACGGTGCACTCCAAGGAACTTGTTTCTCTTGAAATCGAGAATGCAACAATTAATACTTTTTTCCCCCTGGAGCATGGCAAGCCCGTAATTCCGCGTTTCCTGCGGATTGAAAGACTCATCCAACAAATTTATTTCAAAAGTGTATTGGTCTGCCATATGAATTATTACAGGATAAAGATCACCGTCATCGTGAATGCAATGATAAGAAGAAAACCCGGAATCAGGTATATCCGGGCTGCTTTAGCTGCGAAAAAGCCGCCATATATCATTTTCAATGCATTGTTGCTGATGATCGCCTGGAATGTTGCGACTAATATAACATTCATGGGAACTTCGAATTTTCCCTGGAACAGGTTGATCAGAAAAGGATCAATATCGGTCAATCCGACAACATAGGACAGCACATTCAACCCGGGAGTTCCAAACCGCGTCAGCACTTCATGGGTAATAAAGGAGAATGCCATGAAAAGGGCGGTAAAGATCAGTGCAACTTTGAATTCAAGGGGGTTTTGATCGGTGGAGAGGGCATTGTCAGCGGTGGTCACCGCCTTGTTCTTGTAAAATAGTATTGCCAGTCCGATGATCAGGCTGACCAGGAAAAGGCCAAGGAAATACATCCACACTACACTGAATAATAGCTGGTTGAATACGAAGATCAGAATCAGGATTCGCAGGTACATCATGGCGGTGGCAAAAATAATTCCGGCCATGTATTGTTGCAGGTGCTGAGGTTCCTTCCGGCTTTTTTTTGCCAGGATGATCGTTGTGGCAGTACTGGAATAAAGGCCGCCGAGAATGCCCGACAGAATGATGCTCGCATTGGGAAACACATATTTCTTCAGCAGGTAGCTGCAGTAGCTGATGGTCGAAATGACAACGACCGCCAGCCAGATCTTGTATGGCGTAAGGCTTATCCCTTTGATGATGGGCCCGTCAGGCAGAATAGGAAGGATCACCCCTGCGATGATGAGAAATTTCGCGAGTGTGAGGAATTCAAACCGGTCGAATTTTTGAGATATGGAAGCAAACGTCTCCTTCATCTCGGTAAAAATCAGTACAATCACCACGATAAGCAGCACCATCCATAATGGCTGGGTCATGGTGAGCGGGCCGATGCAGTAGGTGATCAGGGCAATAAACGTAGTAGTAGTTCCGTAATCCTTCAGATCGCGGATATGATAATAATAAGAGATGCCCAGGAGCATGGCAAGGACAGCCCCACCTCCCATAAACAGGTACCCGTTTTGCCGGTCGAGCAAAAAAAGGATGAAGCCAAGAATCCCGATAAAAGTGAACGTCCGGTCGGTTCCGAAGGTATGATCGGTTTCATGGGCAAGCTGGTGCAGCCTCCGCTGCGACAACCCGATCAGAAGTGAAAATAGTGTGACCAGCACAATATTGATCAGGTTTTGGGGGATGGTTCCGATGAGCTCCACAGATATTTACGATTTTAGATTTATGGTTTGATAGTTTGGGATATCCCTTAAAAACGCATAGGTTCTGTTTTCATGATCGATTTTGCAGGCATAGTGCGCCATTCCGTTGGTAACTGCAAGGTAATCAACCATCAGCGTCATGTTGTACATGGCCACCTGGTCAAACACCGCCTGGGTGATCTCCACACCGGGACTCTTACATTCAACCATCATGCAGGGTTTGCCATCGGCACGGTAAACAAGGATGTCGAAGCGTTTTACCATTTTATTGTATTTGATTGCCGCCTCCACAACAATCAGGGAGGCCGGGAAACCAAGCCGGGCGATCATAAAATGAAGGAAATGCTGCCGGACCCATTCTTCAGGGGTAAGATTGACAAACTTCTTCCTGATCTCATCAAAGATCTCCTTTTTCCCGTTTTTCCCATCGCGGATGCGGGCGGTTATGCCTGGCAGATTTAGTTTTTCCATGGAGCTGATCATACAAACTTACATAAAATCTGACAAATCATTTATCTTTGCAGGAATCTGGTTTCCCAAACAGAATTAATGTTTCCAGGTGTTTGAATATCTGGTTAATGCATTTTGAGATAATTCTCTCCTGCATAAAGGAAATTAAAATATTTAATGCCTATGAAAACTAAAAAAGAGATTGTTGACAATTGGTTGCCGCGTTACACAGGAACAACGCTCGAAGAATTCGGCGATTTCATCCTGCTCACCAACTTCAGTGCATACCTTGAACTTTTTTCAGAATGGTATGGCGTTCCAATCAAAGGCAAAGACAAAGCGATGCCCAGTGTCACTTTCGAACGCATCACCCTGATCAACTTCGGCATGGGCAGCCCGAATGCCGCCACCATCATGGATCTGCTCAGCGCCATTGCACCAAAAGCCGCTCTATTCCTGGGTAAATGCGGAGGACTTAAAAAGAAATGCAAAGTGGGCGATATGATCGTCCCCATCGCTGCCATCCGCGGAGAGGGCACATCCGATGATTATTTCCCGGAACGCGTCCCTGCCCTGCCGGCATTCAACCTTCAGAAAATCATGTCGACCGTGGTGCACAATCACCGCAAGGACTATTGGACAGGAACAGTCTATACAACCAACCGCCGGGTATGGGAATACGATGAACAATTCAAGGAACACCTGCGCAACACCAGGGCCATCGCCATCGACATGGAGTCGGCAACGCTGTTCATGGTGGGCTTTGCCAATGAAGTCCCTACCGGTGCATTGCTGCTTGTTTCAGATCAACCCATGGTAGGCCGTGGTGTCAAGACCCAGGAGAGCGATAAGAAAGTGACATCAAAGTTCGCGGAAGAGCACCTGCGTATCGGAGTAGAAACCATGAAGGACCTTATCGAAAAGAAACTGCTTGTTAAACATCTCCGGTTCGATTGATAAGCAATAAATCAAGAATTCATGGCTGAAAGGAACAGCATCAGTTTTGAAAATCTTCTGAGCGACCTGAAAAATCAGATCTATTACCCGGTTTACCTGCTGCATGGCGAGGAATCCTATTTTATTGACGCCCTCTCCGATTACATGGAACAAAACATCCTGAGTGATCTTGAGAAAGAGTTCAATCAAACGATTGCCTATGGCAAGGATTCCAATGTAATGACCCTGGTGAGTTATGCCAAGCGATTCCCGATGATGTCGAACTACCAGGTTTTGATTGTCAAGGAAGCGCAGGACCTGGATAAAATCGAAGACTTTCAGCCCTATATTGAAGGCCCGCTCGCCTCAACGATCCTGGTTTTATGTTATAAATACGGGAAACTCGACAAGCGCAAAGGACTATACAAGGCTATAGAGAAGAAGGGGATTGCTTTTGAATCTGCCAGGCTTTACGATAACAAAGTTCCCGAGTGGATCAACGATTACCTGCACCAGCGGGGATATTCCATCACGCCAAAGGCCGCAGCCCTGATTACCGAATTCCTGGGGGCCGACCTCGGGAAAATTGCCAATGAAATACAGAAACTGCTGATCAACATCCCGGCGGGGTCTGAAATCAATGAAGGGTATGTTGAGAAAAACATCGGGATCAGTAAGGATTTCAATGTGTTTGAGCTGCAAAAGGCCCTGGCCAGGAAAGATATTTTTAAAGCAAACCAGATCATCCTCTATTTTGCTGCAAACCCAAAAGAGAACCCGCTGGTGAAAGTGATCCCAATCCTGTTTTCCTATTTTTCGAAGGTGCTCACCTATCATTACCTGCCTGATAAGTCGAAAAATTCAGTAGCATCAGCCCTTTCTGTTAATCCTTTTTTTGTGGCCGATTACCAGCAGGCCGCAAAGACTTTTCCGGTCAGGAATATTGTTTCAATCATTTCACTGCTGCGGGAATATGATCTGAAAGCAAAAGGGGTCGAAAATGCCTCAGCGAGCGATGGTGAGTTAATGAAAGAGTTGATCTTCAAAATCCTGCACTGAGGCTATTCAACCCGGTAGTTGAATTCGGAGGACCGGTAGGTCTCTTCGATGATCTGGCTGTACTTTTCAATGATAAACTTACGGCGGAGCTTGAGCGTGGGGGAGATTTCACCCGAATCGGTGGTCCATTCGGCAGCCAGCAACCTGATTTTCTTTATTTTCTCGGTCTTATCGAGATCCTGGTTGAAACGTTCAACCTCCTTCCGGATCCTGCGTATTACAACCGGGTTTTTCACCACTTTTTCCCTTGAGACAAATACTATGTTTTTTACTTCACACCAGTTCCTAAGGTATTCAAAGTTCGGGATAATCAAGGCAGCCGGGTAATTGCGGTTTTCTCCAACCACCATGATGTGTTCGATAAAGGGAGATTCATTGATCCGCTGCTCGATGGGCTGAGGTGCGATGAATTTACCTCCTGAGGTTTTAAAGATCTCTTTTTTCCGGTCGGTTATCTTGAGAAATTTTCCGTCTTCAATGACACCGATATCTCCGGTGTGTAACCACCCATCGGCATCAATCGCTTCCGCAGTTTTTTCCGGCCGGTTCAGGTAGCCCAACATGATGTTGGGGCCTTTGCAAAGCACTTCACCGTCTTCGGCAATTTTCATCTGGTTTCCTGTCAACAAAGGGCCCACCGTGCCAAATTTCATTCCACCGGGTTCGAAGCGGTTAAAGGTAACGCCGGGAGAGGTCTCTGTAAGCCCATATGCCTCCAGAACCGGTATCTTAGCAGCCCAGAAAACACGCGCCAGCCTTGGATGTAAAGGTGCACTTCCCGATACAATGAATTTAAGTTCACCCCCTAATTCGGTGCGCCATTTTCGAAAGACTAGCAGGTTGGCAAGGAATAATTTTACGTCATAAACCAATCCGCGGGCATGATCAAGTTCAAACTTGTGCCCTTGCCTGAGCGCCCAGAAAAACAAGATCTTCAGGGGCAGGGGTAACTGCCGTCCCCTGGCGACGATTTTATTGTATATTTTTTCAAAAACTCGGGGTACCGATACAAATCCATGGGGCTTTACCTCGCGGATATAATGCCCCAGCTCATCGATGCTGTCAACATAATAGATTGAAACACCAAAAGACTGATACACATAACCTGCAGTACGCTCGTATACATGGCAAAGCGGTAAAAAACTGACAACACGGTCGTGTATCACCAGCGGTATTATTTCACCTACGGCCATGTAATTGGTAACAAAATTATGGTGCGATAACATTACTCCCTTGGGGCGGCCAGTTGTACCGGATGTATAAATGATGGTTGCCAGGTCGTCTGGTCGGATGGTTTTCTTGATGGCATCAAGTTCATCCGCATGAGGGTCATGTTTGCCCAATTCAAGGATCTCATTCCAGTTTCGGATCCCATCAACAGGTTCGATGGAAAAAACAGCCTTCAGCCCGGATATTCCGGGAAGTACATTTTTAATCCTGTTATAAATCACCTGATCGGAAAAAACCAGGTATTCGATTTCGGCATCTTTGAAAATATAACGGTAGTTTTCTTCGCTGATCGTAGGATAAACCGGAACCTGAACAGCTCCGGTCTGAAGGATGCCAATGTCGAAAAAGTTCCATTCCGGGCAATTGTTCATCACAATGGCAATCCGGGTTCCTTTGGTGATTCCAAGTGAGATCAGGCCCATACTGATCAGGTTGCTGTTCCTGATATAATCCTGTGCGGAATAACGAACCCAAACGCCCCCTTTTTTAATGTTGAAAAGGTCTTGAATGGAACTGTATTTATCCAGGTACAATTCCAGAAGATCGAAGATTCGGGTAACTTGGTTCATTTTATCCAAATGGCAAAAACAACTGTTTGTTAAAAAAGATTTGCAATTTTCTCTTCGTATTTTTTGATGATGGCATTTCGTTTCAGTTTCATCGTCGGGGTTATTTCCCCGGTATCAAAGGTCCACTCCGTATCAAGTAAAACCCAGCTCTTGATTTTTTCGGTGTCACCAAAGTGTTTGTTATATTTGTCAACCTCGGTTTGAAACCGTTTCCTGATACGCGGCAGATTGACCATCTCGGTGTTCGTGGTATAGGGGATCTCCTTGACGGCACAATACGATTTGAGGAAAATGAAGTCGGGAACAATGAGGGCGCCCGCAAATTTCTGATTCTCCCCAACCACCACAATCTGATCAATAAACAGCGATTCCTTGAACGTATCTTCAATGGGTTGTGGACTGACATACTTGCCAAAAGAGGTTTTAAACAGTTCTTTCTTCCTGCCGGTGATCTTCAAATGGCCTTCCGGTTCAATTTGACCGAGGTCGCCGGTGTGGAACCAGCCATCCGGTTCGATGGATTCGCTGGTCATTTCGGGCTCCTTGAAATAACCCTTCATAACGTTCGGACCTTTGCACAAAATTTCTCCATCATCTGCAATTTTCACCTGTACGCCTTTTAAAACTTTGCCGACTGTTCCGAACTTTGTCCCGTTTTTTGTAAGGTCGTTGACAGCAATCACGGGGGAGGTCTCTGTTAATCCATAGCCTTCCAGTACGTTGATGCCGGCACAGGTGAACATCCGGGCGAGGCGTGGCTGCAACGCTGCACCTCCTGAGACAACCAGCAGATGCTTTCCTCCAAGGGCAGCACGCCATTTGGAATAAACCAGTTTGTCGTAGAGCTTTCTTTTTAATTCATAAAACCAGCCATTGGCGCCATTCAGTTCGTAACGCAAGGCCAGGTGCAGTGCCCAGAAGAAGATCCACCGCTTCACACCGGTCAGCTTATGGCCTGTGGCAAATAACTTGTCATAAATTTTTTCAAGCAAACGGGGAACGGTCGACAAAATATCAGGGCTGACCTCCTTCATGTTGTCGGTGATGGTTCCCAGGTTCTCGGCATAATATATTGAAAATCCAAGGTAGTGATAGAGATAGTTTAACATCCGTTCATATACATGGCACAATGGCAGATAGCTCACCGCTTTTGCCTCTTCACCAAAATGAGGAATATAGGCACATACCATAAAATTCGAAATAATGTTCTGGTGGCTGAGCATCACCCCCTTGGGATTACCGGTAGTGCCTGAAGTGTATATGATGGTTGCGAGATCGTCCGGGACTATCGCGGCTTTCCGGGTCTCAAGCTGGTTTTTGTCATTATACTGTTTCCCCAGTTCGATCAGTTCATTCAGATGCTTGTGCTCGTGGTGGTCTTTATAGGTAAAAACCCCTTTGATGTTCGACATCTCTGGAAGGATGTGATCAATCTTCCTCAATAAATCCTGGCCCGAAATAAATACATAAGTTACTTCAGCATGGCTGAGTATGTACTTATAATCAGATTCGCTGATGGTTGGATAGATCGGCACATGGATCGCTCCGACCTGCAGGATGGCCATATCAACAAAATTCCATTCCGCACGGTTTGAGCTGATCTGGGCAATTTTATCACCGGGTTGAACACCCATTGCAAGGAATCCAAAACTGATGTTATCGACAATCTCCCTGTATTGTTTAATACTGTATTTTGCCCATGATCCATTTTCTTTGGAGGCAACAACGTCGTCTTTTGGCTTGAACGTTGCTTCATGGTATGCTAACAGATCAAAAATGCGGGTTACTTCCATAACAGTTTGAATTAAATGAACATGATGATCAGAATTTTATGCAATGATAGAGAAAATGGCGGAAAAGTGAAAAAATGAGGTAACGAGGTATGGAAAATTTGTAAAATAATTTAATTCCATAACATTCCGGAACTAATTGAAAATGATTTTTCCGGAAAATGGTCCCGAAGGGGTGATGACCTTCCATGTATAAAGACCGGAGCGTATGTTTGTGCGTGGAATGATTGTCTGCCGGTTCATCAAGACTGTGGAAACGACCGCTTTCCCCATTAAATTATAGAGAACGAACTCACACTGTTTAAAAGGCACAAGATTGTCAACAGTAACGATTGCGAAGGTACCAACCGGTGACGGGTTGATCTTAACAACAATACCAACCGTCCCTGCAATCTCCTCCTGGTCAAGAAGGGAAGAACAACTTTCAGCAACCGGTGTTCCCCAGGTTTCAGTGCCTTTCAGGTACCAGACAAGCTTTTCTTGGTAACTCCCCGGCAAAGAAGGATCGCCCGGTTCATGAAGGACAAGACCCAATCCATCGGCATAGCGATAAGTGCCGGGAGATAATCCATCTGCAGGAATCCAGCAATTTTGCGAGGACCTGGAAAATGCCGGCATCAGGGATTCCCTGAGCTGACGGCCATTATATTCGCTTGGATCCACCATCATGAAATGGTCGCAAAGTTCTCCTTCGGCCCCGGGATAGGGATAAAATTCATCTGGCTGTCTTTGCGACCATCCCGGGTAGGGAAAACTTCCGGAGCTGAAGGTAATGGCAATGGTATCTTTTATCCCGGGGAGGATATAACTGCCATTTGGAAGATGGTGAGTGATCAGGGCGCATCTTCCAGCATGGTAGGTGATTGAATCCCCGTCCGGGTGAATTGTTTTATCCAGGATGGTCAACATGGTTTTGGTTTCAACCGAATCGATGCTTGGCCCCGGTTCAATGTGATACTTTTTGTAATGAAAACAATCTCCGGTATCAAAATTATAGATGCGGTTCCAGGTAAGGTCCTGCAACCCCAGCGCCGGCGATGAAATTCCCGCGAGGTTGTAAAACACCAGTGAGTCGGGTGCCAGCGTAAAATCGAATACATTGAGAAACCCGAAGGAGTTGCTCAGGCTGATGGTCTTCCCATTTATCTTGTGAGGTATCGGTTGACCGGTCATCCCATAAGCCTGGAACGAGATGATCTTGACCGTGTCAAAAACGCCAAATACTTCCTGGACTCCAACCGAGGCGACGGTGGCAATGATGGGACTTCCACCCAAAAGAGAACAGAACTTCCAGAATCCGCCATAAGTTGCTGCGGAATTCAATGTAAGGGTGTCGCGATTGTTGTTGAGGAACTGGTACTTTCCCAGGTTACGCATGATTATATTCCTGCCAAGTAGGGAGCCGCCGGCGGTATCCATGCAATTCGATCCTGCCACAGGCCGGATGGTCGGGAAAGTGATGAAAACGGAATCCTTCCCGGTGAGGGCCCGGGCAGCATCCACACGAAATGAATTTATCCTGCCGGCATCATCGCGGTAATACAACGCAGCATTTGACGGGTTGACGCGGTAACCATCTGGATGGAAGACAATTACAACAGGTGTTCCGTGGGTAATTGTATCCTTTTTGTAGTAAACCTGGTCATAGGAAACCTCCAGCGGATAAGGGAAGGAGGCGTTGGGAGCATCATCATCATTGATCTTTACCTGGTGAAAATGGACGATTCCCAGCCCGTCAACCAAAGAAATGTCGTCGGGAAAGCATCCATAGCCATTTCCGCTGAAACAGCCATATTGATTGCAATAATATCCGCAGCTGACAACATTCTTCTGCTGACGGCCATTCTCCCTGACACTCCGGGAAAAGCTGTAAAAGTTATTGTCAATGGGAGAATACTGGGACTGCAGTTCTTCAAGGGGCATCCTGAAATACGGATCTTCCGTGTATAAGTTGTACATATAAATTTGATCAGATACTTCGCTGGAATAGGTTGTATCAATCTTTGGCGCCGTGTATGATTTTAGTATGCATTGTTTCACCTGGTAATGGTAGCCTCCCGGGATGGGTCCACTCACAAGGATTTCCCTGGTCTCCTTCCAGGTATACCTGGTGATATCAGGACCGGAGGCTTTCGCATAGGATCCCGTGTAGTGAAAAACATCCCCGGCCTGGAAATTAAAGATCTCTTTCCCGGTGATCTCCTGCATCCCGATTTGTGGTGTTGATTTCCCGGCAAGAAGATACTCATCTGTGCCCATAAAGTTATTGAAGTCACGGGTTTTCACCAGTCCATAATGTTTGCTGAGGATGATCTGCTTCCCATTGATGCTATTCGCCAGGTTGTTTCCGCTTGAATCTTTTGCCTGCAATGTGAAGATCCTGACGGAATCGACAGAACCCAGGATGGTATCCGTGGCCTGAGCGGTTACCTCCGCTTCCACCAGCAGGTTTGGATTGAATTTTTTTCGGTAAATAATCCATTTATCACCAGGAACGGCTCGTGTATTCAAGGAAACCTTGTAGAACGTATCGCTTGGGAATATGTTGAAACACACAAACCAGCCGTCATGCGTTTTCAGTATTGATTTCCCGAGAATGGACCCGAAAAAGGTCCGATAATTCATGATATCATATCCCCATGCACTAAATGTCGTGAACAGGGTATCCTGGTTTCCCATTGGTTCAACATTTGTGAAGCGGATTCCTGCCAGATTGGATGACTGTTGATAGAGTGTTATCCCTGGAGAACAGATATTCTGCCAGTCCTGCCCGGAAACAAGGATTGGGAAAAAGAGTGCAATCAGGAATAAGTTTCTCAATAAACGGAAATTCTTCATCGCTGATGATTTTCAGTAAAAGTACAAAATCTCACCGTTTCGCTATTTCACTATTTCCCTTCACTGTTCCCTGTGGAAATTCACGGTACTTGCCTGTGCGGTTGGCATCAGTACCAGGTCATTGACATTAACATGGGCGGGAAGCGTTGTTACATAAAAGACCGTATCGGCTATATCTTCAGCTGTAAGTGGCTGGAAACCATTATATACATTATCGGCCCTGGTTTTATCCCCTTTGAAACGAACAAGCGAAAATTCGGTATTGGCTGCGCCCGGGGCGATCTGGGTTACCTTGATGTTGTGTGAAAGCAGGTCGATCCGGGTTCCTTTGGTGATGGCATCCACGGCGAATTTCGTACCACAATAAACATTGCCCATCGGGTAAACCTCCCTGCCTGCAACCGATCCGATGTTGATGATATGGCCTTGTTTCCTTCCCACCATGATCGGCGCAACAAACCGGGTCATGTAGAGTAATCCTTTGACATTTGTGTCGATCATACGTTCCCAGTCATCGACAGCCGCCTCATGAATTGAATTCAGCCCAGCAGCAAGCCCGGCGTTGTTCACCAGGATATCTATTCCTTTCCATTTCTCGGGTAAATTGGCAATGGCCGTTTCCACCTCTTTCAAATTTCTCACATCAAAACAAAGGGGAAGCACTTCAATATTGAATGTTGTAATCAGTTCTTTGGCAAGCTCAGTCAGCAGCACTTTGCGGCGCCCGGTAATGATCAGGTTGTGACCGGCTTCAGCAAATTTCCTTGCAATTGCTTTTCCGAAACCCGCCGTAGCGCCTGTGATTAAAATTGTTTTTATCATATTTGAAAATTAAAATGAAATATCGAGATCGTAAAATTGCGAGTCACCAAAATAATGAAACCGCACAAAATTTTCCTTTTTACTTTTTCCCTTTTACCTTTCCCTGGATCCATTCCCTTGCATTTACAAACGCCTCAATCCATGGTGTTATTTCATCCTTCCGCCGATCTTCAGGATAGTGTGCCCATTGCCACGGGAGGATGGAATCTTCAAGGTGAGGCATGATGGCAAGGTGCCGGCCGTCGGCAGAGGCGATACAAGCTGCATCGAACTGTGATCCGTTTGGGTTGGCGGGGTATTCATGGTAATTGAATTTTGCGGGAATATGGTATTGTTCTTCATTTGCGGGGAAGTTGAATTTGCCTTCGCCATGTGCCACCCATATGCCGAGTTTTGAACCGGAAAGGCTTTTTAGCATCACGGCATGGTTATCAAGAATTTCAAGCCCAACGAAGGAACACTCGTATTTATGCGAATCATTCCACGACATCCAGGGATGTTTTTCATGTTCCGGATAGATCAGGCCGAGTTCCACAAGCAACTGGCAGCCATTGCAAACACCAAGGCTCAGGGTATCATCGCGTTTGAAAAAGTTGTCAAGTGCACGTTTCGCCTGTTCATTATAGAGGAATGCGCCTGCCCATCCTTTGGCAGAGCCAAGAACATCTGAATTGGAAAATCCGCCAACAAAGGCAATCATGTTGACATCTTCCAGGTTTTCGCGGCCTGTGATCAGGTCGGTCATATGGATATCCTTCACATCGAAACCGGCGAGGTAAAGCGCCCACGCCATGTCACGATCGCGATTCACACCCTTTTCACGGATAATGGCAGCTTTGGCTCCTGAGGGTTTTCTCCTTTTTGCATCGACTCCAAGCTGGGCAGATGATCCGGTGAAAGACTCATGAAAGTTAAATTGAATCGGCTGTTTTTTATAATTTAAAAACCGCTCAAGGGCCAGTTTATCACCCGATTGCTTCTGGTCAAGCAGGTAAGAGGTTTTAAACCAGGTATCGCGAAGTTTGTCGATGTCAAAGTCATATGTTTTATCCTTGAACTTAACTTTGAGGGATCTTTCGCGGGTAATCTTCCCGATGGGGATGGCCTTTAATGGTGCATAATTCGAAATTTGTAGTTCATAATTTGAAACTTGTATTACCACTCCCGGCTTTTCACTAAACATCACCCTGACAGGGTCCCCCACCCTGTCGGGGTTTATATCTGTCCTGGCCAGTTCGTCCAGGTTTAAATCAAGTCCGATATGCTCAACCGGAAACGCCATTTCCAGCAGGGTCGTGATGAGCCCTCCGGCTGCAACATCGTGCCCTGCCATGATCGTATCGCTGCGAACGAGACCCTGAAGTGTACTAAAAGTAACAGAAAAGCAGGCAGCATCGTTAACATCCGGAACTTGATCTCCCAACTGGTTCAGCGATTGAGCCAGGCTGCTCCCACCCAGTTCAAACCCACAATCGGAAAAGGGAATATAAACCAATTGTGAATCAATATCCGGGATTAAATTCGGACTAACTACTTTTTTTACATTTAAAACCTCGCCTACTGCAGAGATGATCACGGTTCCCGGAGAGTATACCAGCTTGCCACCCGGGTACTTCTGGGTCATCGAGAGTGAATCCTTACCGGTTGGAATATTGATGCCCAGCTCAATGGCAAAATCGCTCACGGCCTTAACTGCAGCGTAAAGACGAGCATCTTCACCTGCATTTTTACACGGCCACATCCAGTTGGCACTGAGAGACACTCCTTTTAACCCGTGCGTCAGCGGTGCCCATACCAGGTTGGTAAGGGCCTTGGCAATCGCAAGCCTAGAACCGGCAGACGGATCAATAAGTGCAGCAACAGGTGCATGGCCCAGGGAAGTGGCAATCCCGGTTTTCCCCTGATAATCAAGCGCAACGACTCCTGTATTGTTCAGCGGGAGTTGAATGGCGCCACAGGTCTGCTGTTTGGCAATCTTTCCGCTTACCGCTCGGTCAACTTTGTTTGTCAGCCAGTCCTTGCAGGCGACAGCTTCGAGCTGTAAAACGTCATTCAGATAATTCTGCAGTTCGGTTTTATCGTAAATAAGTGGCGAGTGGCATGTGACGCGTGATGAATCGGTCATGACCGTTTTCGGGGGTTTACCGAAAAAATCAGCGAGTTTCAGGTCGATCGGGCGGATTCCTTCACGGCTATCCTCAAAAATCAATTGATGATCCCCGGTGGTATGCCCCACCAGGTATATCGGGGCCCGTTCCCTCTTGGCAATCTCCTGCATCAGGGCCAAATCCTTTTCTGCGAGAATCAATCCCATCCGCTCCTGCGATTCATTGCTTACAATCTCTTTGAATGACAGGGTTGGGTCACCGACCGGAAGTTTATCAATTTGGATTGTCCCCCCGGTGGTTTCAACAAGTTCCGACAAAGAGTTGAGATGCCCGCCGGCACCATGGTCATGAATGGAAACGACCGGGTTGACATCCATTTCGGTCATTGCCCGGATGGTATTGAACACCCGTTTTTGCATTTCAGGATTTGAGCGCTGCACCGCATTGAGCTCGATGGCATTGCCGTATTCTCCGGTAGCAACCGACGAAACAGCCCCACCACCCATTCCAATGCGATAATTATCGCCTCCAAGGACGACGATATATTGATCGGCCCGGGGATCATCTTTCAGGCTGTCCTCTTTCTTTGCAAAACCGACACCTCCAGCCTGCATGATCACTTTATCATATCCATAGGTCCGTTCGTCCGAAGCGAGTTCAAAAGTGAGCACGGAACCGCAGATGAGTGCCTGCCCGAATTTATTTCCAAAGTCACTGGCCCCGTTTGAAGCTTTGATAAGAATCTCCTCCGGGGTTTGATAAAGCCAGTTGCGGACCTGGAGGGTTGCCTCCCAGGAACGTCCTTGTCCGAGCCGGGGATAAGAGGTCATATATACGGCGGTGCCAGCCAACGGGATGCTGCCCTTGCCGCCGGCCATCCGGTCGCGGATCTCACCACCTGCCCCGGTAGCTGCTCCGTTGAAGGGCTCTACCGTGGTTGGGAAATTATGGGTTTCTGCCTTCAATGAAATGACAGAATGAATGTCTTTGATGCTGAAATAATCAGCTGTATTTTGCTTCCCCGGGGCAAATTGCTCAATTTCAGGTCCCATTATAAATGCGACATTATCCTTGTAGGCAGAAACGAGATTACCTGGATGCGCTTTTGACGTTTCCCGGATCATGTCAAAGAGCGATTCCGACATCTCCTTGCCATCAATGATAAAGGTCCCATTGAAAATTTTATGCCTGCAGTGTTCGGAATTTACCTGTGAAAATCCAAAAACCTCACTGTCCGTTAACCTTCGGCCCATCTTGCGACTAAGCCCGGTGAGATACCCCACCTCTTCGTCGCTCAACGACAGTCCCTGTTGCTGGTTAAAAGCCGATATGTCATCTATAAAAAGGATGGGTTCAGGGGTATGGCTGATGTGGAAGATTTCCTGGTCGAGTCCCTCGTAGCAGTGCTGGAGCATGGGGTCAAAGGGGGTGACACGTGACGTGTGAGGTGTGACGGCTGACCCGTTATTCATGCATCGTAAATCGTAGCTCTTAAATTCCTCTATCCGCCTGATCCCCTTGATTCCCATATTCTGCGTGATCTCCACAGCATTGGTGCTCCATGGCGTGACCATTTCCCGCCTTGGACCGATAAATGAACCCTTTAAAACAGGTTCGGCGATACAATCTGCACCGCCGAACAACCAATTTAGTTTTTCAAGGTCATCGGCACCAGGTTTTTCCAGGCAATCAACAGCATAATAATGTTCGGAATTTTTATAAAATATAACCATGTCTGATTATTAGATAACATCATTCCCATGACAATAACGGCTGCCAGAATAGAGTTCCTGCGGAACACTGGCATCCTGCCATTTCGCTATTTCGTCATTTCACTACTCATGAAGACAGAAACCGCTCTGCCTCAATGGCGGCCATGCATCCGGTTCCGGCGGCAGTAATGGCCTGGCGGTAGTGGTGATCCTGAACATCGCCTGCTGCAAATACACCATCGACACTGGTTTGTGTGGTTCCAGGGTGGGTAACGATGTAACTCATTTCATCAAGTTTCAATTGTCCCTGGAATAATTCTGTATTTGGTTTGTGCCCGATAGCAACAAAGAATCCCATTACCTGGATATCCCTGGGTTCACCGGTTTTGACATTGCGCACGCGCACTCCGGTAACCCCGCTTGTGTCGCCCAATACCTCTTCAGGTGCACTGTCCCAAACCATTTCAATGTTAGGAGTGTTGAGGACTTTGTGTTGCATGGCTTTCGAAGCACGTAATTCGCCACGGCGATGAATCATGTATACTTTTTTGCAGAGTTTTGCAAGGTATGTGGCTTCTTCGGCGGCTGTATCACCGCCGCCAACGATGGCAACCTCCTGTCCGCGGTAAAAGAACCCGTCGCAGGTCGCACAACCCGAAACACCCATTCCCATGAATTTCCGTTCCGATTCCATCCCCAGCCATTTCGCAGAAGCACCGGTTGCAATGATCACGGTTTCAGCAGAAACCGTTTTCCCATCATCGGCCTTCACAATAAATGGTCTTTCAGATAAATCGACTTCCGTCACAACCCCGAACCTGATCTCAGTACCGAATCGTTCGGCCTGCTGTTTGAATTCTTCCATCATCCCGGGCCCGGTGATCCCTTTCGGATACCCTGGGAAATTATCAACTTCGGTTGTAATGGTCAGTTGTCCACCAGGCTGCATCCCCTGATATATCACAGGTTTAAGATCTGCCCTGGCAGCATATATAGCAGCCGTATACCCTGCCGGTCCTGACCCGATGATCAGGCAGCGCACACTTTCCACGTTTTCGTTCATAAAATTGTTTTGAACTGCAAAAATAGGAAAAAACTTGTCGGAGAGCTATTTCAAATAAGGAGAAATCTTCATGTGCATTTCCTGCCTGTCGATGGGCGATTTGGCTATTTGCCCGTTCATTCCGCACTCCATGATCCGGCCAATATCCGGACTTGCGCTGCAGGCGAAGATTGGAAGGTTTCGAAAGTAAGCGCCATCAAGTGCCCTGATTTCACGGGTGGTTTCATATCCATCCATTCCTGGCATCATGATATCCATCAGCACCACATCATAAACATTTTTTGACAACATTTCCATTGCCATCTTCCCATTCGATGCCAAAGAAGGAGCTACCTGCCAGTTCATAAGGGTATTGTTAATGATGCGACGCATGATATCGTTGTCGTCCACCACCAAAACGCGCAGGCCTTTTAGGCTCTTTAATTCTTGAGTATCCATAATCAGAGGCAAAAAATACCTTTAGCAAAAACCATTCCAAAGCCCAATAAACACAGCAAATACCTGGTAATAAACTGGTTAATTCCATGGAAATAAAATGATTTTCCAAAATCAAGACTTTTATTTCCCAAATTGGAAAGCCCGAGAGGTCTAATTATCAAAATGGCAAAATCTGCATTCTTTTTCGTGGAAAACTAATTCCGGTTCTATTATCGGGACATCAAAGAATTTTCTAAATTTCAACGTTGATTCTACAAGGTTCACTTATTATTCCTTCGAAATCAAAACGTCAATTCGCAACAGCAGAAAAGTCAGTGCCTGCATCCTGCCTGCTTGTCTCCTGTTATTTGCAGGGTGCGCCAACAATGAACTCGTCGGCGAATGCCTCAAAGGTCATACCTATAGCTTCTGGGGTGGCTGATGGCACGGCATCGTGGCACCCATCGATCTGATTGCGATGATGTGGCGGGATGATGTATCAGTATCTGCCTAGAATAACAACGGGATCTGGTATGCTTTCGGATTTATCATAGACAGCAGCGGATGGGAATTTCTTGGAGGCAACCGGGTTTCAAAAAAGTTCTGGTAGTCAGAAAAATCGGGCATGTTACAAAAAAAAACAGAGACCGTCCATGCGAGACAGTCTCTGTTTATTATTTTGTGATGGAAAGTTCCCTAAATGGACACTTCCGAATTTTTCCTCCTCAGGATGTAAACGGCGCCTACAGCACTCAGGGCTATGAATAAAAAGATGAGGCCCCATTCCGACATCGTGGGAATGGGTTGCGGGACGACTGGAAGCAGTTCTGCCCAGGTGGTGGCAACCCGGATGCCGTCGATGGAAATATTTTCAGTATTCACAAACTGCCTGATCGCAACTGAACCCGGGTTGATGTCTGAGGTTGCCTCGGTGAGTGGGCCAATGGTGGCTACCGGCTCCGATACAGGGACGGAAGCGTTAAAAACAAAAAGGCTTACCTTATCGTTGCTGGTACCGGCGACAATTTCATATTTAACCACAATGAGGTAGGTTGTTCCCACGGTAAAGGTCGAAGCAGCATATGTGCCGGTATTGCTGCCAACGCTGACACCGAAGTGGTTTGTGGCATCAATAAATACTTTTCCCCTGAAGGTCGTGTTGATCGGGTTAACACTAAAATGATAAAAATAACCGGCAGCGGTAATGGCACTGTTAACCTTTACCATGAATGAGGTATAGACCACGCCGGATGTTTGTGTAGTGAATGTTTTATTATCATCCTCCCCGGTATTATCTGCCAGGGCGCAATTGCCGATCCCTGAACCGATGTAGCCCGGAAAAGTAAGGCCAGGAGTACCTACCGTTATAGCTTGGGAACCAGGACCCGAATGGGCGGCCCAGCCATGAGCTGTGATCAGGTCGCCGGCAGGATAATCAAAGTTCTCATTCAGCAATACCTGTCCCAGGCTGATGCTGTTAAATCCCAGTAACAGGACAACCATGAAAATGGCTAAAAACGAAATTTTTTTCATACGATCAATTTTAAAGATTAAATGTTTGGTTGGTTCATTTTTTTTATTGGTACAGGATGTCGCCTCCTGTTTGTGCATTCATATTTTTTTGTGAATAATGGTCATCAAATGTTTACAATCTGACCTTTATCCATACAAAAATAATATAAAGATGATGATTTAAGCACAAGTGTCTCATTTTTCGATTATTAATAACCTGTCCAGATATAAATAAGATAACGAAAACCAATGACCTTCATCCTTTTACACTAAGTACATGGTAAAACCAAAATAAAGTGACCTCTTTTATGCCCGTAATATGTTGTAATGAAAGAACCCATATCTGCATTTAAATCAATGACCACGGCCTTGAAAACTATATCAGGCGAAAACACGCAAATCAGGGCTTAAACCCCTAACCCCCCACGCCCGGATTTCCGGACTAAAGCCATGGCAAACCATTGGTGATACAAATTTCGTCTCCTTCAAGGCCATTGTTGCCAGGTAATTTTAACTAAATTTGTACTTATTACCAGCGTTTTTCCGATTGCTTGAAATGACAAACAAATAATCACAGGAACCGGATTCCCCGGTTGACAAAAAAATGAACGTCATCGCCGCAGAGCAGCGAGGTATCAAATTTGTAAAATATTTCTCTTCTCGTCGCAAGCCGACGGGGAATTAACCCAACCACCTCAACCCCCGTCCCATACTCCTGAAGGAGAAGGGGTGCAGGGGATGAGGCAATTAAAGCCCTTAATGAACGGTTTTTTACCAATTACACAGCATCATTATATGAATGGTTTAATGGACAATCATCAAGAAATAAGGAACCTGCAGCCTGCCAGAAATTTTAAAGCGGCATTCCCCGGAAAATATATCCAGGGAGCGAATGCACTTGCTGAGCTTCCGGGCCTGGTCAAATTGTTGGGAACAAAAGGGATTATTTTGGCCTCCCCTACGATAAAAAAACAAATACTCCCGAAATACAATATTCAAGCACATGAAGATTGGATTTCAGTCGAAGAATTTCAGGGAGAGTGCAGTGAAAAAGAAATCAACCGTCTGGCTGCAATCATCAGGAGCCATAAGGCAGACATAATGGTGGGAATGGGAGGCGGCAAGACCATTGACACCGCAAAAATAGCTGCCGACAGGGCTGGCATCGCGGTGATCATTGTTCCTACCATCGCCGCTACTGATGCGCCATGCAGCGGTTGTGCGGTCATATACACAGAGCAGGGTGTTTTCGATTCAGTATATTATCAGAAGATGAATCCGCAGGTTGTGCTGGTAGACACGAATGTGATTGCCGCAGCTCCTACCCGGTTCCTTGTTGCCGGGATGGGTGATGCGTTGTCTACCTGGTTCGAGGCACGATCCTGTGAACAATCCCAATCGGTAAACGAGTGTGGCGGATATAGTACAATGACGGGGATTCATCTGGCAAAGCTTTGTTACGACACACTTTTATGCTATGGTCCGGCTGCTAAACTGGCATGTGAACATGATATTGTAACACCTGCCCTGGATCACATTATAGAGGCTAATATCCTTTTAAGCGGTATCGGGTTTGAGAGTTCAGGACTTGCAACGGCCCACTCCGTTCATAACGGGCTAAGCGCACTGAATGAAACCCATTCGTTTTTCCATGGAGAAAAAGTTGCTTTCGGAGTTTTAACAGGCCTTCATCTCACAGATGCTTTGCCTGCGGAAATGGAGACCGTATACTCATTCTGCGAGCAAATAGGGCTGCCAACACAATTCTCCGATATTGGCATCGGAGACATCAGCCGGGTCAAATTGATGGAGGTGGCCCAGAAAGCCTGCGCTCCTGCAGAAGGCATACATCACGAAGCCATGCATGTCAATCCCGATAAAATCATGAATGCAATGATCGCTGCCGATGCCATGGGAAGAGCCAGAAAAAGATGAAATACCCGTAGCCAGGGAGCCGGGACTTAAATTTTCCATATCTTTAAACTTCAATCGAATTTACTTTTCTGCTTTTACATGCCCTTTTAAAAACCGGATTTCATTTTGCGACAGGATCAAAATCAAAGAAACAGAGATATGCGATACGATCAGATCGTTTCAGATGAAATAGAGCAACACAGCGTGTCGCCCATTGACATGCTTGGAATTGGTGACATGACAAGCGAATACACCTACCTGAAATCGCACCAGGATTCATACATCAGAACCGTTCGGGATGTTGATGCCTTGTTTAACAATGACGCAAGCAGCAGGCATGTCCTGGAGATTGGTTCCTTCCTGGGGACTGTCAGCATTTCGTTAAAAAAAATCGGATATGCTGTTTCATCCTGTGATATCCCGGAGTTTTACAGTTCTCCTTCATTAAGAAATTTATATGAATCAAATGGAATTCATTTTAATGGATTGAATTTAAAGCACGCCAAATTACCTTATGAGTCAAATTCCTTTGACATTGTAATAATGTGCGAAGTCCTTGAACATCTCAATTTCAATCCCCTTCCGGTTATATCAGAAATCAGCAGGGTACTGAAAAGCGATGGTTATATATATATCGGCATGCCAAATCAATCGAATATCGGCAACCGTTTAAAGCTGGCTTTAGGGAGGTCTATTCACAATCCCATTGAAGAATACTTTAAACAATTGAATCGGAATATCAACATGGTTGTAGGGTTGCATTGGAGGGAATATACCTTGCCGGAAACTTTGCAAATGATCAGGAAAATGGGATTTAATCCGGTAAAAAAATATTATTACATTGAAAAAGCAGTTGCTGAAAAAAACCTGTTGACCGCCATGAAGATGATGGCAAAAAAAATACTTTACCTGTATCCGCCATTCAGGCCTTCCCAGGTAGTAATTGGTAAAAAAGATAAGGTCCCCGTATTTGACTTTTGGTTAACCGAGGCGAATTCCTGAACTTTTTCCCAAAATAAAATTTCAATCATGTTCTGTTCTAACGCTTTGGTTCTGTAGCGATTGACGGCATGTTCAGTGATCAAAGAATCAATCTTTGAGCATCCGGCACTTTTGGCATGATATTGGCTAATTTCAAGCGTCATAATTTCTTCCCGATGAAACCATTCCTTCCTTTCATAGCCTGCCTTCTCCCTTTTATGAGCAGTGCAAATAATCCGCAGGGAATAGCAGATGGCAATACCAGGTTTGCCTTCAAGCTGTTTAATCAGGTGCAGGGCAGCACAAAATCTGAAAACCAATTTTATTCTCCATTCAGCATTTCAACGGCATTGGCGATGGTATATGCCGGCGCAAGGAATGAAACAGCGCTCCAGATGAGCCATGCAATGAATTTCCAGCCAAATGATCATTTTCATGCTGAGTACAAACACCTGCTGGATAAGTTGCCTGAAGGTGCTGATGGGAAGATTAAATTGAACATTGCAAATGGCATATGGGTTCAGAAGGAGTTTAAAGTCCTGGATACTTACTTTGATGTTGTCAGATCCAAATACAATTCGGAGTTGAAAAACGTTGATTTTACTAATAATACAGCAAGAGAAACAAGCCGAATGGATATCAATGCCTGGGTGGAACGCAAAACCAATGACAAAATAAAAAACATCATTAAGCAGGGCGATCTGACTGCACTGACACGGCTGGTACTGGTCAATGCCATATATTTTCATGGTGATTGGGCAACGCCATTTAAAAAGGAACTGACAAAGGCCAAGGGGTTTTCTTTGGTGGAAGGAACAAAAGACAGGGTGCCATTTATGAACCGGCAGGGTCGGTATAATTACTTCGAAGACGGAAAGATTCAGGCAATTGAGATACCCTACCAGGACAACAAAGCATCACTGGTTATCTTGTTGCCACTTACTGTAAAAGGGATTTCCGAGTTTGGAAAATCATTTGATTACCAATATTATCAGGATATGATTGAATCACTGCAATTTGATGAAGTCCGTTTGTCTCTGCCAAAGTTTAAAATAGACTTCCATCTCGAATTAGGGAGCACCCTGTCGCAGATGGGGATGCCGCTGGCTTTTTCCCCGGATGGTGCCGATTTTTCAGGGATGACCGGTAAACGAGACCTGTTCATCAGCAAGGTCATTCACCAGGCGTTCATAAAAGTTGATGAAACGGGAACCGAAGCGGCAGCTGCCACAGCAGTAGTAATGGATTTGGCAATGGCACCACAAACCTCCCAACCAAAAGTTTTCAACGCTGATCATCCATTTGTTTTCCTGATCAAAGACAATTTGACCGGCAGCATACTCTTCATGGGCACCATCATGAAACCTGGGGTTTCGAAATAGATTAACTCAATCTTTGCACAGGCCTTGTACAATTGTCTTTTCGCATTCACCAGATCGTCTTTATTATATAAATCAAACGCTTGCCCGGGTGGAATAACCGGAGAGCGCAAGAATGAGTTTTCTTTATCGGGTAGACCAACTGGAATCTATTTTATCCATGTAATCACTGGTGACAAGGCTGAAACTGCGAAGATCATCAAGCAGTAGTTATAGGACGTCTTTTTCATGTGGATGACCTTAGTATAGACTGACCTTGTGAAGTCGTGTTAAGTTAATCTATAGTTCCCGGAATGGATTAATTTCATTTCGGGAACCATTATTTAAAGGAAAATTTTGACATTTTTTATCCTCAAATTATTGAAATTGTTGTATAATTGTTTAATAAAAAAGAAAAAACCACCTACAAAACAAGTCTGTAAGTGGTTGATTTTCAAGTCGGGGTGAGAAGACTCGAACTTCCGACCCCTTGCACCCCATGCAAGTACGCTAGCCAACTGCGCCACACCCCGAACTGTACCGGATCGATTTCCGGTTTGAGGGTGCAAATATACACAATTTTCTTCTGAAATTAAGGTGTGAATGAATTTAACAACATCCTGCTTTCTGGCAATGATTTCCTGCTATTCCTCCGGCCGGTATATCTGATATTTGCCATTGACAATGGTTTTCAGGTCGAGCCCGCTTAAGCCAACCTTCCTGCCGGAAGTGCCTGTATTCTGATGGGCCAGGACAAATACGCCTTTTCCCTTCACTTCATATATTATAGCGGTGTGATGCGGCATGGTTTCGGTATGAACAGCATGGCCGATTGTATATTTGATCTTTACCCCTTCAAACTGGATAATGTCACCCGGATAGATGCAATCCTTTACAGGATCAACCTTCCTGCCAAATACATATTTTTTGTCCCATTTCGCGCCATTCTGGTTCAAAACCAACGCAGCCAGGTCCCAGCATTCACCACGGCCGACGGTTTTATCGATCTGTTGGGTAACCATCTCAAGAATTTTTTGATTCAGTGCCGGGATTGAATCACCGGAATCGAAGCAAAAATAACCAGGTGACGGGAAATCAGAAAAACCAGGAGCAACACCGGCAAATCCGCCAGAGAAAATAGCCAGAGATAACATCATAGTCAGAAAAAGTCGCTTCATAATGGTGAATTCGTTAAAAAAGAAGACGGGAGTTGTATTACAGGACATTCTATCAACGAAAAATCAGATCAAATATTTTTCCTTACTTTTGAAAATAAAATTTATGCATCAACTATTTCGTTCCCTGTCACCCTGTTACCCTGTTACCCTGTCACCCGAAAATCTATTAACAAATCACTAACCCCCCCCACATGAAATACATCGGAGCCCACGTGAGCGCCTCGGGCGGCGTGGAAAACGCACCCATCAATGCTTCGCAGATCGGGGCGAAAGCGTTTGCACTCTTCACCAAAAACCAGCGCCAGTGGAAGTCGTCGCCCCTCACAAAGGATAACATCCGGCTGTTTCGCGAAAATTGCGAAAAACTTGATTATCAGCCATTTCAGATTCTACCGCACGACAGTTACCTGATCAACCTGGGTCATCCGGAACAGGAAGGACTGGACAAATCGCGTGAAGCTTTCCTGGACGAAATGCAGCGTTGCGAGCAACTCGGCCTCGACAGGCTTAATTTCCACCCTGGAGGATCGCTGCAGAAAATCAGTGATGAGGAGTGCCTCATGCGCATTGCTGAATCGATAAATATAACTCTTGATAAAACCAAAGGGGTTACCGCCGTCATTGAAAATACCGCCGGCCAGGGAAGCAATCTCGGGTTTAAATTTGAGCAACTGCGGTTCATCATCGACCATGTGGAGGATAAAAGCCGTGTGGGCATTTGCATCGATACCTGCCACACCTTTGCAGCCGGTTATGACCTTTCGACCGAAGCCGGTTTCAATGCAACTTTCCTGAATTTCGATGAGGTGATCGGGTTTAAATATCTGAAAGGGATGCACATCAACGATTCGAAAAAAGGGCTAGGCAGCAGGGTCGACCGCCATGACAGCCTTGGCAAAGGCACCCTCGGGATTGAGGTCTTCAAATGGCTCATCCATGACCCGCGGTTCGATGAAATGCCCCTGATCCTTGAAACACCGGATGAGTCGATCTGGCAAGAAGAGATTAAACTATTGTACTCTTTTTGAGGGGCAATAGTCACGATAAGTTTTTATTTCACGCAGATTTCCGCGGATGGTTCCCACAAACCCTCTGCCATAACTCTTCTGACAATTTCCACAACCGTTTCCCATTCCCGGGGTCGGACGCTTTTATATCCACTTCCTTCCGGCTCATCAGGAACAGGTAATCAAATGGCTTTGCTGCAACATCGCTGGAGGCTGACAGGTAAACCACCGGGATGGCCGCTTTGGCAGGTGATTTGAAAAAGACACCAAAGACAATTTTCAGCAGCGGGATGAACACTTTGGGCGCTTCCCTGGCAATATTGGAGTTGACCGGTCCGGGGCACATGGAAAAAACCGAGAAGTTTGTTTCGCCATTGGGATTCAGCCTCCTGGAAAGCTCGACAGAAAAAGTGGTCAATAATAACTTATAGTATCCGTATAACTCGATAGATTTTCCGATTTTATAATCATGGTAAATGCCGAATTCGTCCCAGTCAAATTTTTCAGGGTTGCGGTGGCTCTCGGAGGCGATGAAGATGATCCGCGGAATTTTTGATTTCCGATCAGAAATTTCGTTGTGTTCAGGACTTGAAAAGCATTGGTTTTGTAGCAGCAGGTTCACAAAAATGAATTTGGAGAAGTAGTTGACCATAAACATCTCTTCGAGTCCTTGTGCGGTTTTCCGGCTTTGTTTCGGTACGATGCCGGCATTGCAGATGAATATGTCGATGATCCCCTTGCTGGGCCCACCTCCTGCCCCATCTCCAAATAGGGAGGGGGAGCTGAGTTTCTCAACAAGTGCCTTGATCGAGTTGATCTCTGAAAAATCAACCTGGAGCATATATATCTCCTGGTTGCCGGAAAGCTTTTTCACCCGCTCCCCTTTTCCCGGGATACCGCTCCGGCACGCCATGATCACCCTTGCACCCCTTCGGGCCACATCGACGGCGATGGCAAATCCAAGCCCGGAACTTGCCCCGTCAACCAGTACCGTCAAACCGTCCAGGCGGTCTGTCGGTTTTAATTCCCCCGCAGGAGTCTGTTTCCGGAAAAGATCACGGATTCCTGTCAGTGTAGCGGTGAACGGGTTGTTATATTTTTTCTGTCTGCTCTCTTCCATTTAAATTCCCGATAAATTTCCTGTATGATTCCGTATTTGCATCAATCATCTCCGCAGTCAGGCCGAAATCTGCCAGTGAATACTCATGCACCCCATGTTTGCGGTGGGGATTTTCCGACTCATGCCTCCTGAACCGTTCAAGGAGTTCCGGGGTAAGCCCGCCGTTCAGGCTATAAATTTTCGCAAGTTCCCCTGCAGAATCCTTGATAAAATGATCGTAACGGATGTCTGTGAATTTTTTGTCATTCCCCGGTTTAAGCCTGTAATCAATAGCATTTCCCAGCATGTACCCTATCTTACGTACCCAATGATCAGCGACCAGGCGTTCATCGACCCTGTTGCTGAAGATCATCCTGTTATAGGTAACCATGCTTAAAAATGACGGTACGGATTCATGGAGATTCCGGTGAGGCCAAAGGAAATGGACTTCACCAAAATGCTTTTCGATCAATCCCGGAAATTCAAGATGATGCGGGGTTTTCAGCACCCAACGTTGTGCGGGTTTGATCCATTGCATGAGTTTCAACAACTTTACCGCATAGGCATAAGCCGGCGACTGATCGGTTTTCTCAAGCCATGCAGCATAGGATGGCACATGCATCATCGCCTCCGGCGTGGTGCTCATGAAACTCACATCGAGCAGTAAAATATCCTCCTCCGGCTGCATAGCATCAATCGGATGTATGGCAAAAAACCCCGGCGACATGAGCTTTAGTGCCTTGACTGATGTTTGTGCTATGGCGATGCGTTTGTCTCTGGAGTCAGGGTAAATGGGTCCATGGGAAAACCGGTAACTATGTGACTCGGTAGCTTTGTGACCCTGCAACCCGGTAACCCGATGCCGTTCGTTAAGATCATACAATTCCAGGTCAACAGGGACAGGATTGATCACCTCCCAGCTGGGAACAACGCGATGGTCAGGATCTTCGGCAAGGAGGCGTTGTAACTTCGTGGTACCGGTTCGTTGCAACCCGACAATGATCCAGGCGGGATAGAGTTCCTGCTCGAGTATCTGCGGTTGTTGCTTAAAGTAATATTCAGCCCGCAGGCGGATGCTCAGCAAGCTTATAAAACGTTCACGTGTGATAAAACGCCCGATCGGATGGAGATCTGCCTCTTCATTTACATCCAGCAGCAACCTTGCCAATGGTTCATCATTGAAATCCCTGCCGAAATCCTGCAAACCGGTCGTTTTCCTGGCCGACCGGATGAGGTCATCCTTATCAAGGCGTATCTTCGTTCCAAGGAAATAGGTTTCCCTCCAACCTGTGTTTAATGCCCTGAACCAGAACGGGCTTTGCCGGAAATTATTCGTCATTCGTAAATCGTCATTCGTAAATCGTAAATTAAATCCCAGCTACCCTGCATAATGGTTCCACCGCCGCTGCCCCTTCGGCCAACCGGTACCATCGCCACAACATCGTTCCTTCATGATGCCCGCACGTATTGATCCAGTTTGGTTTTCCCGGGTTCCTGGAGGCAACGGTCACGCGTACTGTCCCATCTGGCTCGTAATGCGCGGTTCCCTTGTTGATGCAGATGGTGAAATACCGGTAGTCAAGCGACTCCATCCAATAATTGTTGAGCTGGAAATTCCAGGAATCACAATCGGGGGGTTTTACTTCGATCACCAGGGATTCATCCTCTTCCAGTTTCCAGTGGCTATGATAATATATGATGCTCGCATCGCCCCCTGCAGCATTTGATACGACAGGATCGAAAAGCGGGAGTTTATTGGTGTGCTTTTTAAATCCATTGGCCCATTTTGCAAACATCATCGAGGCTCCTGCAACAAACATGGAGGCTGTTTGGAGCCCCTCATCGATCATGGCAGGGGTAACAGGATCCGGGGCGGTTCTCCCATCAAGGTTAACAATGGATACTTCTGCCGCCACCTCTTCAAAACGATTTAAAAAAGTCTGGCGCACCATGATCATGGTCGTTTCCGCTTCAATTTTAAGCCAGTTTTTCCCGGAAGGAGTTTTGCTCAGGTTGATCTCAAAGCTGCCATCATCTTCCAGTTTCAGCGCATTGTCTTCAAGCGCCCCGCAGGGAGCCAGTCCGCCCGTGGTTCCATAATTTCCGTTCTGGGTAAAAAAACCGATATAATGTACTGAATTCCTCTTCCCTGTGATCCGATAAGAATAGTTCCCGCTGATCTGGGCATTGAAATAATAATTATCCGGATTGTCCGCCCCAAGTTTTACGGTTTCATGAGCCATCCGGTGCAATACCGGAAATGCAGGATCGCAGTATTCAACAAAAGCCTCGAGGCCGCCGCGGGTAAGCCGCGACAAATAACGGAGTCCTTCTGCCTGGTTGAAAGCATCACGGGGGGTGCCGGGGTACATCAGCGAAGCGCCTGCCAATTTAAGGTTGTTACAGAATTCCTCCCACGCCTTGCCGGAGATCACCCGTTCAGCATGAAAATCAGCCTCTGTTTTCCCCCTCATTTTCAAACCAATGCGGTGAAAGAGCTTGAGCAATCGTAAAAAGAGAAACAACAGTTTACTCATGTTGAAAATAATTAGCTATTATTGCAGCATCGGCAAAGATAGAAAAATCATGGTTTCATCCGGGTCGCGTTATGGAAATTGGGCATTGGTAGCCGGTGCCGCAGAGGGCATTGGGGAAGGATTTTGCAGGGTGCTCGCATCGAATGGGTTCAACATCATCCTGGTGGACTGCCAGGTCACGGCTATGCATAACCTTGCCTTGAAGATCGGGAAGGAATTTCCCGTGGAAACACGTGAAATCCACCTTGACCTTGCTGTTGCAGATGCTGCTGATCAATGCATGAAAGCAGCCATTTCGGCAGATTGCCGGTTGATGGTTTATGTGGCGGCAACCAGCAGGGTATGCCGGTTTACTGATCTTGGCCCTTCAGAACTCGATGGGTTCCTGGCAGTTAATACCCGCACCCTTCTTCACCTGGTCAATGGTTTTTCAAACCGGTTGATTTCAGAACGGAAAACCGGCGGAATAATACTGGTTTCATCCCTGGCCGGACTGATCGGCCCGCAATATGTAGCAACCTATGCCGCAACAAAAGCATTCAGCATCCGGCTGACGGAAGCGCTCCATGAAGAATTGAAAGACCAGGGCATCGACATTTCCGTTTGCTGTGCAGGGACTGTTTCCACACCAAAATACCGGAGCAGCAACCCAGACCTGGGCAAGATGAAACCACCTGTCATGCAGCCTGAAGAAGTTGCGGCCTATGCCCTCAGAAAGCTTGGAAAAAAAACAATTTGCATCCCCGGATTGACAAACCGGTTGCAGTATTATTTTTTATTAAATTTAATGCCACGGAGGATCGCGAACCGCCTGGTAAACAATGCCATGCAAAAAATGTATGGTTCACAAATGACAAATCGTAAATCGTAAATATCGATTCGTCTACCTGTCTTCCAATGGAACATAGTTCCTCGGGGGTTCCACCGTTTTATAGGCCGGGCGAATGATCCTGCGTCCGCTGATCATCTCTTCCAGCCGGTGTGCGCACCATCCGCTGATGCGGGAGATGGCGAACAACGGGGTATAAAGTTCTTTAGGGATCTTCAGGCATTCATATACAAATCCGGAATAAAAATCGACATTGGGAGAAATAAGTTTATCCTGTGTTCCTTTGAATTCATAGAATATTTCCGGACCGATCCGTTCGATGGCTTCATAGAGCGCCATTTCATCCTCCCTGCCTTTTTCGATGGACAGCAAGCGGGCTTTTTCTTTTAGAAGGATGGCCCTTGGATCAGAAACAGTATAAACGGCATGGCCGAATCCGTATATTTTTCCCGATTTATCGTGGACCTCTTTCCTGGTAATTTTACGCAGGTATTCGGCAACCTCATCATCGTTGGCCCAGTTTTTCACGTTTGCCTTGATGTTTTCCATCATTTCGATCACCTGCAGGTTGGCCCCGCCATGCAATGGTCCTTTGAGCGAACCAATGGCTGCCACGATGGCTGAATAGGTATCTGTACCGCTTGAACTAACCACGCGTGTTGTAAAAGTGGAGTTGTTTCCGCCGCTGTGTTCTGCATGCAGCACCAGCGAAAGATCAAGCAGTTCTGCCTCGAGTGCCGTGTAATCATTGCCCTTGAGCATGTACAGGAAATTTGCAGCCGTACTCAATTTTTTATCAGGGTACCTTACTGTAAGCGTATCATAATAGATCAGGTGGCGCATGGAATGATAGGAATAGACTGCGATGGTGGAGATCTTCGCAATGAGGCTGATCGATTGCCTCAGGATGTTCTCAATGGAGGTGTCGTCAGCTTTTTCGTCAAGGGTATAGAGTGCCAGGATTGATCGTGCCAGCATGTTCATGATATCCTTGCCTTTCATGGTCAGGATCATGTCGCGGTTGAAATTTTCAGGCAATGAACGCAACACGGCAAGTCCTTCGGAGAACTTATCAAGTTCTTCCTTTAATGGCAGCTTGCCAAAAAGCAGCAGGAAAACGGTTTCATCAAATCCGGGGCGTTTTGCTTCCTGGCAGCCATGTACCAGGTCCCGGATATCGATTCCACGATAGATCAGCTTGCCATCAATGGCTTCAAGCTTTCCATCTATCTTTTCATAGCCTACCACACTGCCAACACGTGTTAGCCCGACAAGCACACCGGTATGATCGGCATTCCGCAAGCCGCGTTTCACATCGAATTGTTTGAATAAGCTTTCTTCTATGGTACAGGATTCTACGGTCAGTTTAGCCAGATCCTGAAGGAAATCATCAATTATCATAGGTTTTTGTTTTAAAGGGTTTTCATGTAATTAAGGGCGCTGCCTGCTTTGAACCAGTGTATTTGCAGGTCACTGTAACTATGTGTCAATAAAATCTTTTCAACTGTATTGTCAGCATGCCGGATTGTAAGGGACAGGGGTTTCCCGGGGGCAAAACTTTCCAGCCCTGAAAGGTCGAATGTATCGTCTTCCCTGATTTTGTTGTAGTCTTCCGGGCTGGCAAAGGTGAGCGCCAGCATGCCCTGCTTTTTCAGGTTGGTTTCGTGTATCCGGGCAAATGATTTAACCAGTACGGCCCGAACGCCAAGGTGGCGTGGTTCCATGGCGGCATGTTCGCGGGAGGATCCTTCACCGTAGTTCTCATCACCCACAATGATCGTCGGTACCCCTTTGGCCTTATAATAGCGTGCTGTTTTTGAAACCTCCCCGTAATCACCGGTTTCAGGCTTTTTAACTGCATTGGTTTTGTCATTGAAAAAGTTGACTGCCCCCATGAGCAGGTTATTGGAGATGTTATCGAGGTGCCCGCGAAATTTCAGCCAGGGGCCGGCCATCGAAATATGATCGGTAGTACATTTCCCCTTTGCCTTGATCAGCAGCCGCATCCCCTGGAGGTCTTTTCCATCCCAGGGCGTAAAAGGTTCAAGGAGTTGCAGCCTTTCGGAATCCGGGCTTACGCGCACGGTCAATGATGCTGCATTCGCAGGCGGGGCAAGGTAACCCGGATCCTTCACTTCAAAACCGTTCAACGGAAGTTCCTCTCCATGAGGTTCATCAAGTTTCACCTGCAGGCCTGATTCATTGATGAGAGAATCCTGAAGGGGGTTAAAAGTAAGGCTGCCTGCCAGGGTCAGGGCGGTTACGATTTCGGGAGAAGCAATAAAACTGTGTGTTCCTGCATTGCCATCATTCCTTTTAGCGAAGTTCCGGTTGAACGAGTTTAAAATGGAGTTCCTGCGTTCGGGATTATCCATTTTACGCGACCATTGCCCGATGCAGGGGCCACAGGCATTGGCCATGATCACACCGCCGATGTTGTTGAACACCTCCAGTAAACCATCGCGTTCGCAAGTATAACGTATCTGCTCCGATCCGGGTGTAACGACAAACTCCGATTTCACTTTTAAATTTTTCTCGCTGGCCTGCTTGGCCACTGAAGCGGCACGTGAGATATCTTCATAAGAGGAGTTCGTGCATGAACCGATCAGCCCGACTTCCAGTGTTTCCGGATAATTATTTGCCTGAACAAACGCCTTAAATTCAGAGATCGGGTGCGCCACATCAGGAGAGAACGGCCCGTTGATGTATGGTTCGACCTCCGACAGGTTCAACCTGATATACTGGTCGTAGTACAATTCGGGGTTTGCCCGTACCTCGGCATCCGGAGCCAGGTAACCTGCATAGTTATCTGCAAGTGCCGCCACTTCCGTTCGTCCGGTCGAAACCAGGTAAGCCTTCATCTTTGGGTCATACGAAAATAACGAACAGGTGGCTCCGATCTCGGCGCCCATGTTGCAGATCGTTCCTTTACCGGTACAGGAGAGCGTCTCAGCTCCTTCGCCAAAATATTCAACAATATAGCCAGTTCCGCCTTTCACAGTAAGGATCCCGGCTAATTTAAGGATAACATCCTTGGCTGAAGCCCATCCACTCAATTCCCCTGTGAGTTCGATTCCCAGTATTTTTGGCATTTTCAGCTCAAGAGGCATTCCCGACATCACATCGACGGCATCGGCCCCGCCAACCCCGATGGCAACCATGCCCAGTCCTCCGGCATTTGGGGTATGTGAATCTGTTCCGATCATCATTCCGCCGGGGAATGCATAATTTTCAAAAATGACCTGGTGGATGATCCCTGCGCCGGGTTTCCAAAACCCGATACCGTACTTGGCCGACACTGTTTCAAGAAAATCATAAACCTCCTTGTTTTGCACCATGGCTGTCGCCAGGTCGGTTTTAACCCCGAGTTGTGCCTGGATCAGATGATCGCAATGCACCGTCGAAGGAACCGCAGTGACATCCCGGCCGGCAGTCATGAATTGCAGCAGCGCCATTTGAGCAGTGGCATCCTGCATGGCCACCCGGTCGGGTGAGAAATTGACATAATCCACTCCACGATGGAGCGGAACGGCCGGATTCAAATCGAATAAATGACCATATAGTATCTTCTCAGTCAGCGTCAATGGTTTATCAAGCAACAGTTTTGCGTGTACAACCCCTTTTGAAATCTTTTCGTATGTGTCTTGTATTAACTTAGTATTCAGAAACATAAATAAATTATTTGATATGTAAACTAAATGATATATTTAGAAGTTTAAATGTAATAGTTTTTATTAAAAATAACGTCATAAATTTATAAAAATTTTCATCCTCAAACCATTTATCACATGTTGGAATTAGAATCGCTGCTGGAACAATGGAAAAACATGCATGTTTCCGGGGTGAATGTCCATTCTACCTCCATCGGCATTGTGGAGGAATCAGAGCGTATTTTTACCAGACATCAGGAGAAGTTATTTCAACATTCCTTCTGGTTCGATTTCCTGGACGTTACCAAAAAATCGGTTTTTCTATTGGCCATGGAGACGGATGATCACCGGAAAAGGTGGGCTGAAATCGTTTTCCGCATCATCCAGCATACGAATTACGATCTCCGCGATATGATGGAACAACGGGTTGCTGAACACCCGAACCATATATTGTTCAAAGACATGACCTCTTCCATGCCATTGGACTGGACCTATGAACAAATCTTCCGCCACCTGCGTGAAATAGCCAGTGTGTTTTATCAAACCGATCCCGTTTCTCCCAGGGTTGCAGTGTATACCGAGAATTGCCTGGAGGGGGCCTGTACCGACCTCGCTTGCCTGATGTTCGGCATTTACGATACCCCGCTCAGTCCGCATTTCAAAATCGACGTCCTTCTGCCCATTTTTAACGAATTAAAGATTACCATTGCCCTGGCTGACACGGAGGAGCGGTTGCAGGTACTTCAAAAGATCCATGAAAAGGCGGAGATCAAATTCACGATTTTTTCCTTGCAGCCTGTCACCTCTAAAACCCGCCACATTCCTTACCTGGTTGAGGAATGTAAAAAAATATCGCACTGGGACATGGATACCATTCTTGGGCGCCAGCCCAGGAAAGCCAACAACGAGGTAGCTACGACCATGTTCACATCAGGCAGCACCGGCCTTCCGAAAGGTGTTTCTTTCTCCATATACAACATCGTTTCGAAAAGGTTTGCCCGGGCGGCAGCGTTACCCCGGGTTGGTGATGAAGTATTCCTGTGCTATCTGCCACTCTTCCATACTTTCGGCCGGTACCTCGAAATGACGGGTGCCATCTTCTGGAACGGGACGTATATTTTCGCCGGGAATACATCCTCTGAAACTCTGCTTTCCCTGTTTCCGAAAATGAACCCATCCGGCTTTATCAGCATCCCGCTCCGGTGGCAGGAGCTTTTTGAACGATGCCTGGAAAAGATCAGCAATGTTGACAATCCCGAACTTCGTGAACAGGCTGTACGGGATGTGGTTGGAATCAACCTTCACTGGGGATTATCGGCTGCCGGCTATCTTGACCCTGAAGTTTTTAAATTTTTCAATCAGTACGGCATTTGCCTGAACAGTGGTTTTGGCATGACAGAAGCCACCGGGGGGATTACCATGACCCCGCCTGGAAAATACAAGGAATTCAGTGTTGGAATCCCATTGCCGGGCGTTCGGACCAGGCTTAAAAGCGGGTCTGAACTTGAACTCAGTGGACATTACATTGGACGGTACCTTGAGGCAGCGGGGCCTGGTGACAGGATCCCGTATCCTGTTTCTGAAGAAGCAGACCTGTGGCTTTCAACCGGCGATGTCTTTAAAATTTCCAGGGATGGCTATTACCAGATCATTGACCGGGTGAAAGACATCTATAAAAATAACCGCGGTCAGACGGTGGCCCCCCAGGTTATTGAAAAGAAATTTTACAAAGTACCGGGAATTAAAAGTGTTTTCCTGGTTGGCGACAACCGCCCCTACAATGTACTGCTGATTGTTCCTGACAAATCCGACGCCATTTTTGATTCACTTGGTGGGGATAATGAGGCTGAATACTTTCACCAAATCGTCATGGCGGCAAATACGGGAGTGGCACCTTATGAGCGGGTAATTAATTTTACAATTCTTGACCGGGAATTCAGCAGTGAAAAAGGAGAACTCACGCCAAAAGACTCTTTTAACCGTAAAGCAATCGAAGCGAATTTCAAAGAAGCAATTGAATCATTATATCAAAGTACGTTTGTAAAAATCGATACGGGTGATCTTACGGTCACCATCCCAAAATGGTTTTACCGTGATCTTGGAATCCTGGAAACTGATATTCGGTACGATCGCCACCGGTTGATCAACCGGCGCGACGGATCTACACTTTACATCAGGAAAATGAAAGGCAAGTGGATTCAGATCGGCCATTTAAAATACCATATTGAATCCAGCAATATCGATATTGGAATGATTACTCGTCAGCCAAAGATCTGGATTGGAAACCCGGCGATCATCAATTTCTGTCCTGTCAAGGAGGGTTGGGATCTCCCCATGCATTTTATCTCGGCCAGCGCGTATCTCCCTGGATTTAAGCAATATGATGTAAAGAATTTCCCGGTTATCAAATCAATTCGTGATCAGCAACTGATCGAAGTGAACTACCTGCTTTTTAGTGTTTTTTTCCGCGGACTTGCTGAAGCATATAAAGCTACCGAGGAGCTTGGGAAAATACTGATCCAGGCAGAACCACGACTTGCGGTGGTCATCAGGTATCGCCTGGAAGCACTTGCCTATCACCCGGAAGAAGAGATCCGGTGCATGGCTTACCGGTTGATCCTTTTGAAAGCTCCGAATCCGGAAGACATTCAAAACATGCCTTCGTTCATCGAATCCGGTCTCTCCTTCCTCAATGAAACTTCGATCAGGGAAATTGCATCTAGCAATTTCGGGAAACACCGTCTTGATGCCCTTAAACAAAGGCTATACTGGTATAGGACAAATCTGAACTGGCCTGCGTCGAAAAAGCACCAGAACGCATTCGGGGATGTACTTGGAATGCTTTACAATTTCGCGGTACTGCACCTGGAATATTATGTTCCGGTAAGGGCTGAGCTTTCACGGTGGATCCTCCATAAACAGGATCTGTTTCTTTCAAAAAAAGCTGAGACCTATTTCTATTCCCTGGCTGAAGTTTTTGAGAAAAAAGTTGAAAAGGAGTCCATCCGCCATGGTATTTCGAAGTGGAAATCAAAACTTGTTTTTGAACACGGTATTACCGATACTGAAAAACAGCGTGTTGCAAACATTTTCCAATCTACAACTTTTCTGAAGGAGAGTATCATCCTTACTTTTAATGAACGTGATTTTGACCTTGATATAGTTCCCGACAAAGGAATCTGGATTTTACGGTTGCTGGCATTTAAAGAATTTAAACACTACCGGCTCTCTATCAATACCATTGACGGGAAGCACTTTGACCTGCACATGGTGATGAGTGAAAACCCTGATTTCAGACCCCGGCCGGAAACATTTTACTGGCTGGCATCGCTGGCGGGATTCCCATACGGACCGGCAGTAGCCCCCATGCTTGGCAGCAGCAGGCCAAACCTTGGAGTTTTGACCACGCAGTATATCGGAGGGTTGACCGCATGGGACAAAATCCGTGAGTTATCTGAGATTCACCGTTCTTCGGGTTTTGTACGGGGCAATGCATGGAAAAAAATATTCATCAAATCCTTTGCAGTGATCTTCAAGGCATGGCATCATAGTGGCAACCAGATCGTTCCGGGTGCTATTTCTCCATCCAATGTCGCTATACCCGAGATGGATTTCCGTGAAAGTGCGGTAATCTTATCACTGGCCGGATGGTCTCCATATAAAAATGCACTGTCCCTGGTTGAACCCATGCTACAGGATTACTACTGTAAAACCGCTTCCATCTACCCCTGGTGTCAGAATCAACTTGAAGTGACCTGGATATTTGATGCATGTATCGAGGCACTTGGCAAAACAGAAGCCAGGCAATTTCTTATGAAACTCAGGCATGATCTGAGATCAAAATCAATCATGTGTTTTGACGCTACTGAATTCAGGGATCATCTTGACCAGTACCTTGAAAGCTCCATCAACCGGTATTATATGCCTGTCGCACTGTTCAGTGCGATCGATCAATACCAGGACTGGTATAAAATGAACCCGCTTACGACATTTGTTGCCAGGGAACAAACCTGCATCGAGTTACTTGAACTTTACAAATTACATCAGTATGCTGAACTCGTGCGTTATTTCCTGTACCGTCACACCTATTTTTCAGATGCCCATGACGAACTGCAATCTGCTTTCGACAGGCTTTTAAAACGGATGGCCGGACAGCCCGATGGACTGGCGATCCAGTTAACCGAACTGTCAGATCTTCAATCGGGATTAAGCAATCCCGAAGATAAAAACGTTTTCAGCCGGATGGTTTTCCCGCGCCTTCAGGGTGAACAGGGGTTTGATTTTATGAAGGTGGGAGAAAATCAGCAGGAACATGTGGTTGTTCGCTTTTCATTCCAGGATAAATCGGGAATACGTTACATTCTGAGAGAACCGGTAGCTGCGCGTGAAATCGGCCAGTTATATCAACTGTTCTTCCGGGAAAATTACCCCAAAGAGATCACAGATAGCGACCATCAGTATGTTTTGACGGATGAAAATGATAAAATAGTCGGCGGTATCACCTTCCGCTATATTGAAGACCATAACATCCTGCTCGATGGCATCGTGGTTACTTCCTCCCTTCAGGGGAAAGGCATCGCCTCAGGCATGATTGAAAATTTCTTTGCAAGCATGGCAGCCAGGGGCATCGAAGTGATCAAAGCCCACTTCCTCTTTGGGAATTATTATCTTAAACATTTCTTTGAGGTTGATAAGCAATGGGGGGCGCTGATCAAAAAGCTAAAATAATTGTACTTTTGCAACCCGTAAGACATAAGATGTGACATTGGATAGTATGCAAGTGGTTTTAGTCTTTACATTTTAGCTTTAAATTTTACAAAATAATCTTGATTTTATGAACGGAGAAAAAATAACCCTGATGAATGGGAAACTTACCGTCCCGAACAATCCTGTCATCCCATTTATCGAAGGGGATGGAACGGGGCCGGATATCTGGAGTGCCAGTGTGCGGGTTTTGGATGCAGCTGTTGAGAAGGCCTATGCCGGTACCCGGAAAATTGCCTGGAGGGAAGTGCTTGCAGGTGAAAAAGCCTTTAAACAAACAGGTGAATGGCTGCCTCAGGAAACCCTGGATGTGATCAGGGAGTACCTGGTTGCCATCAAAGGGCCTTTGACGACCCCGGTGGGCGGTGGAATCAGGTCACTCAATGTCGCCTTGCGCCAGATCCTCGACCTCTACACTTGTGTACGTCCGGTACGGTATTTCACAGGGGTTCCATCCCCGGTTAAACATCCTGAGACCACCGATATGGTGATTTTCCGTGAAAACTCGGAAGATATTTATGCCGGGATCGAATGGATGCAGGGAACCCCGGAAGTGGAGAAGGTGATCAGGTTCCTTATCGGGGAGATGGGGGTTAAAAAGATCCGTTTCCCGGAAAGCTCCTCCATCGGGATAAAACCCGTTTCGAAAGAGGGCACCGAACGGCTGGTCAGGGCTGCGATACTCTATGCCATCAGCCATAAAAAACCTTCGGTTACCATCGTACACAAGGGGAATATCATGAAATTCACGGAAGGACAATTCAAACAGTGGGGATACGAACTCGCTGAGCGGGAGTTTGGCGACAAGGTCTTTACCTGGATGACCTATGATAAAATCAAAGCCAATGATGGTGATGTTGCCGCAGAGGCTGCTCAGAATTCAGCCCTTTCAAACGGGAAAATCATTATCAAGGATGTCATTGCAGATGCATTCCTGCAGCAGATCCTGACGCGGCCCGCGGAATATTCTGTCATTGCAACCCTGAATTTGAATGGCGACTATATCTCAGATGCACTGGCAGCAATCGTAGGAGGTATTGGAATTGCTCCGGGAGCAAATATTAATTATGTTACCGGGCATGCCGTTTTTGAGGCTACCCATGGAACGGCCCCGAAATATGCCGGGAAAGACCAGGTAAACCCAGGCTCAGTCATCCTTTCCGGGGTTATGATGCTGGAATACATGGGCTGGACCGAGGCTGCAAACATGATCGTAAAAGGGTTGGAAGGCGCTATCAGGAACAAACGGGTAACATACGATTTTGAACGGTTGATGGAAGGTGCCACGAAATTAAAATGTTCTGAATTCGGCACCGAAATTATTGCGAATATGTAATCGTCCCTGTAAAAAATGGGTCGTTAATAGAACGTAGGGCTTTCCATTGGACCGCCACCGCCCCTGCGTCCGCTGCCACCTGGAACGAATCCGCCGCCGCCACTGCCAAAGAGGGAAATCTTGTCGAATTCAAGGATCAACGTAATTTCGTGTGCACCTCCGGTTCCCTGGAGTGCCCCCGAAATCTGCAGGTCGTAACTATACATGAACTTGATGTTCATATCATCATAAAAAGTATACTTGTAGCCTGCAACCAAAGCAAGGGAGCTGTTGACAATCCCGGTCATGGTTGTTTTAAACCAACCGCCCAGATAGATATTAAACTTGAGTAGATTGAGCCCTACCTGTAACGAATTCAGATTTGCCTGATTCTGATAAATACCTCCGATATTTATCTTCAAAGGATCATCACTGCCACGGGTAACCATGGAAGATCCACCCTGTCCGACAACAAAAATCATATCAAACTGGCCAACCCATTTGCGCGGATATGGGGAAGAGCCGGTATTCAGGAAGCTTACATCCGGTCTGAAAATATGGTCAACAGCAAAGCCGATGTTGCCACTGATATTTCCATCAGGATTAACGAATTGCAACACACCGCCTGCTCCAAAATCCGGAACAACCCTTTTGCTGGCATCTGATGGAATGAAGGCTGTTTGGTAAATATTTCCATACTGGGCACTCAACTGGTCGGCAAATACAAAATCATCCCAATTTACCTTGCGCTGCATGATACCGGCTTTGATCCCTATCTGGCTGATCATATAACTTGTGATGGGGATGCGCACGCCAATTGTCAGGGCAGCCCCGAAATTATTGATCAGCCCGGCACCCGGCGTATCCTGGTTGATCATGAGCCCGATGCCGCCGGAACCCGGGAGACTCCTGTCGCCCAGGTCAGCGGCAAAATAATAGGACTTATATGAAACTGGCAGACTCGGCCATTGGTTGCGATAGAGGAATCGTGCCCTGATGCCTGAGTTGATGCCGGTATATGCAGGATTATAATAGACCGGCGTACTGAAATACTGCGTGTAATTCATGTCCTGACTACGCACGTTCGCAACAATCCCAAGCAAACTCAGAACCAAAAGAATCGGGTATATATATCGGTTTTTCATTGAGAAGTTGTTAACGATTATTGGATTAAAGAGACTGTCCCCATTGTTTTTGCTGAAGCCCCCGAACCTATATCTGAACCCTCCCAGGGAGCCCCGTCAATAAACAAGGCACTGATCCTCCACATGTAATTACCTTGCGGCATCGTGGCCCCTTCAAAGGTTCCATCCCAGCCTTCAGTAGGTGTACCGAATTCATCAAGTTTGGTAGATTCCCACATCAAATGCCCCCACATATCAAATACCGTCACATGGTACTGCTTCAGGTTTATCCCGGTAGGCTTGAAGAGCCTGACCCCTAAATTATTGTTGGATGGCGCAAAAGCATTTGGAACATACAATCCTTTGAATAATAAACTATATCTGTAAAAAGTGGTGTCGGAACAATCATACTGGTTCAGCGAAATGAGTTTGATGATATAATTTTGTCTGCCCAGGCTGTCAAGACTATACTCATAGGTCACAACCGGAGAGGTTTCCTCGGAGGTTTTGCCGTTGCCGAAGTCCCAGTTATACAAGGTAGCACCCGTTGAGATGTTATTGAGTTTCACCTGCCCCGGCCTTCCATTATAAGCATCGACAATGGTAAATGAACTCATCGGTGTGATGTTGACCTTTACCGTTGAATCAAGAGTATCAATACAACCAAAATTGTCCTTTACGATCATCCTGACAGAAAAATCCCCAGCACTGAGATACCGGTAGGTCGGATCCTTAAGTTGCGATGTGTCTTTAATTGTAGCCGGGTCTCCGAAAGTCCAGCGCCAGAAACCGACGGCCGTATCCGCTTTGATTGATCTGTCGAAAAACAAGGTTGGTTCTCCGGCACATGCCGCAGTGTTTTCAAAGCCTGCAACAGGCAAGCCATAAACCCTTGTCGGTTTGATCAATGAATCTTTGCAGCCATACTTATTCATCACGATCAGTTTGACATTATAGGTGCCTGATGAATCGTACAAATGGGTTGGATTCCTGAACGTGGAGGTATCGGTTGGGAACTGGCTGAAGGTCCAGTTCCAATTCACGGTCTGTTCACCGTATGTTTTCGAAGTATCTGTGAATAAAGTCACCTGTTTCAGGCAAACCGGGGGGTTGGAGAAATAGGGCATCGGCGTCGGATGAATCACTACAGCACTCATCATATTCTCCGAAATGGTTGTTCCATTTAACAGGGCCTGAACCTCCAGGTTCACATTGAAGGTTCCTCCGCTGGCAAATGTGTGCATGATGGGTGAATTATGCACGGTATAGGTTGTATCTGTACCGTCGCCCCATGTCCAATGCCATTGATTGATGCGTGATACCGGCAGGGAACTGTCAGCGAAGGCAATTTTATACCTGGCGCATAATGTATCCTTGTAAGTAAATCCTGCTTTTATACAGGGGAAACGCTGCACGCTTTGTGTGATGCTGTCGACGCACCCGTTGATGTTCGTAATAATCAGGGTTACCTGGTATACTCCAGCGTTAACATATAAATGCGATTTGTTGCCAGGACCCGGCGCAAGAATCGTCGTATCGCCGCCATCGCCCCAGATCCATTTCCAGCTCACGATTGACCCGTTGCCGGTATTTGCAGTCAAATCGCTGAAATACACTACGCTGTCACATGGATTTGAAACAAATCCATAATTGGGCTTCGGCGCTTCGTATATCGGCACTTCACGGTAAACACTGTCAACACAATTATCGGAATTGATCGCTTTCAATTTAACAACATATACGCCTGGTCCGGTAAACTGATGGGATGGGCTCATAAGGGTTGAAGTGTTGTTTGGAACGGACGAAGGATCGCCAAAATTCCAGGAAACATTATAAAGATGATCCCCGGGGGTTACATGGATGGTATCAAAATGAGTAGTATATCCCTGGCAAACGCTGTCGTTCCTGAATGAAAAAGTGAATCCCGGTTTCACATACACCAGGCTGTCCAGGACCGTGTCGCGGCAACCATACGTATCTGTCACGATGAGGGTAACAGGATAGGAGGTCATGGCAGTCGTCACCGGATAGATGTAAGATGGATTTGGCAGGCTGGAAGTAGATCCCGGTTCAAAGATCCACTCGCGTTGGGCAATGGATGAAGCAGTTGCGGTTGACAAATCCTGGAAATTCACCTTCCCTGCCGGACAAAAGAAACTCAGGTAACTGAATTTGGCCCGGGGGATAGACCGTGCAACCACCTGGATGGTAACCGAATCGGAACACCCGGATTGATTGGTGACTACAAGCTTCACACTGTAATTCCCCGGATTTGCATACAGGTATTTTGGATTTTGTTTTGTGGAAATACAGGTGGCGTTGCCGCAGCCAAAATCCCAAAGCCATGATCGTATCTGGCTGCCCGGAGAAATGGTGAGATCGGTAAACTGGGTTGAATCATTCACGCATACCGAACTGTACTGGAACATCGCGGTCGGTTTCGGGTTCACAACAACCTGGATGACCGTATCTTTCGGGCACTGGTGGCTGTTTGTAACATGCAGTGATACCGGATAGGTTCCTGGGGAATTGAAGGTATGAACAGGATTCTGAAGCGTGGATGTATTGTTGGTGCCACTGGCAGGATCTCCAAAACTCCATGCCCATGAAGTGATCGTACCGGGGGTTGGAGTCGTTGATGAATCGCTGAAATAGGTAAGACTGGCAACGCAGGCTGTGTCAGCGGCAAAAAATGCAAACGGAGCAGCGCTGATCGAAACGACTTTGTAAGTGGTATCGCGGCAGCCATTGGCATTGGCAACAATCAATCTAACCGTATCGTTCCCGGCTGTTGAAAATATATGCACCGGGCTCGGTAAAAGGGATGTATTGTTTGATCCGGAAAGCGGATCGCCAAAATTCCATGACCATTGAACAAGATCCCCGCCCCCGTTTGGCTGGGAGATGTCGGTAAACTGTACCTGCTGGTCCTCACACCGTGTGGCCGGGAATTCAAAATTGGCAACCGGAGCAGGGATCAGGATGAGTGTTTTTTTAATAAATGCAGTACAACTGTCGTTTGTCCACACTGTAAGGCGTACCGTGTAATTCGGCCCGGTACCTGCATAGGTATGGGAAACATTCTGGGGATTCGGAAAGATGATCGTTTGTGACGTCCCATCCCCGAAATCCCATTGCCATTTGGCAATATAACCTGCAAAGCCCGGTGGGACAAAAGAATGATCAGTGAACTGTATCTGTGTGCCCTGGCATACAGGTGTTCCCCACGAAAAATTGGATACCGGGAGCGGGTTGATCATGATCGAATCCTGCACGGTATTGGAACAACCATGATGATCAATCACCGTGAGGGTGACGAGGTGGATTCCCGCAACGGAATAAGGATGGGCAGTACTCCCGGGATCAGTTACGGGTGGTGTTCCGTCTCCAAAATCCCACGACCAGTGCACAATGGAATCAAGATGGGTTACCGCTGTATCGGCAAGGAAATGTACCAATTCGTTTAAACAGGCGGTATCGTGGGTAAAAGCAACAGGTGGTGCCGGAAAGACATACACCGGTTTTACAATCGTGTCAATGCAATTGTTGAAGTTCTTCACAATTAACCGCACCATGTAAGTAGAATCTCCGTGAGAAAATATGTGAGTAGGATCAGTAAGCGTGGAGTTATTGTTGATAGCGCTTCCGGGATCCGCAAAATTCCAGATCCATGATATGATGTTCCCACTGCCATTGGGGCTGGACATATCCGTAAACTGGATGACCTTGTCCTGGCATGCTGTTGAATAGAAAAAATTAGCCTTTGGGTTGGGAAGGACAATAATATTTGTTATTACATTGTCTATATATCCTTTATCATCAATGACTTTAAGTGTAATCGCAAAGGTGTCCGCCGTGGCATAGAGATGGCAGAGATTTGGGTTGTTTGGAAAAAACACCGTATCATTTGGGCTGATATCTCCCCAGTTCCATATCCATGTGGTGATATACCCAAACGGAGGGGTCGGGACAACCGAAAGATCTTTAACGCACAATTCCTGGCCAAAACAAACGGGTGAGTTGCTGGAAAAGCGAGCTTCCGGCAGATTCGGAACAACAACATTTGCATCGGAATATGAGTTGGAACAGCCAATAGTATCTGTAACAGTCAGCGTTACAATATAGGTTCCTCCGGCTGCATAAATATGCGATTGGGTAAGCCCGCCATTACCAAAAGTGCCATCACCAAAATTCCAGAGCAACATGTTGCCGATCATCCCGATCGGGGTAACCGATGTATCCACCTGGAAATATACTTCATTGTTCTGAGAACCAACATGCTGCGTAAATTGAACGGGTGGCTTCGGGTAAACGGTTACCGTTCTTGTTTTGGTACTGCCCACGCAACCGCTGGTGTTGGTAGTAATCAAAGTAACAATGAAGGACCCGGTACTGGTGAAAACGTGGTGGGGATGACGTTCGGTAGAGGTGTTGTCGGGAGAGGTAGGATCACCGAAATTCCAGCTCCAGGCTGAAATAGGCGGTCCATCGTTTGGGAGTGAAAGGTCAGTGAAAGGGACTTCATCGCCAAGGCATGTCGTAAGGAAAGTGAAATCAGACAAAGGAGAGGGGTCAATTTTTATATTTTGCCTGATGGAATCCTGGCACCCGCTGAGGGTGGTCACTTTTAACTGTGCAATATAGGGGCCCATGCCGGGAAAGACGTGAACAGTATTCGGAGAACTCGGGGCACTGATAACAACCGGTGGAGTTCCATCCCCAAAAGTCCATTCCCATTTCACGATATTCAGTCCGGCAGGGACCGTGGAGTTGTTGGTGAAAGTCACCGGGTTGCTCAGACAAATGGGTGAGGTGTGCGTGTACAGGGCAACAGGAAGGGTCGAGGGAACATCGACTGTAAAAGTCTTTGTAACAGAACAATGAATGGTATTTGTCAGCGTAAGGGTAACAGTCCTCAGGCCTGGTGTAGCATAAGTATGTGTTGTTGTAAGGGGAGGCGGTGTACTTCCAGTTTTGGCAAAATGCTGGGTGGTGCCATCGCCAAAATCCCAATCCACATAAAGGAACGTTTCACTGGTGGCCATGGATGTTGGCAGACTTCCAAAAGCACTGAAGTTGTAGGGTTGGTAAAGACAGCTCGGGTTGGCCGGATTAGCCACGACGGCGACCGGTTTATACTTATCTGGATCAACAAAAACAAAATCGGTAATTTCATCGCTCCAGGCTCTTCCTGAAATTGTTTTTGAAACAACCAGCTTGGTTGCGTATGTCTTTCCAGAGGTGGATGGAAAGAGAATTTTTACTATAGAGCTATTGGGACCGATTGAAGTTATATTTGTTGTCTTCCATGTTACCGGGGTGGAGGGATTGATGTATTCACCCCAGTACCAGGTATATGAAATTGATGGATCTGCCGGGGGGAACACGCCGTTGCCGGTAGCTGTAAAGGTAACTTCATTATAGAAACAACCATGAGCGGCATCGAATTCGTAATAAAAATAGGCAGCCAGCATGGGCTTTGCTAAAACAACCATCGGAGAGGCAGGTACCTCTGTGCAGCTGCTGCCTGCAATGCCTTCACTAAGTTCAATACGGTAATCGCCGGGTGTCGCCCAGGTCTGGCTGAGTATGTTTGATGATGAGCCTCCAACGACATTCAAACCGGGCAATTGTTTTACAACCCATGTGTAAGTATGCCCAGGGATAGACGGGGTGGTATATGAAACCGAAGTAGTAACGTTTACTCCTACCACATCAGGACCGGTAATGACAGGATACGTATCAAGACACTGCTGCGCCCATATCCCTTGCATCGATGCCATCAGCATGGAAGTCAAAATGATACGGCGGAGAAATCGATGGAACATAGAATTGGAGTTTATGGGAGTTCTTGCCTCTGTTGCATTATACTTGATTGCAGGATAAAAGTTTCAATAAAAATATCGTTTGTAAGGTTGAAATCCTGTGATGAAAAAATCACAAAATCTCTGAATTAACAAAGTTAACACATTATTAGCAATTTGCAACATATGAATCCAACCATAACATAATTTATTCTCTCAATAAATAAAGGACGGGAAGAATTGTATCTTGCACCTTTACCAATTAAGATTCAGGAATTTATTTACTGAATCTTAATGGAAGGAGAAGAAAATATGCCGGATTTATTCCTCCAGTTCTTCATTTTTTAAAACCGGTCTAAATAATGAAATATTTTCATATTGAGTGATTTATATTTACGAATCCTCGTAATTTTGCATTTATCAATCCCTATCCCATGAAAAAATCAGCCAGTGTCATTGCCATCATTTTTCTTGTCGCCATCCTTGGCATGTCAGCCTGTAAAAAATCGTCGACAACTGATCCTTGCGACGGCAAAGGGACACTCAACATAGAGAACAAATTGGATTCGACCATTTCTGTCAAGATCACGGAGACACACAATACCATGAGCATTTTAAAAGATTATACCCTTCCGGTAACCATGGCAGGTAACCAGCCCTACACCATTTCCATCTATGGCCCATCGTATCATAAGGATACCACGATAATGATTCTTTTCTGTGATAATAAATTGTATATCGTAAAGAAGTAATCCAGTTAATTTTCAAACCTGATTTTACTAACATAATACACAAGCCGCTTGTTATTGGTTTCCAGGGCAATGTTTTTAATTTCCTGGTAACCGCAGCTAAGAAAATAATCCCCGTACCAGGGCATCAGTAAACCCCTCGTCTCGTTGAGCAGTTTATCATCCGGATGCAACAAGTCAATGGCAGAAAAATCAAGTTTTTCAACGACATTGTTTTCCCTGATGATCTTTGAACCGATCTTTCCATCGCTCACATAACACAAAACCAGGTCGTTGCCTGTGGGGAACGTAACCACTTTCGGCGATAATTCAAACGATACCAGGTTCCTGATCTCAATATTGTTATCCCATAAAAGTTTCCCATCCTGGTCAAATCCTGCTACAACTGCATTGAAAAAACGGTACCCGTCAAACACAGAATAACTGTTTGTATAAGGCCGGCCGTAGAAATCAAAATCGGTAAAACTTTCGGTATGGTATTGTGGTGAAAAAAATTCGGCAGTCAGCAAAAACTGGTTTTTTATAACCCTGATGTCATGCAATAGCACTGAATAGTCCAGTGAATATTCAGAGAGCGATTTGTTTTTCTTCAGCGCCTTTTTCTTCAGGTTCATAATATCATTTTCTCCGACAATGGAGGCTGCATTCTGCAACTCAAGAAAATTATAAAAACTGATCGATGCCTGCGTCCCGTTTCTGACAGGGCTTGCGAACAATCCTGTCGACTCATCAGCAAACCTGTTTTTATCGCCTGAGCCCGCCGAATTCTGTCCATAACTGCCTGCAAGCAGCTCTGTTCCTTCGTTTGACGTCGCCACCCTGGCCTGGGTAAAGGTACGTTCACCGGATTGAGTTCCGATCAATACCTCACGGATAATACGGCCATTGGTGTCATATCGCACCAGGTAGTACTCCGAAATTTTTTTGGAAATCTGCCTGCCCACGATGGCTGAAGCAAAAAGGGAGCTTGTGTCAGGCTCCATCCATAGAACAGCGATCTGAGTTCCGGTTCCAAGTGGGAACGACCGGTGGATGCCCTGTTTCAACCCGACCTGGACAATTTTTCCTGCCTGGCCCCTGATGTTTGCCCCCAGCCAGGCACGGCCTTTCTGCACACCAAAACCATCCACTGCAGCACCCGGGTCGAGGATCCCGTTATTCAGGATCATGGTCCCGGTTTGCATCACCACCTGCAGAATTCCGTATGAATTTTCAGTTTTTTTTGATTTCCCGCCATTGACAAACAGCAGAACCAGGGTATCCTTCCCGTTTTGATGTGCCTGGAAAATCTGATCATTAAGCAGTGGAACGCTTTTCACCCATATTTGCCGGAAATTGGTATCATACAAAGTGAAATACCAGTTTGTCCGTGCACCGTCTTCAATTTCCAGGCTCCTGAAAAACATGATGAGTCCGTTTTTTCCACAGGGAATGACCCGATATGTTTCATTGGCCGACCTGACGGGAATCTCTATGCGCAGGGGATGATCTGTATAAGCGCTGCTTGCCGCCTGCTGTGCTTTTGCTGATAATTCAATGAACCCGGAAAGAAAAAGAATGATAAAATAGATTCGTCGCATGAAAGATCACATCTGGGATACAAAAGTAAGTAAAAAAAAAGGTTGTCCCGCATGAGACAACCTTCTCTTCAAAGTTCAAAATAATTTACTGAACAATCAGTTTTCTAACCTGCGTTGCTTTGGAGGTTGGAGAATTGACCTGTATAAAATAAATTCCGGAAGAAAGGAAATTCAGGTTCAGTGAATAATTCATCTGATCGGTGGAGGATTCCATTACGGTATTTCCGATCACGGAAATTACACGGATTTCCTTTTTCCCGTCGTTGAAGAACTTCAGATTACATTTTCCGGAAGCAGGATTTGGATTTACAGAAAATCCACCATCATTGGCGGTTTTTTCATCCATGCCGATGATGAGGTCTCCCGTGATGATGACATCATCCAGTTCCCAGGTTGCTGATGCTGCTGCCGTTGAAGTGAACCTGAAACCGATATGAACATTCTCTCCAGCGGTTCCGCTTACATTCACAACACCCGATGGGGTCCATGCCCAACCACCGGGAGACAAGGTTGCCGTTAAGGGTGTCCATGTAAAATTGCCGGGGGTAGCTCCGCCGTCATAATCATTGGAGATCAGTGGTTCCAAATCCGGACCAGTGTAATTTTTTGCAGTCAGGAATGTCAGTGCTTCATTGGTATAATTGTTAAAATTCATTAAGGGGGATATCAACCAGTCTTCGTTAACAAGTGCAGATCCTGCGAAACCACTCATCTTGCCGCAGGGGCCTCCATTGATGCCATGAATGGAATCGATCAACCAAACCTGGTCGCCGATAACGTTTCTTACCAACCAGTCTCCAAACGTTTTATTATTGAAATTGATGCTGTCGATGATCACCGTATTGGGTGTCAAGGCTGATGCAGATGGAACAGTCCCGTCTGTTTTGTAGTCGATGAGCGCACCGGAATTGGTATACGGGTAAATTTTAAAATAGTAATGCTTATTCCCTGGCAAATTTGCAAAAGTGGCAGACTGAACTCCCTGGAGGATGTTAAGCGCCGCGTGTCCATCGGCAAGGATGGCATCGTCCGCCACCGGTGTTCCATCAACTGGTGCAGTGATGTTATTCTGATCGCTCGCAAGAAGGAGATATGCAGCAGGTACCTGGGCGCCTGTTGCATCAATCCAACTGGTCCCGATGGCAAAGGGCAATGGCGTTGCAGTGAAAGCAGTCGGATAATTGGTGGGCTCGGGAATGGCGCCTCCGCTGTAGGAGGTCCAGATGATGTTATCAATGGTCGCCTGGCCTGAATTCAGACTGTCGGCCTGTTTAATCATGATGGTAAAATCACCCGGAATATTAACAACGACCAGCCCTGAATTTACAACAACGCCCTGGGTAGTGGAAACAACATTTTTCACCATGGTTCCGTTGATAAAAAGATTCAGGTTAACTTTCGTAGTAAATGGTTGTTTGTAGTCAAATTTAATCGTTCCGCAACCATTGTGGATGGTACCGGAAAGTACCATTGCAGTTGGGTTTCGGGCTTTCCCCAAAGTAGGCGATGGGGCAACGATCACAGAATCGCCGCGACTACTGGAATAGGTCCAGGTAGATCCATCCATTCCTGTAAAGGTACCGCTGTGATAGGCGTTTGCCGTTTCGGGATAATTTGTGAAATTTTCATTGCCCTGTCCGATGGCAAAGAGACTGGCCGTTATAAAAACGGCTGTAAAGAGTAACAATTTTTTCATACACGTTTAAGTTAATTGGTGATTATTGAATAATGAGTTTCATGGGAAATTGATGCGATGTTTAATCCCTTTACAACCAAAGGAAAGAATATACAAAGATCGTACATTTTTTTCAATTTGCCTCAGGATATTTATTAACAAATAACAAGGGCTGGTCCACATAGCGGATCAGCCCTTGATAAATCATCCGGATGGTTGATTTATTTGTCTTTCACCTCTTCAAAGTCAACATCCGTAACTTCATCATTACCAGATCCTTTCGGTCCTTGCTGGCTTTGCCCTGGATCCTGTTGCGGCCTTCCCTGAGGTTCATTTTGAGCTGAATTTTTATACATTTCCTCGCTGGCGGTTTGCCAGATGGCGTTCAGGTTTGCTATTGCAGCATCGATTGCAGCAAAATCGCGGTTCTTATGAGCATTCCTCAGCTCTTCAGCAGCTTTCTCAATGGAGGCCTTTTTATCGGCAGGAAGTTTATCTCCAAATTCCTTCAGCTGTTTTTCAGTCTGGAATACAAGGCTGTCGGCCTGGTTCAGTTTATCGACCTCTTCTTTGGTTTTTTTATCCGCATCGGCATTGGCCTGGGCTTCTTCACGCATCCGGCGGATGTCTTCATCGGATAAGCCTGAGGAAGCTTCAATCCTGATTTGCTGTGATTTACCGGTAGCTTTGTCCTTGGCGGTAACATGCAGGATACCATTTGCATCGATATCGAAGGTCACTTCGATTTGCGGGATACCGCGTTGTGCGGGAGGGATCCCATCAAGGTGAAAACGTCCGATGCTTTTATTCTGGTTGGCCATGGGCCGTTCACCCTGCAGAATATGAATTTCCACTGAAGTCTGGCTGTCGGCTGCAGTCGAAAAGACTTCCGATTTCCTGGTAGGGATTGTGGTGTTCGATTCGATGAGCCTGGTCATAACACTGCCAAGGGTTTCGATACCGAGCGACAGCGGCGTCACATCGAGGAGCAACACATCTTTCACTTCACCTGTAAGCACACCTCCCTGGATGGCTGCACCAATGGCAACCACTTCATCCGGATTTACACCCTTGGAGGGTTCCTTTCCAAAGAAATCGCGCACCAGTTTTTGCACTGCAGGAATACGGGTGGAACCTCCAACCAGGATCACCTCATTGATGTCTGCTGCTTTTAATCCTGCATCCTGCAATGCCTTCTGGCAAGGAGGAATGGTTGACTGCATCAGGCTGTCGATGAGTTGTTCGAATTTCGCACGGGTAAGTTTTTTCACAAGGTGCTTTGGCACTCCGTCAACCGGCATGATGTATGGCAGGTTGATTTCAGTTTCCATGGAACTTGAAAGTTCAATTTTAGCTTTCTCGGCAGATTCTTTCAAACGCTGCAGGGCCATAGGGTCCTTGCGTAAATCAAGGCCTTCGTCTTTCTGGAATTCATCAGCCAGCCAGTCAATGATCACGTGATCAAAATCGTCACCTCCAAGATGGGTGTTTCCGTTGGTCGATTTGACTTCAAAAACGCCTTCTCCCAATTCCAGGATTGAAATGTCGAATGTTCCGCCACCAAGATCGAAAACGGCAACTTTAATATCTTTATGCTTTTTATCCAGCCCGTACGCAAGGGCTGCAGCAGTAGGCTCATTGATGATGCGTTTGACGGTAAGTCCCGCGATTTCTCCTGCCTCTTTGGTTGCCTGGCGTTGAGAATCGCTGAAATAGGCAGGAACGGTGATCACCGCTTCTTTAACCTCTTGCCCGAGATAATCTTCTGCGGTTTTCTTCATTTTCTGAAGGACCATCGCACTGATTTCCTGAGGGGTATATAATTTCCCTGAAATGTCGACGCGGGGTGTGTTATTTTCACCCTTTGCCACCATGTAAGGTACACGTTTAATCTCTTTTTGCACCTGGTCCCATGTTTCACCCATAAAACGTTTGATGGAAAAAACAGTATTTTTAGGATTGGTGATCGCTTGCCGTTTTGCCGGGTCTCCGACTTTACGTTCGCCGTTTTCGGTAAATCCGACAACAGACGGGGTTGTACGCCTCCCTTCGCTGTTTGGAATAACAACAGGTTCGTTTCCTTCCATCACAGCCACACAGGAGTTGGTGGTTCCAAGATCAATACCAATAATTTTTGCCATTTTAAATCTCCTTATTATTAAAAAAAAAAATCTTCTGAGTTTGATTCGGAAATGTCAATCATTGTACCAAAATTGATTTAGTGTCAGGGAGGTGACAAAAAGACAGGAAAGGAAAATGGTGAAATAGCAAAATAGCGTATAAACATAACGCAGGGTCAGTGCATGCCTTGTCCCTGCGAAATCCTGTAATACTTCAGAATCCCAGATCTTTGGTAAGGGGATTGACTTTAAGTTCATCCTTGGTAAGTTGACTGATGCCCAGGGAGTCAACTGTTTTCATGAACCTGGCAGAGAACAAACCGATGCCGTTGATGATGTTGGTATAGGCGGGTCGCTCCTGCACGAGCGACAAGGAGGGTTCGGTGACCTCCATATACGTATTGAGTTCGGGGGCAGCAACGGTAAAGATAAAATCACAGTGGTGGGCGACACGGGTAACCAGCGGGTTTACTTCAATTTTAGATGCTACGACTGAATAAAACGGATCGCCGGGAAAATAAAGGTCGAAAGGTTGCGTACTGTTGACATCAATCGGCCTGATGTTGTTGAAGAGCAGCCAATCCAGTGATTTCACATGGATGTTTGCCGGATCAGATTTCAGGGTCTCAAGATAATAGAACCGGATCACCAGCTGATACCGTTTACCGTTTTTTGAGGGTTTCCACTTGACTTCAAACGATTGGCCGGCAGGAAAACTGGCTGTGACCTGGGGCCGGTCCACATCAAAATCGTGCAGCAGCCCTGTTTTTGCGGTAATCTCTTTCCCTGTTTTTTTGTTTTTGATATACAATTTATAAACATTGTTTGTATTCAGCTTCGCGGTGGTAAAATACATCAGCTGATCGGGAAAATAAAAAATAGAATCCCCGGCCTGCTTGTTATGAATCGTTACCGTATCGCATGGGTAGGATTGTAAAAAAGTGGTGTCGTTTGCAGCGGTAACAGCGTATTCGTCAATCCGCACCTCCAGTTTGTCAGGATAGTTGCTGGAATCAGGAATTTTCGCAAACTGCATGGCATCTCCTTCTCCCAGGAAAGCCTTGGTGATTTTAACAAAAGTAGTGTCCTCCGTCTGGTCCAACAGGCAATAAACCACGGTCACATCTTTCCAGTCGGCATTGACTTTCAGCGTTTTATTACAGGAAACGCCAAGAACAAGAATCATTAAAAGCGGAAGCATGAATCGAAGCAGGCGCATGCATTTGAATTTTAGTATTTGGCAAAAGTACATAAAAATATTGTAGTTTTGCTTTCAAATTGATAATATGTCGATAGCCATATCTTTCCGGAATGTGACCAAGGTCACCACGCATATCCTGCAGGAAATGAAGCTTAAAGGCGAGAAAATCGCCATGCTGACCGCTTATGATTACTCCTTTGCCAAGATTCTCGACAGTACCGGGATCGATGTGATCCTGGTTGGCGACTCCGCTTCCAATGTCATGGCCGGGCACTCCTCGACCCTGCCGATCACCCTGAACGAGATGATCTACCATGGGGTATCGGTGGTGAGGGCAGTTAAACGGGCCCTGGTGGTGGTCGACCTTCCATTTGGGACCTACCAGGGAAATTCGAAGGAGGCGCTGAATTCGGCCATCCGTATCATGAAAGAAGCAGGTGCAGATGCTGTCAAACTGGAAGGCGGGAAAGAGATCCTCGAATCGGTCGACCGGATTCTTTCTGCCGGGATCCCGGTGATGGGGCACCTTGGGCTCACCCCTCAATCGATCCATAAATTCGGCACCTATGTGGTACGGGCAACCAATGAAGAAGAGGCTGCGAAGTTGCTTGATGATGCTCATTTGCTCGAAAAAGCAGGTTGTTTCGCCATTGTTCTTGAAAAAATTCCAGCGGCCTTGGGAGCCAAAGTAACCCAGGCGGTGAAGATACCCATTATCGGCATAGGTGCAGGCCAGGGGGTTGACGGTCAGGTTCTTGTTTTACACGACATGCTTGGCATTACCATGGACTTTTCGCCCAGGTTCCTGCGGCGGTATGCCAACCTGTCGGAAGAGGTGCGCGGTGCAGTAAATACTTACATCCAGGATGTGAAAACGCTCGATTTTCCAAATGAAAAAGAGCAATATTGATCAGGACATTTTATACGAAGACAACCACCTGATCATCCTGAACAAGCGACCCTCGGATATTGTTCAGGGAGATAAAACCGGTGATGAACCCCTGAGTGAATTCCTGAAAAAATACATCAAACTTAAATACAATAAGCCCGGGGAAGTTTTCCTCGGCGTGGTTCACCGGCTTGACCGGCCCGTGAGCGGGGCACTGATTTTTGCAAGGACGTCCAAGGCGCTTTCGCGGCTCAATATCATGCTCCGGGATGGTGAGATCCATAAAACCTATTGGGCCGTTGTTAAAAACAAACCGCCTCAGCCATCACAAACGCTCGTTCAATACCTGACCAGGAATCCTGAAAAGAACAAATCTTACGTGTCAGACAGGCCTGTTCCCGGTTCTCAGAAAGCAGAGTTGATTTACAGGGTGATCGATAAAAGCGATGGTTATTATTTACTGGAAATCAACCTTTTAACTGGCCGTCATCATCAAATAAGGGCCCAGCTTGCAGCCATGGGATGCCCTGTCAAAGGCGATCTGAAATATGGGTACCCAAGATCAAACCCGGGAGGATTTATTCATCTTCATGCCCGTGCAATTGAATTCCTTCACCCGGTTAAAAAGGAGATGATAAAAATAATTGCTGCACCTCCTTCCGACAAGCTGTGGGATTTTTTTACCACGAATTCTCCTCCTGAAGCCATTTCAACATGAGCAGGATCCTATCATCACACGACACAACCTTCACACTGCAAAGTACCGCACTCCCACAGCCGGTTTTTGTCAGATCGATTTTTCAATCTCATCAGCTGCATACAAACGATTTCCGGATAAATTCAGTCCCAAAAGCACAGCCAGACTGGGTACTGGCAATCCTTGTCATTTCTTTCATCCTGATAGCCTGGACCCAGGTATTTTACCCGAAACGAATTCAGCAGGTTTTTCGTGCACCGTTTTCAAAGCGTTTCATCAATCAGCTCACCAGGGATGGAAACCTGTTCAGTGAACGCATCACCATCGCAATGGGGTTGGTTTATCTGTTGACTTTCAGCCTTTTTTTATATGAAGCCAATGACCAAATCCTTGGATTTTCTTTTCAGGGAATTACCGGTGTGGCCCTGTTCGGAGTAATATCCATCGTGGTAGTGGCCATGCTGGCTGCCAAAGTGGCATTGGTACAATTGCTGGGTGCCATTTTTAAAACCAGGGAAACCACCGGAAACTATCTTCTCAACTTGCTGATATTTGCCTTGCTTTCAGGACCGGTGCTGCTGGCATCCCTCATTTTCATTGTCTACATGAAATCGGTCATCGCCATTCATATTTGCCTGGTAATTTTTATTATCCTTCTTGCATTCAGGTTCCTGAGAGGTTTTTTTATAGGAATGGCCCTGACTAAGTTTTCGTATTTATTTTTATTTGTGTATCTTTGCAGCCTCGAAATTTTACCTCTCCTGGTTCTCATAAAAATCCTGTTAAATATCACACACACCACGGGAGCGTAAGTATTTCGAGCGTGTCAACGCTAACACACTACGACCTTGAAAATAAAAAATATCCTTGTTTCCCAGCCTCAGCCTATCGATTTTGAGAAATCACCCTATGGTGAGATAGCACGAAAATTCAATGTCAATATCACTTTCCGTAAATTTTTTAAAATTGATGGCATTCCGGCCAAGGACTTCCGCAAGGATAAAGTTAACCTGTTGGATTATACCGCGGTGATCTTCACTTCCCGCAACGCGGTCGACCATTATTTCAGAATGTGCAAGGAGATGCGGGTGGAAGTGCCAGAAACAATGAAGTACTTCAGCATTTCAGAATCAACCGCCTATTACCTGCAGAAATATGTTCAGTTCAGAAAACGGAAAATTTTCCACAGTAAGGAAAATTATGCCAACCTCATTGAACTGATTAAAAAGCATAAAACCGAAAAATTCCTTCTCCCCTGCTCGGATATTCACAAGCAGGAGATTCCAAGAATGCTTGAAGAAAATAAGATCCAGTACAAAAAAGCCATTATATACCGGACCCTGGCCAGTGATCTTTCTGACATTGAAATACAAAACTATGACATGCTGGTTTTTTTCAGTCCTTCCGGTATAAAATCCCTTTTTAAAAATTTTCCCACTTTTGTTCAGGGGGAGATCGCCATCGGCGCCTTTGGGCCAACCACTCACAAAGCTGTCAGGGATGCCGGGCTCACCCTTCATGTGGAAGCCCCCACGCAGGCAGCACCCTCCATGACCACGGCGATCGAACAGTTTCTGCTGAGCGAAGCAAAAAAGAAGTGATGACCTGTTCAAGGGTTTCACTGTAAATAATGAAACAATCCTTTTCCAAAGAAGAGCGTCTATGCAGCCACCGGCTGATAAGCATGTTATTTTCAAAGGGACATCGCTTTCATGTGAAACCATTTCACGTCACCTGGATGAGGCCGCCGGAGGCACCTCCATCACCGGTGCAGGTTATGATCAGTGTGCCGAAATATAATTTTCACAGGGCTGTTGACAGAAACCTGATCCGCCGCAGGGTGAAGGAAGCATACCGTTTGAATAAACCCATCCTTTACAGCCAACTTTCGGGAACAGGGCATCATTTGATACTGTGCATTACCTATACTGTTAAAGAAATAGTGACTTACGACCTCATCCAAGCAAAAATAATTATACTTTTACAGCGTTTAACTGAAGAAAATGAAAAAGTTACTGGGTAGTTTTTTCATTTTACTGATACGGTTTTACCAGGGAGCCATATCACCCTACCTGATGTCATCATGCCGTTTTTCGCCCAGTTGTTCTGCATATGGAATCGACGCCATCGTCAAACACGGACCTTTTCGTGGCGGCTGGCTGACTTTGAAGCGGATTGGCAGATGCCATCCCTGGGGAGGAAGCGGGTTTGACCCGGTACCCTGAAAAAAGGCAAAAGGCAAAATGTAAAACATAAAATGATAGAATCGGAAAATGGCTGAATAATGGAATCAATAGACTGCACAGGAGTTGGATACTGGCAGCGGCGCTGGTGCGGAACAATAAAATTTTAAAAAATCATTACAGAATGAAACGAATTGCAAAATATATATTTTTGATTTTCCTCAGTGTGTTGGCAATACAGGCGACCCTGGCGCAGGCACCGAATCAGCAAGGGTTTGAGATCATGAAAAACCTTGATATTTATTCCAACCTGATCAAAGAATTAAACCAGGATTATGTTGATGAGATCAATCCCGGGGAATTAACGCAAACGGGCATCGAAGCCATGCTGGAATCTCTGGATCCCTATACGAATTTCATTCCTGAATCACAGGTCGAAGATTATAAGTTTATCACAACAGGACAGTATGGTGGAATTGGTGCACTCATTCACCAGCAGGGAGAATATATTGTGATCTCCGAACCCTATGAAGGCTCACCAGCCGACAAATCAGGCCTGAAAGCCGGGGATATCATCCTGGAAGTCAATGGGAAACAAGCCAAAGGCAAGTCGTATGAAGATGTCAGCGCCATTTTAAAGGGCCAGGCAGGGACAGCCGTAACCGTGTTGATCCAGCGCGAAGGGGAAAGCAAGCCATTTGAAAAAACAATAACCCGGGAAAACATCAAAATCGATAACATTCCTTACTACGGTATGGTTGACAAGAATATCGGTTATATCAAACTGACCGGATTCACCCAGAATGCTGCCAAAGAATTGAAACAAGCCTACCTGAAGATGAAAGAGGGCAACGAACTCAAGGGAATTATCATCGATTTGCGCGGCAATGGTGGCGGGCTATTGAATGAAGCCGTTGAAATTGCCAACCTTTTCGTTGAACGCGGGCAGGAAATTGTGAGCACAAAAGGAAAGATGGCTGATAAAAACAGGGCTCACCTGACCATGAACCCCCCGGTTGATTTGACCATTCCGGTAGTCATTCTTGTTGACCGGTCGAGCGCTTCAGCCAGTGAAATTCTGGCAGGTTCCCTGCAAGACCTCGACCGTGGCGTCGTTATCGGTCAGCGTACCTTCGGGAAAGGGCTCGTTCAAAATGTAGTTCCATTGTCATACAACGCACAAATGAAAATCACCGTTGCCAAATATTACATCCCAAGCGGCCGGTGCATCCAGGCGATTGATTATGAACATAAAAAGAAAGACGGTTCTTTTGGAAAGATTCCCGACTCCCTGATCCGGGCATTTAAAACAAAAAATGGCCGTACGGTCTATGATGGCGGTGGCATCAACCCTGATGTAATTACCAAATCCAGGCAGTTCAGCAACCTGGCACTGGCACTCTATGGCAAGTACCTGGTTTTTGATTATGCCACAAAATTTGCACGCGAACATCCTTCCATTCCCAGTGCAGATAGTTTTGAGATCAGTGATTCCATTTACAATGGCTTTGTCAGTTACATTCAAGGGAAGGACTATTCCTATAAAACCAAAAGTGAAAGGTCCCTTGAAGACCTGAAAAACGTTGCTTTGAAAGAAAACTACTTCGATGCCATCAAGGAAGAATACGATCTGCTTAAAATACGCATGGAAAAGGACAAGAAAGAAGATCTGACCAAGTACAACGATCAGGTGAAAGAGTTATTGAAAATGGAAATCGTCACACGATATTATTATCAGAAAGGCAAAATCATCGCCGCACTGAAAAATGATCCCGAACTACTTGATGCCCTCGCCACCATTAAAGATACTGAGAAATACGATGGCATCCTGGCTGGAAAATTTGTACAACCCAAACCGGAAATTCCGGTCAAGAGCGAAGATGACGACGAAAACCCCGTTGAATAAACCCCAACCCATGAAACAAATTACCCACTCGTTTGATTACCAGAGTTTTGATTCCGCGTCCGAATTGCCTTCGGCTGACCGGGAATTGTTCGAAAAAGCCAAATCCGCCATTGCAGGTTCCTATGCTCCTTATTCCCATTATCATGTTGGAGCCGCAGTGAAACTTGCAAACGGGAATGTAATCACCGGAAGTAACCAGGAAAACATGTCATTCCCGGCAGGATTGTGTGCAGAAAGGGTTGCCGTGTTTGCAGCGGCAAGCAATTTCCCCGATATTCCGGTCGCAGCCATTGCGATCAGTGCCATCTCCGACGATTTTGAGGTTTCCGAACCGGTTCCCCCCTGTGGAATGTGCCGCCAGGCCATCGTGGAATATGAAATGAAATTCGACAATAAAATCCGCATTATTCTTGGTGGCCGATCCGGCAAAATATTCGTTTTTGATGGGATGGGCAGCCTGCTACCCCTGGCGTTTGTTGAAAAAGGGCTGGCGAAATAGGTGACATGTGTCGCGTGACAGGTAATCGTAAATCGTAATTCGTAATTTGTAAATTGTATACTTTTCTATGAAAATCCATTATTCAATTTTTCTGTTCCTGTTCCTTTTCCCTTTTTTAGCATTGAAAAGCGACAAGCCGGCTTACAAAGTATTCAATGCCAAAGGTCACGCAGCCGATTATGAAGACATTCTCAAAGCGGCAAAAAATTCAGACATCATTTTCTTTGGTGAGTTGCACAACAACCCCATCGTTCACTGGCTGGAGTTGGAACTGACAAAAGACCTGTACGCTGAAAAGGGGGGTAAGCTGGTTCTTGGCGCTGAAATGTTTGAAGTCGACAACCAGTTGCTGATCAATGAGTATATGTCGAAAATGATCCGTAAGAAAGATTTTGAGGCTGAAGCGAAACTGTGGCCTAATTACAAAACAGATTATGCACCGATCATTGACTTTGCAGTCGAAAACGGGATCAAAATCAAGGCGACCAATATTCCACGACGTTATGCCGCCCTTGTAAATATCAGGGGTTTTGAAGGGCTTGACAGCATCAATGCGATGGAGCGCGGAATGATCGCCCCTCTTCCCATCAAATACCCCGATACCCTGGAATGTTATGCAAGCATTATGAAAAATATCGGTGATGGCATGCCGGCCCACCTTACGGCGAACCTGGGCAAGGCACAAGCGATCAAAGATGCTACCATGGCTCATTTTATCATGAAAAGTGGTGCTTTTGACGGGAAGACCATCCTTCATTTTAATGGCTCTTACCACAGCGATAACCACCAGGGCATCGTCTGGTACGTCAATCAGGCGATCCGCAAAACCAGTTTTGAACTTAAAATACTGACCATCACATGCCTTGAACAGGAAAATATTGACACTATCTCAAAACAGGATGCCGCAAAAGCTGATTTCATTCTCATGATCCCTTCCTCCATGACCAAGACGCAGTCTCCCGATCCTTCGGTGATGATGATGCTTCCATCGTCATTAAAACAAGGGGACAAGCCCAAGGAGATCCGGACCAAATCGGATACTACAGCAAGGAGCAGTTCGAATGACGATGGGGATTCAGACGAAGATGATGATTGATTCCAGCCTGATTTTGTTTCCTGCAGGTTCCTTGAGATGTTCGGGTGGCTGCCTTCCCTTTATGCGAAAGTATAATAGGCATTGATCAGAAAATTCCAAAGTGTGACCAAAATCGTGGCCACTAATTTCGACACATAGAAGTTAACCTTGAATTTACCGGTCATAGCCCAGATAATCAACAGGTTGATACACAGGCCTATCAGTGCTATGATAAAAAACCTGGAAAATTCAAGGACGATATTCGGATTGACACTGTGAAAAGTCCATACCCTGTTCATGAAATAATTGGTTGTTGCTGCCAGGGCGAATCCACAGGTATTGGCCACATACTTTTGTATTTTCAGGATCTCCTTGCATATAAATGTCGTTCCAAAGTCGACAAATACCCCGGAAAAACCAACCAGTGAAAATTTGATGAATTTAAGAAAAAACGCTTCAGTAAAAAAAGACTGCAAGAGCATAAACATCGGGAATTAAATTTGCTTAAAAATTGTCACGTGTCACGATTTAAAGTTGAATGACCAACACCTCATTCTTCCCATCACGTATTACTTCCACATTCACCGTCATCCCATGTTTGAGTTTTTGGAGGCGTGTCATGTACTCATAAATATTTCCAACGGACATGCCATTGATTCCGGTTATGATATCCCCTTTTTTCATGCCACCTTTATCCGCAGGGCCATCTTTGGTTACCCCATCGATGCGCAAACCCTTCTTTTCAGTTCCGGCAAAATCGGGCAGGATGCCAAGCGTCACTTTGAAGCGGCGTCCGGTACGAACGGGTTGCTCCTTTTTCCCCGACTCTTTGAATGTCAATGCCTTCGGAAGGTTATCCACGGCCAGTATGATGTTGGTGGCATAGTCTCCGATTTCTTTTTCAGCATCAAAATCAAGTTTTTCTGTATCATCGAAAGGCGTATGATAATCGGTATGGACCCCTGTGTTGAAATAGAAAACAGGAATGTTGGAGGAATAAAATGAAGCATGATCTGACGGTCCATAACCATCGGGGGAATGAACAACGGCAAACGGCAGATTTTTTTCCAACGGGGCCAGGATGGAATCTGCTTCAGCCGAAGTGCCGGTACCACTGAGGGAGATCGATTTTTTTTCTTTATCATACCGGCCAACCATGTCAAAGTTGAACATTGCCTTTATCTTTTTTACATCAACCGGAGGATGGTCCATGAAATATTTGGAACCCAGCAGCCCGATCTCTTCGGCACTAAAGGCAACAAAAATGATGCTCCGCCTGATGGTGCTTTTTCCCGGTCCAAGTCTTTTAGCAAGAGACATGACCATGGCCGTGCCGGATGCATTATCATCTGCCCCGTTGTGAACGGCATTCGTATCAGGCATCCTCGACCCCGAGCCCTGACCGCCAAAGCCAAGATGATCGTAATGGCCGCCAATAACCAGGTACTCGTTCTTCAGCAAAGGGTCACTTCCCTCGAGCAAGCCGACGACGTTGGCGGTTTTTTCACGATTCTGAACAATATCAGAGGTTCCGTTGAGGGTCACTCCAGTAAGAAAACTGTCAGGTGCCTTTAATGTAATGATTTTACGGTCGATGCTGTCAATGGAAATACCTGTTGACTTCAGAATCCTGGTTGCAAGTTCGCGGGTTATATTCAGGATGGGAATTCCGGCTGTAACTTCATTGTTTTCAACAACCAGGGGCATCAGCTTATCCTCTTTTTCCACTCCTTTCGGTGTCACCAGCAAAACACCGGCGGCGCCCTTGTCCTTGGCCGTGAGGACCTTGCTCCTGATATCGCTGAAAGGGATGAATTTGCTGTCGGAATTGTCGAGATCGGGATCGGACCGGAAGATCATGACCCACTTATCCTTCGCATCCATGCCTTTGTAATCGCTCCATTTCAGACTGTCAGCATCAATATCAAACCCATATCCTGCAAATAAAACAGGGGCCTTAATCGTTGCACTGCTGCTGAATGAAAGCGGGATAAAATCCTTTTTGATCATTCCTTCGAATCCATCAAAGGAAAGCCCGTTTTTATCTCCAAGCTTTACGTCTGTCACAATGTCAAACCATTGAAAACCTTTTTCCCCCATGGGCTTCAGGCCGGCAGCAATGAAATGGTCGCGGATAAAGGTGGCAGCCACATTGATCTCCGGGGTGCCGGGTTTACGCCCCTTGAGTGAATCAGATGCGAGGAATTGCACATATTCGTGTAAATCCTTCGCGGTTATCTGCCCTTTTTGGGCGAATAGAATAGTGGAGATAAAAAGGACGAAGATGAATGCGATTGGTTTTTTCATGACAATTTGTAATAATGATATTTATAACGAATAAAATTTTAAACCCAACCTTAAATTCCTCCCCAACAAGGGGGGACTTCGCTCCCCTTCCCTGGTTGTGGAAGGGGTCAGGGGGAAGGGGTGAGATGGTCAGTCTGCCAGCGATTTGATAATCCCCCCGCCCAAAACAATGTCACCTTCATAAAAAACTGCAGACTGTCCGGGAGTGATTGCATCATTCGGATGAAAGAATGTCACTTTCACCCCGCCGCTTTCCACCGGTTCGATCCGTGCCTCCCTTTCTGTTTGCCCCGAACGGATCTTGGCCGTACAATCACGGGGTTCTGTCAGTCCGGAAAGTGCTACCCAGTTCAGATCAGATACGATAAAAGAACCATTGTAAGTCTCTTCACGGACACCAACGATGACCATGTTTGACTCTTTGTTCAGGCCGATCACATAAAGTGGTTCCGAAAAGGCAATCCCCAGGCCTTTTCTCTGGCCGATGGTATAGTTCCAGATCCCCTGATGATGGCCAAGAACTATACCGTTTGTGTCAACGATATCTCCAGGATGATCTTCAACTTCCAACAGGTCTTTATAATCGCCGCTGTAGAAATCCTGGCTCTCTTCCAAATCTTCAATGGTGATACCGACTTTGCGTGCCAGTTCTTTAATCTGTGGTTTTTTATACTGTCCGATCGGAAGCAATGCCTGCGCTAATTGGTCCTGTGTAAGCCGGTGGATAAAATAGGTCTGGTCTTTTTTCAGATCGGCAGCTTTCTTCAACACATAACGCTGGTATTTTTCACTGAATTCAACGCCTGCATAATGTCCTGTCGCGAAGAAATCGAAATCAATGCCGCTTTTCCTGGCCATGGAAGGCAACATGCCGAACTTGATCAGCTGGTTGCATTGAATGCACGGATTAGGGGTTCTGCCGGCAAGATATTCCGATTTAAAATAATCAAGAACGGCTTGTTTGTATTCTGCGGAACAATTAAAAACATGATACGGAATATCCAGTTTTTCAGCTACGGCGCGGGCTTCACGGATCTCCTCCTCCTCATCTGAACCGTAGCAGGCATGTTTACCGGTTGATTTATACTGACCGTCCCAGATTGCCATGGTGACCCCGATTACTTCATAGCCCTGCTCCCTGAGCAGATATGCCGCTACCGAAGAATCAACACCACCACTCAAACCCACGATTACGGTTGGTTTCTTTGTCAAAATTCGATTTTTTATTCCGGTTTAAAACGGATGCAAAGTTAGCAATTATTTGGCTACAGGGACTTTGAACCGGTCACCTGTCCCATCAACCATCCTTCGCTCCCATTCCGGACCATAACCCGGTTGCGAGGGTTTCTTTGGCACGCCTTTGCCATATCCATTGTCGAGTAACTGGAAGCCATTCGCCTGCTTCACATTGCCGTCGATAAATTTCATAAAAAGGTAATGGTAAAAGTCCTTCCATTTGGTTACGAGCAGGTTTCCGGTATATGCTGAATAATCAGTGATATAATCAATCCCTGATAAAGGATTTTCCCTGAAAAGCAGCGTCGCCCTGGCATCAACGATCGATGTTTCCACGAGCAGGCGCTTCTCCAGTTCAGCCTGGTATTTTTCCACTTCGGGATGAATAAGATCATAACGGGTGTACGACCAGTTATTCACCTGGTTGAATGTCCAGAAAGCCGAATTCTCAGACCATGCGATCATTGAGCCGTTGCCGGTGGCATAACTTTGAGGGATTTTCCTTATTCCGCAATACAATGGGACATATACACAACCATCGGCGTCATCAACACCAAACCAATAAATACCCCCGATCGGATCGGCCATCCAGCTTCTCGATTGAGCAATAAAACTGTAACCGGTTTGCTGTGTGGCTATGGCCCTTTCGTTCAGGTACATGACACTGTCGACCGTAAATTCCATCGGTCGCCAGCGGTATGGCAGATGAAAAGGGCCGGCTCCAAGATCGTAACGCATATCGAGAGGCGTATCCTCATAGTGATCGCGCATGGCCGCCATTACCTGCCGGATTTCTACCGGTGAATCGGGTTTCACCCACAAGGGCAGCCGATTGGAAATATAACCATTCTGGTTCGGGCTACCATTCATCATGCGTGATTGATAAGAAAATTGTCCCATTGCATACCGTGTATAATCTTCGTTTTCACGTACTGCCTTGCTCACTTTCCTGAAAAACGACCAAACACGTGCATCGCAGAAACGGGCACTGCCAAAATTCAAGGGATTGTAAACATCAGAAAAACTGAAATCCAGGTCATTTCCCTTATAAAAGCCATGGGTCTTTGCAAAGCTGATCACATCCGGGGAATGATACACAGTTTGTTCAGGGTCATTCCAGTCATTGGATTTCTGAAAAGGGAAAGTGGTAATCCTGGCCTGGTTTGCATGTCCGCAAATATAACCATCAGGAATCAGCCGGGCGACCCAAACCGCACCTAATTCATATTTTCCTTTTCCGATAATCTCCATGATCCAGGCCTCGTTTGCGTCAGAAATAGAAAAGGATTCTCCACCTGAAGCATAGCCATATTGTCCGACAAGTTCAGTGATGACCCTGATCATCTCCCTGGCGGTTTTTGAACGCTGCAACCCGATTTTCATCAGCGAACCATAGTCCAGAAAAGCCCCTGGCTGGCTGGCCAGTGAATCGAGGCCACCAAAGGTCGTTTCACCTATGGCCACCTGGTTTTCATTCATGAACTGGATCACCGAATAGGTATGGGCAGCCTCCGGAATGGTCCCCAGGAACTTTCCACTTTCATAATGGTATAGCTCACATGCATCTCCGGGTTTATGATCGGCGGCCGGATAAAAGGCGACGGCTCCATACCGGGTATGCGAATCGGCGGCATAGGTGATCATTACAGAACCATCTTTACTGGCTCCTTTGGTAATAATAAGGTTGGTGCAGGCTTCCGTTTTCGAAACGGCTGAAGAAAATACCAGGAAGAAAATCAGGAGTGATTGGAGTCGGTTCATTTTTCTGTTTTGGAAAAATTCAGGGAATGGTCAAACCGGTCGTCTTTTTACCGGCATGGTCATGCATCTTGCTCCGCCACCTCCGCGTGCAAGTTCGCTGCCTTCGATGGCAATGACACACCTCTTGAAATCGCTAATGCTTGTATTGCCCTTGATGATTGATTTGGCTTTGATGACCTCAAATCCATGTTTTGACAATTCGTCAAGGGTATAAGTGTTTCGTGCATAGCCGATCACTTTGCCGGGCGCAACGGCGAAAAAGTTTGCTCCGGAGTGCCATTGTTCGCGCTGTTGGGTCCAAGGATCGGCAGTTCCCCCACAGATCACCGGTTCGAGTTCAAATCCAAGTTTGTTCAGTGCAACAAGGAGGTTATCTTCATTGAAAATCGAAATGACTTTGCCGTATTCGACAATAATATGCACTGTTTGCAATTTATTGGGCTTCAGGATGACAGGTTCATACACCATGCATTTGTCGTGGTCGAGGAGTGTAAAGACCATGTCGAGATGGATGAAGGATTCAGGTTTTAACGGGAGTTCCTGAACCAGGATATGTTTTGAGAGTTGTTCCTGTTTATACCAGTCCAGCAGAAAGTCGATCCCCTGGGAGGTGGTCCGTGATCCGGTTCCGACCAGCAGAACATCCTCCCGGGCCACGATCACATCGCCGCCTTCGATGGTAACGCCGGCTACCTGGGGCCAATGAGCGGGGTTGATGGTTTCAATTCCGAACTGAGGATGATGCTTGAAAACACTTTCCATGATGATTGATTCCCTTTCACGTACGACACTGGCCATCTTGGAAATGAGTACTTTGTGCGACAGGCACACGGCCGAATCGCGCATAAAGAAGAAATTATGCAGGGGGATCAGTTCGTACCTGCCTTTATTGAGGAACTTAGTCAGGTTGTCTTTTTCCATCAACACCCCTTCAATCAGAACCGTTGAAAGCGCTAACGGGGAAAGGTCAAATAACCGGTCGTGAATATTGTCGGTATTTTCGTTCCGGCAAATGTTACAGACCAGTTCTTCCCGGGCTTCCGGAAGTTCAAGGACCTGCTGCAGGAGGTCTCTGACCTCGAATGTCTGGGTAACCTTTGAGAGAACACCATGCAACTGGCTGTATTCAGACAGGCCGATGTTGAGATTCAGAATGTCGCTGTAGAGAGCCCGTTCTGCATTTTCCGGGGTCATGTTTTCAACTTCGGCTCCCGGTGTATGAATGATCACCGATTCCAGCTCGCCGATCTCGGAACGGATATCTACAGTTAATTTGTCTGTCATAAAATTTAAGGACGTGGAGCGATCAGTGCCGGCAATTATTCCAGTTCCTTGATTGATTTGCGAATGATCTCAACTGCTTCATGTATCTGCTCTTCAGTGATCACCAAAGGAGGCGCAAAGCGAATGATGTGATCGTGGGTCGGTTTGGCCAATAGGCCGTTGTCGCGCATCTTCAGGCAAACATCCCAGGCCGTTTTATTATTAAATGGCTTGATGACGATGGCGTTCAGCAATCCCTTGCCCCGAACCAGTTCTATATAAGGAGAGTTTATTTTGCGGAGTTCGCTACGGAAAATCTCCCCCAGTTTTTCCGCATTTTCTGCCAGTTTTTCATCACGAACAACCTCCAGTGCAGCCATGGCAACTTTTGCAGCAACAGGATTGCCGCCAAACGTCGATCCGTGCTCACCCGGATGGATGCACAGCATGATGTGGTCATCGGCCAGTACGGCAGAAATGGGATAAACCCCACCCGATAGCGCTTTCCCGAGGATAAGAACATCCGGCCTTACACCTTCCCAGTCGCAGGCCAGCAAACGGCCTGTACGGGCAATCCCCGTTTGAACTTCATCGGCAATAAACAGGACATTCTTTGCCTTGCACAGGTCATAGGCTTTTTTCAGATAGCCTTCATCAGGCACAAATACGCCCGCTTCCCCCAGGATTGGTTCAACAAGAAAACCGGCCACATTCGGATCTTCCAGTGCCTTTGCCAGGGCGTTGAGATCGTTGTATGGAATCGATTCAAAACCGGGGGTAAATGGCCCGAAGTCTTTTCGTGCATCCGGATCATTCGACATGGAGATTACCGTGATCGTCCTTCCATGGAAATTATCACGGCAGCAAATGATCCTGGCCTGGTTTTCAGGAATGCCTTTCACTTTATAACCCCATTTCCGTGTCAGTTTCAACGCGGTTTCATCGCCTTCGGCACCTGAATTCATTGGCAGAACCCGCTCATAACCGAAATATTCCGTAATGAACTTCTCATATACACCAAGTACATTGTTGTAAAATGCCCGGGATGTAAGCTCCAGGGTTTGCGCCTGTTCGATGAGTGCGCCCACGATCTTTGGGTGGCAATGGCCCTGGTTTACCGCGGAATAAGCGGATAAGAAATCATAGTAACGCTTGCCTTCCACATCCCACATGAAAACGCCTTTTCCTTTGGCAAGAACAACAGGTAATGGATGGTAGTTGTGTGCTCCATATTTGTCTTCAAGATCAATCGCGTTCTGCGAGGTTTTTACTTCAGTCATAAGAGTATGTTTTTGATAAGTATAATGTTATAGTGCTGGTTACCTCACCCATAATTTTTAAACCCCACGCTAAATCCCTCCTCAACAAGGGAGGGACTTTCTCCCCCTTCTCCTTGAGGAGAAGGCGGCCGGGGGGATGAGGTATCTATTTTTTAACCACGAACGAGCCGGTATTCACCAGCTCCTTGCCGGAAATTAACCGGAAATAGTATGTGCCATTTACCATGCCGGAAACCGGAACGATATTGTTACGGCCCGACAAACCATATGAACCAGCCAGTTTCCCTGCAGAATTGTATACTTCCAGGTAACCGTTCTTTAACTCCTTGCTTAAATCAATATGCAGGATTTCTGAAGCTGGATTCGGGTAAGCCCTCACATAAATCTCAGGCATAAGAACCTGCTGGATTCCGTCAGGATAATCGAGGGAAAGTGCATCGATATACATGGTGTTACCGGGCTGACCGACACTTCCCAGGAAGTTGACCACATTGAACCCTGCGCTGGAGACAACCAGCAGGGTCATGGTATCCACTGCACCCGATCCGGTATAGTTTATGGGAATATCAAATTGGGTATAATGTGTAACCGGGCTGCGCTGAACCATTTTGCCATAACCGATGGTGTCACGTTTTTTTGTGGTTGAATTCCATTTTGACAACAAAATCAGTGCAGTACATGAATCTCCGTTGACAGGTTCAAACTTGTAATACCCTTTGAACCGCAAGGGTTTGCAATTAGGACAGGGTTTGCCAAGCAACGCTCTTACATTGGCATTATCCATGATTGCAGTGCCAACCATCCCAGGAATGAAGATAGTGGCAGGGCCTAAAGGAAAATTTGCCGAGACGGCTTTGGCTGCATATGTACCTGAATATTTATCGTCTGTTTTGAATACGGTGACCGGGCCGGGTCCTCCGGCAGTCGGAGGAACAGCTGCCAGCGAATTCAGGGTGGCGGTCCAGTTATCGGCAGGGCCTGTCCCGATATCTTCGTAGCTAACTGTCGCGCTCACCACGACATTATGCCAGTTTTCAAAATCACCGTTGGAGATATTTGACTGGGAATAGGCAGAATTTATTGCTAAAATAAGTAATACAAGGGTGATCAGGTGTTTCATAATCAGAAAGATTTAAATTAGTGTAATGGTTTGGTTTATTTTATACCTTGTCACGCGACACGTGTCACACGTCATGGTTTCTATCAAATTTTATAAATCACCTGCAACTGCGTCATTCTCGGTGGTTCCACGGTGAGTGGCCTCAACGAAAACTCGGTATTCATCAGGTTGTTGACGATAACGGAAAATTTAAAGCTCTTCATGGCATAACTTACGCGGTAGTCCAAAATGAAGGTACCGGTATTGTGTTCTTCGCGATATTTTTTAATCCCCGTTTTAACCCCGAACATTTGCCCGTCAAGGATTTCATAGAAAAATTTGTCGATATTTTTCATATATCCATAGTAGCGGCCGCCGAATCCCGTAGAGAATCGTTTCCATGTAAGCTGAACATCGGCTTTCAGCAGGCTCTGCACACGGTATTTCAAAATATGTCCGGAAGTGTCGGAAGAGGTGGTGAGATAGGTCAGCGAATTTTTCGGATTGTTCGGGTTAACGTAGAAAACATAATTCGGGTCGAGCGCTTCAGGAATGGAGTAAGTGTAGCCGACCAGAACTGACAGGTTCAGGTTCCGGGCAAGTGCGCCTTCCCCCGCAATCGAGGCATCAATGCCATAAATACGTGCCGGGCCGGTGTTGAAGAATTTGAATCCGACATCTTTGGTCGGGTTTGGATTCATCCCCCAATAGCCGAAATTGAATTCAACATAATTGTCATAATTTTCGTAGAAGCCGGCAATGTCAAACATTCCGGCAAATTTTCCAACCTTGAAAAGCTGTTTGAAACCTAATTCATAGGAAAGACTTGCTTCGGGTGCCAGTCCGGGATTCGGGTAAAATCCAAAATTGCCCGAAGTGGTCGTGATATAACGCTCTCCGATACTTGGTACGCGATAACCCTGGCCGACAGAAAGTCGAACGTAGGTAGACCTGGCTGCCTGAAGATTTAACCCTGCGCGGAAAATAGGTTTGCTTTCAGTCAGGTCGGTAAGATGGTAGTATTCATAACGTCCTCCAACCAGGACAGACAACCGTTTAAAGAACTTTTTCTCCAGTTGGAGATATGCTGCAAAATTTTCGGCTGTATAGGTTCCATTTTCACCCAGGGTAGTCGTTCCATCAGAAGCAAGCTTACCTGAGAACACTTTCCCGAAAGCATAAGAGTAGATATTCATCACCCCGCTTACAAGCATCAGATCCCCTGCCTTTTTAAATTTATGGGTATACTGGTATTCATCAAAAACCGTCACGCTTAATGCACTCTGGTTATAAAGTCCCTGGCTGTTCAGATAATAAACCCGGTTTTTAAACGAATGCACATCGCCGTTCTTTGCATAGTATTTGACGAAGGGATCAACATAAAAGGTAAATATTTTAAACTTGGACAATGATCCCGGGAATGACCTGTATATGTTGGTATCGCCGTCGTACCAGAAATAGGTTTCGGCATACTCCTGGAACATGAAGTTGCCATTCAGCCCATACGAAAGCCCTTCAACTTTTTTGGATCTCACCCTGGTGTTAAAATAGAATTTCACCCTGCTGTTAAACTGGCCATTATTATAAAAAGTGTCGGATGGCTTTAACTTTTCTTCCGGCGTTCCGCCAATGTATCCCTGGTCTTTGTAATAGCTGATCCCGCCTGCTAAATCAATGTTATCAATCTTCTGCGAGTGTGTAAGTGAAATTCCGTAAACCAGCGGGTTCATCCCGGTCCATGGAGTGGCATATTTTCGTTCAGGTTTGCTGTAGGCACCCAGGAAAGTAGTCAGCCGGGTTGCCGGTTCATCCTTGGGCCAGGCCGTTCGTACATTGATGGCCCCGTTGATGGCCGATGAGCCGAAAACAACGGAGGAAGCGCCTTTGACAACTTCGATCTGGTCGACATCATCAATCGGGAGCAAGGCCCAGTCGGGGCGGCCGGCATCGCCGCGCAACAGAGGTATCTCATCCACCATGACCATGACCCTGGACCCCAGTCCCGAACTAAAGCCACTGCCCGCACGGATTTGCGGTTCATTGTTCACAATGGTAATTCCAGGCATTTTATCGACAACTTTGTCGGCACTGGGCAGGTTTCCAATTTCAATGCTCTTTGCTTTAAAGACCTCTATCGAAGAGATGGATTCCTGGATTTTCTGGTCATACTTTGAAGCAGAAACCACAACAGTGCTCAGTTCCTGAGAGATGCTGGCCAGGTTGAAATCAAGAAGATAGGTTTTCTTACCGTCGAGACGGAGGTGTTTCTCCATTTTCTCATAACCAACAGATGAAATGATAAGATCATACTCTCCCCTGGGTAATTCAAGGCGGTAAGCGCCATTGCTGTCGGAAAACGTTCCCGTTGACTGGCCTTTTACCCCGATATTAACATAAGGAAGGGGATCTGTGGTTTTTTCGTCGGCGACCTTCCCTTTGACCACTGACAATTGTGCCATGGTGATGAGCGGGAGAAATGACAAGAAAATGAAGTATATGAATATGGTTAACGTTTGTTTCATCAAGAAGAATTTAACATGCAAAAATACAAAATAAAATGTTAAATCCTACAAAAAACCTTCTTTCGAAACAGCTCCATCATTGATATTCAATGCTTTATATCCCAAAGATGGAGACAAAACAAGTGGTCCGAGTTCAAGACGGGGCCATTTTTCATCCACTGAATGAATGGTCCCTTCATCCATTACCGTTACATTGGGCCAATCCCTGTGAAAATCATCAACCTCCCTGCTTTTTCGTGTTGCATCCAGGCATAGCGCAGGATATTTCACCCCTGGTTCATGGTCAACATGAAAACAATCGCGAACAGGGTCGATGTTGTTTGCAGAAATCCAGACAACTTGAGACAAAGAAGAGAGGTCTATCCGGTCATCGACGAACAGGACAAACTTCACATCAACGATATGTCCTTTCTGCAGGAGTTCCGAGGCAATGGCTCGGATCTGCTGCTTTTGGGTCTTCATAACGGCGATAATTACCAATGATATTCCTTGCGACAAGAGGTCAGACCTGATTTCTTTGATCTCAGGAAATAATTCCCGGATTGAGGCATCCCGGAGCGTTCCATGCGAACGTGCCACACCCCCGGCCACTGGCGAATGGACCTCATCCCCGGCCCCAGGCAGCAGGACCCCACCCCCGGCCCCTCCCCTTGCAGGGGCGGGGGGCGGGATGCTATCAATCTCTTGTTGCAACTTTCGGGTAGCATCGATTCCCATTTTACTTCCATACGCATAATGGCTGCTGGAGTGGTCAAGAATATCAACCGGTCCCCTGAGAAAATGAATATCTGTCAGTGGATCAACACATTCCGAAATGGTCCTGGCGAGGGTAACGTAATCGGTCAGTTTTACTTCATGATCTGCAACCACCATGATTTTGTTGAACATCATCTGGCCCGCACCCCACAATGCACTCATGATCTTGGGGGCCTGGCCGGGGTATTCTTTTTTGATGCTGACCAGCGTGAGATTATGGAACACCCCTTCCACCGGCATATGCATATCGGTTACTTCGGGAGCCACTGTCATTCGGATCGGCATCAGGAAAATGCGCTCTGTGGCTTTGCCAATCCAGCCATCTTCCTGGGGTGGAATGCCAACAATGGTAGTCGGGTAAATGGCATTTTTGCGATGGGTGATACAGGTAACATGAAATCGCGGGAAATAATCGGCAAGGGAATAAAACCCGGTGTGATCGCCAAAAGGGCCTTCAAGGATCAGTTCTTCCGCCGGATCGATATAGCCCTCAATAACAAAATCAACGTCGGCCGGTACTTCCAGCGTGTTGGTCAGGCATTTTACCAGCTCAACTTTTTTCTTTCGCAGAAATCCTGCAAGCAGGTATTCATCAAGGTTTTCCGGCAACGGCGCGGTTGCCGCATAGGTATAGGCAGGGTCGCCGCCAAGGGTTACGGTGACCGGCATTCGTTTGCCCATCTCGCGGTACTGATGAAAATGGCGGGCAGAACCTTTGTGAAGGTGCCAGTGCATCCCGGTCATGTCGGGTGAAAACACTTGCATGCGATACATTCCCAGGTTCCTGGTTCCGCTGGCAGGATCCATCGTATGTACTGCCGGCAGGGTAATGAATGGGCCACCATCGGCGGGCCAGCAGGTTAGCACCGGAATTTTCGTGAGATCAGGTTTTTCCATCACCACCTCCTGGCAGGCACCACGACCACCTATTGATTTCGGCATCCATGAAGCGATCTCCTTCAACCGTGGCAGCATCTTCATCTTATCCATGAAACCTGACTTCGGACCGAGAAACTCTTTCATTAACCGTGAAAGGTCCGCTTCAACATCTGCCAGGTTGCTGATCCCCAGGGCCATACAAATTCTGCGGTCGGAGGCAAAGGCATTGATGAGCAATGGGAATTGCGTACCTGTATTCTCAAACAGCAGGGCTTTCCCACCGTTTTTCACCATTCGGTCGGCAACTTCTGATATCTCAAGTTTTGGAGAAACAAATTCCCTGATCCGAACCAATTCCTGGTTTTCCTCAAGGAACTGAACAAAATGCGACAAGGATTTATATGCCATGGAAAGGGCAGTTAAGATTAACGATTAAACGGGTTTGATGAAAAGGCAATCAGTTAACCACCAAACTTTTTGCTTCCGAATTTGGAGGGTTTTTTATCATTGTATTTAGAAGGGCATTTCAGCAGGAGGCTTTTTGCATAGAACTGATCTCCCTGCATTGATCCAATGATGACAACCTTCTCTGATTTCTCAAAATCCTGGGGTTTGGCATTGTTGTAAGTCACCTTTTTTTCAATGCCCTTTTCATCGATCAGGTAAAATGAAAACTGGTTGGCGTTTTTCTGTGCATCATATTCCAGTGGTTTTGTCCGGTTCAGTTTTCCGATAATATGCAATTCCTTTCCCGGCTTAAGGGATGCCTCGGTGAAATCAGAATAGGTGCTCGAATCGGTCATGGTGGAAATAACCACAGCGACCGCAACGACCAGGATCAGAATGATGACGATATGAATGGTTTTCATTTTTCTTTATGCGTGAGTTTTTCTTCGATTTCCTTCTCCAGTTTCCTGACTTTCCGGTCGATGCTGAATAAATAAATAAAAATACCCACAAGAATGACTGCCAGTACTGCGACAACTACAAATATTTTTCCGTATGATTCCATGGTGAAATGTTAAAATGCAAAATGCAAAAGTCAAAACCACAATTCAAAGGGAGCTCAAGTAAAAAAGCTTTAAATTTCATTTTTTAGCCGTAATTTCCGTATTCTAACGCGCAGGCTCATCATCCAGAAAGCGAGTAATGTCCAGCCAATCATGGCGGGAAAGAACACAAGCCGCATGGGGGTGCTCAACCCCTCTACGTTTTTTGGGTGAATACCCTCCGCCCCCAGACGCGGACGTATCAACACGAAGACAATCCACATGAAGAAGGCGAAAATATTGTACACCGCACTCACCTTTGCCCTTTTATGAACATCATCGAGTGAGCCACGGAGAATCAGGTAGGCCATATAAATAATGATCCCGACTGCTGCGCCAATCAGCTTGGGATCCAGGTCCAGGGGTTTTGACCAGGTATATTTGCCCCATATCATGCCGGTAAGAAAGCCCAGCAAACCGAAAACAAGACCGACATTCACGGCCTCCACTGCAATCAGATCCTCGTTTTCATTGAATTTCCTAAGATAACGCAGACTAAAAATGAACCCGGTTGTCAGCATAGAGAACATCCCAAACCACATACCAACATGATAAAACAGGTTTCGCGCCGTTTCTTCATTCGTAGTCTCAGGGATTTGTACCAGGAATCCGGCAATAACTGCATATAGCAGTAAAACCCCGGATAAATATTTCCACCAATCTCTTCGCATTTTCGATTATCGATTTTAGATTTTGGATTTAGTGACTGTTTAAATTTTTATTAAATTCCTGATTTATCGTTACCTCTCCCCGGCCCTCCCCTTGGAGGGGAGAGGGATGTCCTGCCAAATCAAACTCCAAAATTATCTGTTAACCATTTAATTAATTTAATATAATTGATATATCAAGGCTGATTGAAGCCCCAAACGTCTCCCTCCCCTTCAAGGGTAAGGAAGCTACTTTTGATTATCAAGCACATATCTCTGAAAAGCCCGTAAACAGTGAATAATTGTTCATCATTGTTACATGGCGTTACAGCATGTTTATAACTTTTACTGACAAGTTTGTCAGTTATATTGACAGTTCCGTATCTTTGTACTGACAAATTAATCACACTCAGATATGGCTTCAATAACCTTCT
>Ga0114951_10000229_pt1 | contig 81042 bp, 55 predicted proteins | sample AM7aDNAmetaG_FD_88677 | JGI IMG/M metagenome (GOLD analysis project Ga0114951, IMG submission 88677) | Freshwater microbial communities from Finland to study Microbial Dark Matter (Phase II) - AM7a DNA metaG | ecosystem: Environmental > Aquatic > Freshwater > Lake | place: Finland: Lake Alinen...
CAAAAAGATCTATGAAAAGAGCGATTACGATAACTCGTGGGATTGTAAGGGAGGAGCAGACGGAACATATTATTTCGTGCTGACCTGTGAAGGGTATATTAATGATTTCAACACTAACGGTACCATTACCGTTTTAAGGGGAAAATAATACCAAAAGCTTATCCCTGATGGGAAGTTAAGTGTATTAATACCTGATAAACTTGTTTCAAATAACTTCTTACTCCTGACAGGTACATAACAGGTTTCTGTCACCAAAAGCATCATCAATTCGGGTAACCGTAGGCCAGTACTTATCATCATTTGACCAAGGCATAGGGAAAGCAGCCTGTTGTCTTGTATAAGGCAAATCCCATTCATTTGCAGTAACCATTTGAGCAGTATGAGGAGCTTTTTTGATTATGTTATTCTGTTTATCGGCATAACCATCCTCAACCTGTTTTATTTCATGCCAGATCGAGACCATAGCATCAACAAACCTGTCCAGTTCATACAGGGGCTCACTTTCAGTCGGTTCAACCATCAGGGTTCCGTGTACCGGAAAAGCAACAGTGGGCGCATGAAAACCATAGTCCATCAACCTTTTTGCAATGTCAATAGCCTGAATGTCTGCCACATGGTGGAAATGGTTACAATCAAGGATCATTTCATGAGCCACCCTGTTCTTACTGCCCGTATAAAGTATGGGGTAGTATTTTTCAAGTTTTGTTTTTAAATAATTAGCGTTTAAAATAGCATATTTTGTAGCTTCAGTCAAACCATTACCACCGGCCATTTTAATATAAGCATAGGATATAGTCAGGATAAAAGCACTCCCGTATGGGGCTGAAGCAACTGCATTGGAATTTTTCTTTTTACCGGTAAACATATGCCCTGGCAGATAAGGAACAAGATGTTTTGCCACAGCAATAGGACCTGCACCGGGACCACCTCCGCCATGAGGAATAGCAAAAGTCTTATGCAGATTCAGGTGGCAGACGTCAGCACCTATAGTGCCGGGGTTAGTAAGGCCAACTTGTGCATTCATATTAGCGCCATCCATATATACCTGTCCGCCACAACTGTGGATGATATCAGTCAGTTCCAGAATTGCTTCTTCAAAAACGCCATGGGTGGAAGGGTAAGTAACCATAATGCCGGCAAGTTTATCTTTGTTCTCTTCGGCTTTCTGACGAAGATCTCCCATGTCAATATTTCCTTTATCGTCACAGGCAACCACAACGATGTCCATTCCTGCCATTGCAGCACTCGCCGGGTTGGTGCCATGCGCAGATGAAGGTATCAGGATGAGGTCCCGGTGAGCTTCTCCTCTGCTCATATGATATGCTTTTATTACCAGTAATCCGGCATATTCGCCGGCAGCTCCCGAATTAGGCATAAAAGATACAGCAGCAAAGCCGGTAATTTCACAAAGAAATTTCTCAAGCTCTTTGATCATAAATAAATAACCTTCAGCCTGATCTTCGGGCACAAATGGATGGATAGCTCCAAATTCAGGCCAGCTCAGGGCGAACATTTCCGTTGCAGCATTCAGCTTCATGGTGCATGATCCCAGTGGAATCATAGAGCGGTTTAACGAAAGATCTTTTATTTCAAGTTTTTTAATATACCTCATCATTTCTGTTTCAGAGTGATATGTATTGAACACTTTGTGTGTCAGAAATGCTGACTTTCTTGTAAATTGTTCAGGAATGGTCACCATACGGCCGCAATAAGCCGGATCACATACATAATCCCTGAATTCTTTATGATTGGCTTTGGCAAATATTTTTAGTATGGTGTTCACATCTGTCAGCGATGTTGTTTCATCAAGGCTGATACTCATCTTGTTTTCGTCACCATACCTGAAGTTCATTTTATTTTCCAGGGCCATTGTTCTGATGACATCAAATCCGATACTTTCAGGTATATAAATAGTAATAGTATCAAAGAAGTACTCATTTAACTGTTCATAACCCAGCTTCTTAATCTCTTCAGCAAGAACCGCCGTAAGTATATTGATATGACGTGCTATCTTGCGTATTCCTTCCTGTCCGTGATAAACAGCGTACATGCCTGCCATGGTAGCCAGTAGAGCCTGTGCAGTACAAATGTTGGAAGTTGCTTTTTCGCGTTTTATATGCTGTTCACGGGTTTGCAAAGCCATTCTAAATGCTTTGTTTCCGTTTGTATCTAGTGAAAGTCCAATAATCCTTCCGGGCATACTTCTTTTAAATTTCTCGGCAGCAGCAAAATATGCGGCATGGGGACCTCCGAAACCCATGGGGATTCCGAATCTCTGTGTAGATCCCAGTACCACATCAGCACCCCATTCACCCGGAGGCGTAAGTAAAGCAAGCGATAAAATATCCGATGCTACTGCAACTGCCACACCATTTTCATGTGCTTTTTCTGCAAATTGTCTGTAGTCCTGAATATTGCCTTTCTTATCGGGATATTGAATGATCACCCCAAAGTACTTTTCGAAGGAGATCAGATCATGATAATCGCTGACAATGAGTTCAATTCCAAGCGATGAAGCCCTTGTCCGGATAACTTCAACTGTTTGCGGGAAAAGATTGCACGCAACGAAGAATTTATTGCACTCAGATTTAACCTGATCTCGGGAGCGGGTATTGTAAAACATGATCATAGCTTCGGCAGCCGCAGTTCCTTCGTCAAGCAGGGAGGCGTTAGCCAGGGGCATACCTGTCATGTCGCAGACCATAGTCTGAAAATTAAGCAGGGCTTCAAGCCTTCCCTGCGATATTTCTGCCTGGTAAGGGGTATAGGAAGTATACCAGCCCGGGTTCTCCAGTATATTCCTTGTGATTACCGAAGGTGTTATAGTATTATTATAACCCATTCCTATAAAGGACTTAAACAGCTTGTTTCTGGATGCCACTTCGCGGATATGAAGAAGATACTCATATTCGTTCAACCCATCGGGCAAGTCAAGTTTTTTCTTAAGTCTGATAGATTGGGGAACGGTTTCATTAATCAACTGATCTAAAGAGCTTACGCCAATTTCTTTCAGCATTTTTTCTGCTTCTTCGGGTTTTGGTCCGTTATGTCTTTCAATGAAGTTATTGGTAATCATGTTGTTGTATTTGTTAAAAAATTATTGGCTTTAAAAAGCAAAGATATAACATTATAAAAAAACCATATTACAAAACTTGATTATATTTTTATTTTTTATAAGACCTTAAACATTCATTTTGATTTTTTGTATAAATTTTTTGATTATTTTTGCTTTGATTTTTGTGGATTAATATATATATGTTTGTCTAATCAAAATTTTTATAATGAAAAAAATCATTTTACTTTTAGCACTTGGTATATTGCTAATGCAGTTTCAGAGAATAAACGCCCAATCCCTGAACGAAAAGGCAAGAAATCCTGAAGCCTTTGGTTATTTTGGTAACACTTACTCTGCGGATGATTCAAAGACAGTCAGCCTTCAGTTTTTGGAAGGTTTTGAGAAAGACATATTTCCACCAATTCATTGGACAAGTAATCACAACCCATTGAAATGGGATACGGCCAGCTATGTTCCAAGATCTCCCGGAAGGCGTTATGCCAGGTGCCTTTATGATATCAATAATGATCTGAATGAGCTTTTTATATTGCCAGAAGTTAATTACCTGAATAAATCAGTTGCTGATTCTATTGTGATCAGTTTTATGTGGAGAGGAAGTAAATACTGGTCAGTTGCACCGGAAAACAATTGTGATCTCAGATTTATAGTATCCACAGACGGGGGCAACAACTGGGATACATTGTGGACAGAAGAAACAAATCCGGAATGGCAAAGCTGGGTTTGGAATACGACCAGACTTAATGTTTCTGAAAAAGTTGCAGGCCATAACAGCGTAAAATATGCTTTCCAGTACCGCGGGAAAAACGGAGCTGAATTTGATATTGATCAGATTAATGTTAATCCTCCTTTTTTTGATGTAAAGATTGATAACACTCCTCATTATTGTTCTATGTATCCTGTTAAACAGGCAAAAGGAATACCTGTAGTTGCTATGGTTAAAAATGCAGGTCAGGGCTTGTTGACTGGAGTTAAATTATCTGCTGAGATATCACTTGGCTCTGTATATTATTATAAAGACAGCATAATGGCAGATTCATTTCCTTACGGATATTCCAACGCACTCAGTCCTCTTTTGAATGGATTCCAGACCAATAAAACAGGTACATTCAATCTGTCATACTCTGTCGTTGTCAATGAGCAGGTGGGAAATTTCGCGGATGATTTCCTCTACACATACCTCAAAGTTACTGACAGTACTTATGCTTATGATAATAACATTGCTTCGGGAGGTATCGGAGTAAAAACAGATTCAGTTAATGCTGCTGGACAGAAATTCACTCTGGTAAATGACGATACACTGAGTTCGGTATCTGTTTTTCTGAAATCTCCTTCAGAGGGAGATAAGTATCAGATTAACGTTTATACCTTCACATCAAAGCCGGACGTTCTAATAGCATCGTCCCCATTAATCACCGTTCCGGGAGACACCAGCATCTGGTACAGGATACCTATGAATAAGCTGCCACTTGCTCATGGTGAATATTTCTTTGCTTTAAATAAAATGGATACCAGCAATATTGCTTTGGGAACATGTACTGATCTTTTTCCCGGGATATCTTGGGTACGTAAGGATACTGTATGGAAAACCGTTGAAAGTACCGGTAAAAACGTAAGTTTTCTTTTAAGGTTAAATCTTCTTTACGATAGTGCTTATATCAGAAACGGCAGTTCAACCGGTGTTTCTGAAATAAATGACTTTTCAAAATTTGCAATTTATCCAAATCCGGCCAGCGACCATATTTATATTAATTCACCTGATGAAGTAGATAATATAAGCATATTTAATTCATTCGGGCAGTTAATCTATTCACTGAATCATACTGATCAACATATACAACTTGACATTTCCGGATATAATACCGGGATTTACTTCATCAGGATACAATCGGGCAGAAAAACAACATCCGGGAAACTTATTATCAGGTAAATAAAGAATCACTTAATAAAGACAACCATGAAGAAAATTAGTATACTTTTCATCTTATTATCCGGTATAAATTTATCATTTGGTCAGGATACACTGAAAAAGCACATTGCCAAACCTCATATGATTACCATCAACTGCGGTGTATCTATGCCCCTTTCAGGCTTTGCTGATAATGCAGTCCTTGCTACTGACGGATTTGCAAAGCCCGGTCTCAATGTTGACATCGAGGCAGCATATTTTTTTATTAAATATATTGGGTTGGGTGTAAAAATCGGGTACAACACTTTCAGTATTGATAATGACCGTTTAAATGCATCACATTACGAGTTTAATGATATCGGAAAATTGAATTTTACTTTTAATGATGGTTACCTTTGTACAACAGTGATGGGAGGCATTTACTCCAACCTGCTTACATACAAGAAGCTAACTATTAGTGCCAAGGTGCTTGCTGGTCTGCTGAGCATCAATAAACCCAAGTATAGTGTTCATTATGATAAATATAATGTTCGCACCCCGGATGCTTCAAAATCAGTAGATGAAGATGTCAGTGCCAATACAAATTTTAAAATAACCGGGCTTGCAGGTCTATCCTTAAAATACCAGGTTGAACCCAAAACTTCTCTTAATCTGAATGTTGAATATACACAGGCATCAGGCAATTTTGATTTTACCCTCAACGATCTGTTGAGAAACTCCCAGACTAAAATAAAACTCATTAACATCACTTTCGGCTGGAGTTTCTATTTATAAAGATTGCCTATGAGATTCACCAAAAGTGATTTAGTAATTAGGAAAATATTTTTTCTGACCATTATTTTAATGTCTTTCGTGCAATCCTTTGCCCAGGACGCCCTTATCAAAGGGAAAGTTACAGGTAATAAAAATGAAGAATCCCTGCCAGGCGTAAGCATTTCATACGAAAGCGGCAAAGGAACCATAACTGATCTGAATGGACAGTTCCAGTTGAATTTAAAACCGGGAAAGTATGTCTTATCTTTTAGTTTTGTAGGTTTTTCCTCCGTAAAGAAAAGTATCAATATCAGCAAAGGGGAAATAAAAACCCTTAATGTACAGATGAATGAGGAATCGAGGATGCTGAATACGGTTGTTGTTTCGGGAAGTGCATATGAGAAGAAAGTGATGGACGAGATCATATCCATTGATGTAATTAAACCTTACCTCATTCAGAATAATAATGTGACTGATATTTCCGAGGCTGTTGAGAAAGTCCCGGGGGTTAAAATTACTGACGGGCAGACAAGCATTCGTTCGGGAAGCGGATATTCATACGGTACAGGAAGCAGGGTTCAGGTTGTGGTTGACGGACAGTCGTTTCTGGCTCCCGATCTGGGCGATGTGAAATGGAAAATTGTTCCTACCGATAATGTTGAGCAGATTGAAGTCATCAAAGGTGCATCATCAGTCCTTTACGGCTCTTCTTCCATGAATGGTGTTATTAATATACTGACCGCATGGCCGGGAGCGGAGCCGGAAACCAGTATTAAATTTTATCACGGAATATATACCTATCCGAATAGAAGGGAACTCGCCTGGTGGGATAAGGAATCCAGCGGAATATATGTGCCCTCCTATACCGGTCTGTCGCTTCTCCATAAACAAAAGTTCGGAAATACCGATGTTGTGGCAGGTGCCAATTGGGCGCAATCATACAGCTACATGAAAGACAACACAGACTTCAGGGTTGGTGGATATTTTAAATTGAGATACAGGCATCCGCACAACAAGGGCCTGACAATGGGTATCAGTGGGAACCTGCTCTATGAAATGCAAAACAGGTTTATGTTTTATCAGAATTCCGATACGGGAGGGTATGTCCCTATATCACAAACCGGCAGTCAGGACCTGACATTAACTATGTCACTGAATCCCTATATAACTTATTATGCTCCTAATGGTGACAGGCACACCGTAAGGCTGATGTATTTTAACGTGGAATACATCCGGGTTAAAGCATATAGTCCTGACCGCCCTGAAAATACACCTGCCCAGGTATTTATCCTGTCATATCAGTTACAGAAAAAATTACGTAAAAATATGATACTCACTTCAGGCATTGATGCCACATTAGGTTGGGCCAGAAATGATTACCTTTACCGCGGTATAACACCTGTCATTTTATACGGAGCATTGTTTTCGCAGCTTGAACATAAAATCGGAAGGGTTACATTCCTGACAGGATTACGATATGAAGCCTATGGCATAACAAGTTTCAACAGCAAACCATCTCCTGCCGTTTACGGTGATTCCAAAACAACCGGACTTGTTGAAACATCAAAACCTATACTTCGTACCGGTTTGAATTGCCAGCTTACCCGAAGTACATCCATTAGGTTCTCTTTTGGCGAAGCATACCGCTTTCCTGCTGTTTCAGAGCGGTTTCTCTATGCGGAGGCCGGTGGACTCAATATTTTTCCTAATCCTGAGCTGAAAGCTGAAAGAGGATGGAGTCTTGAAGCAGGTATCAAGCAGGAAATCAATATTTCAACGTGGAAAGCTTATGCCGACCTGGCTATTTTCTGGAATGAATATAATAATCTGATCAATTATACTTTTGGCAAGTACCGTGATACCGCTGCCAGTTCAATTAATAACTACGGTTTTAAGGCTCTGAATATCAGCAGGGCACGTATAGCCGGATTTGAGATATCAATTCTGGGGGAAGGAAGTATTTATAATATACCTTTGCGTATCATGGGAGGATATACTTTTGCATACCCGGGAGATTTACAGTCAGACCCATCGCAGCGAAATACAGGAAGATTTCTTTCCAATTTATTTAAAAGCTTCGGCGGACTTGACTCTGCAGGCAAAGTAGGCCTTCTTACACTCCGGAACAGGCATATTATTAGGTTTGATGTTGAAGCCGACTTCAAACGGGTTACCCTAGGAGTGGCATTGAACTACAACAGCCCTGTAGAAAGGATCGACGACTATTATAAACTTATTGATATTATTGTACCCGGAATTAAAAATTACCTTAAGGATTATAGTAAGGGTACTGTAGTGCTGGATGCTAAAATTTCTTACCGGATTAAAAATTTTGCAAAACTGACGCTGTTGGCAAAAAATCTGGCCAATGTTGAATATTCCGACCGGCCGGGTTTAATTAGTGCTCCAAGGAGCATTTCGCTTCAATGCAACATTAAATTCTAGACGGGGATAAAACAGAATAAATTCTTCTTTACTTATATTCAGCGACCTGTGCTTTTCCTGTGGCTACCCGTAAGCCGTTCATGGCAAGAGCTTTCATTTCATCTTCCCCGGGATAAACATGCACGGGAGCAATTTTATAAACTCTTTCAATAATTTCATTTACAAACCATTTGCTGTGAGCCACACCTCCTGTAAGAAGGATAGCATCCACATCAAACCTGAGAACTGCCGCCATTTCTCCTATCGATTTTGCAACCTGGTAGGCCATAGCAGCATAAACAGCCTTAGCCAGCTCGTCGCCACTAATCATCCTTTGTTCAACCTCGTACCCGCTGTTAGTACCCAGATATGCCACCAATCCACCGCTTCCGTTGATCATTTTCATCAGCTCCGCCTGAGTGTATTTTCCACTGAAACATGCTTTGACCAAAGCACCAACAGGAAGTGTCCCACTCCGCTCAGGAGAAAAGGGTCCTTCACCGTTGAGAGCATTATTCACGTCAATTACCCTTCCTTTGTTATGTGCGCCGACTGAAATACCACCGCCCATATGAGCAACAATGAGATTCAGTTCTTCATATTTGCGCATGATGGTTTCGGCATGTGTGCGGGCAATAGCTTTCTGATTCAGTGCATGAAAAATAGAGATACGCTGAAAAAAGGGATGGCCTGAATATCGTGCAATATCATTGAGTTCATCAACTACAACAGGATCTGCAATATAAGCTTTAGCCTCCGGCAGCAATTTCACAAGATCTCCGGCGATTAAGCCGCCTAGATTACTGGCATGTTCACCGAAAGGGCTGTGCAGCAGGTCATTGATCAGAGTTTCGTTGACTTCGTAAGTGCCTGACGGTATTGGTTTTACCAGACCGCCTCGGCCAACAATAACCTGAATACTCTCAAGCGGTATTTCGGCTTCTTTTATTTGTTCAAGAATGATATTCTTTCTGAAAGAAAATTGTTCTGATATTTTAACAAACGGAGCAAGCTCTTCACTTGTATGAGTAATGTTCTTAATGAATATAGCCCGGGTATTGTCAAAAACAGCAATTTTTGTGGATGTTGAACCGGGGTTTATAGCTAATATTCTGATTTCTTTCATTTTATGTGCGAAATTAGTTGATGGAAGCAGCGAGGGCTATACTGTTTAATTTTGATTCCTCAGAATCGGAGCGTGAAGTCAGGACAATAGGAGCAGAGGCACCGAGTATTATTGAAGCAACTCTTCCCCCTGCAAAAAATACAAAGGATTTATAAAGAATATTTCCTGATTCAATATCAGGAACAAGCAAAAGGTCGGCATCCCCGGCAACATCACTTACTATTCCTTTGTGTGAGGCACTTTCGCGGCTGATGGCGTTGTCAAAAGCCAGGGGCCCGTCAATCACACAATTTTTAATCTGACCTCTTTCGGCCATTTTTGAAATAAGGGCGGCATCCAGAGTTGCCGGCATAGCATCATTCACTACTTCCACAGCTGCAAGCAATGCGACTTTGGGTTTAGCTATGCCCAATTTATTCATGAACTCAACAGCATTGTTGATAATGGAAACTTTACCCTTGAAGTCAGGCGAAATGTTCATGGCTGCATCAGTAAGGCTGATCAGCTTATGATAAGCGTCAATTTCGAAAAGTGCAAAATGGGACAATAAATCACCTTTCCTTAAACCCCATTCTTTATTAAGCACTCCTTTCAAAAGTAATGCTGTCCCTACATTTCCTTTCATCAATATTTGTGCTTCATCTGAATTCACTTTTTTAACGGCAATCTCAACCGCTTTCACACTGTCGGGTTCATTAATAATTGACATTCCTTCTATGTCAAGGCTGAGTTGTGTGGCAAATTTCCTTATTTTCCCTTCATCTCCAACCAATATAGCGTTTACGATACCCTTGTGGAATGCATTACTGACTGCTTCAAGCGAATGCTCATCGTGGGCAACCGCAAGAACAAGTGTTTTTTTTAGGTTTTTTTTAGCCTCATCCTGTAGTTCCGTTAATTTTCTGATCATATTTTTAGGAGTTTTTTGATTATTATTTTCAGGAATCTTAGTTATTGATTTGTCATTCAGATTAATATGAATATTTTCTTAAAAAATTTTTGAGACTGCAAAATTAAGGATATTTTTTAAGTTATGTTTTAATATTTTAAACTGAAAATCTGTATTTTAGAATATAAATAAAAAATAATGCCTTAATCGGCTTACATAAATTAAAAGAATTGTATTTTTGAACCCTTTTAATAACAAGCCATGGAATTACCTTTTGCAGAATCTTACAAAATGAAGATGGTGGAAACCATCCGCCGCAGTACCATCTCAGAGAGAAAACAATGGATAAAAGAAGCAAAATATAATCTTTTTAATCTGAGAAGTGAACATGTTTTTATTGACCTGCTTACTGATTCAGGCACCGGGGCAATGAGCGACAAACAATGGTCGGAGATGATGCTGGGTGATGAAAGCTACGCTGGTGCATCCTCCTATTTCAAACTTAAAGAAGCTATCAGGGAAATCTGCGGATTCAATTTCTTTTTGCCGACACATCAGGGGCGTGCAGCTGAAAATGTACTGTTTTCTGCACTGATTAAGGAAGGTGATATTGTACCGGGGAATTCACATTTCGATACCACGAAAGGTCATATTGAGTACAGGAAGGCGACGGCAATTGACTGTACTATTGATGAAGCTTTTGACACCACATTGATCCATCCCTTCAAAGGAAATGTTGACCTTAATAAATTAGAGCATGTTCTGAAATCGCACCCCAGGGAAAAAATACCTTTTGTAATCATTACCATAACGAACAATACTGCCGGAGGCCAGCCTGTTTCTCTGCAGAATATGAAGGATGTGTATGCTTTAGCACATAAATTCGGTATACAGGTTGTTTTCGATTCAGCACGCTTTGCAGAAAATGCCTATTTTATTAAAATGCGGGAGGATGCCTGTAAGAATAGCTCGATAAGAGAAATTGTAAGGGAAATGTTTTCATATGCCGATGCTATGACCATGAGCAGTAAAAAAGATGCCATTGTCAATATGGGAGGGTTTATCGGATTCAGAGATGAAGAAACATTCCGCAAAGCATGTGTGTTTAATATTATGTTCGAGGGCTATATTACTTATGGCGGAATGTCTGGCAGGGATATGAATGCACTTGCCCAGGGATTATATGAGGGCACTGAATTTGATTATCTGGAAACCCGCATCAGGCAGGTGGAATATCTGGGAGGCCTTTTGATTAATCATGGAATACCTTTACAGCAGCCCATTGGCGGGCACGCTATATTTGTTGATGCCAAAAAGTTTCTTCCTCATTTGCCTAAAGAAGAATTTATTGCTCAGACACTGGGGGTTGAATTATATGTTGAAGGTGGTGTCAGGGGCGTTGAAATAGGGGCGATTCTTGCCGACAGGGATCCGAAAACCAGGGAAAACCGCTATCCTTCACTGGAATTACTCAGGCTGGCAATACCGCGACGTGTATATACCAATAATCACATGGATTATATTGCTGCTTCATTAATTAATGTCTATGAAAGAAGAAACAGCATAACATCTGGTTACCGGATTATTAGTGAGGCACCTATTATGAGACATTTTACTGTAGAACTCGAAAAAATTTAAACCGAATTTCATTGCCACTTATTGAAATAATTCTGATTGCTCTCGGACTTTCGATGGACTGCTTTGCTGTCTCTGTTTCAGGAGGAGTTTCCATTAAAAACCTCAACTTTTACAAAGCACTTAAACCGGCTTTATTTTTTGCCACTTTTCAGATTTTAATGCCTGTTATCGGTTGGCTTGTTGGAAATGCCTTCAGCAAAGCATTCCAACAGTTTGATCATTTTGTTGCCTTTTTTATTTTAGCATTTATCGGTATTAAAATGATCTATGAGTCTTTTCAAGATGAAGAAAAGGGTAAGAAGTTTCAGATGGATAAGTTAAGGATACTGATAGGATTATCAATAGCCACCAGCATTGATGCCCTCATTGTTGGATTTGGCCTGGGGTTTCTTAAATTTCCCGTGTTTGCATTTTTAGGGATGGTATGGCTGATCACTTTCTTAATGACTATGACCGGCTTATTCATAGCAAAACAGGTAAGCCCCGTATTTGGGAAAAGAGCTGAAGTTATCGGTGGGATCATCCTGTTTCTGATAGGATTGAAAATTCTTCTTGAGCACCTGGGAGTGGTTAAACTCTTTTAATTTAAAATGCCATGACAAAAATACGGATTACGAAATATTTCAGTTTTGAAGCCGCACATATACTGAAAAATTATGACGGACCCTGCAGGAATATTCACGGACACTCTTATGGTCTGGCAGTCACAGTTAAAGGCTCTCCGGATCAAAACACTTCGTCTCCTAAAATAGGTATGGTGATGGATTTTGGTAACCTGAAAGCCATCGTCAGAGAAAGTATCATTGATGTATTTGACCACTCGCTGATTTTGAATGTTGACGATTTTAACCATAAAGCAGGTGAAATCGAAAAAATATCAGGCAAAGTCATTTGGGTTGGTTATCAGCCTACCTGCGAAAATTTGCTGGTTGATTTTTCACTACGGATAAAACAATTCTTACCCGGAAATATTGAGCTTTTCAGCCTTAAACTGCATGAAACCGCTTCATCATTTGCAGAGTGGTTTCAGGAAGATAATGCCGGTTAATGTTATTTCTTGGGATGATACCCTGCATCCCTTAAAATCAGCTGGGAGTCCTTTATACCAATTAATTCCTTAAGTGTTGCCGATTTATTATTGTACATATAATTCCTGACGATCTGCCATCCTATATAACAGCCTGTGCGCGAAGGTGACTTTTTCGTAAATATTGACGTAAAAGGGCCTTCGTTGAAAAAGGTGGCTTGCGACTGATAATCCGTGGAGTATAATAACTTGTTTTCAATCAGATATGACCAGATATTTCCTTCATTTCTGTTGCACCAGTCTAATTGTTCACCCGTATAAACAATTTTTATGGTATCAGGAACCCCGGGAAGTGTAGCATCCAGGAAGTACAGCACTTTTCCCTCATAAATTATCCGGTCAAGCATATTGCATCCGGGAGTAAAGGCAGGTATTATGCTCATGGCCATTTCCCTCATGCAGTCAGAAACAATGTAATGTTTGTCCATCCCTTTGGTTTTATACTGGGGAAGTCTTAATTCGGAATAATATTTATAATCCTTGCCAAAGTATACATCAAGGGCGACAGCAAGGCAGGAATCGCCATATTTAACCGGTGTTTCATAAGCGAGACCGGATACATAGGTGTATACCTGAGGAACTTTCTTTTCAGGAAAGTAATGGTGGAAATAGCTTAATGCTCCTGAAAACTCCTGCTCCAGGTCTTTTATCTCAGCATAATTTTTTTTGCAATCGGCATACAGCTGTTTTATCAGCGGGTCATTGAGGAAATCTCCGATCTGAATGATATTCAGAGTGTCGTTTAGATCAGCATTCAGAAAAAAACGGAAATTTTTCTGTAACCGTTTAAGTTCACTTTTCAGATGTGCGGTGTTGACAGTAAAGAGAGCCTCTTCGTATCTTTTAATATTCACTTCAACCTGTTCAGATTTGGGGATATCAGCGGTGATAAACGGCTTAGTTTTATGCTTACATGAAAATGAGAACAGAATAAGAATCGCGATGGTAAAACAAACGGGAACACTGACGTTTTTCATATTTTATAAAATAAAAACAGGAACAAAATTACATTTATTCCTGTTCATGGTTTCTTTTATGCAGATACATCACAATATTTTCCAGCCGAGAGACAGGTAAAACATATTGTTTTTAAAACTGACATTATTCTGATTGTATATTTTTGTCAATCCCCATTCGTAACGGAAGTCAACAGTGAACATGAAAAGATCCAGACCAAGGCCTGCCTGTATTGCCCATAATGAATTTTTAAAATCACTTTCATTGATGGAATGGGAAGGATTGAAAGTCTCACTTACTGATTTATTCAGCGGGATAGATAAAACAGGACCTGCCAAGATCCTTAAATTGATAAGCTTTGCGTCGAATGCTTTAAACCCGAACAACAGAGGGATATCAATCGTGTTCAGTTTAATGTTTTTATTACGCTGGATAAGAGAGTCAATGTAGTTAATTTTACCACCTTTCATTGAGAAATACACTTCAGGCTGGATATAAAACTTTTTTATATTGATTCTCAGAAACAAACCGGCATTGACGCCATATATATTCGAAGAATTCAGGTTAGTTACGTTATTGATTTGTGCAGGGAGCTTAGAAATATTCAACCCGATTTTAGGCCCGAAAGTAAAGGGCATCTGAGCGGAAATACCCATTGAAAAAGAAATCATTAGAATGAGAATCAAAAACTTTTTCATAGTATAAATTTTTACTAAATTAATGAATTTTGCTATAATAAACGCTAAATTTTCACAAATGTTACTGATGGGACATAAATATAATTAACAGTTTAGATTTCAACAAAATAGTGTTAATTAGTTTTTGCAATTCAGAAAGAATACACTGGTATCTTCCCTTCAAAATAATTACTTTTGTAGCTAAAATTACCCACATGAAAAAACCAATAGTACTGCTTGCATTATTGCTCCTGGCATCATTTTTTTTACATGCTCAGGACGATAATTCGCCATCTGTCCAGCAGAATCATGGCAAAGCTTTTAAATCCGTACTTATGGGGGTCAAGGCATCTCCTAATATTGGCTGGTTAAACCCCGATTCAAAAAATTATAAATCGGAAGGCGCTATTTTTGGATTCTCCTGGGGCTTTATGTGCGAATTTGCCTTTACGAGGAATTATTCCCTCGTAACGGGGTTTAATGTTATTGCCAGCAATGGAAAACTGAATTATCCTTACCAGCAAAAAATTAATGAAACAGATTCTCTTCCAACGCTGGGTTCTATGTCGAGAGAATACAAACTGCGATACCTTGAGATTCCCATTACCCTGAAGATGAGGACGCGGGATTTTGGCAAATTCTCATTTTACGGACAAATAGGCCTTGGTGTAGGTTTCAATATCAGGGCAAAATCATCAGATGAATTCACTTATGGAACCAATACTCTGACCAGCGATGAAAACATCAAGGATCAGGTTAATTTCATGAGAGTTGGTCTGTTGCTGGGTATTGGTACTGAATTTTCGCTTGGAGGTACAACCCGGCTTATGGCAGGCTTTAATTATAATAACGGCCTGTTTGATATACTGACCAAAAAGAACACTGTTAATAATTCGGTTGAGGAAGATGCAAAACCAAGTTTTGTAGATTTTACATTAGGTATACTATTCTGATCAGAAAACCAGGAAGCATGAAAATAGCCTTAGCCCAACTTAACTATCATATAGGGAATTTCGAAAGTAATACCGCTAAAATTATCCGGGCGATCAATAAAGCGAAGGAACAAAATGCTGACCTCATTGTTTTTGCTGAACTTGCTGTTTCAGGATACCCACCACGCGATTTTCTTGAATTTGATGATTTTATAGAATGTTGCAGTGATTCACTTAAAACAATAGCCGGCAGTTGTGTCGAAATTGCAGCCATTGTCGGAGTACCATCATTCAATACGGATGACCAGGGAAAACGATTGTTCAATTCGGCGGCATTTATAGCTGAAGGCGAAGTTAAAGCTATGATCGGTAAGACCTTGCTTCCAAATTATGATGTGTTTGATGAATATCGCTATTTTGAACCCAACCGCAAATTCGAAATAATTCATTATAAAGGTATTTCTATTGCCATCACTATTTGTGAAGACCTATGGAATATTACTGACGATCCCTTATATGTGATCAATCCTGTTGATGAACTGATGAAAATGAATCCGGGATTGCTGATCAATGTCGCGGCATCACCATTCAATTATAAGCAGGCTGAAATTCGTAAAAATATTCTGTGTAAAAATGCAGAAGTATACTGTTTACCACTGTTCTATGTTAATCATGTCGGTGCACAGACAGAGCTTTTATTTGACGGCGGCTCCATGGTTATAAATCCTTCGGGCAGGGTAATAGATGAACTGGCATATTTTGAAGAAGATTTCAGGGTTTATGATCTCGACAATGTCATCAGCAAAGCTTTCGACAATAATTATAAGCCTGATATTAAACCAAAGTTCGAACTTATACATGATGCGCTGGTCATGGGTATCCGTAATTATTTTGAAAAGCTTGGATTTAAAAAAGCGATACTAGGATTATCAGGAGGTATTGATTCTGCTGTAACACTTGTGCTGGCATGCCGTGCACTCGGGAATGAAAATGTTAATGCGCTGTTGTTGCCTTCGCCTTTTTCGAGTGATCATTCAGTAGATGATGCCGTTGCCCTGGCTGAAAACCTGAATTGCAGTTACGACATGATTAACATTTCCGATGCATACAATACTTTTATTGGAACTCTTGAACCTCATTTTAAAGGCTTGCCTTTCAGTATTGCTGAAGAAAATATTCAAGCCAGGATAAGAGCTGTGCTACTGATGGCATTTACCAATAAGTTTGGATATATATTGCTGAATACATCCAATAAAAGCGAAGCTGCTGTTGGTTATGGAACCCTATATGGGGATATGTGCGGAGGATTATCTGTTTTGGGCGATGTATATAAAACTGAAGTTTATGAGCTGGCAGAATTTATTAATAAAAGTGAAGAGATTATACCGCTTAACACCATTACTAAACCACCTTCCGCTGAGTTGAAATTTGACCAGAAAGATTCGGATTCCCTTCCCGATTATGAAATTCTGGATAAGATATTATTCCGGTACCTGGAAGAATTGAAAAGTCCCAAGCAAATTATTGCTCAGGGCTTTGATGAAGCTATTGTCAGGAAAACGCTGAAACTGGTAAATACCAATGAATATAAACGTTATCAGACACCCCCGGTGCTGAGAGTTTCAACTAAAGCTTTCGGAATGGGAAGAAGAATGCCTATTGTAGGCAAATACCTGTCCTGAACCTTAACACATATTTACAGCTTCCACTGATTTAATTTCGGGAAGATGACGTTTAATGGTATCTTCAATACCGTTTTTCAGGGTAATTATACTATGCGGACAGCATCCGCATGCTCCCTGAAGTTCAACATTTACGGTATTATCATCTGTAAGTTCAATAAATTTTACATCTCCACCGTCATTCTGGAGATAAGGACGGATCTGGTTTATAATTGCAATAACTTTCTTGGTTAGTTCAGTTTTATTTTCCGTACTCATAATGAAGGAATTTATAATTTTAATTTAGATTAGATTTAAATACAAAATTAAATATTATTTTTCATGTAGAAAAAAATATTACCATTTTTAATTGAAATTTACAATGACAATTCTGTTGCCGGATCCCAAAAAAGGCTGGGAAAGTTTATTATCAGGTCGTTTTCAATGATCGCACCTTCGCTTTTTAACAGATCTTCCATAACCTGTATTCCCCCGAAATGATGCTTTCCTGTCAGCATCCCGTTTCGGTTTACGACCCTGTGTGCAGGTATATTCAGCAGGCTGTGGTGGGAACTGTTCATGGCCCAGCCCACCATCCGTGCCGATCTTTTAGAACCCAGATAGGCGGCTATTGCACCATAGGATGTTACTCTGCCATATGGAATCAGCCTGGCCACTTCATAAACTTTCTCGAAAAACGAAATATCTTCCACTGTCATTTGAAAACAGGTTTAAAACGGAGGTATTTAATAGGGATACTTTCCTTTAAAAACATTTTCTCATAAAAGGTCTGTATCTGTGTTATTTCATTATCTAAACCCGATTTATACAGATCACGGGTTTGAAAGAGGAGTTCATGCCCACCTTCATTTATAACTTCAATGGTATAATCAAACAGGTTGGTATTATCAGTCTTCAGGTGAATAATGGAATCAGGTGCAAGAATTTTTCGGTATCTTTCTAGAAATTGCGGAGAGGTAAGACGCTTCTTTATTCGGGGTTTATTTGGCTGCGGATCGGGAAATGTGATCCAGATTTCATTGACCTCAGATGGTGCAAAGATAAATTCGATCAGTTCGATAGACGTTCTTACAAAGGCTGTATTAATCAGCTTTTCAGAATTCGAAATACTGGCACCTTTCCACATTCTGGCACCTTTAATATCAATGCCGATAAAATTTTTGGCAGTATAACTTTTAGCCAGATTTACAGAATACTCACCCTTTCCGCAACCTAACTCCAGCACAATAGGGTTGGAATTACCGAAAAAGTGCTCATGCCAGTTCCCCTTTAGGTGAAACCCACCTATGAGTTCTGGATAGGAGGGTTGGAAAAAATGATGAAATGTATTGTTTTCTTGGAAGTGTTCCCGTTTGCGTTTTTTCCCCACAAGTGAAAATGATTTAGTATTCTATTAGCCAGGGCTCATTTTTAAAAACCAGCCTGATTTTAATTATCTCATCTGTTGCGTCTCTCTTTGAGGTAAATCCTTCCGAATAACAAACACGGTATAAACCAGCCGGAGTCTTTCCTGCTATTACAGGCTTGTAATTTTTTATTTCCAGATCTTTAATCATTTTCCCCGCATTGTCCAGATCACGGAAGCAACCGGCAATAATGAAATATTTTTTTTCTGAACCCGGTTCAATAATGTATGATTGGGCATTGCCTCCCGCTATCCTGGTCAGCGTATCTGTAACCAGTTTTGCCATGGTATCTGTTACGGATTTGTTCATATTATTCTGGCTGTTCAGTGTTTCGTTGTTCTTAGCAGCAAGTGTATCCGTATTTTTCATCTGGCTGGGAAAAAGCTTTTCAAAAAAGTCATTCAGCAATTCAGCTTTTTTATGAATCAATGCAGTACTTTCTTTATAATTAAACGCAATGTAAATAACGCATCCAAATATTGAAACTAAAAATACGGAAAGAAAAGCCAGCACAACTATTTTGTTTGCAGACATGGATGTGCTGGCAGCCTTTAATTCTTTTTTTGAACTTTCCCCAAGCACACCTGACGCCTGCTGGTTTTCAGGGGCGGAGTTTTCAGTCACCACTTTAGGCATCCCATAATACGCATTAGCCGAAGACGATAACACATCGGGGGAAAATATGGTCCAGCCATTTTCGTCCTTAATTAGCTTTCCAATATCGGTCAATGTATATGAGCCTTCGTTGTTCAGAGCTGCATGTATGCTTTCTGCAATTTTTCTTGTTCTTTCAGCAGCAACTTCACTTGTGACGTTCTCATACAATGATATCAGCATAGCAATCTCGCTATCTTCGGCATCAGCCATCTGAGTAAATTCTATGTGAGAAGAGGGCGGGGAATAAGTATTGCTCTTCTCCTCAAATGAAGCCGGCGTTTTAATGAGGTTGAATATTCCCAAACCGGGTATGATCGCCTGATCTTTCTTTTTTAACAGGTAATTAATGTAAACAGATAAATCCATAAAATTTATTTTGGTCAGAATACAAATTTATATAAATCTTCCGGAGCATCCACAGAAATGTTGCAGAATTCAGTAACGGCAACTTTAATGGCCATCCTGTTTTCAAGCCAACGTAATTGTTCAAGGGATTCGGCAACTTCGCAGGGCTCAGGTACAAGCGCTGCTATTTTGTCCAGAATCTCGGCACGGAAAGCATAAATGCCGATATGCTTATAATAATGAGGTGCATTGGCGGATGTGTTTCTGAGATAGGGTATAGGAGAGCGGCTGAAGTAAATGGCAAATCCTTTATTGTCTGTAACCACTTTTACAATATTTGGGTCAGCGATATCAGCCGGATCAGTGATTTCTGTTTTTAAGGTGGCAATACCGGTCTCAGGATCGGAAAAGCAATCTGTTAACCTGTCAATCTGTTCAGGCCGGATAAAAGGCTCATCACCCTGAATGTTAACAATGATCGTTTCTTCAATAGGATATTCAGATTCAATAAGATGGTAGGCTTCATGACATCGTTCAGTTCCTGTTTTATGATCTGCTGAAGTCATCAGGCTTTTACCACCAAACCCAATCACGTGGTCAAATATTCTTTTATCGTCAGTTGCCACATATACATCGCTCAGCATCAAAGCTTTTCCGGACTGGTTGTAAACCCTTTGAATCATGGTCATCCCACCGATCATGGCCAGGGGTTTGCCCGGAAATCGTGTGGATGCATAACGGGCGGGTATAATACCTATATAATTCATTAGAGCAAAGATAATTAAAAATAAAAATAAGCCTGTTCCTTGTGATTTATATTTAACCTGGTCATAATCTTTATACCGGTACCAAATTTGCAAAACACAGATATCTAGTTATATATAGTAATAGTGTGATCTTTCCTTTCAGGTAATTTGTTACAAATGAAAACGGACTTTGATCAAATAAATTGTATTTTTGCAATAAAACTACTCCTGATGAAAAGGCTTCGGTACCTTTTAATTATTTTCTTTTTCTCTCTTGCTTTTTATATTGTCAATTCTCTGTCACCTATTTTCTTTAGGAGTAATTTTGGAACTGGCAGAAGGGTAAAGGACTTTAAAATAACAGGACACAGGGGGGCAGCTGGGATTTCACCGGAAAATTCGCTGGAAGCTATTCAGAAAGCAGTCGAACTTAAAGTCGCCAGAGCAGAAATTGATGTTCAGCAAACAAAGGATAACAGGATTATCGTAATTCATGATTATTCAGTTGACCGGACAACAAATGGAAAAGGAGCTGTAAAAGACCTGAGTTTTAGTGAAATCAGATCATTTTTTATCAGGGATAAAAATCAGAAAATCACAGGACTGAAAATTCCAACTTTGGACGAAGTCATTGATAAAATGGATTCCGGCACTACTTTACTTATAGAGATTAAAAAAGAAAAAGCGCTTTATCCGGGCATTGAACAGCGGGTTGTTGATATTATCAACAAACACAAGGTGAAGCAAAGATGCATAATCCAGTCGTTTAATGATGAGGTTTTAAAAACTGTACATGATATTGATCCCGGTATTGAACTCCATAAATTAATGATCGCTAAACTGCCCATTTTTAACCTTATATTTGACGGATCGCTGAAATGTAAACAACTGGCCGAATATAGTTTTATTAAAGAATTCAGCATCAGCTATATTTTTGCAAGAAAGCCGGTGATAGATGAGATCCACAAATTAAATAAGAAGATCAACGTCTGGACAATCGACGACACCACCAGAATGAAGGAGCTCTATGATCTGGGTGTTGACGGTATAATTACAAATTACCCTGACCGCTTATTAAAATTAAAATTATAAACCTGAATTAATTTCGACTTATGATTAAAGCATTAGTTAAAACAAATTTTACATTTAAAGGGCAAAAGGATTTGTATGTTGGTAAGGTCAGAGATGTTTATAACATCGGTGATGAATTGCTGATTATGGTTGTTACTGACAGAATCTCGGCATTTGATGTGGTTTTGCCTGAAGGGATTCCATATAAAGGACAGGTGCTTAATCAGGTAGCTGCAAAGTTTCTGGATGAGACCTCGGATATCGTTCCCAACTGGAAAATTGCTGTTCCCGATCCTATGGTTACCATTGGGCGGAGGTGTGAGCCGTTCAAGGTAGAAATGGTGATTCGGGGATATCTTTCAGGACATGCCTGGAGGGAATATAAATCTGGGAGACGAGTATTATGCGGTGTTCATATGCCTGAAGGAATGAAAGAAAACGACCGTTTTCCGCAACCAATTATTACCCCTACAACAAAAGCCATGATTGGCCATGATGAGGATATATCAAAGGATGAAATTCTTAAGGAGAATCTGGTGTCAGAAGAAGATTATAAACTTATAGAGCGTTATACATATGAACTGTTCCGGCGAGGTTCGGAGATAGCTTCACATATGGGATTGATCCTTGTGGATGCCAAGTATGAATTTGGCAAAGCAGGAGATACCATCTATCTTATCGACGAAATACATACTCCTGATTCATCGAGATATTTTTATAAGGATGGCTACGAAGAAAGACAAAACAAAGGCGAACAGCAAAGGCAGCTATCCAAGGAATTTGTACGTGAATGGCTGATGGACCATGGGTTTCAGGGAAAAGAAGGACAGCAGGTCCCCGAAATGACAGAGCAATTTGTCGGAAGCGTCTCGGATAGATATGTTGAGCTTTTTGAAAGTATAACGGGGGAGAAATTTCTCAGAACTGACCTCAACGATGTTCAGAACAGGGTCGAAGGAAATATCATATCATTTTTAGAATCATACCAATTAAAATAAAAACATGGATATAAACGGAGTCATATTTAAAATCAACGGTATACAGACAGGAGAAGGGAAAAACGGAACCTGGCAAAAGCAGGAATTTATTATAGAAACCGATGAGCAATTCCCAAAGAAGGTCTGTTTCCAGATCTGGGGTGATAAAACGGGCATTCTGAAATCGCTCAAAGAAGGTGACCGGATTAATGTTGCATTCAATGCAGAGTCACGTGAATTTAACGGCAAATGGTACACCGATCTGCGGGCATGGAAAATTGACAGGGCCAGCAAAGATTCTCCCGATAATGAAATGGGGGATATTCCTGAGCATGCTCTTCCCTCGCCGGATGCTCCACCAATGGATGATTTACCTTTTTAATAAATTTCAGAAAACTTCTTCCGGGCGAAATGTTTTTTCAGCTCTCACGCCTTTCTCAGCCTGATAAACACTGCAGCATTCAACTTTCCTGTCATGCTCAAAAAATAATATATATTTTCTCACGGCAGCTTCGTTTAAAAAGGCCTCTTTTTCTTTCAGACTGATCAGCGGGTTGGTATCATAACTCATTATATAGGGTAAGGGGATATGAGCAGAAGAAGGTATCAGATCACCCATGAAAACTACGGTTTTATCACCAAATCTGATATGTGGAATTATTTGTCCGGAAGTATGACCGAAAAATAATTTTAAAGTGCAGAAGGGGTAGATATCTGTTTCACTTTCAATTAATTTCATTTGCCCGCTTTCCTGAATAGGAATAAAGTTCTCTTTTAGAAACGAGGCCGACTCTCTTTTGTTAGGATTCACTGCCCATTCCCATTGCTGGCGACTGACCCAGTAACAGGCATTTTTGAATGCCGGCAGGAAATTAGCACCGTCGCTGTTTCTGCGTATTGCTCCACCGCAATGATCAAAATGAAGATGGGTAAGTACGACATCGGTAATGCTGTCAGCATCAAACCCTTTATTAGCGAGAGCATCAACAATATGAACTGTGTTTTCCAGGTGATAATTTCTTGTAAATTTCTCATCCTGTTTATCACCGATCCCGCAATCAATGAGTATTTTCCTGTCACCTTCCTCAACCAGGAGGCATCTCATAGCCCAGGTACACAGGTTGTTTTCATCAGAAGGATACAGGGTATTCCATATTACTTTAGGAACCACCCCGAACATGGCGCCACCATCCAGTTTAAAAGTTCCGGTTTCAATGGAAAATAGTTTCATAAATCATTTTATTCGTAATCCATCACTTCCACTTCACCTTTTAAAATCATTTGACCGTTGTAGGCTAGTGCTTCCATTACGGTTTCGCCCGGGTAAACAAATATCTGGGCAATATGATTTACTCTTTCCGAAACGTAATCAACGAAAATACGGCTGTATGCCACCATCCCTGTAAGTAAAATGGCATCCACTTTACCTTTGAGCACAGGGGAAAGAGCTCCGATCGATTTTGCCACATGGTAAGCCATAGCTTCAAAAACCAGCCTGACATGTTTATCGCCTTCTTCAAAACGCTTTTCCAGTTCGTTGGGATCGTTCGTGTTAAAATAAGCTTTCATACCACCATCATGTTGCAGCAGATTCAGGATCTCTTTTTCAGAATACCTGCCGCTGAAACATAATCTGACAAGGTCCCCGGGTGGGAGGCTTCCTGCTCTTTCAAGCGAAAACGGCCCCTCACCGTCAAAGGCCTGATTTACATCGATCACACGCCCTTTCTGATGAGCACCTATGGATACACCTTCTCCTGAATATGCAACAATGAGGTTCAGATCTTCATAATTTTTCATGACTGATGCAGCATGTTTCCGTGCTACCGATCTTTGTTCCAGCGCATGAAAAACTGATTTTCTTTTTATTTCGGGTAAGCCTGTGATACGCGCTACTTCTATCAATTCATCAACAACAACAGGGTCAACGATATATGACTTAGAGCCCGGGATTATTTGTTCAATCTGATGGCCTATAAGCCCGCCAAGATTTACAGAATGTTCACCGATAGGACTGTGGACAAGATCGTGTTTTAGTTGCTCGTTAATACGGTAAACACCAGGTTTTATTGGCTTTATAAGTCCGCCTCTGGTGATGATCACGCTGATGTTTTCCACAGCAATTCCAGCTTTCTTAAGTTCATCAATGATCACTTCAGTTCTGTAAATATGCTGATCAGTCAGTTTTGTAAATGTATTGAGTGTGTCGACATTATGTCTGATGGATTTCAGAAATATCATATTTGAATTCTGATATATGGAAATTCTAGTATCCTGAAACCCGGGATGTATAGTCAGTATGTATGCTTTTTCCATTATTTACCTGTTAATGATCAACTTTTTTATGTGTAATTCATTCTTATTGCTTATACGAACCAGATAAACCCCATTATCCAGGGATGTGCCATTGATGCAGCAAATGCCGCTTCCTGAATGAAGAGTGGAGTGATATACTTTTTGCCCGGTGCAATTGAACAGGTCTACATCACAATCGGTTTCCGTTTTCATCATCAGGTAAAATTTCCCGTCAGAGGGATTGGGCAGGAGAATGATATGATCATCATTGTTGCTTTCGATACCGAGCCTCATAGCATTCAGCTGGTCTACAACCCTCATGGGTTCACCCCGGTCATAAAAATCAACAGCAATAAAATTGGGGATTTTCCCCGTTTGAACATACGCCTGGTAAGCCCTGTTATACAGGTAAGCATAACTGTTTATTGCTGCTGCAGAATCTTCAATACCTGTACCAATTCCAATGGCCCCGATAAAATGGTTAAGAGTGAATAAACGATTTGAGGGATCACCCCGGTTGAATGAGAAGGAAAAATCGCTGCGGCTCTTATTGTCGTAATTGGTCTCAACATCATAGTCCCATACATAATGTATCCAGGGAACACTTGTTCCATTCTTGTTTTCACAAAAGATCACGAGTCTTTTTCCATTACTGATCATTTGTCTCAATGTTGGCCATTCCTGATCCTGGGCCTGTGTATGCACATATGAGGTCAGTCCGGCCTGATCAAAAACCTTGACGATTTCAATATTATCAACATAATTTTCGAATTGAATTGTTATGATAGCATTAGGCTGAGCGTCCATAAATGTTTTAATGTCATTCATTACATCGATAAGAGGCTTATGACCTAACTGGCTGTACCCGTGATAAAGCTGGGGAATACCGTCCAGCATATAAACATCGAGCATTAATCCCCTGACACCATCAATAAGTTGAATGGCTACAGGGTTGTTCTGGTTTGGAAGTACAAAGCCGTCGAATTTACTATTAAATGCATTGTGGGTCGTAAGAAAAACAGCACCGGAATATGGTTTGTCAAGAAAATCAGCTGATTCCTGAGAAATCAGGAAATGTGTTGTGTAAAAGAAAAACAGGAACAGTAAGGTTTTTTTTATCATAAAATTTTAAAATAAACAGGATTATCTTTTCCAGCGGAACAATTCCTTTTTGTCGAAAGAAATCTGCTCGAATTCTTTTCTGAAAACAAGCCATTCGACAATTGACATAGGAAGGCTGTCGTTGATATCATCAAATTTATACCTGAAGATATCATGTTTTCTTCCTTTTCTGTATTTTTTACTATGACCTTTCGGGTTGTAGGATTCTTTATATTCTACTTCAAATTTGCCCATCTCCTTTGAGAAAAAGAAATGAATAGACCTGATATGTTTGTATTTAAAGTTGTCATAGCCCGAAAATAATCCTGTAAAAAGCTTTAATTCCACTCTCTTACTTCCGGAAAATATGGTCAGTTTATTATCAAGAACATTGTCTTTGGTCTTTCCTTCAATTTCACGAACGCCACTCCGTTTACTTTCAGGCAGGTTATTTACCCTGTCAACCAGAGTAAATATTTCGTTCATAAATACTCCGAATTTCTCGCCGTTTTGCTCGTAATTTGCCCTGATCTTCTGTTTCTTGGCTTCAATTCTTCTTCTGATATCAATTGAAAAACGTTTACGTTCTTCTATTTCATTTTCTTCAGATTCAATCCAGTTATCCATTATTTAAATTAAATGATTTTCAAATTTAGGAAACAAACATATACCATCCTTCAATTATGCAAAATTAATTATTTCTTTTTATCACAAAAATTTGAATGTTTTTGATAATTCATTATATTTGCATTAGATTTTTCCCAATAACATTTTTTATTAGTGTAAAACCTTAAAAGTAAAATAATTATGGATTTTTCTTCAGAGTACAAACAAAAATTAAAAACAGCAGATGAGGCTGTAAAAATTGTGGAATCAGGAGATGCAGTTGATTACGGAAGTTTTAATGCAAAACCTATTCAGTGTGATAAAGCTTTGGCAAGACGTGCCGGAGAACTTAAAGACGTAAAAGTTTTCTGTGTACTTACGTTGCCTCCATTCCCTGAAGTAGTTTCTTACCCTGATAGTTTTACATACAACGACGGCCACTTCAGCCAGTTGAGCAGGATCATCCAGCATGAATTCAGCCTTGCATTCTATGTGCCGATATTTTATCATTCTGTTCCCAGCTACTACCGGCATCTGATCAACACAGAGAGGCGAATTGCTATATTACAGACTGCCCCTATGGATAAAAGCGGTCATTTTAATTTTGGCCCGCAGAATTCTGAAAATCAGGCAAAAGTTGAAGTAGCCGATAAAGTTATTGTTGAGGTAAATAAAAATATGCCGTATTGTGTTGGGGGAGCAGAACAGGGTATTCATATTTCAAGAGTCACTTCTATAGTTGAAGCTCCTGATGATCAGTACATGTATTCTGTGGATCCTGAAGTACCTTCAGCAGAAGATCTCAAGATTGCCAGCAATATTGTGGCATTCCTGCGTGATGGTAACTGTATCCAGTTGGGAATCGGAGGTATGTCAAATGCTATAGGGCGGATGATTATTGATTCCGATCTGAAGGATCTGGGCGGTCATACTGAAATGCTGGCAGATGCCTTTATTGACCTGATCGAATCAGGGAAAATGAACGGTAGAATGAAACCATTTGACCGTCACACAGTCCCTTATACTTTTGCTGTAGGAAGCCAAAGACTATATGACTTCATAAATTACAATGCCGGTATCTCCTCTTATCCTGTTGATTATACGAATGACCCGAGAATTATTGCCCGCATTGATAATTTTATGTCTATCAACAGCGGTTTACAGGCAGACCTTTATGGACAGGTCAATGCCGAAAGCATTGGTCCACGGCAGATATCGGGTAACGGTGGTATGACAGATTTCGTCATCGGAAGCCAGTGGGCTAAAAACGGAAAAAGTTTTATCACGATAAATTCAACTTTCTTTGATTCAGAAGGTAAAATGCATTCAGGTATAGTTCCTTTCTTTAAACCTAATTCAATAGTTACCATACCAAGGCAGATTGTTGATTACATCGTTACCGAGTGGGGTGTAGCACGACTGAAAGCCAAAGCTACCTGGCAAAGAGCCGAGCTGATGATCAATATCGCTCACCCCGATTTCAGGGATGATCTCATTAAACAGGCAGAAGGAGCCAAGATCTGGAGAAGATCGAATAAAATAGTATAAACTCCGGAATATTCTTTTCTTTTTGACGAATTAAAAAGAGCCGTTTCATAGTTGAACCGGCTCTTTTATTTAGAATGTTTATAAATTATTATGCATTTAAATATTTTATGCATACATAATAAATTCTTTATAAATTTGCTGTTAATAAACAGTTTAAACTACAATAATATGTTCCAAAATTTCTCCGTTTTTAATGTCATCTTCATGTTGTCTTTTGTCGCAGCATGTGTCATTTTTTACCTGAAAGTAAAAAAGATTGCCCGCAATATTAACCTGGGTAAAGACATTTCAATCAAAGACAGGAAATCATTCCGGTGGAAACTAATGTTCAGGGTTTCGGTTTTTCAGCAGAAAATGTTGAAAAATCCTATAGCCGGTGTTTTGCACATCATGGTTTATGCAGGTTTTATCCTGGTTAACCTCGAAATGGCTGATATTATGGTGGATGGTTCAATCGGGACACACCGTTTCCTGTATCACGCTCTGAATGAAGGCGGATTTTTATCGTTTCTGCATGTTGGTTTTATGTATCCATACTTCATAGGTGCTTTTGAAATATTCGGAACCTGTGTTTTTCTGGCATGTGCCATATTCATCTTCCGCCGCTGGGTACTTAAAATAAAACGTTTCTGGAACCCTGAAATGACCACATGGCCAAGATGGGATGCAACAATCATTTTAACCACTGAAATTTTATTAATGAGTGCTTTCCTTTCTGCTAATGCATCAGATACGATATTGCAAACCAGGGGAGTGGGCCATTTTGGTGAAGCTGTTATCGGGCAGTTGCCGGTCAGCGGAATTTTAGTTCCATTATATTCTCATTTTTCAACCGGTCTCCTTTTGTTTATTGAACGTTTTGGCTGGTGGTTCCATATACTGGGTGTCTTTGCTTTCCTGAACTACATTCCTTATTCAAAGCATTTCCATGTTTTCCTTTCCTTCCCCAATGTATATTACAGCAAACTCGAACCCAAGACAAAAATGAACAACATGGAATCCATCACACGGGAAGTTAAACTGATGCTTGATCCTACGGCTCCCATGCCTGACCCGAATGCTCCTGTCGAAAAATTCGGAGCTTCCGACATCAAAGACCTTACCTGGAAACAATTGATGGATGCATTTACATGTACAGAATGTGGAAGGTGTACTTCTAAATGTCCCGCCAACATTACCGGGAAAAAACTTTCACCCCGGAAAATAGAAATGGATACTCGCGACAGGGTTGAAGAAATCGGATGTGGTATTGATAAAAAGGGTCCGGATTTTAAAGATGATAAAGACCTGTTTAAATATATCGATCAGGAAGAACTCTGGGCTTGTACCACATGTAATGCCTGCACTGAGGAATGTCCTGTGAACATTGATCATCCTTCCATAATACTTGATATGAGGCGTTACCTTGTGATGGAAAAATCTACTGCTCCAACTGCCTTAAATATGATGTTCAAGAACATTGAAAATAACGGGGCTCCCTGGCAATATTCACCTGAAGACCGTTTGATCTGGGCACAGGAGTTGTATTTTGAAAACAAGAATTCATAAAATTTATAAATCGTTAATATTTTTCCCATGGAAGATAATAAATTGAAAATAGAAGTTCCCGTGATGGCACAGTTATTCGCTAAGGGTGAACATCCTGAGTACCTTTTCTGGGTAGGTTGTGCAGGTGCTTTTGATAAACGCTATCAAAAAGTAGCCCGTTCTTTTGCAAAAATCCTTACTCATCTGAATGTCAGCTTTGCTGTACTGGGTGTGGAGGAATCATGTACAGGAGACCCGGCTAAACGAGCCGGAAACGAAATGCTATATCAGATGCAGGCAATGACCAACATTCAGATACTGAATGGTTATGAAGTTAAAAAAATCATTACGATCTGTCCGCATTGCTTCAACATATTTAAAAATGAATACCCTGAACTAGGTGGTAATTATGAAGTGGTGCACCATACCCAGTTCCTGAAGAAAATGATGGAGGAAGGAAAGCTTTATATCAACAGTGATGAGTTCAAGGGCAAGAAAATTGTTTTCCACGATCCTTGTTATTTAGGCAGGGGCAATGATATTTATGAAGATCCGCGCATTGTACTGAATGCTGTACCTTCAGAAAAAGTGGAAATGGGAAGAAGCAGGGAAAATGCTTTGTGTTGTGGCGCTGGTGGTGCTCAGATGTTTAAAGAAGCAGAAAAAGGCGATAAAGAGATTTTTCTGGAAAGAATGGATGATGTTATTAAAACAAACTGTGACATTGTTGCAACAGCCTGCCCCTGGTGTATGACCATGCTGACCGATGGTATCAAATATAAAAACAAGGAAGAAACGATGACAAACTATGATGTTGCTGAAATAGTCTGTATGGCCTTAGGCTTATAAGATTCTGAGATATAAAAAAGATGCAGCCGGAGAGATCCGGCTGTTTTTTTATCCGCATTAATCAGAGAGGTTCCTGAGTATTATTCATTTTCGTCATCTCCACGTGCAAGGAATACTTTTTACCAGCATAGAGAAGATAATATATTAATCCGAAGGCTGAAACGAGAGAACTGAACAAATATGCTGCTGACAAACCTGCGACATCTGAAATATATCCGATGAGAACCATCCCTGTTCCGATTCCAGTATCGAAAGCAGTGAATAAAGTAGATATTGCAGTACCCCTTTTATTTGCACGGGCAATATTGGTAACCATGGTCTGAAAAACAGGGAAAATAATTCCGTTCCCTAAACCGATAACAAAAGCTGAAAAGTAAAACCCGGGGTGGTTCCTGTAGAGGCTAAGCGTCAAAAATCCGATCACAATCAGTACCATGGCAAAAATATTGATTTTGTCAGGACCTTTGCGATCCAGTACTTTCCCGGAACCTAAGCGTGAAATGCCAACCCCAATGGCATAGATCATAAAAAATAATCCTGCGCTGGCAATTCCTAGCTCTTTAGCATAGAGTACAATAAATGAAATAATCCCGCCATAAGGTATCATAAGAAGGAACATATTGAAAGACAAAGGCAATGATGATTTTTCAAACAGACTTTTCAGACCGAATTCGCTTTTCTTATAATTCAGATACATGGGGTACCTGATTGAAAAAGCGATCACTACTCCGGCAAGGCTCAATGCAAAGCCGATTGAGAAAAGCCAGAAATAACTCAGGCGCTGAATAATGGATAATCCGATCAAAGGCCCCACCGCCATCGCTAGTGTCATGGACAGGCCATAAATTCCTACCCCTTGTCCTCTTTTTTTTGGTGGCAGCATATCCACTGCAATTGTTGAACCTGTTGTGGATATAATTCCCCACATGAGTCCGTGTGAAAAACGAAGGATGAACATTAGGAAAAATCCTCCCACCCATGGATAAAAATTGATTAACAGGGTCATAACACAAAGCGCTGTAAGATAAATCCATTTTCTGCCATATACATCTATGAAATATCCTGTAAATGGTCGTGTAATTATAGCAGCAACTGAATAGGAGGCAAGCAGGATGCCGGTTTGCAAGCCATTGGTATGAATGTATTTTGTGAAATAAACCGGCAGGGTAGCAAGAAGAAAATAAAATGCAATGGCAATCAGGATGTTAGCTACAAAAAGCCCTGCAAATTCTTTTGTCCAAATTTTATCAGCCATTTTCATTGCACTTCCATTTCAGTGATAAACATCATGCCTTTTAATTAAGAAAATTGTTCATATTTATGAAAAGAGTGCAAAATTACGAATAATTGAAGTTTCAATCAGGATAATAAGATAACCATTTATCTTCATTTATTCATTAGATCAAATTATTATTAAACAATGTTTTACAAAAAAATGCTTAATATTTTCTTTATATATAATTTTTTTTTATGTTTGTATGGGTAAACCATCTTTTTGTATTTCATTTGAAAATTAAAAAATTAAATTACAATGTGTTATGCAAAGAATTCTCATTTCTATTTTTATACTGTTTTCAGCCGGGCTTTACGCTCAGCAGGAATTTGACAGGACCATCAGTCATGACGGTTTAATCCGGGAATATCATCTTTATATACCGGCCATTTATCATGGCAATGTTGCAGTGCCCCTCTTATTCAATTTGCATGGGATGGGTTCCAATAATCTGCAGCAGGGCGTTTATGCCTATTTTAACGATATTGCTGATACGGCAAATTTTATCATTTGCCTGCCTAACGGAACATATATTGATTCGAGTACCCGCTTCTGGAATGCAGGTTTTACTTCATACGCCGTTGACGATATTGGCTTCCTGATGGCTTTGGCCGATACACTTTATAAACAGTATAATATAGATCCGTCACGAGTTTATTTTACGGGCATGTCGAACGGAGGTTTTATGTCGCATACTATTGCCTGTACCTGCTCCGATAAGGTGGCTGCCGTCGCTTCCGTTGCAGGATGTATGTCAATATCGCAGTATAACTCCTGTTCACCTGTAAGGCCTGTGCCCGTCATGGAAATTCATGGTGACGCCGATAACATCGTTCCTTTTTACGGCAATGCTATCAACTATCTTGGATTTTCATTAGCTATTGTACCTACAGATACTTTAATCAAGAGTTGGAAAAATCATAATTCATGCACAGGAAATCCTGTAGTAACAGCGTTGCCTGATATCAATTCAGGTGATGGAAGCACGGCTACCCGCTATGATTTTACCTGCCAGTCAGGGACTTCTGTTGTATTGTATAAAATAGCAGGAGGTGGTCATACCTGGCCCGGAGCATTTGCCATGCCTGCAAATGGCACTACAAACAGGGACTTTAATGCGTGTATTGAAATATGGAAATTCCTGCGCCAGTATAGAAACCTTCAATCGGTGATCGGAATTGAAGTCGAAAAAAATACCGGAGCGGTTATTTATCCTAATCCCTGCAGCAACTTTGTTCAGGTCAGCTTTGGAAAGGGAAGCAGCGGCAATTTCTTCGTTCTGACCAATAGGGACGGGGAAGCGGTGCGTTGCGGATACATTGAAAATAATGGGCAAATTTTCACTGGTGATTTACCGCAAGGTCTGTATATTCTTACGTTACCTACTGATAAGGTCCTATTGCATTATAAAATTCTAAAATTTTAGAAAAGGCAACGCAACATTTTCAACACCTTGGCCATCCGCTATTATGCGAGCCATGTAGAATCCCGGTTTCAGGGTTCCGACAGGGATTAAATAATCACCGCTTCTGCAGGGATATATAAAAATTTGTTCACCGGTTTGATTGTAAATAACCACTTTAATAGGTTCCTGATCATATCCCGATATTTGTATGAAATCACCTGCCGGGTTGGGGAAAAGCTGTATCACCTTTTTGCCGTAAAAATCATTAATGGATCCTATACTGCCGCAATACACTTCCTTAACTGAAGAAACAACAGGGGTACCTGTGTAATTAACTGATGCCACCAGTGGAGTGGCCGGAATTACCGCGATGGTTTGTGACTGCAGGGTAAGAGTTCTGTGGACATTGGTCAGGTTAAAAGTGACATCGTTGCATAGCCCGTTACCGTTTACATCCACCACTGCCATCACACACCCTTCATTATAACCGTAACCGGCATGTATGGTTGTATTGCCCTGTTGAACAACCCCTCTGAATTCAACACTTTTATTACTTAATGAAGAATTTCCCTCTGCCATTTTTTTCCAGACCACACTTCCGCTACCCGAAAGGTTTATAAGCGCAGCATAAAATTGATCATTATCATCCACAATACTTCCGTTAACCACGATGTTATTGCCGTTATTGACAGCAGTAATATCCCAGAGTACGAATTGTTTATATGTAACGGTGAGTTCGTTAAATGAAAGGAGGCTGAAAAGAGAATTGTATATGGCAATGAATTCGGTTTTGTTGTTATTACTGCTGTTGTAATTGCCCAGTATTGCATAATCTCCTGTACTGTTAAGCTTGATAATGCGTGTCGGAAGGATCTGCATCCCATCATATGTATATGCAGAATGGGCAAGTACATTGCCGGATACATCAAGTTTAATGGTAAGTAATGAATTGACATTATATCCTGAAGAAACAATGTAATTATTGCCGTCAGGAATAATACTCCAGCATGTAATCACACCTGAGGCAAGCGGATAATAATATTGGTTTTGCCATTCCATATTACCGTTGCTGTTACATTTGATAATATAATTGGATAAGGTACATTGCCCCCCTCCGAATAGGAATCCGTTGTCAGTACCTGCCGCTTTTGAAAGAGCAATAGAATTCATATTTCCAGATGCCAGGTAGTACTTTTTTTGCCATAAAATATTTCCTGTACTGCTGAATTTGACAATCAGGGTGGACCCTGTATTTTCCTGTGAAGCTGTCATGTAGAAAAAATTACCATCGTTGGCTTCCACAATGGATTGTGGATATCCTGTAATGTTGGCATCGGTAAATTTATATTTCCAGATTTTATTAAACTGATTATCCCAACGAATTATCTGTGGTTTATATAAGCTATCGTAACCCGTTGTAATGTATCCGCCTGAACTCAGTTTTTCAATATGATCTATAGCTCCGTGCTCAGCCACTTTTACATATGCTGTGGTTTGAGCTGAGATACTGAAAGATATTAATAAGATAATGGCAGAAAATAGTATATTTTTCATTAATATGATAAATTATTCAATGTAATGGCAAATTTACAACCGATTTTAATATACAAGGCACAAAATAAATAAATACCGGGAATAGATCATAATCTCATATATGTTCAGATAATGGGAGCAGATTATTTCCTGAAATATGCCGGTTTATTCAAAAAGAAGTATTCTGAATGCATCTGAGTGATTAAGGAAAAATATTTGCTTTTTGAGCTAAAGTTTTGTATATTAGCAACAACAAAATTTTATTTTGTCTATTTATTAATAAAAGGAGGCAATTATGAAAAAAAATATTCTATTTATTTCTATTTTGCTTTTATGGTATTTTCATTCGAATGCTGCTGATGGAGATTTCAGGACCAAAGCCAGCGGGAACTGGAATTCAGTATCAACCTGGCAGCGGCACAACGGGTCCACGTGGGTCGATGCAACATACACACCGTCATATACAGATCAGGATATCACCATTCTGGCAGGGTATTCAGTTACTATAACTGATCCGGTCACTGTTGATCAGGTGAATGTGAAAGGTACTCTTACATTAAATTCAGGTGTAACACTTACTGTAAACGATGGGACAGGAACAGATATTTCAGTCAGCAACACTTCTTCAAATTATTCTAATTTCTATGTTTATGGTATTATTATCAACCAGGGTACGGTATCGAAAACATACGGAACCATTTATTATTATAATAATTCTGTGTATAAGCATGCTCAAAACGGTGGGAGTGTCGAAGATGCCGTGTGGTCGACTAATTCTACATGCGAAATTACAGGTATTACTACAAGTAATGTAACTAACCTTGATCAGTCCTTCGGTAATTTTACCTGGAACTGCCCAAGCCAGACAGCTATATTAAATCTTCCTACCTTTGGAGTTATCTATGGAAACTTCACATTGACCACTACAGGTAGCGGTGGTATTAAGCTTTCTGAATCTGTTGATGTTTCTGTGACCGTATATGGGGATTATATCCAGACAAATGGCAACTTTTACCCATCAGGTAGTTCTGCGAATGATATTTTTTATTTGTATGGTAACTTTTCATTATCTGGAGGTTTTATTTCCAGTCCCGGATCAGGGAGCTGTACTTTTAATTTTTGCAATTCTACACCATCAGGTGGTGCTCAGACATATTCCAAGACAGGTGGAAGCTATTACCAAAAAGTTCACTTCGTGATTTCCAATAATGCAATTCTTGATATGGGGAACTCTATTATTGATAACACAAGTTCAGGTAATTTCACCATCTATAGCGGATGTGGTTTGAAAACAACAAATGCCAATGGTATAACAGCCAGCGGATCATCAGGTTGTATACAGCTGACAGGGACCAGGTCTTACGACCCGGGTTCACATTACACTTTTTATGCAAACGGCAATCAGGCCTCAGGGTATGAATTTTCTAGTGCTGTAACAGGATCAGTAACTGTCGGATCTGCAGCAAATACTACTAATCTGACAGTTTCCAGCCCGACTCAGATTGATGGTTCGTTTATCATAATAAAAGGAACTGTGGCAAATTCAAATCTCAGTTATGGTTCTTCCGGTACGCTTGAATACCATGGTGTTACATCTCAGACAATGGGGAACAATGAATGGCCATCGTCTGTGGTCCCTAACCTGAAAATAAACAATTCATCCGGAGTTATAATGAATACAGGCAAAATGGTTTCTTCAACTCTGTACCTTAGTTCCGGGGCATTATCTATTGGAGGAAATACACTGACACTGAACGGATCTGTTAATACTACTTCCGGAAGTTTAACAGGGGGGCTGACTTCAAATCTTATAATGGGCGGAAGCATTTCCTCCAATTTGCCCGGCGTGACAGGCGGGCTCAATAATCTGACCATTAATCGTTCAGGATACATTATAAGCCTTACCGGTACGATTAATGTTAACGGAACAATGACCATGACTGCCGGAACTTTTTCATTAAGTGGAGGTACCTTAACATATGGCAGTTCAGGTATTTTGAAATATAATGGTTCAGGCACAGCGCAGACTGGTTCTGATGCGGAATTCCCAACGGGCAGCGGTCCCTACAGCCTTTATATAGACAATTCATCAGGTGTATACCTGCATGCAGAAAGAACGATAAACGGAACTTTGACACTGAACAACGGGACATTATTTATCGGGGCAAATACTCTCACAATCAATGGGTCTGTTGTGAAGAATTCGGGCAGCCTTACGGGTGGTAGTTCTTCAAGTATTGCATTTGGAGAAAATGGCTCAGGTACTATTCTACCCGGGATATCAGGTGGACTCCTTAATCTGTCTGTTAACCGGTCAGGGGGTGTTCAGGTTACGGGGGCTGTCACCGTCAGTGGGACTCTTACACTTACCAGTGGGACTCTTACATCTGGAGGCGGAACAATTGCATTTGGCTCAAACGGTATATTACAGTATGATGGAAGCACTACCCAAACAACATCCGACGTCGAATTTCCTTCCGTCAGCGGACCAAAGCAACTTATTTCGAACAACATTAACGGTCTGATATTGCATGCCGGCAGAACATTATACGGAACGTTAAGTCTTCAGAGAGGCAATTTCGACTTAAACGGAAAGAATATTACACTATATGATATTATTTCTGTATCAACCGGCACTATTTCCGGGAGTCCGACTTCAGGGATTGATTTTGAAGGATCAGCACCATCAACTTCAATACCAAATGGAATTACACTTCAGACCCTTACCATTAGCAGGTCAAACGGCATAGCGCTGGGGGGCGCAACTACTATTGAAGGAATACTTAATCTTTCGAGTGGTTCGCTTAGCATTGGAAGTAACACACTAACCATTAATGGTATTATTTCTCAAACAACGGGAGGACTGAGTGGTACATCAGGCAGCAATATCGTTTACAGCAGTCCCGGTGCTGCCACTATTTTACCCGGAACAAATGTAGGTAAGCTCACAATAAACAGACTAAACGGGGTAAGTATGACTGGAAGTGTCACTGTTCAAAATGCACTGAATATTATATCAGGTAACCTGAGTATCGGCAGCAATACACTCACTATAAATGGAAATGTAACTGGAACATCCCTTACCGGTGGAAGTACTTCGAACCTCTATGTTGGCGGCGGTTTCATAGCACCTAATATTACTGTTCCTGCCATTGCCCTTGGCAATTTTTCACTGAACAGGGCAAATGGTATTACCCTTGGTGGAAATATGGATATATATGGAAATGTAACAATCACCAACGGCAGTATAACACCAGGCGGATATCAGCTGGTTTATCATGGATTGAATATGCTGACATATAATGGCCTGGCAATGCAGACCACTTCCGATCCAGAGTTTCCAGGCACCAATGGTCCGGCTTCACTTACAATTGCTAATCTTTCAGGAGTTAACCTGCATGCAGGCAGGAATTTAAACGGAACCCTCATGCTTACCAATGGTACTTTTACAATAAATGCAAATACCTTGACTTTATCCGGAAGTGCTCCTGTTAGAATCAGCGGAACCGTTAATGCAAGTAATGCGGGTGCTACAATAGCTTTCGCCAACGCTGGTCCTGTGAGACTTCCCGCAGCGATGTTCGCCGGAAATATAAATAATTTAACGATAAGCGGAACCGGAGGGATAACTTCTGCAGGAGATATTACTGTAGACGGTTTATTATACCTGCAAAGTACAAACCCATCACCAGGTAAAGGATCACTGGATATGTGGGATGGATCAGCCGTTAAAACACTTACCATGGGCATTTCATCAACTATTGCCGGGCCTGGTGATGTTTCCGGAATCGTAAAACGAACTTCTTTCTCAGCCGGGTTACCATACTCTTTTGGAAACCAATTTACAACAGTTACTTTAGGTTCAGGGGGAACATTACCGAGGGAACTCCAGGTAAAAATTACTATTGGATCAGTTCCCCCCTGGAAACCTTCTGCGATAAACAGGATCTATGAATTTATACAAGCCGGAGGAAGTAATTGCAATGCCTATGTTAAAATACACTATCTGGATACTGAGCTTGGTGGTAACTCTGAGAATGAATTAGTCGGGTGGAGAGCACAATTGCATCCTTTAGTGATGGTGGAAAAAGGTCGCACTGATAATAATACCACAGATAATTGGGTGTCACTCCCTTCTTCTGATATTTCGGGCTGGGCTACAATTTTTGGCGAAGCTGAATATACCTTAGCCAAATCTGATACCCTTATCTGGAATGGCTCCCGAAGCACATTATGGACGACACCTGAAAACTGGACACCATCCGGTGCCCCCGATAATAACTCAGTGGTTATTATCCCTGATGCCTTTTCAACAGCGAATTCCCCTGCATTATCCGCTTTTTCTGTTGTAAAGGATTTAACGGTTAATTCAGGTGGCCGGCTGACAATAAATTCAAATGGTAAGCTGACAATAGATAATATCCTGGTTAACAATGCAGGAATTGCAGGAATAGATATTAAATCAGATGCCACCGGTTACGGTTCTCTTTTACATCATAATAACACTGTATCGGCAACAGTTGAACGCTACATTGCAGATACCACATGGAATCTGATTTCGTCACCTTTTGAACAGGGTGATGGCGCAAGATCAGGATTACTTGTTCCTTCAGGCGGGAGTGCTTATTTACGCCCGTATATTGATGGAACCGGATGGGGTAGTTATATTACAGCTCTTGATTTTCAGTTTGTACCGTTGCATGGCTATGCAATATGGCTTACGTGTGCGAATACAATCGCTTTCTCTGGTTTACTCAATAATGGAGATCTGAGTAACCCATTAATTAACGGAACCAACAACTGGAACCTTGTGGGGAATCCTTATCCTTCCTCCCTTGACTGGGAACTCGTTGAACGGTATAATACATCAGCATCTATGTATCTGTGGGATAATGACTATGCCGGTTCAAATAACGGAAACTATAAAACATATAATGCACTCAGCCATGTTGGAGTACCTTCATCCACAACAAAGAACATACCTGTTTTTCAGGGTTTCTTTGTTCAGGCAACAGATATATCTGCATCATTAACTTTTAGAAACAGTGCCCGTCTGCATAGTGATCAACCATTCTATAAAGACCTTACTGATCCTACCCAGGTATTGGTCCGTTTGAAAATTACCGATATGCAGAACCGCTCCGATGAACTGCTTGTATGCAGAAATCAGCATGCAACGAATGAATTTGATGATTTTGATTCAAGAAAGATGCATGCAGAAAGCAATGTACCTGAAATTTTCACCGCATCTCAAAATGAGCAAATGGTTATTAATACTATCCGGGATTTGCCTGCAATTGTTCCTTTAAATATTAAAGTATCTCAATCCGGTACATATACTCTTAAGGCATTTGACTTAGCCTCAGATGACAATACAATAATCGGGCTTGAAGATATTCAGACCGGAAGTGTGACAAATTTGCATAACAATGGCGAGTATACTCTTGATTTATCTCAGGACGAAAACAATGGCCGTTTCTTTCTTCATTTTGGCAGTATGAACAGCATTAGTGATAATGAAAATAATTCATTATATACACTTGTACGCGATAATCAGATTTATTTATTTTCTTCAGACTGGACTCAAATTGAACAGGTACATATTTATGATATCACCGGAAGAGAAATATTGACACAACAGAATGGATCATCATATTGCCTGCTAAATATGACGGGGGTAAGCAAAGGTGTTTATATAATTAAAGCAATGATAGGAAAAGTGACATTAACAAAAAAAATAACCCTTTATTAAAGCATAAAATATGAATCATATGATTATTAAGAAAGCAGCTTTGTTATTAAGTATGGTTTTAATTCCGGTAATATTTGCACTGGCCGAAGGGCCGGGTGGTCCCGGCAGTGGCCCGAACGGCAACGGGAGTCCTTCAGGAAATGGTGGTATCCCTGTCGGAGGGAATGCACCTGTCGGATCCGGAATTGTAGTTATGGTGTTATCTGCTTGTGCTTATGGACTTACAAAAAATCACAGCATGAGAAATAAGAAAGATTAATTTCTTTCTTATAACCATTTCTGCGTTTGAGGAAAGTTAATATAATCGTCGGATGTGTGGTCTTAGCAATCTGCAACTTCACCAAGAGACGGTATTTCAATATTCGAAAAATGGTTTTCAACCAGGATTTCACGATACTTTTCCTGAACCTCTTTTTCTCCGTGAACAAGGAACATTTTGCGGATTGTTTTTTTATCCTGACAACTTAAGTAAACGATCATTTCCGCATAGTCGCCATGAGCACTGTATGCTTCCAGTGTTTCTATGTCAGCCCTTACTTCATACCTTTGTCCGTAGATGGAAACAGATTGATCTCCTCTTTTTATTCTGGCACCTAAAGTAGTCGGAGCACAATATCCTACAATCAGCACTGTATTCCTTTTATTGGAAATACTATTAGCTAAATGATGTTTTACACGACCTGCTTCCATCATTCCCGATGCAGAAATGATAATACAGGGCTCATCCAAACTGTTCAGCCGTTTTGAATCTTCCCTTGACCTGATATAAAAGAGATTGTTAAAACCAAATGGATCCGGGTCCTGTTCCATATGTTCCAGCATTTCTTCGTTAAAACTTTCGGGATGCATCCTCATAATGTTCGTGGCATTTATCGACAAGGGGCTGTCGACGTATACATTTATTTTAGGCAGCCAGCCTTTGTCAAAAAGAAGATTCAGTGTGTAAACAATTTCCTGGGTTCTGCCAACACTGAATGATGGAATGATCAACTTGCCTTTCTTCCTTATACAGGTATTTATAATGACTTCGAGTAATTTTTTCTCGGCATTTTCCCTTATGTCGTGAAGGCGGTCGCCATAGGTGGATTCAGTTATAATATAATCTGCCTGTGGAAAAGCCTGAGGAGTTTTTAAGATGAGGTTTTTCTGTTTGCCGATATCGCCGGTGTAGCAAAGCCGTTTTATTTCGTCTTTTTCAGTGATGGTCAGGTTGACTGCCGAACTACCCAGAATATGACCGGTATCGGTGAATATCAGGTTAATATTTTTATTGATACGGAATAAAAAGTTATAGCTGATACTTACAAAGTATTTCATGCTTTCTTCAGCATCTTTTATAGAAAATAAAGGTTCAGTTGGAGGCAGTCCCTGTGCCTGCCTTTTTCTGTTGAAATGACGGGTGTCTTCTTCCTGTATCCTGCCCGCGTCAGCAAGCATGATAGCACAAAGGTCGCGGGTGGCATGGGTGCATATGATCGTTGCGTTGAACCCATTTTTGACGATATAGGGTATTAAGCCTGAATGGTCAATATGGGCATGAGAAAGCACCAGGTAATCAATTTCTTTTGGATCGAAGCCCAGCTGACGGTTCATCTCATCTGTTTCCAGGCCTTTGCCCTGATACATACCGCAGTCCAGCAGTATTTTGAATCCATCATCAGTCGTAATTAAATGTTTGCTGCCTGTTACTTCCTGTGCAGCACCCAGAAATTGTATTTTCATGTGAATAATAGTTATTTATTGATAGAAAAATAATATTTACCTGCGTTTTTTGTTTATTTCAAATTCAGGACTCAATTTTTTTTCAGGTTTTTTAATAATAATAATAAAATCAAATTTAACATCTGCACCAGTCCCTGATTTTACTGTAAAAGTATCTTCTTTTTTACTGGCAATAAATAATCCTGTGTATTCATCAAGGGGAGTCAAGATCACATAATAGAGATCCGTATCGGTTTTTACCGTTAATGGTATTTCGCACTGGCCATTGATCAACTGTTGTGTTCCTGCTTTCAGAATATCATATTTTTCAATGGATTGAGATTGAGCGTAAGAAGTCAGAAATATGACGGTAAAAATGCATATTAAAAATATTTTTTTCCTCATACCTAAAATTTCAATTTAATAAATTCAATATTAATATATTAGACAATGTTAATTCCTTAATACATAAATGATCATTACACTTTCAGCTGCCTGCGTGGAGTTCCCGCCGATATATATGGTGTTTCCTCCATAAAGCCGCAGCGCCCTCACGTCGAATGTATAATCCCCGTTGGAAGGAATAGTATAGCGCGCTATGGCTGAATAGTTTGCCCAGCCTACATAATTTGAACCTGAATAATCCAGGCTGAATCTCACATATCCTCCTACCTGGACCATTACACCATTTGCAAAAACGGCAACATCAATAACATTCCAGTCAGATCCATCCATATACGCGTTGCCTGCATATGAAATCATTAACCTGTCACCTGCAAGCAAACCGTTAATGGTTATTGCTTCGCCGGGTATGGAGGTAAAGGTTCCGGAAGTAATGGCCAGTGCACTTGTGCTTTCAACACTGTATATATTATCAGGAGTAACTGCACTGATCCATGTTGGAGCAATATTAGGCCCGTTGGATTTTAATAATTTACCGACAGTCCCGGGATTTCCGGCAGGCATTATGGCATTGGAAAATTGGAGGTTTCCGGTAATATCGAGTTTTTGTGCCGGGGTGATATTTCCTATACCGACGTTGCCTCCCATGATAGCTGTTCGGGCAGAGCCATAGAGAAGTAAATTATCGTCAATATCCTCTTCGAGATAAACATAATTGGCGTCTCCTAAATTTAACCTAGAACCCGAACCGAAAGAACCCGTCCCGATTAGTCTGAGAACATAATTATCGACCCCATTAATTGTCAGCTTGTGTGTTGGAGCCGTATTATTAATACCCACTCTTGTACCATTATCAAAGATCTGGCTGCATACTGCAAAAATGCCATCAGATTTCATTAAAATATTTGGAGATGAGCATCCTATCGGGCCGGTTGGTCCTGTAGCACCGTTAGTTCCATTCATTCCTGCCGGGCCTGTGTCACCTGCCGGGCCGGCAGCACCTGTAGGACCAGTTATGCCCTGCAGCCCCTGGCTCCCTGCGGGTCCTGTCGGACCCACATTTCCTTGAATCCCCTGATTACCGGTGGCTCCTGTTGGGCCGATATTACCCTGGATTCCCTGATCACCTGTAGCGCCGGTGGGGCCGATAGCGCCAGTAGGGCCGGTATTGCCCTGCAGACCCTGGTTTCCTGTTGGACCGGCAGGTCCTGTGTTACCCTGTATTCCCTGGTCTCCAGTGGCGCCGGTTGGACCCGTGGGACCTGCAATTCCCTGTATTCCCTGATTTCCTGTGGCGCCGGTCTCACCTGTAATCCCCTGGATACCTGTGGCACCGGTTTCACCTGTAATTCCCTGGATACCCGTAGCACCGGTAGGTCCAGTAAAACCCTGTAAACCCATATTACCAGTAGCACCCGTATTGCCCTGCATTCCCTGTATGCCGGTGGCTCCGGTACTTCCGGTATTCCCGGTATTCCCGGTTGCCCCTGTCCTGCCCGTAATGCCATTAGAACCTGTATTCCCTGTGATTCCTGTAGCACCAGTCACACCCGGTGTGCCGGCCTGACCTGTTGTACCTGTAGGGCCTGTTTGCCCCGCCGGGCCTGAAGGACCTGTCATACCAAGTGCACCTGTATTACCGTTGGAACCGGAAATTCCCCGTGGTCCCGTCGGGCCTGTTGCTCCTGTCGGACCCGAAATACCTGTTATTCCACCCCGGCATAAAGATACCCAGGAGTTTATTGGCGATTTGTAAAAGAAAAAGCACATGGAGTCAGTATCATAAACCATGAGTCCGTTAGCCGGAAGACTTATATTCAGCCTTTGAGCGGTAGTAAGTCTGGGAACAAGAATACCTTTACTATGAGAAACAATATCAAGAGCGGCTGAAGAATCAGGCAATGCACCGTCAGAGTTTATTCCAACATTTTGCTGAGCAGATATATGATTTAAAATAAACAGAAATAGGATCGATATAAAACTTAATCTGATGATTTTTATGCTCATACGGTTAAATTCCGGAATTACAGTTTTAATTAAACAATTATTTAGTATACAAGTGAATGATAATAAGATTGAGAAAATCAATTTTATTTAATAAGTTAACTCAAAGATATGAATTATGATGCTGTTCTCAAAGAACTATTCAAAGTTACTTTATATATCTGAATCTGAATAAGGGATAAAACGTAATATTGTATCAATATTAGTGCAACATGATGGAATTTGCCGTAAATCTTTAACAAATGGATTCAGGTGATGAATGATATTTCAGCGATGAAATTAGTTATCGCCTATGCTTATCTTTCCGCTTCCTTTGATAAGCCCCTGTCCATTGTAAATGGAATAAAAATAAGTACCGGGTTTGAAGTTTCCTCTTTCGATGGTAGTTATTGTGCTGTTGATACCACTTATCCTTTTTACTTCAGTGCCCTGAAGCGAATATATTCTCATCTCATAATTAATGATATTTTCTCCGGTATGGAGCTCGAGTGAAGCCAGGCTGCTGAATGGGTTAGGATTAACAGCCACTGAAGTATTGCTCAGGTTTTTTTCTTCTGTAGCAGAACAATCAACCTGTAACGGATTACTTACTCTGATGAAAGATGGGTTAACTGTAATGATGCGGTAATTGCCCCCGTAAGCATGAGCTGTCTGAATGTAACGGGTGCCACCTGTCCAGTTCTCATCTACAATGTAACCACCGCGATTAAGAACAACATTGTGATGTGTATGCCCTATAAGAACAATGTCAACATGATTTGAATCACAGATGTTTACAAAGGTGGTCCTGTTATTCTCGAAAGTACCCTCATCCGGTGGAACAGCATGGGTTGCACTGTCGCTGTAAAGAATACCCGAATTATTTCTGACAGGATGATGCATGACAATGATTTTTCGTTTGTTACCGGCAGCTCTTAGCATTTCTCTCAGCCAATGGCATTGTTCATCCGTGAGTCCGTTTGCCTTTGCTTCAAACGGATTAACACCTTCCCAGAAAGGTCTGTCGCAACCGGAACGAAGAAACAGGATCGCCGCATTGTCTTTGTTAATAACATAATCTTCATCAGGTGATACATTTTCTACATAATAGGTTGGAGTACAAAGAAAAATAGGAGGGACAATAGATTCGAAATATTCATGATTCCCGGGTGTAAAATAGATAGGAATGGTCTGGGCAAGATCAATAAAATAATCACCGGGTAAAGGGTTGATAAAGGGATGCGGATACAAATGCCGTAAAAGTGCCGTGTACATACCGTCAGGTGGGATGTCTCCCACATTCGAAATGTCACCTGAAGCAACAACAAATGCGGGCTTGGGATCCAGACTTTTAAACTTTTTTAAACAGCACCTGAACTCAGAACCATTCAGGTCACAATCACCAATTAACCGGCAGGATTGCCGTCGCCTAAGTGAAGATCGGTAATATGAATGAAAGTGAACTGACTGTATACATTTATACAGGTCAACAGAAGATCGCAAAACAACAGTAATGTTAAAACCCGTATAAGTTTATTCATAATTTAATATTTAATAACTAAATATGAGTCAGCTATACAAAATTATGATAATTAATAGATTATTCATAAATCGTGTTTATAAAAATAATATTTATTTATCATGTGCTAATCTACAACCGGATATAAATGATAAGGAATGTTTTTTCAGGTTATTTTTGAAAAAGCTGGACAGAGTTTATGTATCCTTTTATCACCGGATAATAAATTTTCCTGAAGTGGTGAGTGTTCCTGATTTTACTTTAATAAAATACATTCCGGGAGCATAGCTGTGAGTGCTGAACTGTCTTACCACAGTTCCTTTTTGATTGATATTTTCAGTCCTGGAATATACAAGGTTACCCATTAAATCATAAATGGTGAATACAGAATTACCCGGGAACGGGTTATAATATTCTATAAAAATATACTCCTCTGCAGGGTTTGGATAAAAACGAAGTGAGAGTTTATTTATTGGCTGAGGATTATCGGGTTCATCAATACCTACAAGACCAAACCCATCCAGGCTCAAATTATCAATCCATGCTTTGGAATCCCCCCTTGAATCACTCATCCCCAAAGAAATTGACAAACTTGCACTGTCAGGAACGGCAGTTCCGGGGAAATATATTATATCATTACTGAATGGGGTGTAGTTAAGAATGGCTGTGTCTGAATGGAAATATGAATTTCCTACAGGTACACCGTTTGAAAATAAATACAGGGCAATGGAAAGTGTATCATTATTCTCGGGTATATACTTAGCATAAAAATTAAATGTGCTGTGCCTGCCACCCACGCGAAAAGAAGGTTTGTTATAACCTGATCTGTTATTGGTCCATGACGATACACTTGCCGGTTTATTTGTAAGTGCAATATCATTTTCAAGTATCAGGGCAAAATCACCGGAAACCCTGTCAGTGGTCTTCCGAACCATGTTTGCTGATGTATTCCCGCTCATAAATATTAAATCGGAGGGTATCCACGATTGAGGCTGTTCGATGGTCTGGGAATTCCAGCTTTCAAAATCTAAATTCGGGATATTTATTCCGGATCCGGGCCCTTTAAAAGATATATCATCAATGGTCAGCATGCTTGCAGGATTCATCTCGCTATTAAAAGCATTCGTACTCAGGGCTCCAATGATCAATGAATCAGGTACACTGCTATCAGGGAAAGTTATATGATAACTCTTGCGTTTAAATTCTCCTGCAGAACTTCCTGTAACCGGGGCCATGAGCTGGTTAATAAAGTCACCGTTAAGTTTGAATGCGGCCATCACCCAGGCAGTATCACCTGTAGCAACATCATATTTTGCATAAAAGACAAGACTATCGGGTCTTGCAGCAAAAGGAAATCCTCCGGTGACTTCATTTTTTGTCATATCACCGCTTATTGCTACAGATTCTTTTAGTTCTAAGGCAGATGATCCGTTGTACGAAGGGACTTTTCTGGTGATTCCTATAATGGTGTACCAATTGGAAGGGATGTCCACCTGTATTGAATTCCAGTATTCAAAATTACAATTTGGGATAACACAGTCGGCAGTATAAAGTTTGCGTATCCGGCTATAGTACTTTACCGAGCCATTAACGGCTTTTACCCTGTAATAATAAAAAGTGTTGGGAAGCAAACCCGTTACTGAGGCAGAAACAAGGTGTTTCAGTGAATCATTGATACTCTCAGGCACTGCTGCTATGGTATTCCCTAATACAAGAGATGTGTCATACTCAAAACTGACCTGAACAGGAAAATTATAATGATCTATTTTGCCGTTAAACTGTGCTGAGGAGGAGGTGACATTGGTGCAGGGAAGTGACTCAATGTTATTATCAGGCATAAGTGTTGTAAACGAAACAATATTGCCGCAGAAAACTGAGCCCATAACATTTCCTGAAATTCTGTAATAATATTGAGTTGCGGGAGACAACCCTATTGGATTTCCGGTTATAAAATGGGCAGCAGTATCGGAAATTATATTAGGGTATGCCAGAGCTGAAAAGCCCAGTCCCGTTGTGGTTCCATATTCAAATGAGATGAAAGCACTAAGATTCAGACCATGCACATATCCATTTAGAACAGCAGAACTATCAGAAACATTTGTCGGAGCTAGTGTCTGGAAACTTTGATAGAGATTTCCGGAATAAAAAGACAACGAATTGCTGTAAAATATCCCCTGGCTTGTTGTTGCTTTTAACCTGCAATTGTAAAAAGTGTTCGGCTGAAGTGAACTGATATTTGCCTGCAGGGTATGCTGCAATGTGTCATTTACAGTAGGGGGGGATGCTGCAATTGTAACAATATTCTGCCACATATCATTGGAATATTCAAAATCAAAAGTTACAGGAAACCGAAAATGATCTATCGTTGCATTTAAAGTTGCAGATGATTGAGTAACGTTGGTAGCTTCAAGCATTTGGAAAACATCATAAAGAACCCCGTTTAAAAATGAGAATGTGAATCCGCAATAAATTCCCTGCGGTGAAACTCCCTTCAGCCTGTAGTAATAGATTGAAAAGGGTTGTAATGAGTCAATGATACCAGAGATAGCATGCATAGATGTGTCATTCAATGCAGATGGTAAAGCCCTGACTTCTTTTCCGAGTTGATTCGTAGTGCCGTACTCGAAAAATAAATTCATAGGAACTGAAACATGCCGGGCAGTGCCATTCAAAACTGCTGAATCTCCAGGAAGCAAAGTGGCATTTTGTGTGGCAAATGCGGTAAATGGTAAATGTGTAGTGAAACTAAGCGTATCACCATAAATATTTTCTCCTCCCATGAGTGTGGCTACTGCAAAATAATAATATTTTGTATCGGGTAAGAGGTTCGTTTCCATTCTGATAACCGGCGTTAGTGAGTTATTTGTGACAGACACCGGGGAGGAAATTAAACTGCTTGAGAATGTACTGTCGGTAGAATAATAGAATGAATAATTCGCATGCTGACCACGGGTGTTAATATTGGCATGGAATTCAACCTGTGTTGAAGAAAGAATGTATACTTGTCCCGTTTGAACCTGAGTTAATAAAGGATCTCCGTAAACATATAATTTTCCGCCTTTTCCTCCTATTGCACCGAAATGGGTATCATAAAACTTCACTGCTTTGAACGTTTCTGTTCCGGTGAGCCCCTGATCAATAATCATATGTGACCAGTTTAACCCGCCATCTGATGTTTTAAGAACTGTAGCGCTGTCACCGACAATATATCCCTGGACTGTATCAGCAAATGAGATATCGTTCAGTATACCACCTGTTGCATCTCTGATAATCACCCAACTAGTCCCGCCGTCATCCGTTCTGAGAATGGTCCCGAGTCCGCTTGTGCTGCCACCGACGATATAACCTGTGTCGGAATTGATAAAAGTAATGGCATTGAAGTCTCGTATAACCGGAGCGGTTATTGTTGCCCATGAATTCCCGCCGTCAACAGTGGCAAGTATAACACCATGATCACCAACGGCATAACCTTTTATTGTATCGAAAAAATAAACGGACTTCAGCCAGGGGCCCGGATGATCATATACGGTATTCCAGCTGATCCCGCTATTCGTGCTTTTTAAAATGGTCTGAAGGGAGTCGTGGGTCTTATTCCCTCCTGCAACAAAATATCTATTGGGATGGACATATATGATTTTATTAAAATCCCTGTTAACAGGATATGCAGGATATCCCCAGTTATAACCGCCGTCATCCGAATAAATGATTCTGCCGTCGTAACCTGCTCCGAAGCCATGAATTGAATCGGAAAATGCAATGGATTTATTCCAAGACGTCAGGCCATCATGGGAGTTTTCTGTCCAGACAAGCCCATAATTATCGCCTCTGAACATGATCTGTATCGAATCATGGGATTCCCATCCGCCGCCTATAACAATGGTGCCCGGACCTAATAATTCCACCGCATTCACATCAAACCAGGATGTGGGGTTATAATTGTGCCATTGCTGGGCTTGTAATAAATTGCTGACACACAAAAGTGTGAAAATAACACTGAAAAACAGATTTTTTCTCATCGCTTAGTTATTGACGTATTAACTCACTGAATATGATTTTTGATTAATGATGTTTGAAAATAAAATCGGACTCAGTCATGAAATTTTTTCTCTTACAATTCCCGAATTGATTTATAAGCATATTAGTTTTCGGAAACCATGCATAAAGGTACAAAACATTACTTAAATATACCTGAATGATTGCAAGTTTTATATTCTAATCAGGTAAATATCAAATCAATTCTATCAAAGAGAAACTCGATAGTCTTTGCCATTTAAATTTGTACATTCTTTATAACCCCTTGGTAAACAATAATGTATTTTTCTCGGTTGGTAGATGAACCTGCATGGCGAAGCCTATAGAGCAACTCATTACAGAATGAAGGATCTGACCATGAAAAGATAAATATTTTACCGAGTTATTGTTTAATAGTAATTTGAGGCTGGAAATGTGAGTGTTGAAATAATTTTGACTTCTTTTGTATTATTTTGTATTTTAGTCCCGGAAATAAATTGAAGTTCAATAGCTATTGGTTTTCAAAATTATATTTTGTTTTTTCTGTTTATTGTTTTTATGAATAATGCATGATAACTTCTCCGGAATATATTTATCCACAATAATAATTTAATTTATGGAGGTACATCATCATCCGGATTTAAGGAAAAAAAACTTCAAAGAGTATATTTTTGAAGGTTTAATGATATTCATGGCTGTTACTCTGGGCTTTTTTGCAGAGAGGCTGAGGGAAAATCTGGCTGAGCATATGAAAGAAAGAGAATTTGTAGCCTCAATGATTGAAGACGCCCAGACGGATATTGCCACTATACAGAAAACGATTACAAAAAATAAAATGCGGGTACTTAAACTGGAAACATTGTCATCCAATTGTTTTCAGTTCAATGACGCAGGAAGCAGTGAGGTTTATTTATACAATGTTATCAGAGACTGCATCAGGCACCCTGATTTTGTCTGTCCTGTTGAAAGGACAATGATACAGCTTAAGAACGCCGGTGGCATGAGGCTCATACAAAAGAAACTTGCCGTTGACAGTCTCGTTTTTTACGACGATGTTACAAAAAAACTGGTGAACCAGCAGGAATATTATGAACGTCAGCTCAATGTGCTGCTGGACGCCACGGAGGAGATATTCAATTTGAAATGCTTTCCTCTTGACTCCCCTGCTATGAAATGGAAAGCCAGCCCTGATTCTCTGTTGTCTGCAAAACTGATCAGCCATGATAAAATGAAGCTGATTGAATATGGCAACAAGGCAAAGATTTTTCAGGGTATAGTCATGTTTTATATAGTGCGGATGGAGGAAACGAAACTACATGCCATCAATCTTATCTGCACCCTGAAGAAGGAATATCATTTAAAGTAGGTAACGCCTGATCTATCCATGCTGCTATCATTATGGTTCAGTTCAAGGCTATCATCGAAGCGCATGAATAAAATAAATTAAAAGAGTAATTGGTTTTTCCTATTGTTGTTTGATTTTTTACCACAAATTAAGGCGCCGAATCAGTAATTCATTTTTGTAAGGTATAGTAATCATTATTATGCTAATCAGAAAAAGCATGGTAAGCAGATATTTGAAAATTTTAAACATTTAATAAAGTTTGTTGTAAACAACTATAAGAAAACATATCGGTTTTTTTAAAAATTGTATTAAATTTGTGACTAATTTGAATATAAAAAGTTCAAATTAAATATTGAAAAACAGGTGTTTGCCAAAATGAGGAGCAAAGACGGTAATATTGTTATATCATGAGCATTTTAATGATTCCCGGCCAATTGTGTTAATTAATTCGGAATATGAATTAAATCAGTATTTTGGATGAATGAATTGATGATCATATGGCTTAATATTAAAAAACATATTGGTAATGATGCGAGGTTATTCATCATCATTTTTCTTTTATTGATTGCCCCGGTTTTGCATGCCCAGATTCAGGTAAATATTCAGACCTCGGTTAATACTTTTTGCAATGGTAATCCATGTCAGTATAGCGGACCGACAATTCTTATCAATGAAGTGATGCTTGCACCTTCTGCAGGGGATGGCTCTATATACGATTCTGATAACACACGGCGGGGCGAATGGATAGAACTCTATAATCCGGATATTTGCAAGTCAATAGATATATCATGTTATTTTCTGGGAAACAATACGCCGGATCCAAGAAATTATGGCGGGGGATTTACGCTGCCACAAGGTACTATCGTCCCGGCAAGAGGTTTTGTTATGGTCAGAGGTGCAAATGCAGCAGCTGTTCCATCCAATTTATTGGTCGAAAATGGGGGGCGAACAGTAGAAATTGTTGTTAACGACGTAAATAAAATATGTTTAGGTGGAGGAAACCGCTTATGGTTTCCCAATGCCGGAGGATGGTTTGCATTCTACGACCGATCAGGGACTGTTCAGGATGCCATCTCCTGGTGCAGTATGACAAACTCCTGCATGACATGCAACCCTTGTATTCCTCCCGCTTCTGGATGCTCATATTCAGGTAATTTATCGTCCTACAATAATATGCCTGCCAACAGGAAGAACTATATTACTTCACTTACTCTCGCAAATTACCTTGGCCAGTCTTTTCACAGGATGCCTGATGGCGGAACATGGGAAAGTACACCTTCAGCTCCTACTTATGGCACATGTAACAGCACATGCATTCCTCCCCCTGTGATCACATGCAACGGGCAGGCTATTGTGACTCCTTCCGGCGGAACGCCGCCTTATTCTTACCTATGGGATGACACACGTGCAACAAGAGATTCTGTTTGCAATGGATTATGCGGAGGAATTTATAATGTTACCATAACGGATAACAATGGAGTTTCAACTATCAGGCAGGTAGTTATAAATGATTATGTACCTGTGGTTAATCTTAAAAGTTTTGCTCCTGTTTGCATAGATCATGCTCCTTTTACCCTCAATGGAGGAACACCGGCAGGGGGAACGTATTCAGGTACTGGTGTTTCCGGTTCAATATTTGATCCATCGTTAGCGGGAGTAGGTAGGCATGTTATCCGTTATGATTATAGTGACAGTTTGAGTTGCCACAACTATGATACGTCAAGCATTGTAGTAAACCCTGTGCCGGTTATCAGCAGGATAGATTCTCAAACAGTATGTTCGGGAAGTGCAACTGCTGCGGTGACTCTTGTTTCAACTCCTGCAGGTGCAAGATTCACCTGGACTTCTTCAGCAACAACGGGAATATCAGGTAACATTACCAGCGGAACAGGAAATATTCCTTCGCATACCCTCATTACCACTTCTGCTACGCCCGGAAGGGTTACATATACCATTACTGCCACATTAAATAATTGTGCAGGTGCAGTTACTACTTTTGTAGTTATTGTAAAACCAAAACCTACAGTGAGTTATATTAGTCCGCAAACTATTTGTTCTGGCGATTCTACTACGGCGGTTACTCTTTTATCAGTCCCAGTTGGAGCAAGCTTTGCCTGGGTGTCCTCTGCCACATCGGGTGTAAGTGGAAATATAACCGGTGGCACAGGAAATATTCCGGCCCAGGTTCTGAGCACCACGGCTATATCAGCAGGAACTGTAATTTATACTATAGCTCCTACGTTAAATAATTGCACCGGGAACACCAGAACATTTGCTGTTACTGTCAACCCAAATCCTTTCGTAAACGTGATTGCTCCGCAAACTGTTTGTTCCGGGAGTTCGACAACAGCAGTTACTCTTTCTTCGGTACCCATGGGGGCAAGCTATGTATGGACCTCTTCGGCTAATGCAGGAATAACAGGTAACACTGCTAGCGGTTCCGGGAATATACCTTCGCAACTATTGACCAATACAGCTGCAACGCCGGGAACGGTAACATATACTATAACTCCGACTCTGAATAACTGTTCAGGGGCAACCTCTGTATTTTTAGTTACTGTAAATCCAAAACCCGCAGTTAATGCCATTACTCCTCAAACAGTTTGTTCCGGCGGATCCACATCGGCAGTAACTCTTGTTTCAACACCACCGGGAGCCAGCTACACCTGGACATCATCGGCAACAACCGGAATAACAGGAAATACGGCAAGCGGATCGGGGAATATTCCTGTCCAGACTCTGACTACTACAGCTATCTCAATTGGAACAGTTACGTATACGATAACCCCGACCATGTATAATTGTAATGGAGCAACAGCTACCTTTGTTGTAACTGTATATCCAAATCCAAAGATAAATGCAATTACCCCACAAACCGTATGTTCGGGAAGTTCCACCACTGTTGTTAATCTTAGTTCAATACCTGCAGGTGCAACCTATGCATGGACATCCTCAGCTACAGCGGGCATTACCGGTAACACGACCAGCGGAACCGGTAATATACCTTCTCAGTTATTAAGCACGACAGACACCGCCGTGGGGACTGTAACCTATACGATAACCCCGACATTAAATAATTGTGCAGGGCTAACCTCAACCTTTACCGTTACCCTTAATCCCCGACCTGCAGTAAATGCAATAGCTTCGCAAACGGTCTGCTCCGGAAACCCTTCAAATGCTGTGCCTCTCGTTTCCACGCCAAGAGGAGCAAGATTTTCATGGACATCTTCTGCAGCATCCGGAATTTCAGGTAACATTACCAGCGGTACTGGAAATATCCCTGCCCAGACCTTAATCACTACAGCCAATCTACCGGGAACCGTAATTTATACCATTACTCCAACATTAAATAATTGTACAGGGAGTACAAATACCTTTATCATTAACGTCAGACCTACAAAAAGAACTGTTCTGAACCCAATAATATGTCAGGGTGAATCCTTTACAACAGGTATACATACCTATACAACCACAGGAATTTATAAAGATACACTTTCAACTTATCTGGGCTGCGATAGTATCATTACAACTAATTTGGTTGTTGGTCAGGTAAAACACATTATTATCGATCCTGTTATTTGTCAGGGAGGGAGTTTTCAGGTGGGAACGCATCATTACTCGGTAAACGGAACATATATTGACACGCTGATAACCTATTTAGGCTGCGATAGCATGGTGACGACAAATTTAACGGTAAATCCTGTACCGGGTATAATTCCGGTTGATTCACAAACTGTATGTTCGGGAAGTCCGACATCTGCAGTAACCCTTGTGTCTTTACCTGCAGGTGCAACCTATACGTGGACATCTTCGGCAACCTCAGGGATATCAGGTTATACAGCAAGCGGTACAGGAGATATCCCTGTTCAGACATTAACCACTACATCAAATTCACCCGGAACTGTGAGATATTCAATTACTCCGACATTAAATAACTGTCCGGGAGCACCTTCTGCTTTTGTAGTCATTGTAAAGCCAAAACCAAGGGTGAATCCAATAACCTCTCAATTTATCTGCTCGGGCGCTTCGACAAATGCCGTTATTATTGCTTCTACTCCACCGGGAGCAAGCTTTTTATGGACTTCCTCAGCTTCATCGGGCGTAACCGGAAATATTTCAAACGGAACAGATACCATTCCTGCTCAAATCCTCAGTTCGACGGTTTCTTCCGTTGGAACAGTAACTTACTCCATCACACCCACATTAAATTCATGTGAAGGATTAGCCAGATCATTTGTAATAACAGTGACTCCTCATATTACTATAAATTCTGTACCCACACAGACCATTTGTTCCGGAAGCAGTACATCAGCAGTCAGACTTACATCCGTACCGGCGGGATCAACATACACATGGACATCATCGGCCAGCACAGGGGTTTCAGGTAATATTCCCAGCGGATCAGGTAATATCCCTTCCCAGAGATTAAGCACAATAGAGACCACTCAGGGAATGGTGACTTACACTATAACCCCGACCCTGAATTACTGTACAGGATCAGTAGCTACCTTTGTTGTCAATATCAATCCTCAGCCTACTGTTGATAGTGTGAGCTCTCAGACTCTTTGCTCGGGGACCTCGACAGCAGCTGTTTTTCTGGCTTCAACACCAGTTGGTGCGAATTTTAACTGGACTTCGACAGCGACTTTCGGTATAACAGGAAATACGGTCAGCGGAACAGGAAATATCCCATCACAAACCTTAAGTACCACTGATACTACTATTGGGACAGTTACTTACACCATTACACCTACACTGAATAATTGTGCCGGACCATCCAGGGTATTGGTTGTCACTGTTAACCCCAATCCGACAGTAAATACGATACCAGGCCAACCTCTTTGTTCGGGAGACTCAACTGTACAAATTACTCCTGTATCAACACCTGCGGGTGCAAGCTTTGAATGGACCTCGTCAGCAACAGCGGGTTTAACGGGTTATTCAACGGGCGGAACCGGAAGTATACCTTCACAGTTGATCAGCAATAATGATACGATTATTGGAACAGTGACCTATACGATAACACCTGCATTAAACAGTTGTATTGGGTCAGCAGGCACACTTATTATTACTGTCAATCCTGTTCCCGCCATAAATGCAATAGATTCACAAACGGTTTGTGCTGAAACCCCGTCGTCTGTTGTGACCCCTGTTTCTGTCCCTATGGGAGCAACCTTTGCATGGACATCATCAGCAACAGCGGGTATAACCGGCAACACAGCAAGCGGTACCGGAAATATTCCTGCAGAAACATTATTTACAACGGCTGTTATGCCGGGAACAGTCACTTATTCAATTACTCCGACTCTGCATAATTGTTCCGGGAGCCCGGCGACTTTTATTATCCATGTGAAACCGGTAAAAAGAACAGTTTTAAGTCCGGTCATCTGTGAGGGAGAATCGTTTTCAACAGGATACAGTAGTTACACAACATCAGGAATTTATAATGACACGCTGGCTACCTGTTTGGGCTGCGACAGCATCATTATAACAGATCTCACGGTAAATCCGGTTTACGTTACAGATAATCAGCAACAGATATGCAATGGACAGGCTTATTATCTCAACTCACACACCTACACTACCGAAGGAACTTATTTTGATACCCTGATGACCATTGCAGGATGCGACTCCGTAATTGTTACACAACTCAAAATAAATCCGGTTTACGATACAAATAATCCGCAGACGATATGCGAAGGAAAAACGTATTCTTTCAACTCACATAACTATACTTCAGCAGGTATATATTATGATACTTTAGCTTCAATAGCAGGATGCGATTCCGTTATTATCACCGAACTTACTGTATATCCGGTATATAGTATGGACAATCCACAATCCATCTGCAGCGGGTATTCTTATTACTTTAATTCACACTTCTATTTTACTGCAGGAACTTATTATGACACACTTGCAACCATCAATGGATGTGACAGTATAATTGTTACCCGGCTTACAGTTAAACCTATTCCGGCCGTTAGTATTGCTGCATCGGCAAATCCGATTTGTGATGGTTCTTCAACACTCCTGATCGCAAGCGGTGCTTCAGACTATGTATGGGGTGATAGTCTGGGTATTTCAGGTATATTATCATTATCACCTTCATCCACAACTACATACACAGTTACGGGGACTTTAAACGGATGTTATAATACGGCAAGTCTTACAGTTATTGTCCATCCCATTCCTCCGGTTAATGTGACGCCTTCCATGGCGAGTATTTGCGAGGGAGATACGGTAGAGCTCCTGGCAAGAGGGGCCGATTCATATCGATGGGATCCTTCCATTGGTTTAAGTTCTTCAACCAGTGCCGGTGTTATTGCAAGGCCTCCTGTTACGACAACATTCCTGTTAACAGGGACTTCCCTGGGATGCTCAAAAACCGTATCAGTGACCATTACCGTGAATCCCAGGCCTATAGCAAATTTTATTGCTGATCCTTATAATGTTTCAATCATCAAACCGGTTGTGCATTTTCAGGACATGTCATCAGGTTCTCCACCGCTCACTTGGTATTGGACTCTGGGTAACGGTTCTACGTCTGATTTTCCTGATTTTTACTGTACATACAGCGATACAGGCCGGTACCGCGTAACATTATGGGTTTATAATCAATACGGTTGTGTTGACTCTGTGCATGATTATGTTATCGTTCACCCAGATTATACTATTTTCATTCCCAATGCCTTTACTCCTAACAATGATATGAAGAATGACCGCTTCCGTGCTTATGGAACGGAAATATCAGAGTTTAATATGAAGATATTCGACCGCTGGGGTGAGCTGATTTTTGAATCGGATAATATCACTAAAGGATGGGATGGAAAATACAAAGGAGAATTATTACCTAAGGGTATATATGTCTATTACATCTATTTTAAGGATGTTACAACCACTGAACATTACCGGAGCGGCAGGGTATCCCTTTTGTAGATTTTTCTTCTGATGATTTGTCAGGTATTATTCAAGAAGCAAATGAAACAGATTATTTAATACCTTCGAATAATTATTAAACCAGGAGAAGAAAGCTCCCTTGTTTTTTTTGGGGTTTTAATTTATTTAATGTGTGATTTTCCGCCAGATTATATCCGAGGGTATAAAGCAACAATATAATTGCTTAACTTTTTCCCTCACCCTTAATCCCAACTCTTCTCAGCAATTCCTTCGAGAAATAGCCTCTGTTCTGAGAAACTTCATCCAGTGCAATTTCCAGCTCTTTGTCGCATGCTTCTTTAAGAACATAACCTTTTACCTTTGCCTGTATCATCTTGGCATAAGAGCCTTCATCTCCAAATATGGACAGTACAAGTACTTTAACGGAAGGATATTCCGTTCTTATAATTTCAGCCGCCTGATATCCATCCATCTGTGGCATGAAGATATCGAGCAAAACAATGTCAGGTAATTTATCTTTGAGTAAGTCCATCAATTCCATACCATTCGATGCTTCGGCTATGACCTCGTACCTGCTAAGAGAGCTGATAAGTTCTATAACTCCCTCCCTGAAAATTTTATGATCGTCGGCAATGATGATTTTTAACATAATCGTTATGTTTTTATTTTAGCATTAAAAGAAAATCCGTTTCCATAACTGCTTATAAATATTGGTGTGGCATCCATGGATTTAACGCGGTTAATGATATTAAACAAACCATTGCCTTTACTCGTTTTCAGCATTGAATCCAGGTCAAAACCACAGCCGTTGTCAGAATACCCGAGTTTAACATTATTATCCGTTTTCCTGATGATAATATTAACCTGAGTTGCATTGGCATGCTTTACACTATTGTTTAACAGCTCTGTAATAATTCTGTACAAGCCCGTTTCAATTGGGGAACTTAATCTGCAGCTCAGATTCGATTTGAATTTTACACTGATATTTTCAATTTTCATCCTATTCAAAAAATCCTCCAAAGCGAGGTTCAGCCCGTGATTTGATAAGATATGGGGACTGAGGTTAAGTGACAGTTCTTTAAGCATAGTGATTGATCCGTCAATAATTTCATTTACCCTGTCAATGAGATGGTCGATATTTTCTTTTGCCTTTTTATTGTGCATTGACATCAGGAACAATTTTATAGTTGCGAGCATAGGTCCGAGCCCGTCATGAAGTTCCTGGGCAAAAACTAACCTTTGCTTATCCTCGCTGTCGATAACAGCCTGCGTGATCATCTGATTGTATTGTTTTTCCCGGGTAATATCCTGGGCAGCACCCCAAAGACCAATAGTTTTACCATCATTGTCAAGTACTGTCTCTCCTCTTACCCACATCCAACCACTGGAACCATCTTCCCTCAATGTTTTCAGTTCCAGTTCGTATGGAATTCCGGTATCTCTTGTCCTGGCTAATGAAGAAGACAAAGTCTCCCAACTTTCAGCGGTAAATAACTTCTGATGTTCGTTATAGGGTGGAGGTGGAAGTGCGGGGTCAAAACCATACATTTTATATAATTCCTCTGTCCACTCAACTTGATCCGTCGCTAAATCTAAATACCAACTGCCTAAATGGGCAATTTGCTGTGCTTTCAATAATTCATTTTCGCTCCTGAGCAGCTTGTCTTTTGCCTGTTTGAGCTCCAATTCGCCTGCTGCTCGAATAGCAATCTGCTTAAGTACTGCTTCGGCATGTGCAGCATTCTTCAGCGGTTTTTGCCCGATAAGGGCAATAAGTCCAATTGCCTTACCGTCAAAACTCCAAAGTGTAGTGCCTATATAACTAACTGCCTTGAGGTCTTGCAAAGCGCAATCGTTAGGAAATAAATTACAAACATTTTCAGGAAAACAACAAATGGTTTTACCAACTACATTACCACAAGGAGTTTCTTTAAGTGCATAAGTTACATTGGTCTCATATTTACCCTCATTGTAAATGGCAAGTGTTTGGGCGGTAAGCCCGTCACCTCTGAGCTGGTCAATACAAACATATTCCATATCAAGAAGGGTAGCAAGGAATTTTGCCAACGATTCAAAGAAATCTCTTCCTGTACCGGGGTGGCCGCATGTCAGCATAAATTCATGAGCCTCTGAAATTAATTTTCGCTCAGTTATATCCTGAAAGGTACCGGTTACTCTGCTGACTTTCCCATCATGATCCTGAGCCCTGCCCACGGCATGTAACCATTTGAGCGTTCCTTTGGCAGTAATAATCTGTAACTCCAAATCGAACATTTTTCCAAACTCAATAGCTTCCTGTACTGCAGCTGAAATTACTGGTTTCGAATTGGGTGCATAAAAGTCTATTGTACCTGCAACCGTTGGTATAAAACTTTCATCAAGATCATGAATACGGTAAACTTCTTTTGTCCATGTCAAGGTTTGATTTATCAGGTCAATTTCCCAACCTCCTACTTTTGCCATTTCGCCGGTTGCATTCAGCAATTGCTCGCTTCGTTTCAGCAATTGTTCTGCCTGTTTTCGCTCAGTGATATCCATTACTGTTACAAAGCATTGTTCAGTATTTCCTAATGCGATGCCGGAAAGAAAAGTATATGTTGGTAATAAGTTGTCTGCTTCGAGTATGATTTCGCATGTTTCTTTTGCGCCGGTTTTAAATATGTCCCTGAGAAAGGTATTGAAGATTGTTTTATAATTTTTGGAAATAAATAAGGCAAACCTACGTTTTTTTAATTCGGAGCGGGCTTTGCCAAGCATTTTAGCTGCTGATAGATTTAACTCTATCATTTCACCTTCCCTGGAAAGTGTAAAATAGCCTGTTGGAGCAAAATCGTATAACTCGGTGTATTTTTCAGCCGCAATGTCCGCGTTTTTTTTAGCAAGTTGAAGCTCTTCGTTCTGCAGTACCAGCTCAATCTGATGGATTTCAAGCTCGTGAATGAGTTTTAACGTATCTGCTTCAGAAAGGAATACATTTGGTTTTACCGGCCTGCTTTCCAATAACTTTTCTGCTCTTTGCCGCAGAAAGTCATCGATTATTTTGTTCCTGTCATTTTTCATGTTTCATTTATTTTTTGCCTATTGCCTTTCTGTTCCCTGATCTGGCATTGTATCATCCTGATTTTATTTACTGAATATACATTGCTGATGAACTCAACATTAATCTTGCGGCCGTCAGCCGTTTCAAGAGGCAGATTTTCATAACGGATATATTCTTTCTGTTGTAAATTCAGAAAATTATTTTTATTGGCAATGATATCTTTCAGAAACCCTATTTCCCAGATTGCTTTTTCAATGAATTGTTCTTTTGAGTATCCCAATAATTCAACCAGAAACGGATTCACATCGGTAATCATTCCGGTTTCCGCATCCAGGATAAGAATCCCGTCTTTACATGTTTCAAATAGCCGGCGGTAGCGGGTTTCAGAAATGGTCAGCGCATCATTGGTTGTTTTTACCTCGATTTCCAGCTTTTTAGCAACGGTTATATTGTTAAAGGTCATAACTATTCCGTCGATGCGGTCGTCGAGGGTACGGTAGGGCATGATCCTCACCGTAAACCATCTGTCATCGTTCGTTGTAATTGCTGTTTCAACAGGAATCAGGGTTTGGAGCACCTGTAATGCCTGCTGATCAATTTCCGGATAGAGCAGGCTGGAAGCCAGTTCAGTAAAGCGCCTGCCGATATCCGTTTTGCGGAGTCTGATGATTTCGGTTATCGAGTCGGTAAACCGGCGTATGTTCAATTCCCTGTCGAGGAACAGGGTAGCAATCTCCGTGCTGTTGAGCAGGTTCTTCATGTCGTTGTTAGCCAGCACGAAATCGCTGATCTTGCTCTGCAGTTCTACATTCACCGTTTGCAGTTCTTCGTTCAGGCTTTGCATCTCCTCTTTTGAGGTGGTGAGTTCCTCGTTGGTCGACTGCAACTCTTCATTGGTTGATTGCAACTCCTCGTTGGTCGATTTCAGTTCTTCCTGCGATGTCTGCATCTCTTCCCGTGTGCTTTGCAAATCTTCATAACTCCGCTGCAGTTTTAGTTCCAAATCCTTTACTCTGCCGGTTGACTTTCTTTTTCCGGTTGACAAATTCACCGGATCAGGTTCAACGGCTGGCACATCGGAAAAAATGACGATGATATTACCTCTTATTAAATCGGGGTTTTCGATACGTTGAATTGTAATATCTATGTACTGGGTTGCCCCGTTAATACCTACTTTAATATTACGGACTATGACCGGGTCAAAGTTTTGCATAGCTTTGCGGAAAGCGTTTGGCAGCACTTCGCGCAATCCTTCGCGTGCCATGGCAAAAATGTTCACATTTGTTTTGCCGGCAGGCGGTTCGAGGTATTTCCCTGTCCGGCCGGTAATGAAGAGGATATCGCCTTTGCCGTTTACCAGCACGCTTGCCGGGGCAAAGCGCTGGAGCATGATCTGTTCAGTAAGGGTCTGAATATTCCCATTAACTTTTACAAGTGGTGTCTCCTTTGGTGCGGCTCTTTTGTTACGGGCAAATGAACTTGGGAAATCAATAAGTTCATGTAAGGCAGGGCTTACTGTACGTTTGAAGAATTTCAACCGGGCATCGATCTCATCAAATCCTTCTTTATGGTTTCCAAGTGTTTCAGCAGTACCAAGCAACATGATCCCGCCCTGGTTCAGGCTGTAATTAAACAGCGTGATCACTTTCTTCTGCAATTCAGGTTCCAGGTATATCAGAAGATTCCTGGATGTGAGTATATCGAGTTTTGTAAAGGGCGGATCTTTAATAACATTCTGAGGTGCAAACACCACCATTTCTCTTATGGTACTGGCCATTCTGTAACCTTCACCTTCCACTTTAAAGAATCGGCTTAACCGTTCAGGCGAAACATCGGCAGCGATGTTTTTCGAAAAATATCCCTTGCGGGCCATCTCAATAGCGTCATGATCGATATCGGTGGCGAAGATCTGTAGTGTCACGTTTCTGTGACGCCTGCTTTTTTCCAGCGCCTCCTGGAATACGATTGCCAGCGAATAGGCCTCTTCGCCGGTTGAGCAGGCTGTTACCCAGGCGCGCAGCACATGTCCGTCGGGCAGGTTAGTCATCAGGTCAGGAAGAATACTTTCTTTCAGCTTTTCCCAGACCTCTGTATCACGGAAAAAGCTGGTAACACCGATGAGCAACTCCTTGAAGAGGATATCAACTTCTTTGGGATTATCCTGCAAATAGCGTACATAGTTCCGGATATTGTCGATCTGGTAGAATGCCCTTGCGCCGTTCAATACGCCGGAATAGAGTAGTTTTTTTATACTGAGAGAAGTCATGCCCCGATTGCTCTCGTAGCAGGATGATAATCTTATCGAGGTTGCTTTGGATTTTACTGTCTAAATCGGGATCTGTTTTAACGACCGGAATATATTTGAGGAAAGCGATCAGTTTGACTGGCAATTCATCGGCTGGTGCAACAACATCCGCAATGACGGCTTCTATGGCGCTGTTGGGCATCCCATCAAATTTTGCTGAGTCAGGATCCTGTACGAGTACAATGCCATTTTTTTCTTTGATTGTTTTCAAGCCCAGGCTGCCATCGGAACCCATACCCGAAAGGATGATGCCGATGCTTTGCTCCTGCCTGTCATCGGCTAATGAACGGAAGAAAATATCAACAGGCAACCGCAGTCCCCTTGTTTCTACCGGATCGAACAGGTGTAATGCGCCATTCAGTATAGAGAGACTCTTATTAGGGGGTATCACATAAACTGAGTTTGGTTTCACCTTGAGGTTGTCAGTAGCCTGGGATACCTTCATAGGGGTGATGCGTTGCAGGAGTTCCGGCATGATGCCCTTGTAGGTGGGATCAAGATGCTGAATTACCACGAATGCCATTCCGTTGTTTTCGGGCATATTGCCAAAGAACTGTTCTAATGCTTCCAGGCCACCTGCAGAGGCACCGATGCCTACAATGGGAAAGTCGATAACTGGAGTTTTTAAAGCTGATGTTCCGGGACTCTCTGCGTATCCAGTGTCCGTTTGATTATGTTTTTTTGTACTTCCCATTTCTGAATGAATATGTTAAAATAGTTGATTAAAGCAAATGAAATGTTGTTAAAATATTTTTAAACATTCCGGAATATTATGATGACAAAGTGGTACTTAATTTCAGCAGAGAAAACACCGATTAATGCAGTAACAGAGCAAATAATTTACTGATATTTAAAACAATTCTCATGTAAAGATAATACAATAAATATTCGATAGCAATTTTATTCATTCATTGTTGTTTGAGTGTTTATTTTAACTTAAATCAGGTTTAACTATGAATTTGGTATACCATAGTTATAAGACCTTTTGGAAAAAATAGAAAAAGGCAATTCAGCAATAAAACGGAATTGTCGGGTATAAACCTGATAGGAATTGATCATGAAGACCTCACTCTTCGTGTGATAATTGTGAGCGGTTTAATCAACTGCTATCCCATTCGTCTGTTGGGGATATTCATTTTAATTAATCATATACTGGTTAACAGGCTGTTAAATACTGTGTCACGCATGATATTTCCACTATCAGGCAGTATACAGTAAATTTTCAATTAAGGAAGCGAAGAAAATCTAAATTTGCAGATGGAAATCATAAGTATATTTTAAGACTTGTAATTATTTTATTAAAATGAATAAAGAGGAAATGAAAATTGCCCTGATCCAGTGTCCGGCCTGGGGCCCGATTCTGCCCCTAGGCATTGCTTCGCTTAAATCATATCTGGTTAAAAATGGATATGATGTAAAATGTTTTGATTTAAATATCTCGTTTTACAATTCCTCGTCGGAACAGGACAAAGAACATCTTTGGGGTTCGCATTGTTACAATCAATGGTCATACGACTATTCTAATAATAAAGAGATCCGGTTCAGTCAGGGGTCAGTTTTTAATGACACACCACTTCCCCTGAGGCAATGGGCAGACGAAATTTTATCCTTTGACCCTTATGTTGTAGGATTTTCAACAAATCTGACCAACAAAGCCACGAGTCTGCTGCTGGCCCGGGAATTAAAAACAATAAAACCTGAGCTTTTTATTACGTTTGGAGGCCCCAGTGCAGCTGAGAATAGTCATGGTTATCTGATACTTAGATCCGGAATACCCGACGTCGTGGTTCATGGAGAAGGGGAAGAAACATTGCTTGAAATAATCAGGGTTCTGGAAAAAGGAGGCGATTTATATTCTATTCCCGGGATAGGTTACTTTAAATATGGAAGTACTGTATGGACTTCAGCACGCCCACCCATACGTGACTTTGACAGTCTGCCTTTCCCCGATTTCAGTGATTTTACACTGAATCAATATCTTCATCCTAATGACATTCCGATTATGGCGTCCAGGGGATGCACACGGAATTGTGTTTATTGCTACGAAACCGTTTTCTGGGAAAAATTTCGTTCACGCAGTGCTAAGAATATCTTTGAGGAAATGACATACAGAGTCGCGCAATATGCTTACCGCTTGCCGGCAAACGGGAATGCTGATGCTGACCATATGCAGCCCACACCTCTAAATTTTATATTCGCAGACTCCCTGATCAATGGAAATCTGAAAGTGCTAAGGGAATTGTGTGATATATTAATAGAGCAGAAATTGATTGCTTTCTGGGGTGGACAGGCAAATATTGACAAACGAATGGATGATGAGTTTTTCCTCAAAATGAAGCAGGCAGGTTGCGTATGGCTTGCTTTTGGTCTGGAAAGCGGATCGCAGAAGGTGCTTGATGACATGGGTAAAAAATTCCTTATCAGGGATGCCGGAACTGTTATTGAATCTGCATACAAAGCCGGTATCTGGGTTACAGTGAACGTGATGGTCGGATTCCCAACAGAAAGCTTTCTTGATTTTATACGGACCGTGGTTTTTTTATTTAAAATCAGAAAATGGATCGTACAGGTAAGCAATGTGACCACCACACAAATTAATTTTGGAACACCCCTTTGGTCAAATGCTAAAGAATATAATGTTACTTTATTAAAAGATGGTTCATGGACTTCACCTGAAACTGGAAATGTAAAGAATCGAAACCGGCGGCAGAAACTTTTACATTGGGCTATGGATCGCTTCAACATTCCGCATCAAAAAATTGCAGAAGATTAGGGTTTCCCGGAAAAGCCAGCGGCACTGACCATCGTTGGCCGGTTTAATTCGACCAGTATTGATTAAACTTAAGTGTTTGTTGTTAAGCCATCTATATTGATAATAATATTATTGGCTATATGTGGTCATGACGTCCTGCTTTTGCAATTTGAAAAGTTTCAGAACTTTAAATGAAAAACAATAATAATATATTTGGCTTAGTAAATAATTATAATTTTCTTTGTTAAAAATTATTAAACTAAAATAAATTTTCATGAAAAAAATGATTCTTTGCATTATAATGTCGCTCACGACATTCGCATTCTCTTTGGTGGCACAGACGAATAAAATGAAAGTAGCCCCAGGATATAAAATTTCGTGGGAACTGAGTATTGGCTATCCTTTTGACATCAACATTATTCAGCTTAAGCCTGATTTTATTTTTGATTGGTCAATGGGAGATGAAAATAAAGGCAAAGTTACGGTGACAAATGAAGGATTAACTGGCGCAAAAAAATTGATTAATGATTTTAACAACGGAGAAACTATCATTTATACAAAAGCTACTACAGTTATAATATCAGAGGCTATTTTTAAAAACCTTAAAGCAGGGAAATCGGTCACAATTAATTCTAATGATACTATTCAGAAACTCACTTTTGTAAATAAAGAGAAAATGAATGTTTTGGTTGACGGCAAAGAAGTTCCTTTCGATGTACTTTATGCTGAGACTGATATTAATCATAAATATTGGATTTGGGATAATGCGGAAACTCCATTTATTTTAAAAATGGACCTTGGCTGGGTCCTTCAGATAAAATCAATTATTACCAAAAAGTAAGACTTAGACATTTTTTAATCAAGTGAATAGGCTTCTTGATATGACAAATAGTCAACCATAGGCGATACCATACTGTTTTTATTTTGAATTTCACCTTTAAGGCTCAAAGAGCGACATTCTGTGATGCATTAAATCTGTAGTAAAAACCACGCAATTTTTCAGGCAAGTTATTTCAGACATTCAGGTCGTTGATTGCTTTATGGATAAGCCAGTGGGCCTGAACACTTTTGACAGGAATAAATTGACCATGAGAACAGGAATCAATTGTTTGTTGTTAAGCCATAAATGTTAGTATTTATATTAGCAGCTATGTGTGGTCAAGACATCTGTCTTTTGCAATCATAGTGTAAATTTCTTACTTTTGATGTATTAATAAATATATTAATTATACCACCAACAACATGAAAAAAATATTTTTTTATTATTGGTTATCAATTGTAGTGTTCGTCGCAATTTCATCATGCAACTCATCGAAAAAAGAAAAAGTCAGCGATGCACTCCTGGACCATATAGATTCTGCAGTTAAACCAGGAACAGATTTCTTCTTATATGCCAATGGCAAATGGTTTAAACAAAATCCTATACCAGCCAGCGAGCAAAGCAATGGTATCTGGCAGTTGATACAGGATACCATCAACGACCAGATCCGTCATGTTTGCGAGTCTTCTGCAGCTATTAAAAATGCTTCTAAAGGCAGCAATAAACAAAAGATAGGCGATTTCTTTTTTACAGGCATGGACAGTACCACTCTTAATAAAAAAGGCATTTCCGATCTTAAAGGTGATCTCGATATAATTGATAACATCAACAATATCAGCGGAATCATTAAGGAGGTATCTTATATTCATACGGTTGCAGGTTCACCTTTGTTTGGGTTTTATGCCGGACAGGATGATAAAAACAGCAGCAAAATTGCTATTTTTATTTCACAAGGGGGGTTAAGTCTTCCCGACCGCAATTATTATTTAGATAACGATGCACGTGCAGTTTCTATCCGTCAGAAATTTGTCATTCATCTCGGAAATATGTTCGTTATCATGGGTTACAGCACCGAAAAAGCTAAGACATATGCTGGAAAAATAATGCAACTGGAATCCACCATGGCTAAAGCATCACGCAAAAGAGAAGATTTGCGGGATCCATGGGCCAATTACAACAAAATGTCCTATAAACAATTCTGCAAATCAACTCCGAATATTGATTGGGAAATTTTTATGAATGAAGCAGGCCTGCATAAAGTTGACACTGTTATTATAGGACAGCCTGAATACCTGAAAGCGGTTAACGGCTTTTTGAAATCATTTCCTATTGACGTTTGGAAAGCATATCTGAAATATCATCTGATAAGGAATCTGGCCAGTTATATGGATGATAAAACCTACATGGAGGCTTTCAATTTCTATTCGACTGTATTACGTGGGATAGAAGTGCCCAAACCACGATGGAAGCGTGTAGTGGAAGAAACTGACGGTTCTCTCGGAGAACTCATCGGACAAGTTTATGTTGATGAATATCTGCCCAAAGGAACTAAAGATAAACTGGTTGAAATAGGTAATGCCATCAAAAAAGTTTTCGCTGAACGCATTAAAGCTCTCGATTGGATGAGTAGTGCTACCAAAGGAAAAGCATTGAATAAACTGAATGCGGTAATAATGAAAGTTGGCTATCCAGATAAATGGAAGGACCTCAGCACCATGCAGATCGATCGTACATCGTTTATAACAAATGTGATGAATGCCAACAAATGGGAATTCAATCATATGATATCAAAATACGGTAGACCTGTTGACCGCACAGAATGGAATATGGAACCTCAGACATATAATGCGTATTATAATCCGTCAAATAATGAAGTTGTAATTCCCGGCTGCAATATTATTGTTCCGGGATATGAAGGCAAAATGGCAGACGATGCGCTTCTGTATTCTATTATAGGCGCCACTTTCGGACACGAGATTACTCATGGATTCGACGATCAGGGATGTAAATACAATGCACAGGGCAACCTTGAAAACTGGTGGACCACTGCAGACAGTGCAAAGTTCTTCGCAAAAACGAAAATGATTGTCAATCAGTACAACAAATGCATTGCTGTAGACAGTCTGCATATCAACGGTGAACTGACACAAGGCGAAAACATTGCCGATTTGGGCGGAATAATAATGGCTTATGAAGCCTTTAAAAAAACTGATCAGTTTAAAAACAATAAAATTATTGCCGGATTAAATCCATTACAACGATTCTTCCTTGGATACGCCTTAGCGTGGATGGTAAACCAGCGTCCCGAAGCTATTGCCAATCAGGTTAAAAGCAATGAACATTCACCTGCCAGATTTCGCGTGAATGGGCCCTTAACCAATATGCCCGAATTTTACGATGCCTTTGGCATTAAAGAAGGTGAACCACTCTGGGTTGCTGACAGTTTAAGGGTTAAAATCTGGTAATTAAGACCCGCAGGAATTTATATTAAAAGAGAATAAAGGAACCATACCTAAATTGAAATATGCAATTAAACATAAATTTTTTGTTATTGTCCATATAATCTGTTCGACGTTTTTTACAGAGTAATTGCACTATGGACAACAGATGTTTTTTATTATACTTTGATTTAGAAGCATATCATATAATAAAATTTAACTAATAGGGTAAAAATTCTTAGTCTAAATACCTACAGAAAAAATCCCGGGGGTTTTTATCAATTTCAAGAAGTTCCCCCAAAAAGACTATTTGGAGGAAAGTAACTTTCAGGAAAAACCCGGTTTCCAATGTGTTGCATTTTTTCAAAGTTATCTGTTTGAAGTCGGATTTCGTAAGTCCTGAAGACTATTTTTTAATATATGATTAATTTTCTGCTAAAAATACGGTTGCCGGTATTAATCACACATATATAAAATCCTTTTTGCAGTCCTTGAGCAGAAAGGTCAAGTTTATGATTTCCGGCTTTATACATGCATTCAGCTAACAAAGCTACCTGTTTTCCTGAAAGGTCGAATAAACGAACCTTAACAAAACGATCCTGATTCATGGTAAACGAAACAGTAGCCTGATCGCTGAGTGGATTAGGATAAACATTAAAATCAAAATTTTCTACATTTGTTAAAGGAGGCTCTTTTACCCCGGAAAGAAACCCATCGAAATTCAGATTGTCAATATAGAGTCTGGAGTTGCCCAATGTCCTGCGTGAGCATGACTGAACACTAATCGTACCACTGTCCGGAACAACTGTATCATTATCAATATATATTATCTGTATAACAAATGGGGTGTAGTCTGTCACCACCGAATTTGACTGAAAACGTCCCCCACCGATTTTAGTGTGATTTTTAAACATCATTATACTCACGCTCATAGTGTCGTTGTTTTCAGGTAAAAATTTATAATAACCTGTTAAAGTTTGGTGCCGGCAATTTACACTAAAACCCGGGCCATTCCAATAATAATTGGTAGATAAAAACCCCGGCATCGCATAGGGTATTATATATGAAGGATAGAGGTAATTCCGGACAAGGGCAGCATAGTTGCCATGTTGTGCATCTTCAGTACGGGAAACAGCTGGATTTTGAGGATGTGAAGGGTCAGGGGTGTACTTGTTATTATACCACCAATTATCGGGTGTGAAAATGGTATTAAAATCCCAGTTTTCAAAGTCATTATTGGGAATGCTTTCTGTTGCACCCGTGAAACGAATATAATCAACTATTAAATAACCACCGGTTCTTAAATGCGACATATGACGGGTATCCGTAGCTGTTAATCCAATAATCAGAGAATCGGCATTACCCGGGACTGTGTATGGGATGGGAAATTTCAGTTCAGTAAAGTTCCCGGAGGAATTTCCATAGATTTTATACCAATTAGATGATATAAAAACACCCTGTTTTTTTAAGAATAATCCTACCAATGCAGTGTCATTAGCTGGTAATGAATAATTAAAGCATCCAATGAGTGTATCCGGGCGGGCATTAAAAGGAATCCCGCCAATAACATTTTGTCCGTCGCTGCTCTCGCCTATTAAAATTACACCGGGTTGTCCATTTACAATGGTGTCATTTTCAATCTTAACAGCATAATCCCCATTGCATGCCGGAGTATATCTGGAAATTCTTCCCATAGCCACATTCCAGCCTTGCGGTTTTGCAAAGGTAATGGGTGTCCACGTTTCAAAATCGAAATTCGGTATTTCAGGATAACCGGTATAAAACATCATATCTTCACCGAATTCCGTGGTAAGCGTGTTTGAACCTTTGATCCTGAAATGATAAGTAGTATTTGGTACCAGTCCTGCAGGCAAGGCGTATACATCTATACTCCCAATATTATAGGCAGAGTCCGGCACAGCATTTATTACATTCCCATAAGCTGTTGTGGTGCCGTATTCAAAAGAAACGGCCGTAGGAATACCTACTGCATCCACTGATCCGTTTAACCTTACTGAATTTGGAGATATGTTGTCTGCAGGTAATGTGATCAGTGGTTGCGCGGTATTAAATAGCATGTTATTCCCGTAAGCTGTCCCTATCGAACTAATGGCTTTTACACGGAAATAGTAAGTTGTGTTTGGCAACAGACCATGAAGCTGATATGAAATATTTACATCAATGTGCCCGGTAACAGAATCGGGCACGGCAGGAACTTCATTGCCAAAATTTGGGGAAATACCATATTTAAAAATATTTGCTGTAGGCATATAGTTTGCATTTACGATCCCGTTCAGTTGTGCCGAACTCACAGTTATATTTGTCGCAGATAAAGTGGATGCCATCGGTGCTCCTGTGGTGAAGAACACATCAGAACCATTAACTGTACCGTTGGAATTCGAGGCCTTAACACAGTAATGATAAGTTGTGTATGGAGTTAACCCGGTGAGGGTACAAGATACATTAAATGGATTCGACCCTGACACAGAATCCGGTATAGCGTCCATTTCACTGCCGTATTGATTGGTCAGACCATACACGAATTTTATTCCAGTAGGAAAGTTGCTGGCTCCAACAATTCCATTCAGTTGTGCAGAACTCATTTCAATGTTTGATGCCTGACAGGTTATTACTGAAGGTATGCCAGTATTAAATGTTTTATCTTCCCCATAACTTGTTCCGACAGAGTTAACAGCCTTAATCCGGTAATGGTACGTTATTCCAGCTGACAGACCGGTCAATATACGGAATGCATTAACGATTCCTGTTACTATAGCAGAATCAGGTATGGCAGTCACTTCATTCCCATAACCCAATGTAGTGCCGTATTCAAATTTAATAGCTGCCGGGATATTATTGTTATCAACAGTCCCACGAACTTGCACAGAATTTGGATTGACAATCTCAGCCGGTAAAGTAACTGCGGTCGCCCTGCAGATCCTGAAAGTCCTATCCCTGCCATAGCTTGTGCCAAGTGAACTTATGGCTTTTATTCGGAAATGGTAGGTCGTTGACGGGGACAAGCCACTTATTACACATGAAGCATTAACATTATTCGTACCTGTGAGTGAATCGGGGATAGCATTAATTTCTGTTCCATATAAAAAGGTCAGTCCGTATTCAAATTTTAATGCACACGGGAAACTACCGGCATTTGCAGTAGCGTTCAATTGGACGGAATTTGCAGTAATATTTGTCGCTTCTTCTGTCCTCACATAAGGTTGGTTGACGGCATGAAACATTTTTGTATCACCATAATACGTCCGTGTAGCCGTGACTCCCTTTAACCTAAAAAAGTAATGCTCATATACAAGGACAGGGGTGATGAATATTTGAATGTTATGCATCAATGTATCATTCACTGAAACTGGGGTTGCCGCTATCTGGGAGCCAAAGGCCGGACTGGTGCCATATTCAAAGAAAAGATTTACGGGCTCAGGGAATTTATTTATGAAACCATTCATTATTGCCCCGCCTGTACTGACATCGGTCGCATCAAGTGTTTGAAAACTACAAGCAGGATTAACACCGGTGTAAAAACTCAAAGTATCACTGTAAACTGTATCTTGTGCTGAAGTCGCTTTCAAAAAATAGTAATATGTGGTGTTGGGTGACAGCCCACCGATATGTTTGGAAATTATCATCAGGGAATCATTCTGGACATTAACTTCCGGTGTACACAAGGATGATAAAAATGTGATATTATTGGAATATACAAATGAATATTTCATATTACTTGAATGAGTATTGATCCCACCTTGTAGAGTAGCATCTGTATTTCCAATCTGGCTTATGCCAAAATTATACAATTCTACGGGTCCATTCTGATATACATAAAGCACGCCGGCTTTACCGCCAATAACGCCAAAATTACGGTCATAAAATTTTACTGCATTAAAAGACTCATTTCCGGTGAGGCTGGTATCTATAACGATAGGCAACCAGTTTAAGCCCCCGTCCATTGTTTTCAACACGGTGGCGCTGTCTCCAACAGTGTAGCCCTCCATTGCGCCGGCAAAAGAAATATCTTTCAGGATTCCACCGGACGTATCGATAAGCACACTCCAGCTTGAGCCTCCGTTCACAGTTCGCAATATTGTCCTGCGACATAAGCCCGATGGAGTACCTCCGACAATATAACCGGTATCTGCATTGATAAATGTGATGGCATTAAAATCCCTTTGTACCGGTGCAGTAATTGGTGTCCACATGTTTCCCCCATTCGTTGTGGAAAGAATTAATCCCTTATCTCCAACGGCATAACCTTTTAATGTGTCAAAGAAAAAAATGGATTTCAGCCATGGTCCAAGGGTGTCATAAATCACATTCCAGCTATTCCCGGAGTTGTTGCTTTTTAATATGGTTTGAATGGAGTCGTTGGTTTTATTTCCTCCGGCCACAAAGTAAGTTCCGTTACCCGCATAAACTATCTTGTTGAGATTCCGGTTGAAGGGATAAACCGGATAACCCCAGTTCAAACCCGCATCATCTGTCTTTATAATTCTACCGTCGTAACCCACACCATATCCATTCACCGAATCTGAAAAAGCTATGGATTTGTTCCATGGTGCCAGACCGTCATGGGCGTTTTCTGTCCACGTTAATCCGTAGTTGGTAGTTTGGAACATGATTTGGGTCGCATTGTTGGATTCCTGTCCGCCACCTATAGCAATGATCCCGGGTCCGGGAATTTCAACATCATTAACATCGAACCATGCTGTAGGATTATATGAGTGCCATTGCTGGGCGTGTAAGAGGTTGTTTGCAGCCAAAAGAGACAATATAATACTGATAAATAAAATTTTTTTCATATTTTTTTACATTTTTATTATCATCTGTCCAACTGTACTCTATACTCTAATAAACTATCAGTTTCCTGCTCAAAGCCTGATTTCCCGTATTAATCACACATATATAAAATCCTTTTTGCAGTCCTTGTGCAGAAAGGTCAAGTTTATAATTTCCGGCTTTGTACGTACAGTCAGCTAACGGGGCTACCTGTTTTCCTGATAGGTCATATAGACGGATATTCACATGTTCTTCCTGATTCAACGTAAAAGAAACAATAGCTTTTTCATTAAAAGGGTTGGGATATATGTAAAAATCAATATTGGATGATACTGTTATTGCCGGTTCTTTAATTCCAGAGAGAAAGCCGTCGAAATTCAGGTTATCTATATATAGCTGTGAAGCCCCCAATGGCCTGTTCCTATAAGATGAAATTGTTATCTGACCGCTGTCAGGAGCAATGGTGTCATTATATGAAATATTAATCACAAAAGGTGTATACTCTGTAACTACCGTATTTGACAGAAAATACCCTGCGCCAATAAGAACATGATTTTTATACATGAACACTCCAACATTCATTGTATCATTGTTTTCGGGTAAAAACTTATAATAACCGGTTAAGGATTGATGGCGTCCATTTACGCCAAACCCAGGGCCATTCACTTGTGAGTTTGTTGTTAAGTAGCCACTTGATGTATAATCAGGATAAAAGAAAGTCTTGGCAAGTGCAGCATAATTTCCATGATGTGCATCAGTGGTTCGTGAAACTACTTGCTCGTTTACAGGGTTGAGTACATCTTTGTTTGGGTACCACCATCCATCGAGTGAATAATAAGTATTTATTTCCCAGTTTTCGAAATCATTATTTGGAATGTTTTCCGTTGTTCCTGTAAAGTGGATATGGTCAACAATCAGATAGCCTCCGGATGGAAATTCTTGTCGTAGAATAATATTGCGGATATCAGTAACCGTAAATCCAATAATCAATGAATCAGCATCACTGCCGGAAGTATATGGGATTGGAAATTTCAGGTCAGTATAGTTTCCTGAGGAACTTCCATAGATTTTAAACCACTGATATGCGATGTCCACGCCCTGTTTCTTAAGTATTAATAAAATCAATGCAGTGTCATTATTGGGAATGGAATAATTAAAACAGCCGATCAGCGTATCCGGATGTGCATTAAAAGGGATCCCGCCAATAAAAGTATGTCCCATATCGTTGGAATTACCTATTAAAATAACACCGGGCATAGAAGGTCTGCAATTTGTGTCATTCTCAATTCTGACTGCAAAGTCATTATGGCAGGCCTGATCATATTGAGAAATTTTTCCGGAAGACATATCGTACCCATACGGTTTTGTTTGAGTAACAGGAGTCCATAGCTCGAAATCAAAATTCGGAATTTCGGGCTGGCCGGTAAAAAACATCATGTCTTCACCATATTTTGTCAAAGCACTGTTAGCGCCTTTAATCCTGAAATGATATGTAGTATTAGGCATTAATCCTGTAAGCAAAGCATAAGCATTTATGCTTCCTATGATTGAGGAGGAATCAGGTACGGCGATGATTTCATCTCCATAAGCTGTTGTGGTACCATATTCAAATTTTACTGCTGCTGGAATTCCGCCAGCATTTATAACCCCATTCAATTTTACAGAGTTTGTTGTGATTTCTGTTGCAGGGGATGTATAAACAGTCATAGTGGCACCCGTTGTAAACATCAGGTCATTACCATAATTTGTTCCTGCCAGATTTGTTGCTTTTACGCGATAATGAAATGTTGAGTTTGGCGATAAACCCGATAACAGGTAAGAAATAGTTACATTTCCGCTTCCGGTTGTACTGTCAGGCACTGCCACCACTATAGTACCATAACCTGTCGATGTACCAAATTCAAACTCATTGACTGTCGGGAAATTATTTGCATTTACAATCCCATTAAGTTGTGCAGAATTTTCACCAATGTTCGATGCAGGTAAAGTGGACGCCGATGGTGCGCCTGTAACGAATGTCATGTCTTCGCCATAACTTGTACCGTTTGAATTCGAGGCTTTTACACGGTAATGGTAAGCTGTGTTCTGCAGCAAGCCTGTCAGTGGATAAGAAATATTTTCATTACTCATTCCAAATAAAGAATCAGGTATGGCTGTAATTTCATTACCATAGCTTGCGGAAGTGCCATATTCAAACTTATTTATTGTCGGAAAACTATTTGCATTTACCCTCCCGTTTAATTGTGTTGAAATTGCACCAATATTTGATGCAGGTAAAGTAGTTGCTGATGGTGCTCCAGTTACAAAAGTCACATCTTCACCATAACTAGTACCATTTGAATTAATTGCTTTTATTCGAAAATGGTATGAAGTTGCCGGTAATAAGCCGGACAAAGAACCGGAAACCCAAATACTGACAGTATCGGATGTAGTGCCGGGCACAGCATTGATTTCGTTTCCATATAATGGAGTCAAACCATACTCAAATATTATTGTTGTTGGAAAACTGTTTGCATTCACAAACCCGTTAAGCCGTGCGGAACTCACACCAAAATCCGATGCAGGAAGGGTTCCCGCAACCGGCACTCCTGTTATGAATGTCTTATCTTCACCATAAGCTGTTCCATTTGAATTTGTGGCTTTTAAACGATAGTGGTATGTTATTGAAGGGGATAAACCATTCAATACGCAAGAAGTACTAACATATCCCGGACTAATTGCAGAATCAGGTATCGCATTGACTTCATTGCCATATAAGCTTGTAGGACCATATTCAAATTTTAAAGCTGCAGGCAATCCATTATTGTTCACTCTTCCATTCAGCCCCACCGATGTTAAAGAAAATACCATATAAGTTACCGGGTTAATAATATATGGCAAGTTGACTGCATCAAACATTTTGGTATCACCATAATATAAACCTGAAGCCGTAACTCCTTTTAATCTGAAATAGTATCTTGTATTTTCCTGTAGCCCATTTATCGTTGCTGAAATGGTATGCATCAGGGTATCGTTTATTGATGCCGGACTTGCCGCTATCCGGGAGCCAAATGCCGGGCTGCTGCCATATTCAAAGAAAAGATTTACAGGAACAGGGAATTTGTTGATTAACCCATTCAGATTCGCTAACCAAGGTCTAATTCCGGTAGCATAAACTGTTTGGAAATCAAAGGGTGGATTTGTCCCTGTAAAAAAAGTCAGGGTATCACCAAAGATGGTATCAGATGCAGTAACTGCTTTTAAATAGTAATAATAGGTGATGTTTGGGGTGAGTCCTTGTATATACTCAGAAACCAATAACAAGGAATCATTCCGAATGTTTATTCCCTGAGTGGAATCAGATGACCCAAAATTTACATTATTTGAATAGATGAAAGAGAACCTTGCATTTTTAGTGTGCGTATTTATTCCGCCAAGAAGAGTTGCATTATTATTTCCAATTTGGCTGCTGCCCATTGTATACGCTTCAACCGGCAAATCTCTGTAAATATAAAGTAAACCGGCTTTTCCACCAATAGCCCCGAAATTCCGGTTGTAAAATTTTACCGCATTGAAGGACTCGTTTCCGGTCAGGTTGGTATCAATAATAACCCGGACCCAGTTCAAACCACCATCAATAGTTTTCAAAACTGTGGCGCTATCTCCAACGGTATAGCCCACCAGAGTATCAGCAAAAGAAATATCTTTCAGGATTCCTCCCGTGTTATCAATAAGCACACTCCAGTTCGCACCTCCGTCTACAGTTTTCAATATAGTCCTTTTGCACATTCCGGTAGGTGTGCCGCCTACGATATACCCTGTATCGGCATTGATAAAAGTGATAGCATTAAAATTCCTTTGTACCGGTGCAGTGACATGTGTCCATGAATTTCCACCGTTCGTTGTGGCAAGTATCACTCCATTGTCTCCAACAGCAAAGCCTTTCAGAGTATCGGCGAAATATAAGGATTTCAGCCAAGGGCCCGGGACATCATAAATAACACTCCATGAACTCCCGAAGTTGGTGCTTTTTAATATGGTCTGTATTGAATCGCGGGTCTTGTTACCACCTGCCACATAATAAGTGCCGGCATCAACATATATAATCTTGTTCAAGTCTCTGTTGATAGGAATTGCCGATTGATCCCAGTTCCTGCCCGCATCATCAGACATGATAATCTTGCCATCGTAACATACTCCGTATCCGTTCAAAGAATCGTGAAATGCAACAGATTTGTTCCATGGTGCCGGACCGTCATGAGCATTTTCGTACCAAGTCAACCCATAGTCGGTAGTCTGAACCATAATCTGAACAGAATCCCGGGTTTCCCAGCCCCCTCCAACGACGATGATTCCGGGACCGAGTAACTCGATGGTATTCACATCGTATGAATAGGTCGGATTGTAATATTTCCATTGCTGGGCATATAAAGATTGTAAATTGTACAAAAAAAATATGACACTGATAACCCGGAACATTTTTTTCATAAGTATAATTTTTCAGAATTTTATTTTCCTTGTTTAATATTTCCTTTTCAAAAATACAAATATTAGTGAACTGAAAATAAGAGATTCACGTATTTATAATCATTAACACATGAATAATATGATGACATTATTAATAATACTATAAAACGAATATAAATGGAATTTTTTGACGGTAATTAATTTGTAATTGAAGAACCGTAAAATTTAACAAATTAATAATTTAAATCATATTTGGTAAAAGAACCACTGGCTTTTCCTCTTTTGGCCGGAGTAAATTGATTACCATATCCAGAGTTAAATCTTTGTTTTTTTTGCTGTTTACGTTATTTTATGTTATTGGCTATATGTGGTCACGATATCGGCTATTGAAGCTTTTGCTGGATTTAGTGTAGTCCAAATTTGATCAGTTTATTGATCAAAACATTGTTCACTCCGAAAATAGTTATAAAAAAAGCCCCACAAGATTTGTAAGGCTTTGATTTCCAGTGTGGGAGTTACTGGATTCGAACCAGTGACCCTCTGCTTGTAAGTCTATTCTTGTTTCTAAATGGGTATTGAATATCAGAAAATTAGCTTTTGATGATCACTTAAAATATGGTCATTTACGGGTGTTTTATTGACTGATTTATTGATCACTCAAAGAAGCATTTTTTGAAAATTTTTTAAGCCCGGACGATCGATTTTTTTCATAGATTTAAAGAAGGGTTGCTGTTGATTATAAAATTTATTTGTTATCAGGCAATGCCATTCATTTTTCCTAATCATCATAATGAAAACGACACTTTGCAATCAGAATTTCATCTTGTCTGACTTGATATACCAACCTGTGCTTGTCATTAATTCTTCTCGACCAAAAGCCATTATATTTATATTTCAACGGCTCTGGTTTACCAATACCAACATAAGGACTTCTGGAAATATCTTTAAGCAATTCATTAATCCGTCGAAGAATTTTTTTATCGGTTGCTTGCCAATAAAGATAATCTTCCCAAGATTCATCAACAAAAACGTATTTCATTCTTCAATCAGTTCTTTGGTGAAAGAATCTCCATTTCTTAACTTTTCTATCGCACTGTCAAGCCTCTTTTCATTAATCTTTGCCGATAATTCATAATGTGTAGCGCTTATTGAATTATATTCATCTAATGACATAATCACGATTCCACTGTCTTTTCCTCTATTAATAATAAGTGTTTCAAAATTTTTCGATACACGGTCAAGGTATTTTTTTATGTTACTTCTAAAATCCGATATTGTTGTTGTCAACATAGCTTTAATTAATTTGGTACATATTAAAGTACAAATATACGTACTTATTTTAGATTATGCAAATAATTTATTATCGTCCCGGGGTTGGTTTGCATGAAGGATATTCGGATGCTTGGAAAAGCCAGTGGTAATGACCATTTTTGACCGAAGTAAATTGACCACCCAAGTCGGGGGTAAATGTTTTTTTAGGCCATCTATGTTTATTTCAATATTACGTATTTATGTGGTCATGACGTCCGGCTTTTGACGCCTAAGCCGTCGGTTTTTCCAATAAGTATGGTATAATTAAAAAGACCGAACAGCCCGCACATAGTTTTTTCCGTACTTTGCTTCTTCGCTTTGCTCCCCATAATAGAAACTCAGGAACCAAGCATCGGAAGCATTATACTCCGAAGAACTCCAATAGTAGTCCCTGATAAAATCTCCCAAGCCTTGGGTTTCCAAATTTAAATACATAAGTTTCAATTCATCTAATGATGGCAAATACCAATCACTATATGTATTAAGTACCAAATCGTTACAAATTTCAGCAGCTATCCCCACAGTTGGACATCCAGCAACAATGGCATTTGTGTTAGATGCACCAGTGTATAAAGCTGTGGATGTTCCACCAATGGTTACGGGACAACCCCATTCGACCTCTGTGCCCTGATCTGATGTTGCACAAACTAAGCCATGCAGACAAGTAGTATCACGATAAAATATAATGCCACCATATGCAGTCTCTCCTATTGCATAATAGGTAATAAACACCATGTCATTTCCAAAAGATGTACCGGAAGAATTAGTTATTTTGACTCTGAAATGATAAGTTGTAAGTGGAGATAATCCGATTAAACTTGCACTTACAGGTGTATTGCTATTTCCTGTTACCGGACTTTGTGAAGCGGAGATTGAGTTTCCGTAACTTGTAGTTATACCATATTCAAAGCTAACCATTGTTGACATTAAGTTGGCGTTAACCAAACCATTTAATAATGTTGATGAAGACTCAATATTAGTTGCTTGAAGTGTAGTAGCGTAATCAGATACCGCTGATGAAACAAATGATTTCTCCTCGCTATACC
>Ga0114951_10000230_pt1 | contig 80969 bp, 72 predicted proteins | sample AM7aDNAmetaG_FD_88677 | JGI IMG/M metagenome (GOLD analysis project Ga0114951, IMG submission 88677) | Freshwater microbial communities from Finland to study Microbial Dark Matter (Phase II) - AM7a DNA metaG | ecosystem: Environmental > Aquatic > Freshwater > Lake | place: Finland: Lake Alinen...
CCGTGCTGCTCATGGGCCACGGCACCGGGCACCCGGCCAACGCCGCCTACAGCGCCCTGCAGCTGGACCTGTGGCGGCGCGACGCCAGCGTGTTCGTGGCCACGGTGGAGGGCTCGCCGACCCTGGAGGAGGTGCTCCCGATGCTGAAGCGCCAGGGCATCCGCACGGTGTTCCTGGTGCCGCTCATGAGCGTGGCGGGCGACCATGCCCACAACGACATGGCGGGCACGGAGCACGACTCCTGGGCCTCCAGGCTCAAGGCCGCAGGCATCGCCAGCCAGAGCGTGCTGGTGGGCCTGGGCAGCCGCCCGGCCGTGGCCGGGCTGTGGATCGACCACCTGCGCGATGCGGTGAATGAGCTGCCAGCGATGGACAAGGCCGACTAGCATGATGACCACCGGGGCCGGGGGTGACCGCGCAGATGCGCGCGCAGACGACCGCGCAGGCGGGCGCGCGCAGGAGCGCGACCACAGAAGCGCAATCCGGGGAGCCAAGGCCTTCTGGATCGCCTGCATCTGCGCGGCCACCCTGGCCTCCGGGGTCGCGGCCTGCGGCCTGGGCAGCTTTCCCAGCACACCCGCCGAGACCCTGCGGGCCCTGCTCCAGGCCGTGGGCTTTGGCGTCGGCCAACCAGTCGACCCGGCGCTGTCCGTGGTCGTGGTCGACATCCGCCTGGCGCGGGTGGTGCTGGCCTGGCTCACGGGCGCTTCCCTGGCCGTGGCCGGCTGCGTGTTCCAGGGCGTGCTCAGAAACCCCCTGGCCGACGCCTTCACCCTGGGCGTGTCCGGCGGGGCGGCCTTTGGGGCGTCCGTGGCCATCTTGAGCGGCCTGGCTGGCCATGCGGCGTTTAACGGCCTGGGCGGCGGGGCCGGACTGTTGCCCCTGTGCGCCCTGGCCGGGGCGCTTTTGGCCCTGGGGGCCGTGCTGGCCCTGGGCCGGGCCGGGGCCGGAATGGGCGGAATGGGTGGGGCCATGCGCCGGGAAACCCTGGTCCTGGCGGGCATCGTGGTCTCCACCTTTCTGTCCGCGCTCATCTCGCTTTTGAAGTCTCTGGACGAGGAGAGCGTGGCCAGCATCGTCTTCTGGATCATGGGCAGTTTCCAGGGGCGCGGGTTCGAGCACGTGCGCCTGGCGTGGTCGTACATGGCCGTGGGCTTGGGCCTGGTGCTCTGGCGCGCGCGGGAGCTGGACCTCCTGGCCCTGGGCGAGGGCCAGGCCAGGCTGCTCGGGCTCGACGCCGGGCGCTCCCGGCTGTGGCTGCTCATCGGCGCCAGCCTGCTCTCCGGCGCGGCCGTGGCCGTGTCCGGGGTTATTGGTTTCGTGGGGCTGGTGGTGCCGCATTTGCTGCGGCTGGTGGTCGGCGCGGGACACCGCACGCTGCTCCCGGCCTCGGCCCTGCTGGGCGGACTCTTGCTGCTGTGGAGCGACGTGCTGGCGCGCAGCATCCTGCCCGGCGGCGCGGAGCTGCCCGTGGGCGTGGTCACGGCGCTCATCGGCGGGCCGTTCTTCTGCCTGCTGCTGGGCCGGTCCGGCAGGATGAACGGCCGGGGCCAGTCATGAGGGCGGACGCATGATCCGCGTCACGAATCTGCGCGTGCGCTATGGCCGCCCCAAATCAGGCCGTGAGGTGCTGCACGGCATCGACCTGCGCATTGCGCGCGGCGAATTCGTGGGCCTGCTCGGCCCCAACGGCTCGGGCAAGACCACGCTGATCAAGGCCCTGGCCGGACTTTTGCCTGCGGCTTCCGGGCGCATCGAGATCGCCGGGACGGACATCCGTTGCCTGTCGCACCGGGAGCGGGCCCTGCGCCTGTCCTGCGTGATGCAGCGCGCCGAGGTTCCGGCGGGCTACAGCGTGCGGGAGCTGGTGCTCATGGGCCGCTACGCGCACACCGGGGCGCTCTCCGGCCTGTTTTCGGACCACGGCCCAGAGGACCACGCCGCAGCCGAGGCCGCGCTCAAGGACGCCCGCGCCCTGGACCTGGCCGAACGGCAGGCCGCCGAGCTTTCCGGCGGGGAGGTGCAGCGGGTGCTGCTGGCCCGCGCCCTGGCCCAGGGCCGGGAGCTGCTGCTGCTGGACGAGGCCGTTTCCGCGCTGGACATGGCCCGCCGGGTGGAGGCATACGACCTGCTCGCCACGCTGAACACAGGCGGCAGCACTGTGCTCTCGGCCCTGCACGACCTGAACCTGGCCGCGCTGTACTGCCCGCGCCTGGTCTTCCTGAAGGCCGGAGCCGTCGCCCTGGACGGCCCGACCACTGAAATATTTACAGAAACAAACCTGAGGGACATCTATGAGACAGACATCCGCGTGGCCGCGCACCCAGTCACCGGCGCGCCCCAGGCGCATCTGGTTCCTGGCGCTGCTGCTGCTGCTCTGGGCTGACCCGGCCCTGACCGCGGGCGGGCGCGCGGCCATCAGCGTCGTCGACGACCAGGGCCGGACCATCGCCCTGGAGCGCCCGGCGACGCGCGTCATCGCGCTCTACGGGGCCTTCAACGAGATCCTGGAGGGCCTGGGCCGCACCGGCGTCATCACGGCGCGCACCAGCGCCGACACACTGCCCGCCAGCATCCTGCGGCTGCCGGTCATCGGCACGCACATGCGCCCGAACATCGAGGCCGTGCTGGCCCAAAAACCCGACCTGGTGCTCCAGCTGGCGGGCCGCAAGGAGGCCTCCCAGCCCGTGGAGGCTCTGCGCAAGCTCGGGGTCAACGTGGCCGTGTTCCACGCGTCGACCTTCGCCGAGCTGTTCAGCGTCATCCGCCGCGTCGGCATCCTCACCGGCTCCCAGCCCCAGGCCGAGGCCATGGTGCGCGGGCTGGAGGCGCGCCTAGCCAGGCTCGACGCCCGGTTCGACGCCCGGTTCAACACCAGGTTCGCCACTGCGGCCACCCGCCCGCGCGTGTTCTTCGAGGTGCGCTCGCCCAACCTGCTGGCCGCCGGGCAGGCCGGAATCGTGGCCGAGATCATCCGCCGCGCCGGGGGCGAAAACTGCGTGGCCGACCCGACCAAGTTCGCCCACGTGAGCGAGGAGGAGGTGCTGCGCCTGGCTCCCACGGCCTACCTCATCCAGCGCGGCCCCATGAACCCGGCACCGCTGCCGCTCGACCAGCGCCCGCGCCTGCGCGCCATTCCCGCCGCCGCAACAGGACGGGCCTGGTTCGTGGACGAGCAGAAGTACTCCCGCCCCGGCCCGCGCAATGTGGACGCCGCAGAAGAGCTCGCTGGCCTGCTGCACCCGGAGCTCAAGAGCCCGGCCCCGAAAACAACCACCCCCACGCGCAAGGACGGCAAATGACCCGCTACGGCACCCTGTTTGGAATCGGCGTGGGCCCCGGCGACCCGGAGCTCATCACCCTCAAGGCCGTGAACCGGCTGCGGCAGGTCCACGTGGTCTTTGCCGCGGCCTCCACCAAGAACGAGGCCTCGCTCGCGCTGTCCATCGCCAGCCCTCACGTGGGCGCAAACGCGGAAATCGTGCGCCTGGACTTCCCCATGACCCGCGACCAGGAGGTGCTGGACGCGGCCTGGCGCGCCAACGCCGACATTGTGGCCGCGCACCTGGCAAAGGGCCGGGACGCCGCCTTCCTGACCCTGGGCGACCCGCTGACGTACAGCACCTTCGGCTACCTCCTGCGCACCCTGAACGGCCTCTTGTCCGAGATTCCGGTGGTGGTCATCCCCGGCATCACCAGCTACCAGGCGGCGGCGGCGCATACGGGCCGGGTGCTGGCGGAAAGCGGGGAGAACCTGGCCGTGGTCTCGGGCGTGGCCGAGGAGGCCGAGCTGGAGCGGATTCTTTCGGCTGCGGATTCCGCAGTGATCCTGAAGGCCTACAAGAACATGCCGACCATCCGCCGGGTGCTGGCCAAGCTCGGCCTGGCGGACTCGTGCGTGTTCGTGACCCGCCTGGGGCACGAGGGGGAAGAGGTCATCATTGGGCTTTCGGACGTGCCGGACAGGCCGAGCTATTTCTCGCTGCTGCTGGTGCGGCGGGGGGCCTGAGAAGCTAGTTGGTCCTCGCAAGGCGCAAGCCGATATACTCCACTCGGCTGTCGGCTTTATCGTAATGCCTGGAGGCCGCACGAACATATTCGGGGGCATCGCGCCAGCTGCCCCCGCGGACCATATGTTCATTGTCAGGCGGTGCTTTCGCTGCAGAACTGTCCCGAGGGGAGTGATCATACGTGGAAAAACCGTCCGCGCACCATTCCGCGACGTTGCCGCTCATGTCATACAAACCGAGACCATTCGGGGCCCTGGTGCCGACCTCGTGCGTGGAGCCGCCGCTATTGCCGGAATACCACGCAATGCGGCCAAGCTCGTCGACACCCGCGTACTTCTCCGGCCTGCCGCCGGAACGCGCGGCATACTCCCACTCGGCCTCCGTGGGTAGACGGAATTTCGATCCGCCTTGCGCGTTCAATTTGGCGATGAATGTATTGGCGTCATCCCAGGACACCCGCTCGACGGGGTAATTGTCGCCCTTATAATATCTGGAAGGATTGCGCTCCATGATCTTCTGCCACTGCCCCTGCGTCACCTCGTACTTGCCCAGCCAAAAACCGCGAAGCTCCACATCATGCAGCGGCGTTTCAAAAACGCCGCAATCGCTTGTCCAGAAGCCGCAGCCCATCTCATACGTGCCGCCGGACACCCAGACAAACTCCATGCCCGTCACCGGGTCGCGCCACGTATCGCCCTTGTGCGGCAGGGGCGCCACAGGCCCGACGGCGGGTTGCTCCGGGTCGGCCGCTGCTGGGGCAGGCGCTCCAAACTTGAATCCCCCCATTGATAAGACGATGGCAACGCCCCAGACCAGGAGCAGCGCCAAGAGTATGCCCACGCCCACGTTCCGAGGAGTCAGCCGCTTTACGGGTGCAGGAGGTGCGCACAGCAGCTTCTCTGGCCGGGCCTCCGCCTTTTCGTCTGGGGTTTCCTGGGGCATTTCCCGTGGACTTTCGACGAGAGACTCACCCACAGGCTGCTGCGGCGCAGGCGGCAGAGATGCAGCAGGGGCAGTGGGCGAGGCCTGTTGCTGGCTGTCCGTGGAAGGCAGGGATGTCGCGCAGAAGGGACAAAACTTGGCGCCAATGTAAATCATTTTCTTGCATGCGCTGCAGGGGGTCGTATGAACTTCCGACATGACTGGTGTTCCCTTTTCCTTGTGGAGTAAAGCAGCCCGAGAGAGTCAGACCGCACGCGATTCCGGCATGAAGCGGTTGCTTTTCCGTACGGAAATCATACCGCTGCCGCTGCTTCGGACCGTTGCGCCAAAGCTCTGCAAGGCTCAATGCCGATGCCGGGCGCACCCCAGCGGACGGCCTGAGCGGACGCGACGAGGGCGGGTGCGGCCAACATGAGAACGAAGCTGGTAAAGAAGACCAGCGCTACCCGCCGTTCTTGTTGCGGGGCTGCGGATACCGGCGCGACGAGCGCCAGCGGGAGAGAGACGAGCAAGGCAAGAGGGATGATACGGCGCATGAGCACCTCCACGAATCGATAAATGTACCAGAAAAGCAATCAATCCCGCAAGCGCCCCGCCCCGCCAGCGGCAGGCAATGTCAGGGGTTGCGAAAAGCCCTTCACCGCCGCTGGCGGGCCATGAACCAGGCGCACAGGCGCGGGCCGAAGTACAGGGTCAGGAGCACCAGCACCCAGACCCGCCCGGCCAGGAGGTTGTAGTCGGCCAGCAGGCGCGCCCAGCTGTGGCCCATGACGAGCCGCCCGAAGCCGAACTCGAAGGCGATGGTGGCAAGGGTCCAGAACAGGCCCAGGGCCAGCAGGCGGCCACGGGCGTGCGGACCGGGCGCGCCCAGGTTCGGGGCGCCCAGGTTCGTCCAGCGCACGAAGCGGTAGATAAGCGCCAAAAACAGCGCGCAGCCCACAAACGTGCCCACGACATGCGCCACGGGCTCGCCCACCAGGGGCTGGAGAAAGAGCACCCGCAGCGCGCCCAGGCCCACGGCCAACGCGGCGAAGCCGACCCACAAGAGCGTGGCCCAGATCCAGAACATGGCGGCCTCCTATACCTTCACACCGAGGCCAGGGCGTACACGCGCGGGCCCTGGGCCGTGTCCTCCACGCGGAAGCCGCTGGCGGCCAGCCGTGCGCGCAGCGCGTCCGAGGCGGCGAAGTCCTTGGCCTTGCGCGCGGCCTCGCGTTCATCCACCAGGGCGCGCACCGCGTCGGGCAGGCTACCGCCGGGCACAGGCATCTGCGAAAGGTCCAGGATGCCCAGCACCGCATCCGCCGCCTCCAGCTGCCGGAGGCACAGGGCAGCCGCCGCGCCTGGGAAATTCCCAGCAGAAAGCCAGCCGTTGACCAGCTTCACGAAGGTGAACAGCCTGGGCCAGTAGCGGTGCAGCGAGAGGTCATCCTCCAGGGCCTGGGCCAGCCCGGCCTTGAGGTCGAACACGGCCTGGGCCACGTCCTCGGGGATGTCCTTGCCTTTATTCCCGCCCGCGCCCTGGGCCAGGCGCAAGCCGCAGGCCGTCTCCTGGACCTTGTGCCAGTTGCGCGCCCACATGGACAGGCTTTGCTGCGAGGCCGAAAGCGGCTTGCGGTAGGCTGCGGAGAGCAGCCACAGACGCAGACCGCCCGCATTACCGGTCTGGGCGATCAGCGCGTCCAGGTCCAGGGCCACGCCCTCTTCGCGCGCCAGCTTGCGGTCGGCCAGCCAGGCCTTGGGCTCCACGCCCGCCGCGCTCCAGACCACGCGCAGGTTCTCCAGGTGCGGGAACTGGTGGTCCTCGCCCGCCACCAGCACGTCCACCCTCCCCAGGGCGGACAATCCGGCCACGGCGATCTGCACAAACCAGCTGGGCCGCACGTTGCCCCACTCGGTCTCGATGACGTCGCCGAGCTTCAGATCCTGCAAACTGGCGCGCTTGAGCAGGGTGAAGTCCAGCGGGTTGTCCTTCACGTAGTCGTCCAGGTCCACGGTCTTGCCCACGGAGAGCTTGTCCATGTCCATCAGGTGCATGTTGCCGTAGCGCTTGTCGCGGCGCACGTCGAAATAGACGCTTCTGAGCTTCTCGTAGGCCTGGCCCTTGCCCAGCAGCTTGCGGCAGATGTCCAGCGCTTGCGGCACCGAGGCCGAGGCGGGCTCGAAGATGGTCTCCGGCAACAGGCGCAGGGACTGGGCCCGGGCCTTGATGCGCGCCAGCACCCCGGCCACGTAGTCCGCGCGGGACAGGTTGGCCGCGCGCGCGGCGGACAGGGTGCGGTCGTCCAGGTCGGCCAGGCCAACGGCGACCTTCACCTGGGCTCCGCTTCGGGCCAGGTGCCGGGCCAGCACGTCGGAGAGCACCAGCCGCCGCCAGGCGTCCGGGTCGTCGGGCTCGTCCAGGCTGGGGCCGATGGTGTAAATGTTCAGCGGCCCTGCGGCGTCCACCACGGCCTTGCCGCCCGTGGCCAGGTTCATCAGGCGCAGGCCCTCCTGGGCCTTGGGCGCGAAAAGCGGAGTCGAGAGGTAGCGCTCACCGCTGTCCGGAAAGATGACCACGATGTAGGCGCTCTTGCCCTCGGCGAGGCCCCCGGCCTGATATTCGGTCTCGATGGTGGCGGCCAGCTTGAGCGCCCCGGCCATGGCCGCGCCGGAGCTCATGCCCACGAACAGGCCCTCTTCCCGGGCCAGGCGGCGGCACATGTAGAAGGCCTCCTCGTCCTCCACGTGGAGGATCTGGTCCAGATTCTTTTTGTTGTAAATTCCTGGAGGATAGGACTCGTGCATATTCTTCAGGCCCTGGATCTTGTGCCCGGCGAAGGGCTCCACCGCCACCACCTTGACGCCGGGATATTCGTGCAGGCGCTTGGCCAGGCCCATGGCCGTGCCCGAGGTGCCGAGCGTGGCCACCACGTGCGTCACCGCGCCGCCGGTCTGCTCCCAGATCTCCAGCCCGGTGCCGTTGTAGTGGGCCTCGATACTGGCGGGGTTGTTGAACTGGTCCATGAGCACATACGTGTCCGGCTCGGTGCGGGCCAGGCGGTAGGCCTCCTCAATGGCCCCGTCGGTGCCCATGCGCCCCGGAGTCAGCCTGATCTCCGCGCCAAAGCCGCGCATGATGCGCTTGCGCTCCTCGCTGGCCGTTTCGGGCATGAGCAGGAGCATCTTGTAGCCCTTGACTGCAGCCACCATGGCCAGGCCCACGCCGGTGTTGCCGCTGGTGGCCTCAATGATGGTCTTGCCGGGGGTGAGCAGGCCGCTTTTCTCCGCCGCCTCGATCATGGCCACGGCCACGCGGTCCTTGATGGACCCGCCGGGGTTCATGAACTCGATCTTCGCCATGATTTTGACGTTCGGGTGCGGGTTCAGACGGCGGATCTCCACCAGGGGCGTATTGCCCACCAGTCTCAAAATGTCCGTGCGCTGCATGCTTGATCCTCGGGTTGCGGGCCTGCCGCCCTTTTTCGGAACATGGGTCCGGTCTGGGGCGCTGGCCCGCGAATTGCAAACTCTTTCCCCAAACACAAGGGGTCGGCCTGATGACTGCATATCCGCATCTGAAAGAGAACATCACTGCCCTGCAAAGCGCCAACCCGGCGCTCCACGCCTGGCTCTCCGGCAGCGACTTCGACGAAGAATCCCTGAAAACGAGCGTCTTTGTCAACCAGTGGGGACTCATAGACTGGCGCATGCCCTGCGGCAATGGCATCTTCGACGCCGTGGCCCCCACCCGGCTCTACCGCGAGTGGGTCGACATCGAAAAGCCCGACCTCTCGGCCACGTTCATCGTGGGCACCAACATTGGCTACGGCTTAAACCACGTCCTCGTCAACACGCCGGACAGCCACAAGGTGCTCGTGCTGGAGCCCAACCCCGCCGTGCTGCTGGCCTGCCTGGGCCAGACCGACTACCGCCCGTTTTTCGCCAACAAGAAGCTGCACTTCGTGGTGCCCTCGGACGAGTACCTCATGGAGGTCGTCAAAAACCTCGACCTGCAGTACGTGTATGGCAAGATATTCCTGCGCGCCGACATGCCCAGCCGCCAGATCGGCCCGGAGTACGCGCAGTGGATGGACACCGTCAAGAACCGGCTGGAGAACTTCAGCGTGGAGATGGTGACGCTCAGGCTGCGCCAGGATGTTATGGTGGGCAACGAGCTGAAGAACTACCGCCGCGCCCTGGCCGACGGCAGCCTGAAGAGCCTGAAGGACAGCGCGGCGGGCGTGGGCGCGGTGGTGCTGGGCGCCGGGCCGTCGCTGGCCCAGTTCGCCCCGGAGCTGGCCAAGAACCGGGGCTACGCCCTGTACGTCTCGGCCCTGCAGACCCTGCCCGTGCTGCGGCCCCATGACCTCAAGCCCGACTTCTGCCTGGCGCTGGACTACGACGACAGCATGCTCTCCATCTACAACAGCCTGGACATGGACTGGGCCAAGAGCATCCCGCTCATCTACTCCACCAAGGTCAACCCCGAGGTGGTGCGGCGCTATCCCGGCCCGACCATGCCCCTGTGGACCCTGGGCGGGCTGGCCACCTTCGTGTTCCAGGACCGCGAGTTCGTGCTCGACGCCGGCGGCAACGTCTCCGTGACCCTGGTGCGCCTGCTGCGCTGGATGGGCATCGGCAGCGTGCTGCTGGTGGGCCAGGACTTCGCCTGGAAGGGCGAAACCACCCACGCCCCGGGCCACCACGCCTCGGCCCCCATGAAGTTCAACCCCCAGTCCCACCAGGTGGTGAAAAACCTCTGGGGCGAGGACATCATCTCCAGCATCCAGTACCTGACCAGCAAGCGCGACCTGGAGAACGACATCAAGCGTTCGCCCTTCCGCATCTTCAACCTCTACGGCGGCGGCGTCATCATCAACGGCGCGCCCGCCCTGACCTTGGAAGAGGCCATGCACGAAGGCTGCCTGTCCTCCGCGCCGGGCAGCAAGGAGCGCTTCCTGGACCGGCTGGCCCGCGCACGTACCCCGAGCAAGGACATCTGCTTCGAGCCGCGCAGCCACATCTGGACCAGCTCCCTGCGCAACGTGGAAAAGCGCCTGCACAAGCTCTTCAAGCACAACCAGGCCAGCCAGACGGACATCCACAACGTGCTGGAGCAGGCCCTGTTCTTCGTGCGCCAGGACCCGCTGTACCTGCCCTACCTGTTCAACGAGACCCTGGACCTGGCCGGGCTGGCCAAGACGCGGCGCAGCTACGAGCCCAGGGACATGATGGAGTTCAAGCGCATCGGCAAAAACATCCTGGCCAAGGTGCGCGAGGTGGACCGCTGCGTGGCCGGACTGGGCAGCCACCGCGCCGCCTGACCTGAACAGTCAGACCCGAACCGCTGGGCCAGAACCGGTGCAACAGCCGACTCCTCGCAGCCAAGGCTTTGCAGCCAAAGCATCATACGCCTGAACAGCACAGACAATTGCAAACCGCCCGCCGGGACCACCACCGCCGGGCGGTTTCGCTTTTGCCCGCGCGGTTGCATGCGCCCGCAATTCGCCCTATAAGGCCGCATGCCGCGCGCCCTCCGACATCCCCCCGCCCAGAACACCCTGGCCCTGACCCTCCCGGCCCTGCTGGCCTGGGCCGCCGTGTCCCTGCCGCTCGTGCTGGCGGTGGGGGCGTGCTTCGTGCTCATCGGACCTGGCATCGCTTCCGAGGCGGACGTGGCCGCGTACTTCGCCGCCTGGCGCGCCGCGCACCCGGCCCTTGCCCACGCCCTCAAGCTCTACACCGACTGGGGCAACCCGGCCTTCTACCTCGTGTACGCGGGCATCCTGCTGCGCGGGCTGGGACAGCGCCGCCGCGACCTCACGGCCCTGGCCCTGGGCTACCTGGCTGCGCAGCTGCTCGTTTCCCTGCTGCTGGAGCGCCTGCTCAAGATCTCCATCGGCCGACCCCGGCCCGATGTGGGCGGCCCCTTCCTGCCCTGGTCGCTGGACTCCGCGCACAACTCCATGCCCTCGGGCCACAGCGTGGAGATCATGGTCCAGACCCTGCCCCTGGCAATACGTGTGAAAGTCTGGCTCGCGCCGCTGGCCCTGGGCCTGGTGGCCGGGCTCATGGGTTTCAGCCGCATCGCGCTGGGCTGGCATCATCCCACGGACGTTCTGGCTGGCTGGCTCCTGGGCAGTCTGGGCGGTTTTCTGGCGCTGCACCTGGCAAGGAGATGGTCATGAATGTTGTCGAACGCATGTTGGACCGCCTGTGGGACCTGATCCGCCGCCGCCCCTGGCTCTCCCTGGCCGTGCTCACGGCCGCACAGACGGCCTGCACCCTGCAAAGCCGCGCCCTGTGGTTCTCCGACGAGGTGCGCTACGCCGACGCCTACGCCGGGCTGCTGCGCGGGCGCTGGCTGGTGCTGTCCCTGAACGGCGTGGCCTACCCGGACAAGCCGCCCCTGTACTTCTGGTTTTTGCGCGCGCTGGACGCCCTGCCTGGAGTCAGCGACCCGGCGGTGTTCTTCCTGGGCGCGGCCTTAAGCGGCCTCTTCATGCTCTACGCCACCCTGGTCTGGGCGCGGGTGCTGGGCCTGGAGGACGAAACCGGGGCATCAACCGGGGCATCAACAGGGGCATCAGCAGGGTCATCAGCAGGGTCATCAGCAGGGTCATCAGCAGGATCATCCGCCGGGGTCATGGCCGGGCTGCTGCTGCTGACCACGCTCTTTTTCGCCGGGCTTCTGCACTACTCGCGCATGGATCTCCTGTTCGCGGCGCTGATCATCGCCTCCCAGGCGGCCTTCTGCGGGGCCTTCGGCCCGTTCAACGGCCATGGCGCCATGGCCCGGCGGACATGGCTCTGCGCCCTGGCCATGGTCCTGGCCGGGCTGGCCACCCTGACCAAGGGGCCGCTGGGCCTGCTCTTCCCGGTCGTTACCACCCTGCTCTTTCTCGCCTGGCGCGGGCGCGCGCGGGAGTTCTTCCGGGCGCAGATGCTGCCGGGCCTGGCCGCGCTGCTGGCGCTGGTGTTCTCCTGGATCGTCGCCGCCTATTTTGTGGAGGGGCCGGGCTTTTTGCACAAGATCTTCTACGAGCAGATCTTCCAGCGCGCCACCAAGACCTTCCACCACGCCGAGCCGTTTTATTTCTACGCCATCGCCTTTCCGCCCTGCTGGCTGCCCTGGACTCTGGCGCTTTTCGCCCTGCCGGTGCGGCGGCTTTTTGCCGCTGATTTCTGGCGCGGGCTCTTTGCCGGACGCAGGGTCTCCTCGCCCCGGGCCGACGCTCACGCCTGGCTGTGGATCTCCTGCTTAAGCGGGCTGGGCCTGCTTTCGCTGTTGAGCGGCAAGGTGGTGGTCTACATCCTGCCGCAGCTGGCGCCCCTGGCCCTGCTTCTGGCCCTGGCCCTGCTCGACGAGGAGAGGCCCCGGCCCTGGCAACGGCTCTGGACGGCCTCGGGCCTGCTGTTCCTGGCCCTGGCCGCCGCGACCACCCAGGCCGAGCGTTTTATGCCCGTGCCCCTCTCCCCGACCGGGCAGGTTCCCGGAGCCTGGGCCGTGGCCGGGGGGTTCGCCGCCTGCGGCCTGGGCCTCATCGCGCTGCGCAGGCAGAACGCCCGGCGCGTGCTGCCCGCCCTGGCGCTGCTGACCGTCCTGTGGGTGCTGCCCGCAAACCAGACTCTGGCCCCGGCGCTCGACGCCATCATGAGCCCCAAGCCCCAGGCCGACCTGATGAAGGCCTACGCCGCCAAGGGCTACCTGCCCGTGGCCCACGACATCTACCAGGGCATCTACTCCTACTACCTGGGGGGCGTGGTGCGCGAGACAGCGGGCTTCAACATCCTGGACCCGCTGCTGGCCGGTCAGGATGTGGTGCTGGCCATCAAGAAGAAACACTGGGACGCGTGGGACACGCGGCCCAAGGGCCTGACCATCGTGCTGGAGCAGTGGCTGGCCGGGCAGCCCTACTACGTGGCGGTGAATCACAGGGTCGGGGCCGGGCCGGAACCTCCGCCGCAGCCCTAAACCCTTGGCCCTTCCCTGCCGAAGGGGGTATGAGCGGAGAGATTCCGCAGCGTCTGGGGCGTTTGTCCACGCCAGTCTTTTTGGCCGCCCCAGCGCCTGCGCCATCCGCCGGAGGACCCTGGTGCGAAAGCTCTGCCTCGTCGCCCTTCTCAGCCTGCTGGCGCTGTACGCCAGCGGATGCTCGGCCCTGCCGGTTCTGGCGGTGGGCGACATGTTCTCCGTTGTCGAGGCTGGGAAAACCGGCATCGACATGGCCTCCGGGCTCAACTCCCGCCAGACCCTGACCCAGGACACCAGCGACGACGCCCAGGCCGAGGCCCGGCTGCGGGCCCGGCTGCACGCCCAGGGCGGGCTGCTGGCCCAGGCCACCCCGCACGTGACCCGGGGCCACGGCTTTGTGGTGGGCACCTACGCCACGCCCAGAGATCTGGAGCGCGCGCGCATCGCCACCCAGGGCGTGCGGGGCGTGCGCGAGACCACTCTGTGCCTGTTTCTGGCCGGGTCCGGCCGACAGGACGTGAGCGACGGCGAGCTGCGCGACAACATCCTGCGCATGTCCGGGGTGCGCACCCGCGAGGTGCGCGTGCAGGTGGTGGAGGGCAACGCCGTGCTCCTGGGCAGCGTGCGCACCCGCGCCGAGCGCGACCGTCTGGACGACAGCGCCCGCTCCGCCGGGGCCGCCAGCGTGCGCAACTACGTCGTGCTCATGGCCGCCGCCAACTGACCCACCCAAGAGTCTGGGCGCGCACCCCGCAGGCGCACCCCGGCATACTCCCTGCCCACGCTCACCAGCACCGTGTCCATCCCAGGCGAGCTGAGCGACGATGGCCCGGCGGACGGGATCGGCCGCATGCTCCGGCCCGGCCCGCACGTGATTTCCTTCTCCAGATGTCCCTCGCTTCTCCACGCGCTTGTGCGCCTGCGTAGCGCCGTCCTGCCCGCGACCGGCAAAAAGCGACCTCCTTGGTCATCCGGTGCCGCGCCTTCCGCATCACCCGGCCCCATGCGCAAAAAATGGCGGCCAGGGAATGCCCTGGCCGCCATGACGGTGTGCTGTCGCGCCGGAGCTGAGCCCGGAGCTGAACCCGGAGCTACACGTGGACCGGGGCCTCGCGTTCCTCCTCGGCGGCATTGGCCTTGCGGGCCTTGTACATGCTGCCCATGATGATCAGCGCGCCAAAGAGCAGCGCGGCGCACATGATCAGGAAGCTGGCCTTGTCCATGACGGACACGGTGCCGGGATCAACGTTCATGAGCCCCAGCTCGGCCAGGTACTTGGGCACGGCCAGGGCGCGGCTCACGGCCACTATGAGCATGATCGAACCCATGACGAACTTGATCAGGGATTCCTTGACCAGGGTGGTGCCGATGGCGCCGAGCTGCACGCCCAGGAGCGAACCGGCCAGGATGATCACAGTGAGGCGGATGTCGACCATGCCGTGCATGGCCCAGTTGATGGTGCCGCCCAGGCCCATGACAAAGGCGATGACCAGCTCCGTGGCCGAGGCCACCAGGCCGCTGGCGCCGATGATGTAGATCATGCCGGGCACGCCCACGAAGCCGCCCACGGCGATGGTGGCGGCCAGCATGCCGGTGGCGAAGCCGACCGGGATGGTGAACCACATGGAGATGCGCACGCCAGCGGTCTTGAAGGTCATCATGGGCCAGATCTCAAGCTTCTGCAGGCGCTGGGCCAGGGTCGCGCCGGCCTTGGCCTTGCCGCCCTTGTCCGCAGTCATGGCGTCGTAGAACACGTAGCCGCCGACCAGGATCAGCACGGCCACGAAGGACAGGCTCACGTACAGGTTGGAGCCGGAGGGGCCCCACTTCTCAAGAATCATCCGCTGCAGCTTGATGCCGAACTGCACGCCCACACCGGCGCTGACGGCCATGACCAGGCCGAGCTTGATGTCCACCTGGCCGTAGCGGAAGCGTTTGATGGCGCCCACAAGCGCCTTGGGGAACTTGTGGCACATATTGCTGGCCACGGCCACGGTGCCGGGCACGCCCAGGCTCATCATGCCCGGGGTGAGCACAAAGGCCCCGCCCGAACCGATGAACCCGCTGACCAACCCGCCGATGAAGCCGACGATGAACAGGAAGATGATCGAAGACGTGGTCAGGTCGATGAATCTGAGGCTGTCGAGTGCGACGTCCATTGGAATCTCCTTCTAGGCTTGCGCGCGGGCTAGGCGTTCAGGGTGGCGCGCACTTCGGGGCGCTTGGTCACAGCGGGCTTCAGGGTCTTGGCCGGCTGCTTGGCGTTGATGCCCAGCGCGGTCCACATGTTGGAGGCGAAGCTCCCGTGCACGTAGGAGACCAGGAACACCGTGGCGATGGGCAGTGCGGCGTAGAATCCGCCGCGCGAGAATATCTCGGTGATGGGGTTGGCGAAATGAAAAATCGCGCCAAACACGGCGGCGCTGGCCGCGCCAAAACCGATCATCCGCACCATTGCCTGCTTCTTTGTCATCTCATGAGCCATGTGATCCTCCGTCTGTATGTATTTGACGGCTCCGCCGCCTATAGGACGTGTGTTCCTTGCCGCCCGTGGGGGCGGGACATCAGCACTTCAGCGAAAACTCCGGCACGGTCAGCGCCGCGTGCCGTCTTTCGGCCTCGGGCCTGCGGGTGATGACGAACTCCACCCGCCGCAGCTCCACGCTCACGGCGTTCAAGACCTCGTCGCGGGTACCCTGGCGCAGCAGGTGCGCGCAGGACACGCCGCGCCGGGCGGCCTCGTCGAGCAGGGGCTGCCCGACCGTGCGCGCGCGCTCCTCAAAATGCGCCCCCGAGCGCGAGCCGTCGTCCACGCTCAGGAGCACCAGGTCGAACCCCAGGCGTTCGGCCAGGTTCACCGCGTAGACGATCATGGCCTCGGGCACGCCGTCGCCCTCGGCCAGCACCAGGATCTTGCGGTGCTCGGCGTGGAATTCGCCCATGATCTCGCGGGCGATGGACAGCTCACCGACCTCGGCCATGGACAGGGCCTCGCCGTAGGTCTCCATGGCCTCGCGCAGGCCCCCGCGCAGCGAAAGGGAGATGCCCGGCTTGTTGCCCAGGGACAGGCTCTCGCGGACTTTGGTCATGGTCTTGCGCATGGCGGCTCCCGTAATGCCTGCAGTTAGGCCTTGAGGCTCGGACGCGGACGGCTGGTCTTGGCGTCTGGCCGCTTGGCGTCGGCCTTGGGCTGGTCCTTGGCGGCCTTGAGAACGGACAGGGCCTCCTGCTCCAGGTTGCTTTCGGCAAAGGCGGCGGCGACAAAGGTGGTTTCGATCGTGTCACGCAGAGTGCTCATGGCGACCCCTCGGGTTGAAGTTTGTGTTGGCCCGGTTCTTTCAATAGCTGTGCCGTGTGCCGGATTTATGAAAACATGTTGGAATAATTGATTATTCGTTTTGCAAGGCAAGCCAGGGGCAGGATCGGCGCGTTGCATGTTGCAACAGCAGGACACAGGGCGAAATCGTAACATGCTGAAATTACACATAAGCACCGGTACAACACCTTTCGAACACCACTGTTGCCAATTGCAACACACGGTGGTTTGAGACAGGGAATCGTCCGCACAGGGACTTTGACACACGGGGAAATGCGGGCATAATCAGGCGCAAAGGCCGAGAACATGCGCCGGGCACCGGCGCAGGAGGGGAACGAGGCATGATTTTTTTCAACAAGACCGAGGAAGAACCGGCGCAGACCAGCGGCAAGGGCCTGGACGAGCTGCGCGGACAGGTCAAGGGCGCGGCCCTGCCCGAGTCCGTGGCGGCCATCGTGGCCAAGGAGCTGAGCCGCCTGGAGAAGACCGACCCCTCGGTGGCCGAGTACTCCATCGGCCTCAACTACATCGACTGGTTGAGCAGCCTGCCGTGGACCGCCGCCACCGAGGACTGCCTGGACTTCCCGCGCGTCGAGCGCATCCTGAGCGACCGGCACTTCGGCCTGGACCACGTGAAGGAGCGCCTGCTGGAGTACCTGGCCGGGCGCACCCTGGCCGCCAGCGCCCCGCCCCACGTGCTCGTGGTCGACGATGAGGAGATCGCCCGCACGAACCTGGAGCACGTGCTGAAGAAGGAGGGCTACGCCGTGCGCACGGCGGCCAACGGGTTGGAGGCCCTGGAGCTTGTGCGCGTCTGGAGCTTCGACCTCATCGTCACCGACCTCAAGATGGACAAGATGGATGGCATGACGCTTTTGGCCGAGGCCGGGCGGCTTTCCCCCTCCACGCAGATCATCATCGTCACCGGCTACGCCACGGTGAACTCCGCAGTGGAGGCCATGCGCACCGGCGCGGCCCACTACCTGACCAAGCCCATCAGCCTGGACAGCCTGCGCTCGACCGTGCGTGAGCTGCTGGGCCAGAGGAAGAAGCTGGCCCCGGCGCGCGGCCCGGTGCTCTGCTTCACCGGGCCTCCGGGCACGGGCAAGACCTCCATCGGCATGGCCATAGCCGAGGCCCTGGGCCGCAAGTTCCACCGCATGTCCATGGCCGGCATGCGCGACGAGGCCGAGTTGCGCGGACACCGCCGCACGTACGTGGGGGCCATGCCGGGCAAGATCATCCAGGCCATCCGGCGGCTTGGGGTGAACAACCCGGTGCTCATGCTCGACGAGATCGACAAGGTCGGCCAGGACTTCCGGGGCGACCCCGGCGCGGTGTTCCTGGAGATCCTCGACCCCGAGCAGAACCGCTCCTTCATGGACCTCTACGTGGACGTGCCCTTTGACCTGTCCCAGGTCATGTTCATCGCCACGGCCAACGACCTCTCGCGCCTGGACGCGCCCTTGCAGGACCGCCTGGAGGTGGTGCACTTCCCCGGCTACACCGAGCCGGAAAAGGTCCAGATCGCGCTCAAGCACATGGTGCCGCGCCAGTGCGCGGAGCACGGCCTGACCCACCCCTACCCGACCTTCGAGTCCGAGGCCGTGCGCACCATCATCAGCGACTACACGCGCGAGGCCGGCGTGCGCAACCTGGACCGCGAGATCGGCGGGGTGTGCCGCAAGCTGGCGCGCCTGGCCATGCGACCGGATTCAGAGAGGCTGACGGGCGGCAAGACCGACGCCAATACAGGCGGCCAGGCCCAGGGCAGCTACCCCACCACCATCGACGCCGCCCTGGTGACCAGCCTGCTGGGCCCGCGCCGCCACACCCACGAGTCGGCCCGGCCCGTGTCGCGTCCGGGCGTGGTCAACGGCCTGGTCTGGAGCGACTCCGGCGGCGAGATCGTGCTGGTGGAGGCGGCCAAGATGCGCGGCACAGGCCAGCTCCTGCTCACCGGCAACCTTGGCGCCGTGCTCAAGGAATCCGCCCAGACCGCGCTCTCCTTCATCCGCGGCAACGCCGAGAAATACGGCCTGGACCCGGACTTCTTCACCCAGCAGGACCTGCACATCCACATCCCGGCCGGGGCCATCCCCAAAGACGGGCCCTCGGCAGGGGTGACCATCCTCATGGCCCTGCTCTCGCTGTTGACCGGACGCCCGGCCAAGGCAGGCGTGGCGCTGACCGGCGAGATGTCGCTGGGCGGGGTGCTTTTGCCCGTGGCGGGCATCCGCGAGAAGATATTGGCCGCGCTGCGCGGCGGGGTGCACACCGTGTGCCTGCCCATGGGCAACCGGCCCGAGGCCGAGGCGCTCGAAGCCGACATCCGCGCCAACATCAAGATCGTGCTGGCCACCGAGGCCGACGAGGTGGTGGACGTGGTGCTGGAGGCCAAGAAGTAGCACGGGAGAACAGTTTCCGGCGGATGTGGGAAAGCGGCCCTGACGCGCCCCAGCAATAAAGACACCCGGCAACGGCGGAAACGCTGAAGCCGGGAGTTCTCTTCGCCGTGTGTTGTCCTTGCCGGTGTTTTGGGCCTGCGGCTGGGCAGCGACCTTGGGGTCTTGGAATCCACAGGCCCAGGGTGGGAGCTGGCCCGGCCCGCTGCCCCTGGCTCTTTGCGAATCCAGAGGCCCAGGGTGGGATCAGGCTCAGTGCGCTGGCCCGGTGCGCCTGCTGCGGGGCTCGCCTAGCCAGGCCCAGGGTATCCAGATGCGGAAGGTCGAGCCCTTGCCCAGCTTTTCGGCTTTGGCTACCAGGGTATCCAGATGCAAAAGGCGGAGCTCTGGCCGAACTCGCGGTTAGGCCGTCCTGGGTATCCAGATCCTGAAGGTCGAGCCCTGGCCCGGCTCGCTGACCGCGCCGATGCGGCCGCCGTGCTGGTCCACGGCCTTTTTGGCGATGAACAGCCCAAGCCCGGTCCCGCGCGAGCCCTTGGTGGAGAAGAACACCGAGAACAGGCGCGAGAGCGTGTCCGGCTGCATGCCGATGCCGTTGTCCGCAATCTCGAAAAACACGCCGTTGGCGTCGGGCCGGGCGCGGAACACCACCTCATGGGTCTCCTTGGTCTGGTCCTCCAGGCAGGCGTCCACGGCGTTCTCCAAAATGTTCACCATGGCGGCGGAGAGCACCACGCTGTCCACGGCGAAGCTGCCCAGGTCGGGCGCGATCTCGCACACAAAGGCCACGCCCAGCTGCTCGGCCTTGGGGGCCACGGCCTCGGCCACCTGGCTGGCCAGGGTGCAGGCGTCCGTGGTGCGCAGCTGCAGCTCGCGCTTCTTGGCGTAGAACAAGATGTCGAGCACCATGCCCTTGATGCGCCCGATGAGCTCCGTAACCTTGCCCCAGCCCGCCTGGACCAGCTGCTGGTCGCCGGTGCGGAAGCCCGTGTTGACCTTGTACACGCCGCCGTCCAGCGCCGTGAGCAGGCCCTTGATGCCGTGGGACAGCGAGGCGATGAGCATGCCGAGCGAGGCCAGGTGGTCCTGCATGCGCGAAAGCTCGGTGATGTCCGTGGCCATCTCCATGACGGCCTCGATCTCGCCCGCGTCGTTCTTGATGGGTGCGGTCCAGACAACCACGTTCACCTGCTGGCCGTCCTTGCCGCGCACGGTGAGTTCGCTCTGGTGCGGTTGGCCGTCCTCAAAGCTCTTGAGGGTGGGGCAGCCGAAGCAGGGCCGCCCGGTGCCGCAGCAGGTCTCGTAGCACAGCCCGCCGGTGCTGTTCCCGAACTCGGCCCGGAAGCTGCGGTTGACGGCCTGGATGCGCAGGTGCCGGTCCAGCACGGAAATGAAGCACGGGGCCTCGTCGAACAGCTGCTGGTAGCGCTGGCGCGTGGCGCGCAGTTCGTCCTGCAGGCGCTGCACCTCGCCCGCGTCCACGGCCAGCTCCAGCACCAGGTCGATCTCGCCGTCCACGCCACGGATGGGCGCGGTATGCACCATGACGGCGGACAGGGTCTCGTCGGTCCCGAAGATGCCCTCGTGGCTCTTCTGGCCCAGGCCGGTGGAGAGCGTGCGGCCCACGGGGCTTCCGGCCTCGGTCCCGGCTGCCCCGGCGTAGATTTCGTAGCCCGGCTGGCCCAGGCGGTCGCCCAGGCGGTCGCGGTAGAGCTGGTTCACGGAGACGATGCGCTGGTAGCCGTCCTGGATGGACACCAGGCAGGGCAGGCCGTTGAAGATGCCGACTCCACCTTCCACATCGCCTGTCACGCCGCCGATGAGCTGGGTCAGGCCCTCCACCGCAGCCTTGACCGCGCACTGGCGCTCCACGTCCATCAGGTGCTCGGCCTGCTGGTTGACCATCACTTCGAGGTTTTCGGTGTAGTTCTTCAGGCGCGCGCGCATGGTGATCTTGGCGCTGGCCCGCTTGAGCGCGATCTCGAGCACGTCGGGCCCGACGGGCTTGGCGATGAAGTCGCAGGCGTCGAGCTTGAGCCCGGCCACGGCCATTTCCAGGTCGCCGTGGCCCGTGACCAGGATGACCTCGGTGTCCGGGCTGAGTTCCTTGATGCGCCGCAACAGCTCCAGACCGTCCATGCCGGGCATGCGGATGTCGGTCAGGACCACCGGGGGATTGACGCGAGCAAAGACAGCCAGGGCCTCGTCGCCGCTGGCCGCCTGATGCACGGTGTAGCCCATGTCGGCCAATGTGAAGCCGACGACCTTGCGGATCCCGGCTTCATCATCAACAATAAGCACATCCATCGCCATGCGGCCCGCCCCCGGCACTGTCCGCACCCTACCCGGCGGGACTACGCAGTTGTCTGGCGTGAATCCTACTGAAACGCCCTCTGGAAGGGGAAAGCGCTTTGCGGCGGCTGTTTATGGCGCGCCGATGGCCTTTTCCACGATGCTCAACACCTGGGCCGGCTCAAAGGGCTTGTTCACCGTGGCCACGGCCTTGCGGATGGCCAAGTGGATGCCTGCCAGGCCGCTGATGACCACCACGGGCAAATCCTTAAACTCCGGCTTCTGGCTGAACTTGCGGTAGAAGCGCGGGCCCCATTCGTCGGGCATCTCCAGGTCCAGGGTCAGGAGGTCCGGGTGCTCGCGCTCAATGACCTCCATGGCGCTCTCTCCGCCCGGGGCCGAGCAGGTGGCGTAGCCGCGCTCCTTGAAGATGGACACGAGGTATTCCACGATATCAGGGTCATCGTCCACCACCATGATCTTCTTCGCCATCTCACGCCTCCTTAGTGTTCCGCGTCAAAGCGCCCTGGGCTCTCCCCTGGGCCGCCAAAATCCGTTCCGCCTCCCGAAGCAGAGCCTCCGGGCTGGGGGGTTTCTCCACGTAGCCGTCCACATCGGGCAAGAGCCCCCCGTCCTTGCCGGGCATTCCCGTGCGCACCAGCGACAGCGAGTGCCGGAAGGCCTCCCCGGCGATGACCGAAACCACGAGCACCCCGGCCCGCCGCAGCTCCTCATCGGCCTTGAGCCGCTGGAAGAGCCGGATGCCGCCCTGGTTCGGCATCATCAAATCCAGGCTGACAAGGTCGGGCTTCCACTCCTTGGCCTTGCGGAAGCCCTCCTCGCCATCGCGGGCCGTCGCGGTTGCATACCCCGCAGTCTCAAAAACCGCCGCGATGTAAATCCGCAGGTGCATCTCGTCGTCCACCACGAGCACCCGCCCCCGGCCCGGAGACCGGTCCGGATTCCGGCCCGCCCCCCCGGTCATGGGCCTACTCCCCGCTGCGCGGCCCCCCGTAAGGGCTCACGTCCACCTTGTCGGGGTGGTTCACGCTCAAAACCGGGCAGGCCGAGCGCAGCACAACCTGTTCGATGGTGCTGCCGAGCATGGCCTGTTCCGGGTCCACGTCCTTGGTGTGGTGGGCCATGACGATCAGGTCGGCCTTGGCCTCGCGCGCGTACTTCAGCACCTCCACGTGCGGGGTGCCCTCGCGCAAGGCCAGGATGTAGTTGTCGAAATCGCCCATGTTGGCCACGTACTTATCCTGCACCTTCTTTTCAGATGCGGCAAGCTGCTGCTCAATGTAGGACTGGGTGGCGGTGCTGGCCTGGCCCTCGGGGCCGATGTCCACGCAGTGGAACACGTGCAGCTTGCAGCCGATCTCCTTGGCCACATTGCGGGCGAACTGGAAGGCGTAGTCCGAGGGCTTGCTGAAGTCCGTGGCGACCACGATGTTGGCGAAATACGACCAGCAGGTGACGCAGGGGCGGCTGACGATGAGGACCGGGCAGCGGGCGCTCTTGGCCACCTTCTGCATTGTCGACCCGGCGATGGCGCGGTGGCGCATGGCGCCTACGTCTTCCTCGCGGGTGTGCGCGCCCATGATGATCAGGCTGGCGTCGTCCTTTCTGGCCTTGCGCAAAATCTCGGTGTGGGGCTCGCCGGTGGCGGTCTCGTACACGCAGTCCGGGTGGTCCTTGCCCAGCTTCTCGTAGTACTGGGCCATTTCCTCCTTGACCAGACTCACCAGGTTCTCGTCCACGTTCTCGGCATCGCCGGTGCGCACGTCGCGGTAGGTCAGGCTGAACCCCCGGCCCGGCAGGCCAAAGACGTGGTACACGTAAAGCTTCGAGTGGTTCTTGCGAGAGAGCTCAAAGGCGACGCGCGCGGCGTCGTCGCAGGTGGAAGAAGCAGACGTGGCGAACAGTATCTTCTCGAACATAACTACCTCCTTAGTGCGCATTCCACAGGGGCCCCGTGGAACGCGAGTTGCCAACCGATGCCTTCCTGAAATTCGAACAGGTTGCAGACCGTCTGAAAGCGGAACTCGTCCATCCTGTCGCCAAAAATCACGTGCTTGAGCGGGCCCAGGACCACGGGCAGGTCAAGCAGGGTCTCCACCGGGTAGGGCTTGATCTCGATGTCCTCTCCGTCCGTGCCGACCCCGCGCAGGGCGTGGTAGATATCCAGCCGGGGCGGGGCCGGGTGGCCGATGATGGCCACGGTCTTGGACAGCTCCAGCCGGGCGATGCCCGCCGGGATGCAGCCGGATTCGGGCCAGCCCGCCAGGCCCCTGGACAGGTCCTGGGCAAAGGGGCTCAACCGCAAAAACAGCTCATTGAGGGAGAGCATCTTGATGAAGCTGCGCAGGGTGTACCCTTCCGCCAGCACCACGCGGGCTCCAAGCACGCACAACAGATCCGTCTCTTGCGTCCCGTCATGCCGGAGCAGTAACCCCTCCGAGTTTAGTATGATTTCGTCCATATTGCACATTCCGCGTGTGTACAATTGATTTGACGCAATAATCTTAAAGCGATTTCACCGTATTTCATAATAATGTTCTCGTCAATGTTGAAAAGAATATCTCATCGTAAAAAACTCAATTTTCAAATCGTTCAATTCGCCCTACCCTGGGATGATTATATTGAACGTTGTCCCCGAGCCCTGTTGGCTTGCAACTGCAATGCTGCCTCCGTGCTCCTCCACGATTTTTTTGGTGGTCATCAGCCCCAGTCCAGAGCCGCCCTCGCCCTTGGTGCTGAAAAAGACCGTGAACAGCCGGGATTTGGCCTCCTCGTCCAGGCCGCAACCATTGTCCGCAACGCTGTAGAGCACGCCCCCGCCTGGCCGGGGCGCGACCGTGAGCGCCACCCGCCCGCCCGGGGTGTCCGGCCCGAACCCGGCGGCCTGGCAGGCGTCCAGCGCGTTGCCCACCAGGTTCATCAGGCAGCGGTGCAGGGCCTCGGCGTCGAGCCGGACCAACGCCATGTCCGCCGGGGCCGCCAGGGTCAGCTCCGCGCCTGCGGCCTTGGCCTTGTGCTGCAGCAGCTCGACCACCTCCCGCGCGGGCTGGGCCGGGTCGCAGGGCACGGGCTTGAGCGCCTCGGGCCGGGCGTAGCGCAGCATCTCCAGCGACAGGTTCTTGATCTTCTCCACATTGGCCTGGAGCATCTCCCAGCCCTGCTCCAGGTAGGCCCGGCGGTCCAGCTCCAGACCCTTGCCGAAGAGGAAGATGCTGCCCTCCAGCCCGCTGGCCAGGTTCTTGATGGCGTGGGACAGCCCGGCCACGGTCTGGCCCACTGCGGCCAGGCGCTCTGCGGCCAGAAGCTCGCGGGTCTTCTGCTCCACCAGGCGCTCCAGCTCCTGGGTGTGCTCGCGGATGGCCCGGCGCATGTCCAGGCGCTCGCTCGCGCGCTTGAGCGCGATGTCCAGGGCATCGTCGCTGATGGGCTTGGTCACGAAATCCGTGGCGTCGAGCTTGATGCCCTGGATGGCCAGGTCGATGTCGCCGTGGCCGGTGATGAGGATGACCTCGGTGTCGTGGCCGCCGGGGCTTTGGGCTGCGGCCTTGAGGGCCTTCAACAGCTCCAGTCCGTCCATGCCGGGCATCTTGATGTCCGTGATGACGATGGGCGGCTTGAGCTCGTGGAACAGGGCCAGGGCCTTTTCCGCGTTCTCCGCCGTGGACACGGTGAAGCCCCGGTCGGCCAGGGTCAGGCCCAGCACCTTGCGGATGCCGTCCTCGTCGTCCACCAGGAGGATGCGCTGCGTCTCGCTCATGGGCGGCCTCCGGCTCCGGACGGGGTGCCGGACGGGGAGCCGGACGGTGAGCTGGCCTGGGAACCGGGCTGGTCGCCATTCTGGTCGCTTACGCATTCTATGGGCAGGGTGATGATGAAGCGCGTGCCTTCGCCCGGGGTGGAGCAGGCCTTGATGTCGCCGCCGCAGTCCTTGATGATGCCGTAGCTGATGGACAGCCCCAGCCCCGTGCCCTTGCCCACCTTCTTGGTGGTGAAGAAGGGCTCGAAGATCTTTTCCAGCACGCCAGTGGGAATGCCGCAGCCCGTGTCGGCGATGACCACGGTCACGAACTGGCCGCTTGTGCTGGCGGAAAGTTCGATGCGCTTGGGCCCGGCGGGCTTGTCGCCCTTTTCGGCGGCAACCGCCCACTTTTCCTCAATGGCGTCGCGGGCGTTGATGAGCATGTTGATGAAGACCTGCTCCAGGCGTCCGGCGTCGGCCCGGACCAAGGGCAGGGTCGGCTCCACGCGCAGGGATACCTCGATCTCGCGCAGCTTGAGCTGCTGGCTGAAGATGTCCAGGCTGCGGGCCAGGATGGCCCCGGCGTCCACGGGCTCCAGCTTCATCTCCGGCTTGCGGCCGAATTCACGCAGGTGGTTGATGATGCGCGAGGCGCGGTCCACGTGGGCGTCGATCTCCTTGGCCATCTCGGCCAAAATGTCCGGGTTGAGCGGCTCCTTGCGGGTGATCTTGCGCACGATGAAGCTGGCTGCGGTCTTGATCACCGACAGGGGCTGGTTCAACTCATGGGCCATGCCTGTGGCCATTTCGCCCAGGGTGGCCATCTTCGAGGCCTGGATGAGCTGCTGCTCGGTCTCCAGGCGCTTGGTCATGTCGCTGGTGGTCACCAGCAGCACCTTCTGCCCGGAGAACTCCGAGGGGGACACGCGCACCGTGACGAACAGCCTGCGCCCGTCCTTGGTCATGTGCACCGAGCGGTCGTGCAGGTCGGTCTGGGCCAGGCGCTTCTTGAAGCGGTCGCGGTCCTCCACGGGGTACAGGTCCTGGAACGAGCGGCCCACGATCTCGAAAGGCTCATACCCGTAGACCACGGGCACGGACTCGTTGCAGTCCAGGATGCGCAGGGACTCGGCGTCGAGCACGAACACGGGGTTGGGGATGTTGCGGAAGATGGCCTGGTACTTGTGCTCGCTCTTCTCCAGCTCCTCTTCGAGCTGCTTGCGGCTGGTGATGTCCAGGCACATCTCCATGGCCGAGACGATCTCGCCCTCGCTGTTGGTGATGGGCGCGGTGGTCACCATCCAGTGCCGCACGGTGCCGTCGGCGTCAAAGCCGGTCTCCTCGCTGCAATGGCTCTTGCCGGTCTTGAAGGTCAGCTCCACCGGGCAGTTGGGGCACTTTTCGCTGCGTCCCTTGTAGGCATGGTAGCAAAAGTCGCCGGGGCGCGGGCGGAACTTCTCCCGGAACTCCTGGTTGTAGCGCAGCAGGCGGAAATTCTTGTCCTGCACGGTGATGATGCAGGGCACCTGCGAGAACAGCGACTGGTACTCGTCGCGCTGGCGGTTCAGTTCGATCTGCTTCTCGCTGATGCTCTTGCCCATGCGCTCGATGGCCGTGACCAGGGTGCCCATTTCGTCGCGCTGGGAGATGTCGATGCCGGCGCACTGGCCCCCCTCGGCGATGCGCTTGGCCCCGCGGATGAGCTTGCGGATGGGCCGGATGACGAAGCGCATCATGAACAGGAAGATGGACAGGCCGAGCGCCAGCAGAACGATGGCCGTGAAGCCGATGATGCGCGTCTTGGAGGAGCTTATCTCGCGGTCCGCAGACTCCAGGGAGAGCACCACGTCGATGGCGCCCAGAACCTTCTTGTCCTGCGGGTGGAAGTGGCAGTTCTCGAAGCAGCCGGGTTCGTTGTAGATGGGGCTTATTATGCCGAGCGTACGCTGGCCGTTTGGGCCCTCAAAGATGCGCGTGCGCGCCTCCAGCGGAACGTCGGCCGCCGGGGGGTTGGACTGGTGGCAGACGTAGCAGGCCTGGCTCTTGATGTCCGTGACCGAGTCCACCTCCCGCGGGATGTTGGAGAACTTGATCTGGCCTTCCTTGTTGTACACGCGAATGGCCAGGATGCCCTCCTGGCTGCCGACGTTGGAGATGATCTGGTTCAAGTCCTCGCGCGAGTTGAGCATCATGGCGTAGCGGGTGCCGAGCTTGATGGTGGTGCCCAGGCGGTCGGCCTCGGCCACCACGTACGTCATGAGCACGTCCTCCTGGTGGCTGATGGCCAGGTAGGACAGCGCGGACACGCACACCACGAGAGACGCCCCCGCAGCCACGATGAGCTTGGAGATGAGGCTTCCCTGGATGGCGTTCCACAGCTTGCGCATGGTTCACTCCCCGGGCCGTCGCCGTCGGATGGTCCTGCCTGCCGGTCCGCCGGGGGAGCCCGCTTGGGGCCCCCCTGACGGATGCTCAGCAGACGTTTTCAGCGTACGTGGCACTGCCCGCAGGCCAGCGGGCCCTTGCCCTTGGCCCGGTGGCAGGCGATGCACTGCTTGTGGTAGGCGCGCTGCAGGCTGGTGGCCTTGCCTGCGGGCTTCACCTTGTGGCAGTCGGAACAGGGCGTGCCCTCGGTGGAGGCGGTCTTGTCCTGCTTGCCGTCGGCCCCGCCGTGGTGGCAAACCACGCACTCTTCGAGCTTGGCCTTTTCGTTGTGCTTGTCGTGGTTGAACACGGCCGGGGGCCGGGTCAGCTTGCCAAAGGCCGCAGGGGCCAGTTTGGTGATGGTGTCCTGGGCCATGACAGTCTGGACCGCCAGAAAGGCCGACGTGCAGACCAGCGCGGCCAGCATGAGAAGGGGCAGTATGCGCTTCATGGCGTCCTCCTAGACCTCAGGCTTTTCCATGCATTCATAGATGATGTCGCTTAAGAACTTGAGCTCCATGCCCAGCTTGTGGTGGTGGATGATGTCGTGCAGGCCGCCGTGGCAGTTGTGGCACGGGGTGATGACGGTCTTGACCCCGGTGGCCTTCAACTGCTCGGCCTTGACGAGGTTTCCGTCCACGCGCACGTTCTTGAACGGCGGACCGCAGTTGATGACGCCGCCGCCAGCCGCGCAGCAGTAGTTGTGCTCGCGGTTGGGGTGCATCTCGATGATGTCGCCGTCAACCAGGAAGCGGGTCACCTCGCGCAGCTTCTCTTGCAGTCCGCGCCCGCGCACGATGTTGCAGGGGTCCTGGATGGTCACCGGCCCGGGGAATTTCTTGGCCAGCTTGATCTTGCCTTCCTGAATGAGCTCCCAGTAGAACTCCACGGCGTGGATGACCGGCACCGGGTGCCAGCGCCAGCCCAGCCAGCGGTTGCCCACGTCGTACACGGAGCGGAAGGCGTGGCCGCACTCGCCCATGACGATGCGCTTGACCTTGAGCTTCTGGGCGCTCTCGAAGTGCTGGCGCTTGAGCCGCCCCATCATCTCGAAGTCGCCGGAGAACATGCACATGTCGGAGTTGTCCCAGCCGGTCTGGGCGGGCATGGTCCAGTCCACCCCGGCCATGTGCATGATGGCCGCGGCCTGGTAGATGAGCTGGGTGCGGAACTTGGGCTCGGGCGCGATGACCGAGTAGTAGATGTCCGCGCCTTCCTTGTCGAGCGGGATGCGCAGGCCGGGGAACTCTTCCCGGGCCTCGTCCTCCTGCCACATGAGCGAGTCGGTCCACTCGTCGTCCTTGACCCACATCTGGTTGAAGGTGGACGCATGGCTGTGCGCGGTGTCCTGCATGTACTGCGGGGTCACGCCCAGCTTGTGGCAGATGCGCCGGACCGTGCTCATGATGTAGGCTGTGTCGATGCCGATGGGGCAGAGATGCACGCAGCGGCGGCAGAGATTGCATTCGGTGTAGGCCAGCTGCGCCATGCCGTACACGAAGTCCGGGTCGACCCGGCCCTTCTTGTCCAGCAGCACGCTCATGGTCTGGTGGACCTTGCCAGCCGGAGTGTAGCTCGGGTCGCCGGGGTGGGAGCCCGCGAAGTGGCAGGCCTCGGCGCACATGCCGCAACGCATGCAGGTCTCGGCATAGGTTTTGAGCCGTGCGCCGGTTTCACCTTTGAGCACGGCGTTGACGACCTTCTCGATCTTCTCCGGAGTCAGCTGCGAAACCCCGCGCCGGAGCCCCACGTCCTCAATGAGTCTTTCCTGGATGCCCATGTGTGGTTCCTCCTTGGGGCTTTACCAGTCTCTCGCGTGGCGCACGCCGCCGAACTCCGAGCCCATGTAGGCGCGGGTGAAGGCGGCGAAGACCATGTGCGAGAGGCGGGTGAAGGGGATGGCGGCGAGCATGATCTCTCCGGCCACGATGTGGGCGATGATCATGACCTGATAGTCGAACACCTGGTGGTAGGCCAGAAAGCCTGTCAGGAAGGGCAGCGTCACAATGACGAGCGCCAGCCAGTCCTTGCCGGTGGTGATGTAGGCCACTTCCTTCTGGCCCAGCCTGCGGCCCGCGAAGACCAGGCAGGCGGCCAGCACGACCAGGGTCATGATGTCGGCCACGTTGTCGGGCAGGGTGGCGTAGCTCACCCCGAAGAACTCGGTCCAAAGGACCACGTGGGCCACGAGAAACACGGGAACTGCGATGAGGCAGATGTGGAAGGCGAAGGTGGTCACGGTCATGACCGGGTTCTTGCGCCAGCCCAGGGCGTTGAAGGGGATCAGCCAGTTCACGATGGACCGCAGCGAGAAGCCCAGGTCCATGAAGGCCCAGGAAGACGCGTCCTTTTTCATGGCCAGTTGACGCATGGAGTAAAGCCGCCAGCCCGAACCCAGGAGAAAGATCCCCCAGGCGGCCCAGGCCAGGGGGCCGGTGACGAATTCGTATGCCGCATTCATGGTCGTCCTCCTTACCCGCGCCTAGGCGCGGCCTACCTCTGCGACGATGCGCAGGAAGGCGTCCTTGTCCAGGGCCCGGATGAGCATCTTGGTGCCATCGGGGCTGAAGGTGGGCTCCCAGACCTTGGTGAACTCGCGCGGGTAGACCCGGCCGTCGACCACCAGGGACTGGCGCCCGGCCTTTTCCACCTTCACGGCCACGTGCCCGCCCATGGGGCTGATGACCGGCGTCCAGGCCATGTCCCATACTCCGTCCCAGAACTTGCCGTCGACCATGACGCGCCAGCCGCGGTTGTCGGTGTTGCCCAGGGCGGCAACAACCTCGCCCTGGCGGGCGACAACCAGATCCGTGACCACCGGCATGGAGATGGACCAGGGCTTGCCGTTCATCACAACAGTGAAGGCTCCAAACTTCGGGGCCACGATGGCCGCGATGTTCTTGCCGTCCTGGCTGATGACCTGATGCCAACACTGGGAGAATTTGGGCTCCCAGATGATCTGGTCGTCCTGGGCCAGGCCCCAGGCCCCGGCCACGCGCACCGGCGCAACCACCGACCCGGTGGCCGGGTTGAAGCGCGGCTCCCAGACGCAGCCGTAGTTGCCGGCCCACTTCTTGCCGTCCACCACGATGGAGTAGTCGTACAGCGTGGTGCGCACCTGGGCGGCCACGCGCTTGCCCTGGGGGTCAAAGGTCGGGGTCCAGACGTTCATGTAGTTGGTGCCCCAGCTCACGCCGTTGACGGCCACGCCGTATACCCCGGCGGCAAAGCCTTCGAGGTCTGCGGGCTTGAGCGATTCGAGCTGCACCACGGCCGCCGAGGACTGGCCATCGGCGGAAAGCACGGGCTGGTTGGCGTTCTCGTAGAGGGTCTCCCAGGGGGTGCCGTCGAGGCACAGGCCGTACTCGCCGCCGCTCTGGATGCAGGCCGCGATGACGTCGCCCTCGGAGGAAAACTGGGTGCCCCAGAGGTAGTCGAAGCTCTCCTCCCAGGCCTCCCCGTCCACGGCCAGGGTCCACATGCCGTCCTGCTGGACAATGGCGGTGAGCCTGCCGTCCGGGCTGAAGCGCGGGTACCAGGCCTTTTCAAAGTTGTTTCCCCATTGTTCGCCATTGACCAGGGCGGTGAATCCGTCCTCGCCCATGCTGGCAAGCATGGCCAGTTTTTCCCCGTCGGGCGAGGCATACGGCTCTTCAACCCAGGCGCAAACCTCCGGGCATTTTATTGAAGAGAGTATGACCCGTTGTCCCGGCTCCCAATTCCACAAGGTCGGTGGATGCATGTCGCCCTCCCCCGCACGCCTGGGCGTGCGCTACGTATTGACCGCAGAGTGTTCCGCTAGGAATACCTCAAAAACTCGCCATGTTAATCTGCTATGAAAAGAAAAGGCACGAAGCTCTTGTTCGTGCTTTATTGTACCTACATGCAATGTTGCCACAATTTTTACTTTCTGGGAAGTACTATTTCAAATTCCAGTTTACATACGTCATAAGTATGTTTAGTATATTTAACCATACACGGTCAGTATGGCTTGCAAAGCACGGGTCCTTTGTATAAATAAGGGTTCGAATATGTTCCTGCTCGACCCGCAATGGACGCGGCTGCGACCGGTGAGCGGGCTGTAGAGGCAGGAGGGGCAAAGGGAGAAACATGCGACTGACCACCAAGGGAAGATACGGGATGCGGCTGGTGCTGGACATCGCCCAGCACGAGGAGAAAGGGCCGGTGTCCATGGCCGAGACCTCGCTCAGGCAGGATGTCTCGGTCAAATACCTGGAGCGTCTGGTGGGAGAACTCCAGCGGGCCGGTTTTGTGCGCAGCGTTCGCGGACGCGAGGGCGGCCACCTCCTGGCCATACCCCCGGAGAACATCAGCGTGGGCGACGTGGTGCGCGCCCTTGAGGGCGACGCCTCCGTGCTGGCCTGCAGCAACAACCGCCTGGCCTGCCCGCGCTCGGTGCATTGCCTCACGCGGGCCATCTGGATCGCGGCCGACCAGGCCATGCTCGAGAAGCTCGACTCGGTCACCGTGCGCGACATCTTGAACGACGGCCAGAACTGCATGGCCCGCAAGGAGGCCGAGAAGCTCAAGATACTAAAGCCCATGAAGCAGCTGGACGCCAGGGCCGAGCCCAAGCCTGAGGAGGAGGTCCAGTCCGAGCCGGTGCTGCGCAAGAAGCTGGCCCGGCGCATCTTCCGCCAGCGCCTGGCCCAGACCGTCCAAGGACGCCCGGCGCGGCCCGAGGGTGCGCCCAAGAAGATCATGGTCGTGGACGACGACCCGGACATCGTGGACTATCTGCGGACGGTGTTCCGCGAGCGCGGATACGACACCTGCAGCGCCTGCGACGGCGACGTGGCCATGGAGGTGCTGGTGAACGAGTTCCCGGACCTGGTGACCCTGGACCTGGAGATGCCCAACGAATGGGGGCCGAAGTTCTTCCGCAAATTCTCGCGCATCCCCGAATTCCGCGACCTGCCGGTCATCGTCATCAGCGGCCTGCCGGGCATCCACCTGGCCATCCGCAAGGCCGTGGCCACCGTGCAGAAGCCCTTTGACCCGCAAGAGGTGCTGCGCATCGTGGAGGGGGCCATCGGCGAACCCTGAACCGCAGGCCTGCGGGGCGCCAAGCCATCCCGACTGTTGACGGTGGTTTCTGGTTGGGCATATGCATGGGGGAACCACGGGCCGCCCGGCCCATGCCCCAAGAGGAGTCCCCGTGCCGCTGAGCAAGCCCTTCCTGCACATGAACATCCGCCGCCGCGTGCTGCTCGGCATGCTGCTCTCGGTCCTGGCCGTGGGCCTCATCGGCACCTTCTCCTACCACTCCCTGGCGCAGATCGAGCGCAAGATGGGCTTCGTCGAGATCATCGACGACCTGGGCAACACCATCCTGGAGATACGCCGCTACGAGAAGAACTACATGCTCTACGGCCACCAGGAGGACTACGACGAGAGCCGCTCCTACGCGGCCAACGCGCACGACATCCTGGTGCGCCTGGAGGGCAACGCTGCGGAGTTCGGCCTGTCCCAGGAGCACGCCTCCCTCAAAAGCACCCTGACCGCCTACGAGTCCCATTCCGAATGGCTCTATGTGACGCAGAGCAATGGCGGGAGCCCGCCCCCGGCCGAGCTGGAGCGCCTGCGCGACGCGGGCAAGCATCTGGTGGACCTTTCCCAGAGCCTGGTGATCCACGAGCGAGCGCGCATCCTGACCATCGTCCAGTCCCTGAAGCGCCAGCTGCTGTTCTCTGTGGTGGTGTTTCTGGCCCTGGGCGGCGGCTTTTTGTTCGTGCTGGGGCACAGGACCATCCTGGCCCTGCGCCGCATCGAGCAGGCCACCCGCGAGATCGCCAAGGGGCGCTTCACGCTCCTGGCCGCGTCCGGCTCGGACGACGAGGTGGAACGCGTGGTCGGGGCCTTCAACCACATGACCGCTGAGCTGCAGAAGCGCCAGGACCAGCTGGTGCGCGAGAAGAAGCTGTCCTCCATCGGCGTCTTGACCAGCGGCGTGGCCCACCAGTTGAACAACCCGCTGAACAACATCAGCACCTCCTGCCAGATCCTGATGGAGGAGGCGGGCGACTGCGACCCGGCCTTCAGCACCAAGCTCTTGCGCAACATCGACCAGGAGGTGGCCCGCGCCCGGGACATCGTCAAGGGCCTGCTGGAGTTCTCCCGGGCCAAGGAGTTCGAGCTCAAGCCCACGGCCCTGGCCGATGTTGTGGAGCGCTCCGTGCGTCTGGTCTCCAGTCAGGTGCCCGCCGGGGTGGAGCTGCTGCGCGACGTGCCGCCCGACCTCGTGCTGCCCATGGATGCCCAGCGCCTGCAGGAGGTCTTCATCAACCTGTTCATCAACGCCCTGCAGGCCATCAAGGCCCCGGAGGGGCGCATCGCCGTCAGCGCCCGGCGCGACCCGGAGCGCGGCCAGGCCGTCATCACCGTGTCCGACTCCGGCCTGGGCATCAACCCCGAGGACCAGGCGCGCATCTTCGACCCCTTCTTCACCACCAAGGAGGTGGGCAAGGGCACGGGGCTCGGCCTGTCCATCGTCTTCGGCATCGTGGAGCAGCACCAGGGCGAGATCACGGTGGAGAGCACGCCGGGCAAGGGCGCCAGCTTCATCCTGCGCCTGCCCCTGACCACTCCCGCCGTGCCCGATGACCAGAACGACGACCAGAACGGCGACCGGGACGGCGCATGAACGCAGGCCGCGTGCTCGTGGTCGACGACGAGGCCATCGCCCGGGAGAACCTCGTGCACGCCCTGGTGCGCGCGGGCTACGAGGCCGAGAACGCGGCCGACTCCCGCTCCGCCCTGGCCGAGCTGGACCGCGCCCGCTACGACCTGCTTTTGACTGACCTGCGCCTGGGCGAGCAGAGCGAGCTGGACGGCATCGGGCTCATGGAGCGCGCGCGCAAGCTGCACCCCGGCCTGGAGGTGGTGGTCATGACCGGCTACGCCACCGTGCCCGGGGCCGTGGCCGCCATGAACCGGGGGGCATACTCATACCTGGCCAAGCCGCTCAATCTCGACGAGGTGCGCGCGCTCACGGCCAAGGCCGTGGAGTCAAGCCAGCTGCGGCGCGAGGTGCTGGACCTGCGCCAGCGGCTGAAGGACCGCGACGCCCCGCCCATGCTGGTGGGCAAAAGCGCGGCCATGGCCGCGCTGCTCAAGACCATCGGCCAGGTGGCGCCCACCTCCTCCACCGTGCTGCTCCTGGGCGAAACCGGCACCGGCAAGGAGCTGGCCGCCCGGGCCATCCACCACGCCAGCCAGCGGGCGGACAAGCGCTTTCTGGGCGTGAACTGCGGGGCCTTCAGCGAGGAGCTTCTGGCCAGCGAACTCTTCGGGCACGAAAAGGGCGCGTACACCGGGGCGGGTGAGCGCAAGGCCGGACTGTTCGAGGCGGCCAGCGGCGGCACCCTGTTCCTGGACGAGGTGGGCGAGATGACGCCGTCCATGCAGGTGCGCCTCTTGCGCGTGCTGCAGGAGCGCAAGATCCTGCGCGTGGGCGGCACGGCGGACATTCCGGTGGACGTGCGCGTCATCGCCGCCACCAACAAGGACCTGGCCGTGGAGACCGAGACCGGGGCCTTCCGCCTGGACCTGTACTACCGGCTGAACGTCATCACCCTGCGCCTGCCCGCCCTGGCCGAACGGCGGGAGGACATCCCGCTTCTGGCCCGGCACTTCCTGCTCAAGTACTCCGAGCTGCTGGGCCGCGAGGTGCGCGAGCTCTCGCCCGGCGTGCTGGACATCCTGGCCAGCTACGCCTTTCCCGGCAACATCCGCGAGCTGGAGAACCTGATGGAGCGCGCCGTGGTCCTGGCCGAGGGCGACACCGTGGAGCCCCGGCACCTGCCCCCGGACCTGCAGCTGGACCAGCCGCGCCTCAAGACCTCGCGCCAGGGCGGCCTGCCCACCCTGGAGGAGAACGAGCGCCAGCACATCCTCTGGGTGCTGGAGCACACCGGCAACAACAAGTCCCGCGCCGCCGAGATCCTCGGCATCGACCGCGCCTCGCTCTGGCGCAAGCTCAAGCGCGCCGGGCTGGGGTAGAGAAGAGAATATGTTCCGCAGGCCAAAGGGCCGGAGGCCGCTCTGGCCGGGGTCCTGGGGCAGCGGGCCGGGCCGCCGCCCTCAGCACTCGGCCCGGGAGATCAGGCTGGCCGGATCAAGCAGGGTGATCCGCTTCAGCTCCACCCGGATCAGCCCCTCTTCCTGGAACTTCTTCAAAAACTGGCAGACCGTCTGCTGGCACGAACCGACCATGGCGGCCATCTGCCCCTGGGTCAGCTTCAGGGGCACGGCCACCGGACCCTGGCGCGCGGCCGGTCCGGAAAAGCTCTCGGCGCAGAGGCAGAGCAGCAGCTTGGCCAGGCGCGCGCCCACATCTCCGGCCATGAGCCCCTCCACCTGATCGCTCAGGTAGCGCAGCCTGCGGCCCAGGATGCAGATGACCTTGCGCGCCGCGCGCGGATTCTCGTCCAGGAAGTCCTCCAGGGCGCTGCGGTCCATCTCGTGCAGCACGCTCGGCGTCAGGGTCTGGGCCCCGGCGCGGCGCAGGGGCGACTCCAGCACCTCGGCCAGGCCGAACAGCTCGCCCGCGCGGCGCATGAAGAAGATGGGCTCCTTGCCCTGGGAGGACACCCCGTAGATGCGCACCAGGCCCTTTTCCAGGTAGTAGCACGAGCGGCTGGGCTCGCCCTGGTCGAACACCGCCGCGAACTTGGGCAGGGCCCTGCGCCGGGAGCGCAGCAGAAAGGCCCGCCGCTCCCGCTCCAGCCCGGTGAAGAAATCCTCCACCCCAAGGTGCCAGTAGCTCTGTTCCATGGCCCCTCCCCTGCCGACAAAAGCCGCGGCCCGGCCCGGCAAAAGGCATGGCCCTGCCGACAAAAGCCGCGGCCCGGCGCCGCAAGATGCGACGCCGGGTTGTGCAGCCCTGCCCACCCTAGCGCATGGGCGATACAAACGCCAGCGGCTCTAGCGCTTCAGGCGGTTCCTATACTCGTAGCTCGTCTCCTGGCCGTTGATGTCCACGCATTTCCAGATGATGCGGTCCTTGCCCATGATGGGCCGCAGGCTGGCCTTGTGGTAGCCCAGTTGGTAGGGGATGCGCGTCTCGATGGCCGCTGCCGGGCAGGCCTTGGTGCAGGACATGCAGTCCCAGCAATCCCTGGTGTTGCGGCAAAAGGCCTTGCCTGTGCCCTCGTCCACGGCCATGAGGTCGCCGGGGCAGGCCTCCTCGCAGCGCGACTCGGGCAGGCCCGCGCAACCGTTGCATTTATGCAGGTTCACTCTTGGCGGCATGGTGTGTCTCCTTTGCTGTACGCTGCTCAGGCCTTCAGGCGTTCGCCGGGCACAAGCTGTTCATAGGGCCGGGTAAAGGCCGTGACAACGCCGGTTTCCGGGTCGCGGCGGGTTTCCACGAAACAGTCGAAGTTTGTGTCGTCGCGCTCCGGGTAGTCGCTCCTGGTCTGCCAGCCGGCCCAGCGCGTCTCCTTGCGGGCCTTCAGGTGGTGCACCACGGCCTCGGCCACGTCCACGCGGTCCATGGTCTCGCCCGCCTCCATGAGTTCGTGCAGGTCCGCCGCCTTGAGGTAGCGGAACTGGTCCTGGAGCACGGCGATGTGCCTGAGCGCATAGTCCAGGCGTTCCTCGTTGGTGCGGTAGAACTGGGAGGTGCCCCCGGCGTACTCGTCCATGAGCCGCTGCAGGCGTTCCTTCATCTCGCGCGGGGTCACGCCGTCATAGTCCGCGCCACGCAGCAGCGGGGCGAACACGCGGGTCTTCTCGGCCTCCACCTGCGCGGCAAAGACCGGGTCGGCCGGGCCGGGCAGGGAGCCCGCACTCTTCATGTAGGCGATGGCCCCGCGCGCGGCCAGCTTGCCCTCGGCCGCACAGCCGCCCACGAACTTGTTGGGGTTGCCGCCGGCCGTCTCCCCGGCGGCGAAGAGCCCCGGCACCGTGGTCATGCGCTCCAGGTCGACCCAGAAGCCGCCCATGGTGTGCCCGCCCAGGATGTACGGGTCCGAGCCGTAGATCTCGATGGGCTCCTTGGTTACGTCCTGGCCCCGGCTGGCCAAAAACAGCACGAAGCTCGGCCTCTCGTTCAGGTAGTCGGTCATCATGGCCTGGACCTTGTCCGGGGCCATGTTGCGGGTGTCGCAGTAGCAGGGGCCGCGCCCGGCCAGCCACTCCTCCATGGGCGCATTGGCGCGGATGTACCGGGGGGCCGCGTCGCCGCCCAGGTGCGCATAGCGGCTCATGACCTTTTCGCCCTTGCAGTTGATGATGGGTGCCTTGTAGCCCACGGAAATGGTGTCCACCGGGCCGCAGTAGTCCTTGGTGCGCGTGGCCACCCAGCGCTGCTCCAGGCTGGAGAGCTCCGCCCCCTGCCGGAAGCCCATGGCGTAGCCCGAGCCCACGCAGTACGGGCACATCCAGATCTGCGCGCCGGAGTCGGTGGAGTCCGCCGTGTAGGACTTGTAGAGCGTGCCCGCCCCGCCGGTGGAGACCACCGTGGCCTTGGCCCGGAACACGTAAAACACGCCGCTGCGCACATGCAGGCCAAAGGCCCCCACGCAGCGGGGCCCGTTGGGCCCGGCGTCCATCAGCAGGCCGGTTCCGGCCACGCGGTTGTACACCTCGGCCCCGCTCTCGATGGCCTTCTCGGCCATGATGGGCTTGAGCTGCTCACCGTGGATGGAGATGTCCCACTTGCCCCGGTAGTGGATCTTTCCGTCCTCGTCGCGCAAGATGGGCAGGCCCCAGCGCTCCAGGTCGTCCACGGACTCGTTCAGTTCGCGCGCGTTGGACAGGGCCAGGTCCTCGCGCAGGGGGCCGCCGCCCACCTGGTCGCGGCTCCAGCGGACCAGGTCCTCGGGCGTTTTGCCCTCGGGAATGTACGTGTTGATGGCGTCCATCCCGGCGGAGCACGCGCCCGAGCGCATGATCTCCGCCTTCTCCATGATGACCACCTTCAGGCCGGGGTTCAGCTTTGCGGCCTCCACAGCCACGAAGCAGCCCGCATTGCCGCCGCCGATGATCAAAAGGTCGCAGTCCACGACCTCCACGCGCACCTCGGCCAGGGTCTTCGGCATCGCCTTGGCGCGGCGTCCGCCGGGTCTGTTGCTCATGATGGTTCTCCTTTGCGTTCAGAGTGCTGGTTGATGTTTGCTGCGGCTGTTTGCGTCTGCCGCCTAGAACGGCCAGGCCGCCGTGGCGTCCCACACGGGGATGCCCAAAAAGGCGTACCAGGGGGCCATGACCAGGATGCCGTAGGCGATGGCGATGAGGATGCAGACCCAGCCCGCCTTGGCGTAGTCGGCCGTGGAGAAGGTGTCTGTGCCGTAGGCGATGACTGCGGCCGTGATCTGCGTGGGCAAGAGGTAGGCGTAGGTGTCGGTGTCGCACACCAGCAGCGTGAAGGACACCGGGTGCAGCCCCAGCCTGGGCGCCATGGCGAAGACCACCGGGGCCAGCATGGCCACGGCCGCCACGTTGGAGAGCATGCCGATGCGGATGACATGGGTGCCGACCATGAGCGTGAGCAGGATCTGCCACCAGCTCATGCCGATGACGAAGCCGTGCACATGCTCCGCCAGCCAGCCCGCCAGGCCCGAGGAGGTCATGGCGCTGGTCATGGTCAGGGCCCCGCCGAGCAGCAGGAAGGTGCCCCAGATGGTGCGCTCCTGCACGGCCTTCCACTTGAAGGGGAACAGGCCGGGGATGAACAGGAGCATCATGCCCACCAGCCCCACGATGCCCAGCTGATAGCTGTGCAGCTGCACGGGGCTGCCCTTGCCGGTCATGAACAGCACCGTGATCAGGCCGAAGATGCCGAGCAGCGTCCACTCCGGGGTGGTCATGGGCCCCAGGGCCCGGTGCTGCCGCGCTATCTCCTCGTGCCCCCCCCCACGGCGACGCCTGCGGTCTTGAAGTGGTAACGCACCCACCACTGGGTGAGGGCGAACATGCCCAGGTACGGGAACTGGAGCAGGGCCCACTGGAAGTAGCCGATGTTGCGGAAGCCGTTCTTGTCGAACAGGCCGGTCATGATCAGGTTGGGCATGTGCGCGGTGAGGATGAACACGCCGCAGATCATGGTCCCGTAGACCATGGACTGGATGACGATGGCCTTCTTGGCCTCGCGCTCGCGCTCGGTGTCGCCCAGAAGCTTGGTGATGCCCTGGATGACGGGCATGAGCGTGGCCGCGCGGGCGTTGGCCGCGGGTATGAGAAAGGCCATGACGATGTTGACGAAGAACATGCCCCAGATGATGCGCCCCACGCTTGAGGCCTTGAGCCGGTCCAGGATGGACAGGGCGATGCGCTTGTCCATCTTGAGGATCTGCAGCATGGCCCCGATGAAGAAGGCGAACAGGCAGAGCCAGACCTCGTGGGTGGTGAAGCCGTTGAAGGCCTGGCCCATGGGCGGCTTGCCCTCCTTCCAGGGCAGGCCGTGGGTCAGGATCAGGAGCGTGGGCACGCTGAGGCCGGTGATGCCCACGGGCATGGCCTCGGCCACCCACATGACGCTGGCCCAGACCACCACGGCCAGCACCGACATGCCCTCCCTGGACAACCCCTCGGGACAGGGCAGCACCGCAAAGATCAGAAAGAACAACAGCCAGGCTGCGGCAAAGCCCGCCCAGACCGTTTTGGGGCTTTTGCCGCACTGGGTCAGGTTCTCGCTCACATAGCCCAGGACCCCGGAGCAGGTCCGTCCCCCCTCTCCCCCTGGCGCGGAGCCGGTTTTTTTGTCCTTTGCATGTTCTGCTTCCATGGCCTGTCCTTTCCGCTTTCTGCGGGGTTGCCTCATCCCGTTGTCCGCTTTCCACCCCTGCGCCTGGGGCGTTCTTCCGTCCAGACGCGCATGCTCCAATCGCTTGTAATGCAAAGAACATCTGGCGGGGCCACCCCGCCGGGTTGCTGAGATGCCTGCCGTGACGTTGCAAACCGGGCCCGCCGGGCGGATTTCCTCGTGCCGGGCGCGTCTGGCAGTACGCATCTGGCCTGTGCGGGTTCCGTCACGCTTCCGGTATGCCAGCGGTCCGGCAACCAGTCCTTCGCCTGGACGATAGTTTTCAGGGAGAATGTGCATGGCTGGGCCGGAGGGGGAACTGCCAGGATGGGGGCAAGGCGGAGGCGGGGGCGAGACCGCGCGGGGCCGCCGCAAGCGGTTGTCCCTGCCCGGGCAGGAACTCCCGGCCCAAGGCCGGGGCACAGGCCCCACCTGGGTCGGCGGCGCTGCGGCCTGATTGAATACTTCACGAATGCAGCCAATTGCCCTGGGCCAAAGCCGCAGGCACAGCGCGCTGGAGCACAGACTCTGCATTGCGCACACACGTATTTCGCCACACCGTTGACGAAATTCACATTTCCGCTTAATAATTTTTCCTATCGTGGAGGTTTTTCATCATGACACAGCACCCCCTGTCCCTTCTCACCGCACGCAATGGTCCCGACCTGTCGCTTTTGCCCTTCGGGGGGCTCGGCCTGGACATGGCGGAGGTCCGGCGCAAGGTCTCCGGCCTGGAATTCAAGGCGGTTCCCAAACCGGCAGCCGCCCCGGTCCAGACCTGGGACACCCCCACCCCGACGCTTCACGGCTACGGCCTGCTCCTCAGGCTCAACCGCGAGACGCTGGGCAGCTGACGCACACCCCATAACCAAGGAGGCCACATGACACTTTCACGCAGAGGGTTCATCAAACTCTCCGCAGCCGCAGCCCTCTCCACCGCTTTCACAGGCCTCGGCCTGGCGGCCAAGCTCCAGGCGGCCAAGGCCGCAACCGACCGCATCAAGCAGCTCACCCCCGAATGGAGCAGGCAGACCACCAGCGTCTGCTGCTTCTGCGCCGTGGGCTGCGGGCTCATCGTCAACACAGCCCTGGCCGGGACCAAACGCGCCCTGAACGTCGAGGGCGACCCGGAGCACCCGACCAACGAAGGCGCGCTCTGCCCCAAGGGCGGCAGCATCTGGCAACTGGCCGAAAGCACTCCGCGTGTGCAGAAGGTCATGTACCGCAAGCCCGGCGGCGCCAAGTTCGAGCCCAAGAGCTGGGACTGGGCGCTGACGCAGATCGCCAAGCGCGTGAAGCGCGACCGCGACGCCGCCTTTGAGCTGAAAAACGCCAAGGGCCAGGTGGTCAACCGCTGCGAGTCCATCGCCCATGTCGGCTCCGCCGCCCTGGACAACGAGGAGTGCTGGGTCCTGCAGGCCTTCATGCGCTCGCTGGGCCTGACCTACATCGAGCACCAGGCGCGCATCTGCCACAGCTCCACCGTGCCCGCCCTGGCCGAGAGCTTTGGCCGCGGGGCCATGACCAACCACTGGCTGGACCTGCAGAACAGCGACGTGATCCTGATGATGGGCAGCAACCCGGCCGAGAACCACCCCATCTCCTTCAAGCACGTGACCCGCTGCAAGCAGGCCGGGGGCAAGCTGATCCATGTGGACCCGCGCTTCTCCCGCACCAGCGCCAAGGCCGACCTCTACGCCCCCCTGCGCTCCGGCACGGACATCGCGTTTTTGGGCGGCATGATCAACCACATCCTGGAAAACGACCTGATCTTCAAGGAGTACGTGGTCAACTACACCAACGCCTCCTTCATCGTGGGCCCGGGCTACGACTTCAAGGACGGCCTGTTCAGCGGCTTTGACGCGTCCACCCGCAGCTACGACAAGTCCAAGTGGGCCTTCGCCCTTGACGAGAAGGGCGTGCCCCAGCGCGACAACACCCTTGCGAACCCGCGCTGCGTGTACCAGCTTTTGAAAAAGCACTACAGCCGCTATACGCCGAAGGATGTCTCCGACACCACGGGCACGCCCCTGGACAAGCTGCTGGAGGTCTACAAGATCTACTCCTCCACGGGCAAGCCGGACAAGGCAGGCACGGTCATGTACGCCATGGGCTGGACCCAGCACACCGTGGGCGTGCAGAACATCCGCGCCATGGCCATGGTTCAGCTGCTGCTCGGCAACATCGGCGTGGCCGGCGGCGGGGTCAACGCCCTGCGCGGCGAGTCCAACGTCCAGGGCGCCACCGACCATGCCCTGCTCTTCAACAACCTGCCCGGCTATTTGCCCGTGCCGACAACAGCGGACGCCACCCTCGCGGACTTCCAGAAGAAGTTCACGCCGGTGTCCCACGACCCCAAGAGCATGAACTGGTGGAAGAACCGTCCCAAGTACGTGGCCAGCTTCCTGAAGGCCATGTACATGGACGCCGACGCCGAGAAGGCCTTCGCCATGCTGCCCAAGCTTGAGCCGGGGCAGAACTGCTCGTGGCTGGTGCTGTTCGACGAGATGCTCAAGGGCCGCTTCAAGGGCTGCTTCGTCTGGGGCATGAACCCGGCCGTGGGCAGCGCCAACGCGGGCAAGACCCGCGAGGCCCTGGGCAAGCTCGACTGGCTGGTCGCCGTGAACCTCTTCGACAACGAGTCCTCCTCCTTCTGGCGGGGCCCCGGGGTCGATCCGGCCAAGGTCAAGACAGAGGTCTTCCTGCTGCCCTGCGCCACGTCGATTGAGAAGGAAGGCTCGGTGACCAACTCCGGCCGCTGGATGCAGTGGCGCGTGCCCGGCCCGCAGCCGCTGGGCGAGAGCAGGCCCGACGGCGAGATCATGCGCCAGCTGGCGATGAAGCTTCAGGAGCTCTACAAGAAGGAGGGCGGGCCCTTCCCCGACGCCCTCCTGGGCCTGAACTGGGCCGACATGACCGAGAAGGGCCAGTACAGCAGCCAGGCCACGGCCCGGCTCATCAACGGCAAGTACACCCGCGACGTGACAGTGAAGAACCCTGACGGAACGGAAAAAACATTCAAGGCTGGCGAGCAGGTGCAGAGTTTCGCCGCACTGCGCGACGACGGCTCCACCACCAGCGGCAACTGGATCTATTGCGGCTCCTACGTGAAGTCCGACCCCAGCGGCAACCTGGGCATGCGCCACAACCGCAGCCAGACGCCGGAGCAGGCCAAGATCGCCCTGTTCCCCAACTGGACCTGGGCCTGGCCGGTCAACCGCCGCATCATGTACAACCGCGCCAGCGTGGACGCCACAGGCAAGCCCTATGCCCCGCAGAAGCCCGTGCTGGCCTGGGACGGCAAGGCCTGGAACATCGACGTGGTGGACGGCGGCGGAAACCCCGGCTCCGTGCATCCGTTCATCATGAACACCCACGGCCTGGGCCAGATCTACACACCCGGCCTGGTCGACGGCCCCTTCCCCGAGCACTACGAGCCCATGGACTGCCCGGTGGCCTCGCAGGTCTTCTCCAGCGTGCTGAACACCCCGTGCGTGCTCAAGTTCGCCGGGGAAAAGTACGCCCAGGCCGACCCGCGCTTCCCGCTGGTCTGCACCACCTACCGCGTCACCGAGCACTGGCAGACCGGCGCCGTGACGCGCCGCATGCCCTGGCTGGTGGAGGCCGAGCCGCAGATGTTCTGCGAACTGAGCGAAGAGCTGGCGGCCGAGCGCGGCATCAAGAACGGCGAGAAGATCTGGGTGGAGAGCATCCGCGGCAAGGTCTGGGCCATCGCCATGGTCACGGGGCGCATGAAGCCCATGCAGGTGCAGGGCAAGACCATGCACCAGGTGGGCCTGCCCTGGCAGTTCGGTTGGAATGCCCCCAAGGACGGCGGCGACGCGGCGAACCTGCTGTCCCCGTCCGTGGGCGACCCCAACACCGGCATCCCCGAGACGAAGGCCTTCATGGTCAACGTCCGCAAGGCCTAAAGGAGGCGCGCCATGAAGGACAAGAGCTTCCTCGTCGATCTTACCCGGTGCATCGGCTGCCGCGGCTGCCAGATAGCCTGCAAGCAGTGGAAAAAGCTGCCCGGCGAAGCGACGAAAAACACCGGCAGCCACCAGAATCCGCCGGACTTCTCGTTTAACACCCTGCGCACCGTGCGCTACAGCGAACAGGTGACCGACGGCAAGCTGCGCTGGCTCTTCACCCCGGACCAGTGTCGCCACTGCATCGACCCGCCCTGCAAGGCGGCCACCAATGACCCCAACTCCGTGTTCCACGACCCGGAGACCGGAGCCGTGGTCTACAACGAGCGCACGGCCAAGGAGCCCTTTGAGACGATGCGCGAGGCCTGCCCGTACAATGTGCCCAGGCAGGACGCGAAGACCAAGGTCGTGGCCAAGTGCGACATGTGCAACGACCGCGTGCATGCGGGGCTTTTGCCCGCCTGCGTCAAGGCCTGCCCCACGGGCACCATGAACTTCGGCGACCGCGATGAAATGCTCAAGCTGGCCGCCGAACGCCTGGCCACGGCCAAGAAGGAGTTCCCCAGGGCCCAGCTGGTGGACGCGGAGTCGGTCCGGGTCATCTTCCTCGCGGCGGACGACCCCAAACTCTACGCCAAGAACCTCATAGCCGACGCCTCCGGCGTGCGCGGCCCGCGCGGCCACACCAGGCAGGAGCTCTTCGCCAGGCTCGCCCGACCGGTGAAGAACATCCTGGGCTAATCCGGCCCGACAACAACAGGCTGGCCGCCGTCACGTTGCTGCGTGGCGGCGGCCTTATTTATGATTTATGTCGGGCCCGGCGGAAGGGCTGCGCTGCGGCTCAGACGCCTGTCAGGCCCGCCAGCCCGGCCATAACCTGGGCCAGCTCCTGGTCCAGCGCGGCCAGCAGGGCCCAGGCGCTCTGCGGGAGGCCGCCGTTTTGAGCGTTCTCCATGGCCTGCTCCAACGCCTTCTCCAGGACGTGCTCCAGGGCGCTGGCCGCCGCAAATACGCCCCCGGCGCCGACATTGGCAGCCACGCCCCGCACCGTGTGCGCCAGCTGCCTGGCCTGGCTCACGTCGCCCGCAGCCAGGGCCTGGCGGATCGTGCGCGCCTGGTCAACGTGGAGGTCGCGGAAGTTTCGCAGCACCTCCAGGTACAGCTCGCGGTCGCCCAGGAAGCGCTCCAACCCGGCGGCGGCGTTGATGCCCGAAAAGTCCAGGCCGTCCGCGCCGTCCCCGGCAGGCGCGCCCGGCGGCGCGGCGCTGACGGGTGGAGCAACGATTGGAACAACAAATGGAACAACGAACGGAGCAGCGGACGGCGCAGCTTCGGTGAATGCGGCTTCGGGCGGCGATGCTTCTGGCGACAAAACAGCGGACAACGGAACATCAGACGACGAAGCGGCGGACAACGGACCGGCGCATTCCGAAACAGGGGCGATCCAGCGCTCCAGGGTGGCGAAAAGCACCCAGGGGTCCGTGGGCTTGGCCACGTGGTCGTTCATGCCCGCGCCCAGCACGCGCCTGCGGTCGTCGTCAAAGGCGTGGGCGGTCATGGCGATGATGGGCAGGGCGCTGCCGGCCAGGTGCTCGCGGATGAGCCCGGCGGTCTCGTAGCCGTCCATGCCCGGCATCTCGATGTCCATGAGCACGGCGTCGAAGCGCCCTGGCTGCACCAGGGCCAGCGCCCTGGAGCCGTCAACGGCGATGGTCACCTCCATTCCGGCCTGCTCCAGAATGCCCCTGGCCACCTGCTGGTTCACGGCGTTGTCCTCCACCACCAGAACGCGGCGGCCCCGCAGGCAGGCCGGAGGCTCCCGCCGCCCGCTCCGTTGCGCGGGCGCGTTGCGCGCCTCCCCGGCCCCGCCCAGGGCCTGGCGCACCGCCGAGAGCAGCTGGCTGCGGCTCACGGGCTTGATGACGGTGGAGTTCTCGTCCCAGGCAGAGCCCTGGTCCGCCTCGCCCTGCCCGGCCAGGGCCCGCAGCAGCAGCAGCGCCGGGGGCTTGGCCCCTGCGGCCAGGCTCTGGGCCAGGGCCTTTTGCACCGCGTCGAGGCCCGGCAGGGCGGCGTCGACTATCAGCAGGTCATAGCGAGGCTGATTCGGAGGCGGCTGTTTCAGACGCAGCCGGTCCAGCACCTCGTCGGCGGACCAGGCCTGCCCGGCCTCAAGCCCCATTCCGGCCAGGGTCTTGGCCAGCATGCCGGAGGAGCTGACGTTCGCATCGGCCACCAGGACCCGTTTCCCGCGCAGGTCCGGGGGCAGCAGCGCGCCCTGGTGCCGCTCCACGCCGGACACGGGGAAGCGGACCAGCACGCTGAAGGTGCTGCCCCGGCCCGGACGGCTTTCCACGCTGATGCTCCCGCCCATGAGTTCCGCCAGCCGCCTGCTGATGGACAGCCCCAGGCCCGTGCCGCCGTAGCGGCGCGTGGTGGATGAATCGGCCTGGGTGAAGGGCTCGAACAGCCGCGCCAGCTGGTCCGGGGTCATGCCCAGGCCGGTGTCGCGCACGGTGAGGCCGACCTCCACCAGCCCCTCGGCGCATACGGGCCGGCCCTGGACGGAGACCGTCACCTCGCCGCGCTCCGTGAACTTCATGGCGTTGCCCACGAGGTTCACCAGAATCTGGTTCAGGCGCAGGGAGTCGCCCACGAAGCCGACGGGCGTCTCGGGCTCCCGGCCCACCACAAAGGCCAGGCCCTTGGCCTGGATCTGCGGCCCCATGAGCAGGGTCAGCTCGTCCAGCACCTCGTCCAGGCTGAAGGAGGCCTGCTCCAGGGTCAGCATGTCGGCCTCGATCTTGGAGAAGTCGAGCACGTCGTTCAAGAGCCCCAAAAGCCCTTTGGAGGCCTGGTCGATGATCCGCAGGTGGTACTGCTGCGCTGGCGGCGGCTGCGCGCTCAGGGCCAGGTGCGTCATGCCCAGGATGGCGTTCATGGGGGTGCGCAGCTCGTGGCTCATGGTGGCCAGAAAGTCGCCCTTGACCTGGTTGGCGTGTTCCGCCTCGCGGGTGGCGCGGCGCATGGCCTCCTCCGCGCGCTTAAGCTCCGTGATGTCCACGAGGGTGGCCATGGAGCCCTGGTACACCCCGTCCTCGTCCTGCAGCGGGGAGGCCGAGAGCAGGGTCATGATCTCCCCGCCGTCCTTGCGGCGCAGGCGGCGCTCGTAGCGCTCGACCAGGCCCCGGGGGCGGTTGGCGACCTTCTCGCGGATGCCCTCCAGGTCCTCGGGAAAGACGGCCAGGTCGATGGACTTGCCGATCAGCTCCTCCGGCTCGTAGCCCAGCATGTCCGCCAGGCGGTGGTTGAGGTAGGTGATCCTGTTCTCCGTATCCATGGTGAAGATGCCCTCCAGCGAGGTCTCCACGATCATGCGCCAGCGTTTTTCGCTGTCCCGCAGGGCCGCCTCCGCGCGCTTGAAGGCGGTGATGTCGCGCAGGGTGCCGCCAACGCCGGTCTTGCCCCCGGCCAGGGGCACGGGGAACTTGCGCGTCTCGTAGGTGCGCTCGCCCAGGGTCACGTCGTCCAGGGTGACCCAGCCCTCCCGCAGCACCTCCTCGTCCGAGTCCTGAAGCTTCGCGGCGAAGCCTGCGGGCATGACCTCGGCGTCGGTGCGGCCCGTGGCGTCCTCCGGCGGCAGGGAGCAGAACTGGGCCAGGGCCCGGTTGACCATCTGGTAGCGCAGGGCCTCGTCCTTGAGGAAGATCATGTCCAGGGAGGCGTCGAAGAAGGTCCGCAGCCTCTCCTCGCTGGCGCGCAGGGCCTCCTCGAACTGCACGCGCTCCGAGATGTCCGAGCAGAAGCCCTCGAAATGCTTAATGGCCCCGTCGTCGCCGCGCACGGCGCGCACGCTCAGGCTGACCCACCTGGGCTGCGCGGCCTCGCCCTTGACCCTGGTGACGAAATTGGCCACCTCGCCCTGCCGCTCCAGCAGATCGAACAAACGCTCCCGGTCATCGAAATCGCAGGAGGTCTGGTCCGGTGCGCAGCCGCTCCGGCGCACCAGCTCCTCCGGGCCCTGCTCGCCGAAAAGCCGCGCGAAGTACTTGTTCACGCTGGTGTAGCGGCCCTCTGGCAGGGACTTGAAGATGCCCACCGGGGCCTCCTCGTACAGCGTGCGGAAGGCCTCCTCGCTTAAGCGCAGCTCCCGCTCCATGCGCCGGGCGTGCTCCACCTGGCGCTCCAGGGCCTGCTGAGTCCGCACCCGGCTGAACTCCATGGCCATGGACACCAGCCCGCTGACAATGCCCACGCCCACGAAGCGGTAGACAAAGGCCGCAGTGTAATGCTGGAAGTGGCCAGGCCAGTAGCCCCAGATCATAAAGCCCAGGATGAACAGGGAGTATGCCCCGCACAGGGCCAGGCCGCCGCGCAGGCCCAAAAGGAAGAAGGCGCAGGCGGGCACGAGCAGGCTCCAGAGGATGCCCGTGTTTTGCGACCCGCCGCTGACCAAAAGACAGCCAAAGGCCACGGTGCAGAAGATGCCCACCAGCGTGCGCACAAAGGCCAGGCCGGGCCGGACGATGATCCAGACGGTCAGGCCCAGCAGCACGGCGCCCAGGAGCAGATCGAAACCCCCAAGAGCGTTCTGCTCCTGGCGCAGGGCGCTGATCCCGAAGGCCAGGGAGAAGAAGCTCCCCGCGCCGGTGATCATCAGGGAAACCACGTGGCGGACGTATTCGTCCGGGGACATCCTGCGGGTGGTGACGGAGGCGGAAGTCGGCATGCGCCCGCCTATCCGGAGCGCTCTCCGGGCAGGCCCCCGGCGAAGAGCTCGCTGATGACGCCGTCAATGGCCTTCTTGTCCACCGGCTTGACCAGATAGCCCGTGGCCAGGCCCTTGAAGAAGGCCTTGGTGGCCTCCTTGGGGCTGTTCAGGGAGGTCGTCATGACGACCTTGACCTCCCTGCCGGGGGGCACGGCCCACTGGTCCTCCATCTGGCGAACGGTCTGCAGGAACTCGTGGCCGTCCATTTCCGGCATGAGGATGTCGAGGAAGATCAGGTCAAAGGGAGCGTCCTCGCCCAGGGCCTTGAGAAAGGTTCCCAGCGCGGCCTTGCCGCTATCCTCCAGCTCGCAGTTCCCATAGCCGGAGAGCAGCTTGCGCAACAACAGACGGCTTGTGATGTCATCGTCGATGACCATGATCCGCACAGCGCCACCTCCTCATGCGTCCAAAACGCCAGCCACCCCGCGCAACGCGCGGCGGCCAAGACGCTCCGTAGGATAATAGGCCAAAAATGATAATCTTGTCCAGGAGTAAGACCATGCCCCTGCCGCTCAGTGCGCCCAAGCGGCGCCGCCCTGATCCGGGGCGGCGGCGAAACCGGGCCCATCGGCTCAAGCTGCTGAAAAGACAATCGGAATGGAATAAGGGAAGACGCGCGGAAGCACGTGCGCAGGGACAATCAAAAGACCGGGCGAAAGACCGGGCAAAAGGACGTGCGATAGGACGTGCGGAAAGCCTGGCTGCGGCGTCCTAGCGCCCGCCCGCCGGGTGCGCGGACTGCTTTTCGATGATCGAGGACAGGCCGTACTTCTTGATGCGGTAGCCGATCTGCCGGGGGGTGATGCCCAGCTCCTCGGCGGCCTTGTACTGCACCCAGCCGTTGCGCCGCAGGGCGGCGATGACCTCGTTGCGCTCCATGGTCCGCAGCGGGGTGCCGCCGGCCGCGTGCGCAGCCTGGCTGCGCTCCTGCTGGACATGGCCCTGCATGCCCGACGGGTTCAGGTAGGGCTTGAGGAAGACCGCGTCCACGCGCTCGCCGTCGCTCATGATGACCAACCGCTCGATCAGGTTCTCCATCTCGCGCACGTTGCCCGGCCAATCGTACATGGTCAGGTCGGACAGGGCCCTGGGCGTGAAGGAGAGGATGCGGCCATACTCGCGCGAGACCATGTCGATGAAGTGGTTCAGCAGGGCCGGGATGTCGCCCTTGCGCTGGCGCAGGGGCGGCACTTGGATGGGGAACACCGAGAGGCGGTAGAAGAGGTCGGCGCGGAAGCCCCCGCGCTCGGCCAGGTCGCCCAGGTCGCGGTTGGTGGCGGCCACCACGCGCACGTCCACCTTGCGCGTCAGGTTGGCCCCCAGGCGCTCGAACTCCTTGTCCTGCAACACGCGCAATAGCTTGGCCTGGATGCCCAGCGGCAGCTCGCCGATCTCGTCCAGGAAGATGGTGCCGTTGTGCGCGTCCTCGAAACGGCCGGGCTTGGAGCCCGTGGCCCCGGTGAAGGCCCCCTTCTCGTAGCCGAAAAGCTCGCTCTCCAGCAGGTTCTCGGGGATGGAGGCGCAGTTGACCTTGATGAAGGGATGGTCCTTGCGCTCGGAATACTCGTGGATGATCTTGGCGATCAGGGTCTTGCCCGTGCCGGACTCGCCCAAAAGCAGCACGCTGGCCCGGGTGGGGGCGACCTTCAGGATCTGCCGCTCCACCTCCTGCATGGCCAGACATTTGCCAACAATGTAAGGTCCGCGCCGCTCGCGCGTGATCTGCGAGCGCAACGAGACATTCTCCCGCACCAGGGCCTGTTCGCGGGCCTTGATCTTCTCGTTCAGGGACAAAAACTGGCCGATGAGCGTGGCCACCACGGTCAAAAAGCTCAGGTCCTCGTCGTAGCTCACCTCGTCGCCGAAGAGCCGGTCCACGTTGAGCACGCCCAGGCAGCGCCCGTGCGACGAAATGGGCACGCCGATGAAGGACACCCGGCCCTTTTCCAGGTGGCGCGAGCCGGTCTTGTCCAAAAACAGGGGCTCGTGGCGGATGTCGGGCACCACGTAGGGCTTGCCGGTCTGGAAGATGAGCCCGGTGACGCCCTCGTCCAGCTCGTACACGCCGCGCTCGCGCTCCTCAAGGGAGAGCCCGTGGGAGGCGCTGATGACCAGCAGCTCGTTCTCCGGGTCCATGAGGGTGATGGTGGCGCGCTCCATGCTGAGCGTTTCGGACAGGATGCGCAGCACCTCGGACAGGGCGCGCTCCAGGTCCAGGGCCGTGTCGATGATCTGGCAGATGGACGAGAGCACCTGGAGTTTGAGATTGCCGAGCATGAGTGTCATGCCCTGTCCAAAGCAATATCAATGCCGCGGGCTTCAGGCTTGCCGGGTGCAGACCATCGCCCTGGAATAGTGGAGGAATTCCTGATTGGCATGCAATCTTCAAAAGAGGCGTAATTTCGTTTTTGTAAATTTCGCCTGTTGACGGTCGTGCTGTCTCACAGAATTGAACAATCCTGGTCCAGGGCAGGCCCAACTCAGCCGTAGGCCTTGAAGTGTTCGCCCAAAACCAGCGCGCGCGCGCCCGGCCCGCCCTCGGCCCCGCCCTCGGGCCCGTCGCGGAAGGCCACCACCCGCCGCACCCGGCCCTCGTCATAGAGCACCACCGTGCCGCCGAATTCGGCCACGTCATCGGGATCGTGGGTGATGAGCAGCGTGGGCGTGCCCAGGGTCTGGCACATGGAGCGCACCTCGCGGCGCATGCGCGCGCGCAACAGCGGGTCCAGGGCCGAAAAGGGCTCGTCCAGCAACAGGGCGCGCGGGCTCCTGGCCAGGGCGCGCAGCAGCGCCACCCGCTGGCGCTGCCCGCCGGAGAGCCGGGCCGGGCGCGCCTCGGCCAGGTCGGACAGGCTCGCCAGCTCCAGCAGCTCGGCCACGCGGGAGCGCCCGGCCGCGTCCAGCCGGCCGAACAGTCCGGGCAGTCCGCACCCGAGCCCAAAGCCCACGTTCTGGGCCACGGAGAGATGCGGGAACAGCGCGTAGTCCTGGAACATCAGGCCCACCCCGCGCTCCCGGGCAGGCACGTTGCACCCGGTGGCCGCATCGAACAGGCAGCGCCCGTCCAGCTCGATGCGCCCGGACTCCGGGGCCATGAGCCCGGCCACGGCGCGCAGGGTCAGCGTCTTGCCCGAGCCCGAGGGCCCGAAGAGCACGATGGACCGGCCCTGCGCCTCAAAGGCGGCGGCCAGCTCGAACTCCCGGGCCCCAGACCGGAGCGTTTTCTTGATGTTCAGGCGCAGCGCCAAGCGGATTCCCCTACGGCTTCTTGAACCCGAAGGCGCCGAGGATGCGCTGGGCCTCCGCGCCGGTGAGGTAGTCCACAAAGGCCTTGGCTCCGGGCTTCCTGCTGGCGGCGATGATGGCCACGGGGTACAGGGCCGGGGTCTTGCCGTCGGCGGTCTGCACCACGCGCACCTTGGCCCCGGCCTGCTGCGCGTCGGTGGAGAAGACAAAGGCCGCGTCCACTTCGCCGCGCGTCACGTAGTCCAGCACCTGGCGCACGTTGTTGCCCAGGATGTACTTGGGCGTGAGCTGGCTCCACTGGCCGGTGGACTCCAGGAACTCCTTGGCATAGCGCCCGGCGGGCACGGTCTCCGGGTTGCCCAGGGAGATGCGCGCCACCTTCGGCAGGCCCAGGTCCTTGGCGCTGGCGATGCCGAGCCTTGAGTCCGCCGGGACCACCAGCACCACGGAGTTGCGCACAAAGTCGCGCCGGGTGCCCGCAGCGATGAGCCCCTTTTCCGCAGCCTGGTCCATGGTCTGCTGGTCCGCGCTGGCGAACACATCCACGGGCGCGCCGCTTTCCATCTGCTTGAGCAGCGCCCCGGAGGCCCCGTAGTTGGTGACCACGGTCACGCCGGGGTGCCCGGCCTCAAAGCTCTGCTTCACCGCGTTCAAGGCGTTGGTCAGGCTGGCCGCGGCGGAGACGATGATGTCCTCGGCCTGGGCCGGGGCGGCGGGCAGCGCGGAAAAAAGCAGGGTCAGGGCCAGGGAGGCCAGGGCAAAACGAAAGGGCCGCATGTTGGTCCGCATGTTGGTCCGCATGGTGGTCCGCATGGTGGTCCGCATGGTGGTCCGCATGGTGGTCCGCATGGTGATCTCCTTTGGTTCAGGTCGTGGGGGACAGCTTGAGAAATTTGCCGGAGGCCAGCAGCAGCAGCACGCACACCCCGGAGGTGAGCACCACCAGGAACATGGCCTCGTTGTCGCGCCCGGCCTGGGCCGCGTCGTAGATGGCCAGCGAGAGCGTCTGGGTGCGGCCCGGCAGGTTCCCGGCCAGCATCAGCGTGGCCCCGAATTCGCCCATGGCCCGGGCCAGGGCCAGCATGGCGCCGGAGAGCACCCCGCGCCAGGCCAGCGGCAGGGAAACGCGCACAAACACGCTGCACTCGCCCGCGCCCAGGCTGCGGGCGGCATGCTCCAGGTTCTGGTCCACGCCCTCAAAGGCCGTGCGCGCGCCCTTGCAGACCAGGGGAAAGGCCACCACGCAGGCGGCCAGGGCCGCGCCCTGCCAGGTGAAGACCAGGCTCACGCCAAAGGTCTGCTGCAGCCACTGCCCCAGCACCCCGCGCCGACCAAAGAGCACCAGCAGATAGTAGCCGATGACCGTGGGCGGCAGCACCAGCGGCAGGGTGCACACGGCGTCCAGGAAATCCCGTCCCGGCAGCCCCCGGCGCGAGAGGGCGTAGCCCGCCCCCACGCCCAGGGCGCAGGCCCCGGCAGTGGCCGTCAGCGCCACCTTGAGGGTCAGCGCCAGCGGGACCAGGGCCGAAACCAGGGCCGGAACCAGCAGCCCGGTCAGGGAATCGGACAGGAGCTCAGGCATGCCCGACCCTGAGGGTCTGCTCGCCGCCGGGCGCAACGCAATGGCCCTGGTTCCCGCCCGGCCTGCGCGCGCTCGAACCAGGGGCGCACAAGCTGGTGGCGCCAGGAACGTGTGCAGCTGGGCCGGGGGTTTTCGAACCGGGGGCGCCTGGGCCGTGTACGCCTGGGCCACGCGTGTTCGGGCCGCGCTTGTCCGGGCCGAAATCCTCCGGGCCGATGCCGTCCAGGCCAAGCTCCGCAGCGGCCCCGATGCCGCCCACCAGCCACAAGGCGTCCGTCATGCGCTTGAAGACCTGCGCCAGGTTCATAATGCTCTCCTTGTCGCCGCAGTTGCGGGTTGCAGGACTCCCAGCAGCTCCGAATCCGTCAGCGGCCTGCCCAGGCGCTCGGCCAGGACATGCACGCGGGTCGTCAGACCAGCATCGCGAGGGACAGTGTCAGGGCCAGTGTCAAGGGCAACGCCAGGGGCAGGGCCAGCCCCGGCGCAGGCCGTCGTTCCGGGCAGCCGGGCCAGGGCTGCGTCCACCGCCGCCCCGACAGCGGCCCCGCCGCTTTTGCCGCCCACGCCCACGCGCCGGGTGGCCCCCACGGATTCCGGGGCAAAGGGCTCGAACAGGGCCGGGTCGCGCAGCAGGCCGTGCACATGGATGCCCGATTCCGCCGCGAACACGTCCTCCCCGGCCACGGCCTTGTTGCGCGCCAGAGGCACCTTGGCGGCCTTGGCCGCCAGGCGGCACAGCGCTCGCAGGGCGGGCAGGTCGTAGCTGGGCGCGGCAGCCTCTTTGCCCACCCCCGCAAACACGCGCAGGGTCAGCCAGGCGGCCACCTCCTCAAGGGCGGCAATGCCCGCCCGCTCGCCCAGGCCCAGGGCCGAGACATCCACAAACGCGGCCCCGCACTCCAGGGCCGTGACAGCGTTGGCCGTGGCCATGCCCAGGTCGTTGTGCCCGTGGAAGGCCACCGGGGCGTTCAACTCGCGCACAAAGGCCTCCACCAGCCTGGCCGTGGAAAGGGGCGTGAGCACGCCCACCGTGTCCGACACGCGGATGCGCGCGGCTCCGGCGTCGATGGCCGTGCGGGCCAGGGCCAGGGCCTCGGGCAGCTCCGCGCGGGAGGCGTCCTCCAGCCCGACGGAGATGTAGGACGCCTTGCCAGCCCTGGCTGTGGCGACCACGCTGCGCACACGTTCGGTCATCGCGGCCAGGGTGAGCCCCAGACGCTTTTCGCGGTGCGCGGCAGAAGACGGCGCGCCGATGTTCAGCCGGTCCAGGCCAAGCGCGGCGGCCGCGCGCACATCGGCTTCGCGGCAGGGGCACCACACGGACAGGGCCGGGCCGCCCTGGGCGAACGCGGGCAGGTTGGCCCTGGCCCAGCGCACGAACTGCTCCAGGCCGTCCTGGCCCAGCCAGCCGCACTCGATCTCGTCCACGCCGGACGCGGCCAGGATTGCGGCCATGCGCCGCCGGGCGCGGGGCGCGAAATACACGCCATAGGCCTGGGCCCCTTCACGCAGTGTGCTGTCGATAAGCATGGCTCCTCCCTGGTCTGGCCTGGTCTTGTCTGGCCTGGTCTTGGCAGGGGGGACTGCACCTCTGGTGCCATCTGCCCCTTATCTTGGCAAAGCCATGCGATTTCAGTCTCTTCCCCAAACCATGCCACACCCACGAACAGCCTACATAAATGTAGTTCCTACAAAGTTGGCATGTAGAAGTGTGTCGGCAACATACCCGATATCTCTTCTTCTGGCGAGAAAAATGTGTTGATATCACGCTCTTACGGAAAAGCGTGAGCGCTGGCACGACCCTTGCCCTAGGGCTCATGTTCCACAACACATTTTCAGAGGAGTTCGTCATGAAGAGAATGAGAAAGGTGGCCATCTACGGCAAGGGCGGCATCGGCAAGTCCACCACCACGCAAAACACCGTGGCCGGGCTGGCGGAGATGGGGCGCAAGGTCATGGTCGTGGGCTGCGACCCCAAGGCCGACTCCACCCGCCTGCTTTTGGGCGGCCTGGCCCAGAAATCCGTGCTCGACACCCTGCGCGACGAAGGCGAGGACGTGGAGCTGGAGAACATCCGCAAGCGCGGCTTCGGCGACACCTGGTGCGTGGAGTCCGGCGGTCCGGAGCCCGGAGTGGGCTGCGCCGGGCGCGGCATCATCACCTCCATCAACATGCTGGAATCCCTGGGCGCGTATCACGAGAGCGAGGACCTGGACTACGCCTTCTACGACGTCCTGGGCGACGTGGTCTGCGGCGGCTTCGCCATGCCCATCCGCGACGGCAAGGCCGAGGAGATCTACATCGTCTGCTCCGGCGAGATGATGGCCATGTATGCGGCCAACAACATCTGCAAGGGCATCATGAAGTACGCCCAAAGCGGCACCGTGCGCCTGGGCGGGCTCATCTGCAACAGCAGAAACGTGGGCAACGAGAAGGAGATGATCGAGCAGCTGGCCAGCCAGATCGGCACCCAGATGATCTACTTCGTCCCGCGCGACAACATGGTCCAGCGCGCGGAAATCAACCGCAAGACCGTCATCGAGTTCGAACCCACAGCCGAGCAGGCCGACCACTACCGCAACCTGGCCAAGGCCATCGACGGCAATGACAACTACGTGATCCCGAAGCCGCTGGAGATGGAGAAGCTGGAGAAGCTGCTCATGGACTTCGGCCTCATGGAAGCCTGCTAACCGCAACACAGAGACAAGGAGGAGATGCATATGATCATGGTGAGAGCAATCGTCCGTCCTGAGAAGTCCGACGACGTTTTGGCAGCCCTCATGGACGCTGGATTCCCCGCAGTGACCAAGTTCTCCGTGGCCGGACGCGGCAAGCAGCGCGGCATCAAGATCGGCGAGGTGACCTACGACGAGATCCCCAAGACCATGCTCATGAGCGTGGTCAAGAACTCCGACCGCGACTTCGTGGTCGAGACCATCATGGCCGCCGCCCGCTCCGGCAAGAAGGGCGCCTTTGGCGACGGCAAGATCTTCATCTGCCCCGTGGAGGAAGTCTACACCGTGAGCTCCGGCGTATGCGAAACGGCCCAACCCGAGGAGGCGTAAGGCCATGAAGGAAGTCATCGCGGTGGTGCGGATGAACATGATGAACCGCACCAAGCAGGCCCTGACCGACGCCGGCATCGACGGCTTCTTCGCCAACGAGGTGCTGGGCCGGGGCGTGGGCCTGACCAACCCCCACGTGCTGCAGGGCGCGGCCAGCGGCTACGAGGAGGCCGTGGCGCTGCTGGGCGAGCGCGGCAAGCTGTACCCCAAGCGCATGATCACCGTGGTGGTGCCGGACAAGGCCGTCAAGTCCGTGGTCAAGACCCTGATCGAGGTGAACCAGACCGGCAAGCCCGGCGACGGAAAGATCTTCGTCCTGCCCGTGACCGATGCCGTGCGCGTGCGCACCGCCGAGTCCGGCGAAAAGTCCATCATCTAACGGCCCGTCATCACAAGGGTAAGGAGCCGACACAATGGCCATACAGAACAAGACCGCCCAGTGGACCCCCGCCGAGGTCAAGGAGGAGATGCTGAGGAAGTATCCCCCCAAGGTGGCCCGCAAGCGCGCCTCGTCCATCCTCATCAATGAGGCATTGTCCAACACCACGCCGGAGATCCAGGCCAACGTGCGCACCATCCCCGGCATCATCACCATGCGCGGCTGCACCTACGCAGGCTGCAAGGGCGTCATCATGGGCCCCACGCGCGACATCGTGAATCTCGTGCACGGGCCCATCGGCTGCAGCTTCTACGCCTGGCTGACCCGCCGCAACCAGACAGACCCGGGCGAGACCGGCGAGAACTACATGACCTACTGCTTCAGCACGGACATGCAGGACTCGGACATCATCTTCGGCGGCGAAAAGAAGCTCAAGGCCGCCATCCAGGAGGCCTACGACCTCTTCCATCCCAAGGGCATCGCGGTGTTCGCCACCTGCCCGGTGGGGCTGATCGGCGACGACATCCACGCCGTAGCCAAGGAGATGAAGGAGAAGTTCGGCGACTGCAACGTCTTCGCCTTCTCCTGCGAGGGCTACAAGGGCGTGTCCCAGTCCGCCGGGCACCACATCGCCAACAACCAGGTCTTCAAGCACCTGGTGGGCTTAAACGACGAGAAAAAGCCCGGCCAGTACAAGATCAACCTGCTGGGCGAGTACAACATCGGCGGCGACGGCTTTGAGATCGACCGCATCCTGAAGCTGTGCGGCATCTCGAACATCGCCACCTTCTCCGGCAACTCAAGCTACGACCAGTTCGCCAGCGCGCACACGGCGGATCTGTCCTGCGTCATGTGCCACCGCTCCATCAACTACGTGGCCGACATGCTGGAGACCAAGTACGGCATCCCCTGGATCAAGGTGAACTTCATCGGCGCCGAGGCCACGGCCAAGAGCCTGCGCAAGATCGGCCTGTACTTCGGCGACCAGACCCTCATCGACCGCATCGAGGCCGTCATCAATGCGGAGATGCCCGCCGTGAAGGCCGCCATCGCGGACGTGCGCCCGCGCACCGAGGGCAAGACGGCCATGCTCTTCGTGGGCGGAAGCCGCGCCCACCACTACATGGAGCTCTTTAACGAGCTGGGCATGAAGACCGTGAGCACGGGCTACGAGTTCGGCCACCGCGACGACTACGAAGGCCGCCACGTCATCCCGACCCTCAAGGTCGACGCCGACTCCCGCAACATCGAGGAGATCGAGGTCGAGGCCGACCCCGAGCGCTTCGCGCCGCGCAAAAGCGCGGAGGAACTAAAGAGCCTCGAAGAGGCCGGCTTCGAGTTCAAGGACTACAAGGGCCTGATCCCGGACATGGACAAGGGCACCCTCGTCATCGACGACCTCAACCAGTACGAGGCCGAGAAGCTGGTGGAGCTGATCAAGCCCGACCTCTTCTGCGCGGGCATCAAGGAGAAGTACTCCATCCAGAAGCTCGGCATCCCCATGAAGCAGCTGCACAGCTACGACTACGGCGGACCCTACGCGGGATTCAAGGGCGCGGTGAACTTCTACAAGGAGATCGACCGCCTGGTGAACAGCAAGGTCTGGGGCTACATGAAGGCCCCCTGGCAGGAGAACCCCGAACTCTCGGCCACCTACGTCTGGGAATAGCGAGGATCATACAATGTTGCTCAGACACACACCCAAGGAAATCACCGAGCGCAGCGCTCTGGTCATCAATCCGGCCAAGACCTGCCAGCCCATCGGGGCCATGTACGCCGCACTCGGCATCCACGGCTGCCTGCCGCACAGCCACGGCTCCCAGGGCTGCTGCGCCTACCACAGAAGCGCGCTGACCAAGCACTACAAGGAGCCCATCAACGCCGCCACCAGCTCCTTCACCGAGGGCGCCAGCGTGTTCGGCGGCCAGGCCAACCTGCTCCAGGCCATCGAGAACATCTTCACGGTCTACGAGCCGGAAGTCATCGCCGTGCACACCACCTGCCTGTCCGAGACCATCGGCGACGACATCAAGCAGATCCGCGACAAGGCGGAGAAGTCCGGCGTGGTGCCAAACGGCAAGCACGTCATCTTCTGCAACACGCCGAGCTACATCGGCTCCCACGTGACGGGCTTCTCGAACATGGTCAAGGGCATGACCGAGGTCGCCACGAACACGGGCAAGAAGAACGGCAAGGTCAACGTCATCCCCGGCTGGGTGGAGCCCGCGGACATGGAGGAGATCAAGCGCCTGGCGGCCCTGATGAACGTGCCCATCACGCTCTTCCCGGACACCTCCGGCGTCTTGAACGGCCCGCTTAGCGGCGAATTCAAGATGTTCCCCGAGGGCGGCGTGACCATGAAGGAGCTGAGAGAGTCCGGCGACGCCATCGGCACCCTGGCCCTGGGCGAATGGTGCAGCGCGGACGCCGCGCGCAGCCTGGACACCCGCTGCAAGGTGCCCTGCAAGGTGCTGGACATGGCCTTTGGCCTCAAGGCCACGGACCGCTTCATCGACGCCCTGCGCATCATCGCCGGGACCTCCGTGCCCGAGGAGATCAACCGCGAGCGCGGCCAACTGGTGGACATGATCAGCGACGCTCACCAGTACTTCTACCAGAAGAAGGTGGCGCTCTTCGGCGACCCCGACCAGTTGATCGCCATGACCGAGTTCCTGGTGTCCATCGACATGTGGCCCACGCACCTGGTCACCGGCACCCCGGGCAAGAAGTTCGAGAAGCGCATAAGTGAGCTGACCGCGCACCTGCCGTACGAGGTCAACGTCAAGACCGGCGGAGACATGTTCCTGCTGCACCAGTGGATCAAGAACTCCCCCGTGGACCTGCTCATCGGCAACACCTACGGCAAGCACATCGCCCGTGACGAGGACATCCCGTTCCTGCGCTGGGGCTTCCCCATCCTGGACCGCATGGGCCACCAGTACTTCCCCACCGTCGGCTACAAGGGCGGCCTGCGCCTCTTGGAGAAGATCCTGGGCCTGCTGCTCGACCGCAAGGACCGCGACGACTCCGAGATCCAGTTCGAGCTGACCCTGTAACCCCCCCTGTCCCCTGGTCCGGGCCCCGGCGCAACGCAGGGCCTGGACCGGGGCGGGACACTTTTCCGGCAAGACAAGCTTTCAGACGGACAGCCAAACGGACATCCAAACGGACATTCAGACGGACATCCAGACGGACAACACAGCGCACGAACAGGAGCCGCACATGCCAGACGCCGCCAGCCCTCACAACTTCGCCTCCCACCCCTGCTTCGCCGTCGGCGCCCGCGCCCACGCAGGCCGCATCCACCTGCCCGTGGCCGTGAAGAGCAATCTCCGCCGCCGCTTTGGCGAGCCCGAGACCCCTGGCCGCGCCCTGGCGCCGGGTGACGTGCTCCAGTGGCTGGACCGCGTGCTGGCGGGCGGCCTGGGCGACGCCGAGGCCCGGGCCTGCGCCCTGGTTGCCGCGAAGGACGCCGCGCAGGATGCCGCCGTAGGCGCTGCCGGAGATGCTGCCGGGAATGCCGCCGTGGCGGATGCAGGCTGCGGCACACAGATTTCCATGGTCGGCATCACCGGCCCTGGCGAGCCCCTGGCCGAGCCCGGCCCGACCCTTGAGACCCTGCGCCTGGTGCGCGAAAAGCACCCGGAGTTGGCCCTGACCCTGGCCACCAACGGGCTCATGGCCGCGCAGCACGCGGCCACGCTGGCCGAGCTGGGCCTGTCCCACGTCACCGTGCTGGTAGACGCCGTGGACCCCGGCATCGTGGAGCAGCTCTACGCCTGGATACGCCCGGGCACGCGCACCCTGCCCCTGCCCGAGGCCGCGCGCCTGCTGGTGGACGAGCAGGCCCGGGCCATCCGCGCCTTCCGCGAGGCCGGGCTGTTCGTCAAGGTGAACATGACCGTCATCGCGGGCATCAACGAGGAGCACGTGGCCGACGTGGCCAGCGTGGTGGCCACCCTGGGCGCGGACATGCTGGCCCTGGCGCCCTTCCAGCCCGCCTGCCCCGGTTCGAACTGCGACCCGGCCAATGGCGATCTGGCCGATGGCGAGCCGGACCAGCCCAAGGCCCCGGACGCCGCGCGCATGGACGAGCTGCGCACCCTGGCGAGCCGCTACATCCCGCTCATGCCCGCCTTCGACTCCTGCGGCCAGGCCATTGTCGGCTTGGGAAATGTCGGCCTGGAGCAGGCCGCGCCGGAGGTCTGCCTCGTGTCGGCCCTGCCGGGGCCCTCTGGCGCGCGGGTCAACGTGGCGGTGGCCAGCGCAAGCGGCCTGGACGTTGACCTGCACCTGGGCCAGGCCATCCGCTTTCTCATCTTCGGCCCGCGCGAGAGCGACGGCCTGCCCAGCCTGCTGGGCATGCGCAACGCCCCGGAGCCGACGACCGTTTCGGCCACCGGCGCATCTGGCGGTGCGACCGGCGGGTCGACAGGCGGGTCGACAGGCGGCGGCAACGCCCGCTGGGAGGCCCTGGCCGAGACCCTGCACGACTGTTTCGCCATCCTGGCCGCCAGCGCCGGGGCCCCGCCACGGGAGTTCCTGGCGACCAAGGGCATCACCGTGCTCACCGGCGAGGCCGAGATCCAGGGCGCGGTGGACGCGCTCTTCGGCGGCGGCAAAAAAGGGTGCAAAAAACGCGTCAAAGCCAACTAGCTTGAATATTTAACGGAATCACATCAACACACATCCAAAAGGAGCATCAGCATGGCCCTGCCCGAAAAACTCATCCTGGTCTGTCAGAGCTTCCGCATCGGCAAGGAGCCCAAGGGCATCTGCCACAAGGGCACCGACGGCCTCCTGCAATACATCGAGGAAGGCATCCTGGACCGCGGCCTGGACGTGCAGGTGGCCACCACCGGCTGCCTCAAGCAGTGCGAGCGCGGCCCCATCCTGGTCATCCAGCCCGACAACCTCTGGTTCAAGGGCGTCAGCAGCGAAGAGGCCATCGACGCCATTCTGGACGGCCTGGAGGCAGGCGAGCCTGCGGGCGGACCCGCTGCCGAGTACCTGCTGTCCTAGCCGACGACGAACAACGAGGAGCCTGACATGACCGCCGCCTGCACCATCCGCGAAGCCCGCACATCCGACCTGGACGCCCTGGTCGAACTGCTGGGCCTGCTCTTCGCCCTGGAGGCGGACTTTGCGGTGGACGCAGGGCGGCAGCGCGACGGCCTCGACCGTTTGCTGGCGGGCGCAAAGAACGGCCTGGTGCTCGTGGCCAGCATCCCAGGGGAAGGGATCGGCGGCATTGCCGTCGGCATGGCCACGGCCCAGGTGGTGGTCTCCACCTCTGAGGGCGGCCCCGCGCTTTTGGTGGAGGACGTGGTGGTCCGGCCCGGGTTCCGCAACCAGGGCATCGGTCGGGCGCTTCTGGCCCGCATCGAGTCCTGGGGCGCGGCCCTGGGGGCCACCCGCCTGCAGCTTCTGGCCGACAAGGACAACGCCCCGGCTTATGACTTTTACCGCGCCTGCGGCTTTCATTCCACAAACCTCGTCTGCCTGCGGCGCACCCTGCCCCGGGCAACGGGAAAGTGAGGCCACCATGACCGAGACAGCCAAGGCCATCACGCCGGAAATCATCGCCTGCCCCGAAGAGAGCGCAGCCCTGCCCATTGAGCACGCCGCCATCTTTGAGGAACGCAAGGACCAGATCCACCGCATCGGCGAGGGCGCGTTCTCCATGGCCTGCAACCGCGACAGCCTCGCCGGGGCCGTGAGCCAGCGCGCCTGCGTGTTCTGCGGCTCGCGCGTGGTGCTCTACCCCATCGCCGACGCCCTGCACCTGGTGCACGGGCCCATCGGCTGCGCGGCGTACACCTGGGACATCCGCGGCTCGCTCTCCAGCGGCCCGGAGCTGCACCGTTTGTCCTTCAGCACCGATCTGCAGGAGCTGGATGTGGTTTTCGGCGGCGAGAAGAAGCTGGCCAAGGCGCTGGACGAGCTGATCCCGCGCTACGAGCCCAAGGCCGCCTTCGTGTACTCCACCTGCATCGTGGGCCTCATCGGCGACGACCTGGCCGCCGTGTGCAAGGCCGCCAGCCAGCGCCACGGCATCCCGGTCATCCCGGTGCAGAGCGAAGGCTTCAAGGGCAACAAGCGCGAGGGCTACCTGGCTGCGTGCAAGGCCATGCGCACGCTCGTCGGCACCGGCGACATCTCGGACATCTCCAAGCTGTCCGTGAACATCATGGGCGACTTCAACCTGGCGGGCGAGACCTGGATCATCAAGGACTACCTGACGCGCATGGGCATCCAGACCGTGGCCGGGATCACCGGAGACGGGCGCGTGGACGACCTGCGCCGGGCCCACGGGGCCGGGCTGAACATCGTGCAGTGCTCCGGCTCCACCCAGGACTTGGCCAAGATGATGCGCGACGACTTCGGCATACCCTTCCTGCGCGTGTCCTGGATCGGCATCGAGGACGTGGCCGAGAGCCTGTACGCCATTGCCGAGCATTTCGAGCTGACGCAGCCGGAGCTGGCGACAGGTCCGGATGGGGGCATTGTCGAGCGCACTGCGGCCCTGGTGCGCGACGAGCTGGCGGCCCTCATGCCGCAACTCAAGGAACTGCGGCGCGACCTGGAGGGCAAGCGGGCCGCCGTATACGTGGGCGGCAGCTTCAAGGCCTTCTCGCTGGTCAAGGCCTTCCGGCACCTGGGCATGGAGGTGGTCATCGTGGGCAGCCAGACCGGCACCGAGGAGGACTACCGCGAGCTGGCGGCCATCTGCGCGCCCGGCACCATCGTGGTGGACGACGCCAACCCGCTGGAGCTCTCGGCCTTCATCAAGGAAAAGGACGTGGACATCTTCGTCGGCGGCGTGAAGGAGCGGCCCATCGCCTTCAAGCTCGGCGTGGGCTTCTGCGACCACAACCACGAGCGCAAGATCGCGCTGGAAGGCTTCGTCGGCATGCTCAACTTCGCCAAGGAAGTGCACGCCTCGGTCATGAGCCCCATCTGGCAGTTCGTGCCCCGGCGCGAGCTCCGCAACAGCCCTGTGAACACGGGCGAGGAGGCCTAGGCCATGAACGACACAGCCGTCATGAACGCCGTCGCCGACAACCCCGTCATCGACAGCCCAGGCAACGACTACAAGGGCCAATACAATGGTCCATCCAACGTCTCCACCACCAACGCCTGCAAGCTGTGCACGCCGCTTGGGGCCACGCTGGCCTTCAAGGGCGTGGAGGGCTGCGTGCCCTTCCTGCACGGGTCCCAGGGCTGCGCCACGTACATGCGCCGCTACATCATCAGCCATTTCCGGGAGCCCATGGACATCGCGTCCTCCGCCCTGGGCGAAAAGAACGCCATCTACGGCGGCGGCCCGAACCTCAAGAAGGGCCTGCTCAATGCCATGCAGAAGTACGGCGCGGGCGTCATCGGCGTGGCCACCACCTGCCTCACCGAGACCATCGGCGACGATGTGCCCCGCCTGCTCACCGAATTCCGCGAGGAGTTCAAGGACCTGCCCCTGGCCCACCTGATGCACGTGTCCACCCCCAGCTACTCGGGCACGCACATGGACGGCTTCCACGGCGCGGTCAAGGCCATGGCCGACCAGCTCTGTGTGGAAGCCACGCCCGCCAACTCCCGCGTGAACCTGTTCAGCGGCATGGTGAGCCCGGCGGACATCCGCCACCTGAAGGAGATCTGCCGGGCCTTCGGCGTGGAGCCGATCATCCTGCCGGACTACTCCGAAACGCTTGATGCCCCGGCCCTGCTGGAATACGAGAACATCCCCTCGGGCGGGACCTCCGTGGCCGACATCCAGTCCATGTCCGGCGCGCGCGCCTCAATCGAACTGGGCCGCGCCATTTCCGCGCAGGAAACCGCCGGAACCTCGCTGGCCGGGCGCTTTGGCACCCCGCTGTTCCGCCTGGGCCTGCCCATGGGCATCCGCGAGACGGACAGCCTCTTCGAGGCCCTCAAGAAGATCACCGGCCTGGAGACCCCGCGCGACCTGCTGTTGGAGCGCGGCCGCTACATCGACTCCCTGGTGGACGGCCACAAGTACGTCTCTGGTTTGAAGGCCGTCATCTACGGCGAAGAGGACCTGTGCATCGGGCTGACCAGCTTCCTGGCCGAGATCGGCGTCCGGCCCGTGCTGGTGGCCACAGGCGCAAGGAACCGCAACCTCGCGGCCCATATCAAGGCGGCCTGCGGCTCCGTGCTGCGGGAAATGCCCATCATCCGCGAGGGCGCGGACTTCTTCGACATCGTGGAAGAGGCCAAGACCCTGGCCCCGGATCTGCTGGTGGGCCACAGCAAGGGCCAGGGCGCCGCACGGGAGTGGAACATCCCGCTTCTTCGGGTGGGCTTCCCCATCCACGACCGTTTCGGCGGGCAGCGGCTGCTGCACCTGGGCTACCGGGGCGCGCAGAACCTGTTCGACCGGCTGGTGAACCTCGTCCTGGAAAAGAAGCAGAACGATTCCGACATCGGCTACGGATACCTCTAGCTCTCGTCACTGGAAAAGGAGCCGAACATGCAGACCATCATCACCACTCCCCCGACATCCGCCGTCGTCGACCCGAAGCCCGCTTCTTCGTCCGTCAAGCATCCCTGCTTCAACAAGGAGTCGTCCGGCACCTGCGGTCGCGTGCATCTTCCGGTGGCGCCCAAGTGCAACATCCAGTGCAACTACTGCAACAGGAAGTACGACTGCGTGAACGAGTCGCGCCCGGGCGTGACCAGCGGCATCTTGAAGCCCTTCCAGGCGCTGGAATACACCCGCCAGGTGCTGGACCGCGAGCCGCGCATCACAGTCATCGGCATCGCCGGCCCCGGCGACCCCATGGCCAACCCGGCGGAGACGCTGGAGACCATGCGCCTCATCCGCAAGGAATACCCGCACATGCTCTTCTGCCTGTCGAGCAACGGCCTGGCCATGCCCGAGTACCTGGACGACCTGGCCGAACTGGGCGTGACCCACGCCACGGTGACGCTGAACACGGTGGACCCGGCCATCGGCGCGCAGATCTATTCCTGGGTGCGCGACGGCAACGTGGTCTACCGGGGACGCGACGCCGCCGAGCTCATCCTGGGCCGCCAGCTGGTGTCCATCGCGGGATTAAAGAAGAGAGGGCTGGCCGTGAAGGTCAACACCATCGTCATCCCCGGCGTCAACGACCAGCACATCCAGGCCGTGGCCGAGAAGGCCAGCGAACTCGGCGTGGACCTCATGAACCTCATGCCCATGTTCCCCACTGCGGGAACCCCGTTCGGGGAGCTCAAGGAGCCGGGCAAGGATGTCATAGAAGCCCTGCGCGCCGTGGCCGGGCCGCTGGTGCCCCAGATGACCCACTGCCGCCGCTGCCGCGCCGACGCCGTGGGCCTGTTGTGCCACGACCGCTCCACCGAACTTGGCGGCGTCTTGTCCGCCTGCAGCAAGCTGGTCCCCCAGGCCCAGGCCGACCGGCCCTACGTCGCGGTCGCTACCCGCGAGGGCCTGCTGGTCAACCTGCACCTGGGCGAGGCCAAGCGCTTCCAGATCTGGGGCCTGGCCTCCGATGGAAACGAAGGCGGCGGCTTCCGCCTGGTGGAGGAGCGTCAGGCTCCGTCCGCCGGGTGCGGCCCCACCCGCTGGGAGGACCTGGCCAGGCTCTTGTCCGACTGCCGGGCCGTGCTGGTGAGCGCCCTGGGCGACACCCCGCGCAAGATCTTGACCGAGCGCGGCGCAGTGCCTGCGGCCTGCTCCGGGTTCATTGAGGACGCCCTGGCCCTGGCGTTTGGCGAGGACGGCATAGCCCGGCTGGAGGCCCTCAAGGCCCGGCGCGGCGGCGTGGGCAAGTCCTGCTGCGGCGGCGGCGACGGCTGCTAGGCCATACGCTGCGATGAGAATACCTGAATCCCCCAACCCCGGAAGGAGCGCTGCATGGACGTGCTGACCCTGTTCGGCCTGGTGGCCGTGAGCCTGATGCTGGCCTGCTACGCCCTGGAGGACAAAAGCCCCTGGTTCATCCTGGCCTTTGCGGGCTCCTGCGGCCTGGGCTCGGCCTACGGGTTCCTGCAGGGGGCCTGGCCCTTCGGCCTGGTGGAGGCGGTGTGGAGCGTGGTGGCGGTTGGCCGCTTCCGCCGGGTCCGCAGGGAGCAGCAGAGCAGGAGCCTGCGGCCCATGCGCAGCGTGGCCGACTGAAGCCGCCCCGAAACCGCCGCCTGGAGCCCCGCACGACGCATACACGCGGCGCACAAAAAAAACGCCCGGCCTCCCACACAGGGGGACCGGGCGTCGTCGTTTATGCAGGGCCGCAGGCGGCCTAGAACGGCGTGCCGCTCAACGCCAGGTCGGCCATGAGCAGCGCGCGGATGCGCCGGCTCACCGCTCCGGGCTTGGCGTCGTGGATGGGCTTGTTGTTGTAGCGCACCACGGACACGCAGTCGAAGCTGGTGCCCACCATCATGACCTCGCGGGCTGTGTAGATCTCGTCCTCGGTCACGCCCTTGAAGATGATGTCCAGCTCGCCCTTGACCAGGTCCACGGCGCGCATGAGCGTGGTTCCGGCCAGCGAGTTGGTGAACTCCGGGATCACCAGCCGCCCGGTCTCGTCGATGAGGCACACGTTCTCTGTGGCGCCCTCGGCCAAGAAGCCCTTGTCGTCGAAGCAGAAGGGGAAGTCGAAGCCGCCGTTCACCGCCTCGCGCTTCATCAGCACGTTGGGCAGGTAGTTGGTGGTCTTCACCGTGGCCATCCAGGCCTGCTTGGCCGGAATGGACGTGCGGAAGGCCGTGACGCCCTTGTCGAAGTATGCCTCCGGCTTTGTGTGCATGCGGTAGGCCACCAGGTACAGGCTCTGCACCGGGCTCTCGTACGGGTCCACCCCGAAGCCGCCCGGCCCGCGCCCCAAGAGGATGCGGATGAGTCCGTCGGGTTCGTTGCCTGCGCTGGCCACCTCGATGAGCGCCTGCTTGAGCTCGGACCAGGAGCACGGCGGCTCCAGGTGGATGGCCTGGCAGGAGAGCTTCATCCGCCGCAGGTGCGGGTCGAGCTGGTAGAGCTTGCGGCCCACGTACTTGATGGTCTCGAACACGCCGTCGCCCCGGTGCACCAGGTGGTCGTCCCAGGGCATGAGCATGAGCAGCGGGTCCGTGCCGATGACCCCGATGCGGTGGTCGTAGAACGCCAGCACCTCTTCCGTGCCGGGCCGGATGGCCTCCAGCATGGCCTCCAGGTACTCTTGCGATGTGGCGACGCGCATGGCGTGGCTCCTTTATTTTTGGCCGGGCTTTTGTCTACTTGGGCACGCGCAGCAGGTTGCGGCGGATGAGCTCCTCGCCGATCTGCACGGCGTTCAAGGCCGCGCCCTTGCGGATGTTGTCGGCCACGATCCAGAGGTTGATGCCGTTGTCGATGGACTCGTCCTCGCGGATGCGGCCCACGAACACGTCGTCCTGGCCTGCGGCGTCGATGGGCATGGGGTAGATCTTCTTCTCCGGGTAGTCGGCCACGACGATGCCCGGGGACTGGGAGAGAATCCTGCGCACGTCCTCCACCGTGAGCTTCTGCTCAGTCTCGATGTTCACGGACTCGGAGTGGCTGAAGAACACGGGCACGCGCACCGTGGTGGCGGTGACGCGGATGGTGTCGTCGCCCAGGATCTTCTTGGTCTCATTGACCATCTTCATCTCTTCCTTGGTGTAGCCGTTGTCCAGGAACACGTCGATCTGCGGCAGGCAGTTGAACGCGATCTGGTAGGGGTACACCTGGGGGATGACCTCCTGGCCGTTCATGAGCCGGGCGGTCTGGGTCTCCAGCTCCACAATGGCCTTCTGCCCGGTGCCGGAAACGGCCTGGTAGGTGGAGACGACGATGCGCTTGATCTTGGCCTCGTCGTGCAGGGGCTTTAGGGCCACCACCATCTGGATGGTGGAGCAGTTGGGGTTGGCGATGATGCCCTTGTGCCACTCCAGGTCGCGCGGGTTGACCTCGGGCACCACGAGCGGGCACTTGGGGTCCATGCGCCAGGCGCTGGAGTTGTCGACCACCACGCAGCCGACCTTGGCCGCCAGCGGGGCGAACTTCTCGGAGGTGGCGCCCCCGGCGCTGAACAGGGCCAGGTCGAACCCGGCGAAGGAGTCCTCCTTCAGCTCACGCACGGTGAGCTCGCCCCCGGCGTACTCCACCGTGCCCCCGGCCGAGCGGGACGAGGCGAAGGCCACGACCTCCGAGGCCGGAAACTGGCGCTGGGCCAGCACTTCAAGCATCTCACGGCCAACTGCGCCCGTGGCGCCGACCACTGCAACTTTCGGATTCTTCGCGCTCATGATTAGGCTTCCCCCGTGTTAGCGGATGCTGATGTTGTTCATGATGGACAGGCACGCCTCGGCGCGGTTGAGCGTATACAGGTGCACGCCCGGCACGCCCGCGTCAAGGAGCCCCTGGACCTGGCTCGTGGCATGCGCAAGCCCCAGCTCGCGCACGGCCTCGTCGCCGCCCTTGGCAAAGGCGGCCTGAAGCGTCTCGAAAAACCCGCCGAACACCGCGCGGCCATTGAGGCTGGCGATGAACTCGGCGGACTTCATGCTCAATATGGGCATGATGCCCGGCAGGATCGGCACGGCCACGCCAATGGCGCGCAGACGCTTCACGTAATCCAGGTACAAGCCGTTCTCGAAGAACAGCTGGGTGACCACGAACTGGCCGCCCGCATCCACCTTGTGCTTCAGCCACTTGAGGTCGTCGTCAAGCGTGGCCGATTCCGGGTGCATGGTCGGAATGCCCGCCACGCCGATGCCCATGTCCGGGTAGTGCCGGCCGATGAACTCCACCAGGTCCGAGGCGTGCTGAAACTCCTGGCCGTCGAAGGAGAAGCCCTCGGCGTTCTTCGGCGGGTCGCCGCGCAGGGCCAGCACGTTCTGGATGCCCGCCTCGGTGATGGCCTTGAGGAACCCGTGCAGGCCGTCAGACGACGCGCCCACGCAGGTCAGGTGCGCCATGGGCTCAAGGCCCAGGTCGTTCTTCATGCGCGTGACGATGTCCAGCGTATTGGCCTGGGTGCCGCCGCCCGCGCCATAGGTGACGGAGACGAAGAGCGGGTCGAGCGCCTTGAGCTTCTCGACCTCGGCGAAGAACTTGGGCCAGGTGTCGCGCTCCTTGGGCGGGAAAAATTCCAGCGACAGGAAGGGCTTGCGAGTTGGTATCAGGTCCGCGATGCGCACGCGTCAGGGCTCCTTGGTGGTTGTCGCGCCGTGAAGAACAGGGATCGTGTCATCCGGAAAGGGCGCAGAGACAAGCCCTGTATCCTTTCTTGCCCCGGCCCGCAACGTCTGCGCCAGGATTCACAAAGTTCGGAGGCCGGGGGCAATTGCTCCCGCGCATTGACGGGGCTGTATGCGCTGGGTAGAACACGGGAAAAGCCCACCCAGCCGCGAGGTTTTCATGAACGCACTGCACTACGGCGACAACCTGGACGTTCTGCGCGGCTTTGCGCCGGAGAGCGTGGACCTGGTGTACCTGGACCCGCCGTTCAACTCCAACGCCAACTACAATGTGCTCTTCAAGACCCCGCAGGGCCAGGAGAGCCAGGCCCAGATCGAGGCCTTTGAGGACACCTGGCACTGGGGCGAGCAGGCCGAGGGCGAGTACCGCGACCTGCTGCGCCAGGAGAACACCGACGTGGCGCAGATGATGGAGGCGCTGCGGCGGTTTCTGGGCGAAAACGACATGATGGCCTACCTGACCATGATGGCCAACCGGCTGCTGCGGCTGCACAACGTGCTCAAACCCACGGGCAGCCTGTATCTGCACTGCGACCCCACGGCCAGCCACTATTTGAAGATCGTGTTGGATGGGGTGTTTGGGAAGGAGAATTTTAGAAGCGAAATTATTTGGCGGCGGACAAGTTCGCACAATAAGACGACCAAGCAATATGGACCGATACACGACACCATTTTGTTCTATTCGAAAAGCGGAACTTTTGTATTTCACCCGGAGAAAACGCCGCTATCCTTATCGTATATTTCAGAGCAATTCCGACAGGAAGACGCCCGAGGGAAATATAGGCTAAACGAAATCATGGGGGCTGGAATTAGGCACGGGGAAAGTGGAGAGAGTTGGCGCGGGTACGACCCTAGCTCTCGTGATCGCCATTGGGCTATCCCCGCTTCTCTAAAAGATTTTCTCCCAGACAGGGGACGCGGTCTTAAAACCCATGACCAACTTGACGCACTCTACCAATTGGGGCTTGTTGTCGTCTCATCGACAGGAAGGCCAACTTACAAACAGTATGCTTCTGATGGCATTTTTTACCAAGACATATGGGCATACCAGCCAGGCACTGGAGGCTGTTTATTCAACACTCCCCACCCAATAGATTATGACGTAAAATGGCTCGACAACGAGGAAGAGAAGCTGGGGTATCCCACGCAAAAACCTCTCGGTCTGCTAGAGCGAATCATACTCACCTCCAGCAACCCCGGCGACGTGGTGCTCGACCCCTTCTGCGGCTGCGGCACGGCCCTGCACGCCGCGCAGAAATTGGGGCGGCAATGGATCGGCATCGACATCACGCATCTGGCCATCAGCCTCATCGAAAAGCGCCTGCGCGACGCCTTCCCCGGCATCGCCTTCGAGACCCACGGCACGCCAAAGGATTTCGCGGGCGCGCAGGACCTGGCCCAGCGCGACAAGTACCAGTTCCAGTGGTGGGCCTGCTCGCTGGTCAACGCCCAGCCCTACGGCGGCAAAAAGAAGGGCGCGGACGGCGGCATCGACGGCCTGATCTATTTTGAGGACGACGCCACAGGCGCAGCCAAACGCATCGTGGTCTCGGTCAAGGGCGGCGACAACGTGAACGTGGCCATGATCCGCGACCTGGCCCACGTGGTGGAGCGCGAAAAGGCGTCCATCGGCCTGTTCCTCACCCTGGCCAAGCCCACCGAGCCCATGCGCAAGGAGGCCGCCAGCGTGGGCTTCTACGAGTGCCAGCACAACAAAAAGGCCTACCCCAAGATCCAGCTGCTGACCATCGAGGGCCTGCTTTCCGGGCACGAGCGCGCGCAGTACCTGGACCTGTCGCAGGGGGCCGTGACCTTCAAGAAGGCGCCCAGGGAAAAAGGCCCCAAGGCCAAGCAGGCCAAGCTGCTCTAGCCGCCCCGGCCAAACGCGAAACACCGGAACAACCGTGGCCTGGCCCACACGTCCCGAATGGCTGGCTCAGGTTCCTCCTGGGCCAGCCATTCGGCGTTGCTGGGACAAGGGGAGACATGAGGCTGCGGACTCTTCCTGTCACGGGCTATCCGGCAGGCTCGCCCAAGGGGTCGGCCAGGGTCATGGCCAGAATCTCGCGCGCCCGGTCGGAGTACAGGTTGATGTTCTCCACCACGGGCGCGTCCAAAAGCTTCTGCATGAGCAGGGCGTCGTCGTCGAACCAGCGCGGCAGCAGGCCTCCCAGCCGGTAGCCGTCCTGGCGCAGCAGCCAGGCCCCGGCCGCCGCGCTGGGCTCGGCCAGGTTCAGGAACCACTGGAAGATGCGGCAGCCCTCTGCCGCCGCCGCAGCCTCGGCCTTGCGCAGGGCCGCAGCGCCGTCGCCGGACAGGCTGTGCACGTTGCCGCGCATCACCCCGGCATGGGCAAAGGTCTGCACCTCCAGGCGCGTTGCGGCCGCCTGCTGCGGTTCCTGGCCCAACACCGCCACCTCGCGGTCCAGCTCGGCCCAGGCCACGAGCGTGCGCAGCTCCCCGGCGCAGAACCCCGGCGCGTGCAGCAGGCGTTTGCGGTCGCGGATGTTGCGGAACAGCACCAGGCAGGAGATGCGGCCAGCACCGCCCCCAGGCATGAGCTCCAGCTCCAGGGCCACCTCGCGGAAGCCGAACAGGGCGCTGGAGTGCTGGGTGATGATGGTGTCGCACACGGCCTCGCCGAACACCGCCTCGACGTCCGGCAGCGCGGTCATCCTGTCCGTCAGCTCATTGGTCAGGTGGAACAGGATGAGCGAGCCGCGGTACTCCGGGTGCACCATGCCCAGCCCGAACTCCAGCAGCCCGGCAAAGGGCGGGGAGGAGCGGTACAGCGCGGCGAACCCGACGATCCGCCCGTCGGGCAGCCGGGCCACCACCGGATGGAGCGCGCCCAGCTCCACGGCGCTGCGGACGGCGTCGGGGATGTAGTACATGTCGATGGGATAGGCGTCTCCGTAAACCCTGTAGAACAGCTCGCTCACGCCCTCGGCGTCGCCCGGCCGGAAGGCCTCGACCTCGTAGCCGAGCCCCGGCCGGACGCCGTCCGGCTGCTGACGGAAGAAGGCGATGGCCTCCGCGCGGGTCTTCATGGCCTGGTCCGCGCCCTGCTAGCGGGCCTTGTTGACGAAGGCCAGGACATCATTCAGCGTCTTGAGCTTCAGCCCTTCCGCAACGCTGATCTTCACGCCGAAGGCGTTCTGCACGGCCACGGCCATGGCCGTCATGGCCAGGGAGTCCACGCCCTGGGCGGTCAGCGGCTTGGCCGGGTCGAGCTTGGCCAACACATCGGCGGGAACGGCGAACGCGAACGTCTTCTTGAGGTCTTCCAAGGTGGCGGACATGAACTTCTCCTTGCGTCTCTGGTTTGCTCACAATCGAGGGAACACGCATCAACCATTGGAGGCATCCTGCCGCAGGACGAAGCGCTGGATCTTGCCGCTTGGGGTCATGGGCAGGGAGCCGTGAAAAACAAAATCCGTGGGCGCCATGTAGTCCGGCAGCAGCTCCAGCGCATGGCTGCGCAGGGCCTCCACCAGTTCTGGCCCGGCCTCGTGTCCAGGCTTCAGCACCACGTGCGCCCGGACCAGGGAGAACGCGCCCGCGTCGCCCCCGGTGACGGCGCACTGGGCCACAGCCGGGTGCGACAACAGCGCGTTCTCCACCCGCATGGGCGAAACCCACAGCCCCCCGGCCTTGAACATGTCGTCCATGCGGCCCAGGACGGTGAACAGGCCGTCGTGCTCCACGCCCATGTCGCCGGTGAGCAGCAGCCCGTCGGCGGTGAAGATGCTGCGCGTCCATTCCGGCTCGTTAAGGTAGCCGCGCGTCACCGTGTTCCCGCGCACGGCGATCTGCCCCGGCACGCCGGAGGGCACCGGGCAATGGTTCTCGTCCAGGATGAACGCGCCATAGGGCTCGATCACCCGGCCCGCAACGCCCGGAACGATGAGCGGCGGGCGGCTGCCGATGACGAAAGTCATGGTCTCGGTGGAGCCGTAGCCCTGCCAGATCTCCAGGCCGGTCCTTGCGCGCCAGCCGAGGAAGACCGCCTCGGGCAGCGCCTCACCTGCGGAGAAGCACAGGCGCACCTGGCCAAGGCCGCTTAAGGCCTCTTCCCGGGCGTCCAGGCTCATAAGCAGCATGGTGTAGATGACCGGCACGGACATAAAGACCGTGACCTTCTCGGTGCGCAGCAGCCGCAGCGAGTTCTCCGGGGTGGGCTTGTCCGTGTCCAACACCACCGTGGCCCCCACCTGCAGAGGCATGATGAGCGAGCCGAACATGCCGTAGGCGTGGCCCATCTTGGCCGAGCACAACAGGATGTCGTCCTGGCGCACGCCGAAGAATTTGCCCATGTACGTGCCCACGGCGAAGAAGTCCTCCTGCCGGTGGATCACCACCTTGGGGTGGCCGGTGGTGCCGGAGGTGACGAAGAAGGTGCAGACGTCGTCCGCCTGGGCGGGGTGTACGGCGACTGCTGGCGCATCCCGCAGCAGCGGCTCCAGGCCCTGGTCGTCCAGGACCAGGGCGGGCGTCCCGGCTGCTGCCGCGGCGGCGAGCGCCTCGTGCCCGGGGGACGCGATGACCAGGGCGGGCTCGATGTCCGCAAGGCATTCGACATAGTCCTGGCGGCGCAGACGGCTGTTCAGCGGGGCGGAGACGACGCCGCCCAGCATGCAGCCGAGGAAGCACGCCAGGAAGGAGAAGCTGTCCGGCAGGACGATGAACACCTTGCCGCCGGGCCCGATGCCCCGGCCGCGCAGCAGGCCGCCCAGGGCGAGGGACAGCCGAACGAGCTCGGCATAGGTCAGGCTTTTGCCCTGGCAGCGCGCGGCGATGCGCTCCGGCCAGAGCCGGGCCTTTTCCAACAGAAGGTGGGCTGCGAAATTCATCATGCAGGGCGATCCTCAGGCTAAGATTGCTGGACGCCAGGGGAAAGGGCAGCTTCACTTTTGGCCCAAAGGGCTGGAAGAGTCAATGCGCCCGGCCAATTGATGCGTATTCCGCGCACAATGTGACGGGCCGGGATTCCGCGCACGGGCCCACACGGGAATGACGCCACGCCAAGGTCGGCGCGTGGTGCGCGGCGGGCGCTGCGGCGAAAGACATGGCAGCGACGGCAAGCAACAAGGCCCGGCGTGAACCAGGCGAAGCGCCGCCCCTCCAGCGGGATGACCTCGCCGGAAAACTCCGTGACGTGAACGGCCGTGACGTAAAGGAAATGCAGGCGCACCAGCCCCTGGCAAGGACAGCGGGCAAAGGAACAGTGCTGCCCCAGACGCCCGGAGCAACCAAAAACAGGAACCCCGTCGCCGGGGCGAGCGAGCGAGAAAGTTGAGGCTGGCCCTATTCCAGCGGCAGCGGCCAGCAGAGCGCAGGCACGATGTCCGCGTTGGCGGGCAGGAAGATGGAGACGTCGGCCCCGCCCGGCGCGAACCAGGCGAAGCGCTGGCCCTCCAGCGGGACGACCTCGCCGTCGAACGCCGTGACGTGGAAGAAATGCAGGCGCACCGGCCCCTGCGGGTAGACGAAGCGCTTCTCGCGCCAGAAGGTCAGCTGTGTCGAGGTGAAGGACAGCTCCTCCTGAAGTTCGCGGATGAGCGCACCCGCCAGGGTTTCGCCGGGCTCGACCTTGCCGCCGGGGAACTCCCACCAGCCCGCGTGGGCCTTGCCTTCCGGGCGCTCCACCGCGAGGAACCGGCCATCCTTCCAGACCACGCCCGCCACGACCAGCAGATCGGGCGCGGCTTCTGACTCAACAGGGGGCGCAGCGCCAAGCGCAACGGGGGGCGCGTTACTCACCAAAGGCCCCCAGCTCGGCGTCCATCTGCGACTGGATGCCCGCCATGTCGGCCTCCAGCTTGGCCATGCGCTCCATGAGCTTTTCCGCCCAGTCGCTGACCTCGCGGTACTGGTTGTTCACGGCGATGGCCTCGCCGCCGCTCCCGTAGGTGGCCGGGTCGTTCATCTTCGCTTCCAGCTCGCCCTGCTCCAGCAGCACACGCGTAAGGTCCTGCTCGCACTTGGCATACTCCTCGCGCAGGGGTTTGAGCTTGCGCGAGAAGGCGTTGCGCAGCTCGGCCTGGCGGCGCTTGTCCTCCTTGGACAGGCGCTTGCCGCCCTGCCCCTCGTCAGAGTCCCCCCCAAAAACGGCGGCAACCGGGGCGCTGTCAGGCTTGCTCTCGGGCTTGCGGGCGTCGCGCCGGGACTCCAGCCGGGCTTCCGTCAGGGCCGTGCGGCGCTTGGCGTCGAACTCCTCAAAGCTCTCGTGGTGCTGGATGACGCCCTCCGGCCCCAGGGTCCAGATCTCCTCGGCCACCTCGCCCATGAGGTAGCGGTCGTGGGCGACCATGAGAATGGTGCCCTCGTAGTCCTTGAGCGCGGCCACCAGCCCCTCGCGGCTCTCCAGGTCCAGGTGGTTGGTGGGCTCGTCCAAGATGAGCAGGTTGGCCCGGCCCAAAAACAGGCTGGCCAGCACCAGGCGCGATTTCTCACCGCCGGAGAGCGCGGCCACGGGCCGCTCGAAATAGCCCTCGCCCAGCAGGAACAGACCGAGCACGCCCATGAGCTGCTCTTCGGTGCACTTGGGGTCGCTCAGGCGGCGCATCTCGGCAATGACCGTGCCCGTGGGCCGCAATATCTCGGTCTGGTGCTGGCTGAAGTAACCCAGCTGGGTGCTGTTGCCGAGCTTGGCGTAGCCGTGGCTGGCGGCCAGCTCCCCGGTGAGCACCTTGAGCAGGGTGGACTTGCCCGCGCCGTTGGGCGCCACCAGCGCGATCTTGCGGCCCCGGAAGACCTGGAAGCTCAAGCGCGGCCAGATTCGCTTGCCCGGACGCTCAGCATAGGCGAACTCCAGGTCCACCACGTTGACCGGAACCTTGTCGCCGCGCGTGGGCTCGGGCAGGCGGAACGACAGCCTGTGGCCGGGCCGGGCGGCCAGCTGGTCGCCCTTGATGCGCGAGAGCTCATCCTGCATCTTCTCCACGCGCTTGATCTTGCTCTGGGCCTGGGCCGCCTTGCGCGCCTTGACCCGGAAGCGGCGGATGAACTCCTGTTCGTGCTCGATGCGCGTGGACAGGTTGGCGGCCTCGCGCTGGCGCTGCTCCGCGTTCTCGGCCAGCCAGGCCAGAAATTCGCTGAAGGACCCTGCGCGCAGCACGGGCTTGGCGCTGCCCAGCACCAGCACGTGCGTGCCCACGCGCTCCAGGAAGATGCGGTCGTGGGCCACGTAGATCAGCGTGCCCTTGAAGTTCAGGAGGTAGTCCTCCAGCCACTCCACGGCCTCCAGGTCAAGGTGGTTGGTGGGCTCGTCAAGCAGCAGGATGTCCGCGCCCTGGAGCAGCACGCGGGACAGCTTGGCGCGCTCGCGCCAGCCGCCGGAAAGGTGCTCCAGACGGCGCGAGAGGTCGTCGTCGGAAAAGCCCAGGCCCGAGAGGATGGCCCTGGCCTTGTGCTCCGGGTGGTAGCCGAACTGCTGCTCCAGCCGGGCCTGGCGCTCGCCCAGTTTGCGCAGGCGCGCCTCGTCCTTGGCGGCCACGGCGTGCTCCCACTCGCGCCAGAAGTCGCCCCAGTTGGGCAGGGCCGCCAGCACCCAGCCCAGGAGCGGCTCGGCCAGGTCGGCGGCGGAGAGTTCCTGGGCCACGTAGCCGATGCGCGCGCCCTTGGTCAGCACCACGCTGCCCTTGTCGGGCTCGGCGCGGCCCGCCAGGATCTTGAGCAGGGTGGACTTGCCCGAGCCGTTGGGCCCGGCCACGGCCAGGCGCATGCCCGCAAGGGCCTCAAAGGACAGGGCGCTGAAGAGTTCTTCGCCCCCGTAGGATTTCTCGATGTTCTGGACGGTGATCTTGGACAAAGCGTTGGGCCTCCGGTTGCACACCCATTGAAGCGGGCGGCGTGGTGCAGATATATCGGCACCGGCGCTTTTGGCAAGAGATCGGATTGGCCAGCGCCGGGGCTGGCCATCACGGGTCTGAGCTTCGCGTCCCTGGTCAGCGCGGGCCTGACCATCGCAGACTTGGCGCGCCCTCCCTGCCTGCCAATCCCCCCAGCCTGGCGATCCTGCCTGCTTGGCGATCCTGCCTGCTTGGCAATCTGGCCTGCTTGGCAATCTGGCCTGCTTGGCAATCTGGCCTGCTGGGGCTATGCTTCCCCCATGTCCGAATGGTCCGTCTACCTCCTCGCCTGCGCCGACGGCACGCTGTACTGCGGCGTGACCACGGACCTGGCCCGCCGTCTGGCCGGGCACAACGCCGGCACGGCGTCGAAGTACACCCGCGCGCGCCTGCCCGTGGCGCTGCTGGCCCAGGCCCCCAGCGCGGACAAGGGCGCGGCCCTGCGCCTGGAGATCGCGGTCAAAAAGCGACCGCGTGCGGCCAAGCTGGCCTTCCTGCTGGGCCAGCCCGGCGCGAGCCCTGCGGGGGCGGCATGAACGCCGCCATACTCTCGTTGCTGCCCGGCCAGCCCGGCGCACACCCGGCGGGGGCCGCATGAACAGTTGCGCCGCAATGGACAGGAGCGCCTACGACTCCGGCGACATGCACGACTGCGACTCCAGCGGCATGAGCGCATGCACGCTTTGCCCGCGCGCCTGCGGCGTGGACCGCATGCATACCACCGGCCTGTGCGGCATGGGCGCTGCCTTGCGCGTGGCCCTGGCCCAGCTGCATCACGGCGAGGAGCCGTGCTTGAGCGGCAGCACATCCCTTGAAACGGGCGAGGCCGGAGGCAGCGGGACCATTTTCTTTTCCGGCTGCTCGCTGCGCTGCGTGTACTGCCAGAACCACGACATCAGCATGGGCGGGCCGGAGGGCGGGCCGGAAGGCGTCGGCCTGGGACACGAGCTGTCCGTGGACGGCCTCACGGCCCTGATGCTGGAGCTTGAGCTGGCGGGCGCGCACAACGTGAACCTGGTCACCCCCACGCACTTCACCCCGCTGGCGCGCCAGGCCATCATCCAGGCCAGGGCCAACGGGCTGACCGTGCCCGTGGTCTGGAACTCCAGCGCCTACGAAACGGTCGACACCCTGCGCACGCTCGACGGCCTGGTGGACATCTACCTGCCGGACCTGCGCTACATGGACGCCACTTCCGCCGCCCGCTACTCCGCCGCGCCGGACTACCCCGAAATCGCCTGCGCGGCCATCGCCGAGATGCACCGCCAAGTGGGCCAGTTGGTGGTGGTGAATGGAATCGCCCGGCGCGGGCTCATCATCCGCCTCTTGGTGCTGCCGGGCAACGCGGGCCGCACCGACCTGGCGCTGGACTGGATCGCCGAAAACCTGGGCACAAACACGGCCATCAGCCTCATGGGCCAGTACTACCCGGCGCACCGCGCGAGCGAATTTCCGGAGATCAACCGCTGCCTCAGGCCCATCGAATACACCGTTGTGCGCCGCCACATGGAGCGCCTGGGCTTTGAGAACGGCTTTGTGCAGCAGGTGGGCGGCAGCGCCAGCGGCACCCCGGACTTCCGCCAGGGCCAAGGCTGAGGCCAGCCGGTTGGCGGCGGAGGCACAACCGGCCTATTTCAGGACAACAGGCAACCACAGGATGACCGCAAACCGCAGGATCACGCCGGGTCTCGCCGGGTCTCGCCAGGCCGCAGGCACTCCGGCAAGCCTGTGCGACAAGGAGCGACATGCCGACCTCTGAACAGGACTTCCTCGCGGCCATCGACCGCCACTTCCCCGCCCAGCCGCCCTGTGCCGGGGGCGTGCTCCTGGGCCGGGGCGATGACTGCGCCGTGCTCGACGTTGCGGGCCCGCTGTGCGTGAGCACGGACCTGTTCGTGGAGGGCGCGCACTTCCGGCGCTCGTACTTCTCCCCGGCGGACATCGGGCACAAAGCGCTGGCGGCCGCGGCCAGCGACCTGGCGGCCATGGGCGCGGCCCCTGTGGCCTGCACGCTGTCGCTGGTGCTGCCCCCGGATGGACCGGACGGCGGGCCGGGCGGCGTCGACGACGCCTTTCTCGACGAGCTGCTGGCGGGCATGGCCGCGCTGTCCGCGCGCCTGGGCCTGCCGCTGGTCGGCGGCGACCTGAGCCGGGGCCCGGCGCTGATCCTGGACCTGGCCGTGTTCGGGCGGCCCGGCCCGGCCGGGCGGCTACTGCGGCGCGGCGGCCTGCGCCCGGGCGACCAGCTGGTGCTCATCGGCGAGGCCGGGCTGGCCAGGGCCGGGCTGCTGGCGCTGGAGGCCTCTGGCCGGGCGTCCATCCACCGCTGGCCCGTTGCCACGCGCGCGCACCTGCGGCCCGAGCCGCGCCTGGCCGAGGGTCAGCTGCTGGCGGGCCTGCCGGGCGTGCGCGCGCTCATGGACGTGTCCGACGGCCTGGCCCGCGACATCCCGCGCTTGCTGGGCTTGCTGGGCTTGCCGGGCCTGCCGGGCCTGGGCCCGGTCGCCAACGCAAATCTGGGGGCGGACCTGACCATCGACGAAAGCCTGCTGCACCCGGAGGCGCTGGCGTTCTTCCGCTCACAGGCCGGGACCCACGACAGATCGCCAGGGCAAACGCCCGTGGAGGCCTTTGTGCTCGGCGGTGAGGACTACGCGCTGCTGGCGGGCGTCGACCCTTCGGACCCTTCGGGTCTTTCAGGGGTGTTGGCGGCCCTGCCGACAGCCCGGCACATCGGCACGGTAACGGTCACGCCGGGCCTACGCGTGAACGGCGAGCCCTTCACTCAGCCCGGTTTTGACCACTTCGGCTGAGACAATCGCTTCCACAGGAGGTCCACCCGGATGACCGGCACAACACCCGCCCCCCCCATCACGGCCAGCCTGACCATACTCGGCTTTGTGCGCTCCAGCCTCACGGACCGGCGCACCGCGCCGAAATCCGGCAACGAGGGCGCACCCGAGGCCTGGCTGGAGCTGGACCCGGCCTATGCCCCGGCGCTGCTCGGCCTGGAGGTCGGCAGCCGCGTCCTCATCGTCACCTGGCTGCACC